>ENA-USUG01001401-USUG01001401.1-human-gut-metagenome-genome-assembly--contig:-NODE-1401-length-40728-cov-23.870311_pt1 | contig 40728 bp, 32 predicted proteins | sample MGYA00250059_ERZ773394 | MGnify/ENA primary metagenome ERZ773394 (study PRJEB29103, sample SAMN06111957) | human gut metagenome | biome: human gut; feature: ankylosing spondylitis patient; material... | reverse complement strand
TGGTCAAGCGGTTAAGACAGCGGCCTCTCACGCCGTTAACGTGGGTTCGATTCCCGCACGGGTCACCAAAAAGCACTACTTCATTTGAGGTAGTGCTTTTTTCTTTGTATGCGCTTTTTAATAGGTGTCGGGCGTAAAAGGTGACCCATGCGGGAATCGAAAAGCCCGGGCCCCGCGTCCAGCGTACCGCGGGGCAAAAACAGCCCCGCGGGCTGTTTTTAGGGCGCGGGAGATTCCGCGCGGGCGGAAGCTGATGTGGCCGGGGTGGTTGGCGTGGGATGTTGTTGTTTAAGATTGGTGGAGAGCTTACGGAGGCGTGCGGGCCGGGCATGCCCGGCCCCTACTGGGTGGTTAAAGGAAAGCAGTCGGCAACAGGCAGGGGGCGGAGGGGTCAAGACCCCTCCCTACGATGTAAACCCGGTAAATGTGCAATGCAAAAGGAATAAAAATGATCGCCTGTTGTCCCGACAACAGAAATCCCCCGTCCGATTCGGTATACTAAGGGCGTAAAAAGCAGATACTGAAGGAGACTGGGGGCGTTTTTATGAAAATTATTTTTTATGGTACGCGGGAATACGACCACTACTATTTTGATGTGCTGGCGGCGGACCCGGAATATGGCTGCGAGATCAGGTTTCTGACGGCGAATCTCGATGCGGACACCGCGCCGCTGGCGCAGGGCGGGGACGCTGTGTGCGCGTTCGTCAATGCGGATTGCTCGGCTCCGGTGCTGGAAAAGCTGGCGCAGGTGGGCATCCGCTGCTTGCTGCTGCGGTGCGCGGGGTACAATAATGTGGACCTGGCCGCGGCGCAGAAATGCGGCATCACGGTGCTGCGCGTGCCGGGCTACAGCCCGGAGGCTGTGGCCGAGCACGCTATGGCGCTGGCGCAGGCCGCAAACCGGCGCATCTGCAAGGCGTATATCAAGGTGCGCAACAACAACTTTGCGCTGGACGGTCTGCTGGGGTACAACCTGTACGGCTCGTCGGCGGGCATTGTGGGCACGGGGCGCATCGGCGCGGCCATGGCGCGCATCTGTCACGGGTTTGGCATGACGGTGCTGGCCTACGACCAGTACAGGAACCCTGCGCTGGACGGCATTGTGCGCTATGTGGAGCTGGATGAGCTGCTGCGCACGGCAGACCTTATCAGTCTGCACTGCCCGCTGACAGCCGAGACGCGCCATATAATCAACGCTGACACAATCAAAATGATGCGTGACAACGCGATTCTTGTCAACACGAGCCGCGGTGGGCTGATCGACACCAACGCGCTGATCGACGCGCTGCGGGCCCGCAAATTTGCGGGCGTGGGGCTGGACGTCTACGAGGACGAGGACGGGCAGGTGTTCGAGGACTTCTCGGACGACGTTTTGCAGAACGAGGTCGTGCCGATTTTGATGAGTTTCCCGAATGTGGTGGTGACGAGCCATCAGGCATTTTTCACGCGGACGGCATTGCAGAGCATTGCCATCACGACGATGGAGAACGCGCGGGCGTTTGCAAGAGGGGAGAAACTGGTGAACGAGGTGAAGGGGTAAGGAAGGCAGAAGGGCAAAGCTGCAGGAATCCCTCCGGCGTGGAAGATAAAGCAGCGGTAGGGGCAAGGTGCGGCGGAGGGGTCAAGACCCCTCCCTACGAAGGGAGGATTCAATGGCGGCAGCCGTGAGGTGGCGGGCCGGGCATGCCCGGCCCCTACCGGGAGGTGCAAAGGGTAAGGTGTCGGGTAGGGGCAATGGCGGCAAGGAGGCAAAGCGGCTCATCATACAATAAAACTCTAACAAAAAAAGGACGCTGTATCGCTATAGCGTCCTTTTTGTTATACAGCAATTTGAGGATGGCAAAAATTACTTGGACTTTTCCTCGTCCAGGCGGTCCAGCAGGTCCCAGACACCCAGCATGTACTGCACGCCGAGGGCGCGGTCGTACTTGCCGTAACCGGGGCGGCAGTTGCCGGGGCCTTCCTCCCACAGCTGGCGGCCATGGTCGGGGCGGATGCAGCCGTCAAAGCCGCAGTCATGGTAGGCGCGCAGGATCTCAATGATGCCGGTCTCGCCGCAGCAGTCGCGGTGGGCAGCCTCGGAGAAGTCACCGTTCTCGAAGTGGTGGATATTGCGCACGTGGGCAAACGGGATGCGGTCACAGTGCTTGCGCACGATGGCGGCCACGTTGTTGTTGGGGTTGGCGTTCATGCTGCCGGAGCAGAGCGTCAGGCAGTTGTACGGGTCATCGACCATCGTCAGGAAGCGGTCAATGCTCTCGGCGTCAACCAGCAGACGGGGCAGGCCGAAGATGTCCCATGGGGGATCGTCCTGATGGATCGCCATCTTGATGTCGCACTCGCGGCAGGTGGGCATGATGGCCTCGAGGAAGTATTTGAGGTTATCCCACAGCTTCTCCTTGGTGACGGGGGCGTAGGCCTTGAACAGCTCGTCCAGCTTGGCCATGCGCTCCGGCTCCCAGCCGGGGAAGGTCATGTTGTACTTCTCGGTGAATTCGAGAATGTAGTTTGCCATGCCCTTGTAGTCGTCCTGGATCAGGTCCTTCTGATAGAACAGGGCGGTGGAGCCGTCGCCGACGGGGTGGAACAGGTCGGTGCGGGTCCAGTCAAAGATGGGCATGAAGTTGTAGCAGATAGTCTTGACGCCGAACTTGGACAGGTTGCGGATGCACTGCTTGTAGTTCTCGATGTACTTGTCGCGCGTCGGCAGGCCGATCTTGATGTCGTCGTGGACGTTGACGGACTCGACGACGGTGGCGTCAAAGCCGGCGGCATGGATCTGGTCTACGACCTCCTTGATCTCGGACTCCTCCCAGATCTCGCCGGGCATTTTGCTGTGCAGGGCCCAGACGATCTCCTCAACACCGGGGATCTGCTTAATGTCGCTCAGGGTGATGGGGTCATTGCCCTCACCATACCAGCGCCAACCCATTTTCATAGACATGTGGTGCTCCTTTTGTTTGTATAGTCGTTTGCGTAGGGGCGAGGCATGCCTCGCCCGCAAGTTTCCGGTTGCGAACCCGTGAGCGGGTTATACATTTTACGTGGCGGGCCGGACATGTCCGGCCCCTACAGCGTAGCTGCAAAGGCTTCCCCCTTGGGGGAAGCTGTCATCGAAGATGACTGATGAGGGGGAACCTGGCCATTGCTGCTCGTTGACGGGGCAACTACGCAAACTTCCCCCTCATCCGGCCCTGCGGGGCCACCTTCCCCCTTGGGGGAAGGCTTAGGGAAGCTGCTCTCAGCCGTTCACGGCCTCGTGCAGGGTCTTGCGGACGGCACCGGCACCGGCAATCTCGGCCTTGAAGTACGCCTTGATCTTGTCGGCCAGGACGGTCTTGGTCAGGTCGCTGCCGAAGATGGACGCATTGGACAGGATGCCGTCCAGCTGGTCGGTGACGGTCTCGGGCTTGCCGAACTCGATGCCGGAGAGCTTGGCCTGCAGCTCGTCCTTCAGCGGGTCAGCACTGACCTCAAAGGCGTTGCCGTTGTCGTCGATGGCCAGCAGGTAACGCAGCCAACCGGCGATGGCCAGAGGAATGGAGACCAGGCTGTTCAGGTCGCGGCCCTCGGCGACGTAGCTCTTGATGGTCTCGCCAAAGCGGATGCCGACCTTCTGGGACGTGTCGGTAGCGATGCGCTGCGGCATGTCGGGCATGAAGGGGTTGGGCAGGCGCTGCTCGATGACCTCGTCGATGAAGGCCTTCGGGTCAAGGATCTTCGGGTCAACGACGACGGGCAGGCCCTCGACGTAGCCCAGGCGCTTGATGAGGGCGACGATGTCCTCGTCCTTCATCTCGGCGCAGATCAGGTCATAGCCCAGCATGCAGCCGTACACGCTCATGGCGGTGTGCAGCGGGTTCAGGCAGGTGGTGACCTTCATGCGCTCGGTCTTGTTGACGGTCTCGCGGTCGGTCATGTAGACACCGGCCTTCTCCAGCGCGGGGCGGCCGTTGGGGAACTTGTCCTCGACGACCAGATACTGCGGGCGCTCGGCGTTGACGAACGCGGCAATGAAGGTGTTCTTGGAGGTGACGATGGGGGTCATGCCCTCGATGCCGTCCTTCTCCAGAGACTCCTCGACGATCTTGTGGGGGCGCGGGGTGATCTTGTCGATCATGGACCAGGGGAAGGTGATCTTGGTCTCATCGGACAGGTAGTCGATGAAGTCCTGACCGACGAAGCCCTTCTCCAGCCATGCCTTGGCAACGGTCATAACGCTGGCCTGCAGCTTCTCGCCGTTGTGGGAGCAGTTGTCCATGCTGACGACGGCCAGAGGATAGGCACCGTTCTGGAAACGCTCCAGCAGCAGGGCGGCGACCATGCTCATGGCGTGGCGGGCGTGGGCGGGGCCCTCGTCGATGTCAGCCTGCACGACGGGCATCAGGCTGCCGTCGGGACGGTACAGAGCGTAGCCCTTCTCGGTGATGGTGAAGGAGATCATCTGCAGGCTGGGATCGGTGAAGATCTGCTTGAAGCGGGCCATCATCTCCGCGTCGGCAGAGTTGGCGCGCAGGCCCTCGGCCACAGAGCCGATGATCTCGCGGCTGGTGGTGCCGTCCGGGTTCAGGGTGACGTTCATCGTCAGGTTGTCATACGGGGTGTAGATCTTGTCGATGATGTCGTAGTCGAAGGTGTCGGCTGCGATGATGCCGCGGTCAGCGGCACCCTCGTTCAGCAGGCGCTGCTGCAGCGCGGCGATGAAGCCGCGGAAGATGTTGCCCGCACCGAAGTGGACCCAGATGGGGTGCTCCTTGGTGGCGGCAGTCATGGCAGCGTGGTCAAAGGCGGGCAGCTTGACGCCCAGCTTTTCCCACTCGGCCTTCTGGTTGACGATGGAAGATGCATTCATCTGCATAATGATTTGCTCCTTTTGTTGCTGTGGGGGTGGGCGGTACACGACCGCCCGCGATGTCTATAGTATACCGCGTGATTTTTTGCAAGAAAATAACGCTGATTGCTTGAAAAATTGCGAAAATTGCGGTAAAATCATAGCAACGCAGAAAAGGCTTCTCCCTTGGGGGAGAAGCTGCCGCCGCAGGCGGCTGATGAGGGGAGAGCTGGCCGCAAAATCCCGCTTGCAGGGCGGCAGCGGCAAGGTCGGCCCTCATCCGGCTTCGCTTCGCTCAGACACCTACTCCCCTTCTGGCGCTATGCGCCACCTCCCCCGTACCGGGGGAGTCTGTCCCGGAGGGGAAGGCTTTTTAGGAGTCACCTATGTCAAACTACAATCCCTACACCAAGCGCCAGACGATGATCGCGCCGGATTATGAGGTCTACCGCTATCGCTCGACCTACATGAACGAGGTCGAGCTGCACCACCACGATTTCTATGAGATTTACCTGCTGCTGCGCGGGCGGGTGGAGTACATCGTCGAGAACCAGCTCTACCGCGTGCGCCCCGGCGACTGGATGCTGTGCAGCCCGCTGGAGCTGCACCAGGCGCGCATTGCCACCGACGCCGACGCCTATGAGCGCATCGTGCTCTGGATCGCGCGGCCCTATCTGGAAGGCTTGTCCACCCCGCGCACAAGTCTGACCCGCTGCTTTGACACGACAGTCCCCGGCCACACGAACCTGCTGCGGCTGCCCGGGGCCACCGGCGCGCCGCTGCGCACAACGGTGGATAAGCTGTGCGCGTTAAAGGCGGACAAGGCGTACGGCAGCGACCTTTTGGCCCAGAGTGCGCTGGTGGAGCTTTTGGTCGGCCTGAACCGTGCCGCAGCCGAGCGCGGCGACGCCCGCCCCACCGGCACGAGTGACCAGGTCGTGGACGCGGTGCTGCACTACATCAACGAGCACTACAGCGAGGCCCTGACGCTGGACCAGCTGTCGGAGAAATTCTTCATCAGCAAGTATCATCTTCTGCGGAAGTTCGATGCACAGGTCGGCACGACGGTGCATCGCTATATTTTGCAGAAGCGGCTATTAAACGCGAAGCAGCTTTTAGCCGGCGGCGTCCCGCCGAATGAAGTCTGCCAATACTGCGGTTTTGGCGATTACGCAAACTTTTACCGCGCATTCCGGGCGGAATACAACCAGACGCCGCGGCAGTATATTCAGTCAGCGAGGGGGAAGTGAGAGATTGCCCGGGAACGGCAGCCCCCCGGAAACTCCTACTTTCTTTTGTGACCAAAAGAAAGTAGCAAAGAAAAGTCCCGCTGTTGCGGATGCAGCGGACCCCGCCTTAGGGGCTGCACGCCCCTAAGAACCCCAAAGCGGAAGTCGGAAGGGGCGGGGGCTAAACGGACGCAGTATTACTGTCCGTTCTTAACGCCGCCGAGCCTTCCTCCACTTTTGAGTCGGGTGTTCCCCCGAACCCCCGCGTTTTTTAACGGCTGCTTTGTAGGGGCGGCATATATGCCGCCCGCAACCTACCGCGGCAACCCGTCAACGGGAAAAGGGGCGGGCTGCCGCCCTCCCTTGCCCCTCTCGGGCATAACGATTCACGCCACCCCGTAGGGGCCGGGCATGCCCGGCCCGCAGCCTTGCGTCAGCTCCCGGTTTCGTTTTGCATCCCCTTTATCTTTTGCATCGTAGGGAGGGGTTGCGGGGTTGCGAACAGGGGCCACGGTTGAGCGGAGCGAAACCGGGGTGTGAGCAATGTTTGCCCCTGCGGGGCAAACAACCGCACGAGCGTGTTTGCGAAGCAAACTGGCGGCGCTCGTTGTGCGCCGCCAAGCGTTGACCCCTCCGCCGCTTCACGCCAAATCCCGTCAATGTTCCGCCCGCAGGGAAAAATTCATCCCCCGCCGTCCACCTCCCGCCGCCGCGCTCCTACCCACAAAACAGCCAGCCCCTTCCGAATCCCACTTCGGAAGGGGCTGGCTTACTGACCTTTATACCTTATTATAATAGGGAGACGTTTACTCTACGTCCTGCAGCGCGGCGTAATCCTGTTCGCCGGTGCGGACCTTCACAACCTTTGCCACATTGTAGACAAAGATCTTGCCGTCGCCGATGTGGCCGGTGTACAGGGCCTTCGTGGCCGTGTCGATGATCTTATCCACGGGAATCTTGCTCACGACGACCTCGACCTTGACCTTCGGCAGGAGCGTGGCGTCAACCTCGGCGCCGCGGTACTTCTCGCCGCTGCCCTTCTGCAGGCCGCAGCCCATGACCTGGGTCACGGTCATGCCGGTAACGCCAATGTCGTTCAGCGCCTTCTTCAGGGTCTCAAACTTGGCCAGCTGCACGATGATGGAAACCTTGTGCATGCCGGAATCCAGCTCGGTGGGCAGCGGGGCGTCCTTGACGACCTTGACCGCAGCGGCGACCTTCTCGGGGCTGGCCTTGGTGATGTCGTCCTCGCCCAGATCGGTGTTCTCGTTCACGTCCAGCTCGGCGTAGGTCGGATCATTGATGGCGAAGCCTGCATAGGCGCTGGCCAGGCCGTGCTCGTGGTAATCCAGGCCGTCGATCTCCTCCTTCTCGGAGACGCGCAGGCCGATGGTCTTTTTGATGACCGTGAAGATGATGAACATCGTGGCCAGCACCCAGGCCGCCACGCTGACAATGCCCAGCAGCTGGATGCCCAGCTTGGCAAAGCCGCCGCCGTAGAACAGGCCGCCCTCGGTGGCAAACAGGCCGACGGCGATGGTGCCCCACGCACCGTTCATACAGTGCACCGAGACAGCGCCGACGGGGTCATCGATCTTGGCAACGTTGTCGAAGAACTCAACCGAGAAAATGCAGAGCACACCGGCGACGATGCCGATGATGGCCGCGCCGAACGGGTCAACAACGTCGCAGCCCGCGGTGATGGCGACCAGACCGGCCAGCGCACCGTTGAAGGTCAGGGAGACATCGGGCTTGCCGTAGCGCACCCAGGAGACGATCAGCGCCGCAACGGTAGCCAGCGCGGCGGCCAGGTTGGTGTTGAAGCAGATCAGACCTGCGGAAACCATCGTGTCATCGCCGGTCATGCTGACGGTGGAGCCGCCGTTGAAGCCGAACCAGCAGAACCACAGGATGAAAACGCCCAGAGCCATCGCGGTCAGGTTGTGGCCGGGGATCGCGCGGGCCTTACCGGCCTTGTTGTATTTGCCGATGCGGGGGCCGAGCATCCAGGCGCCCAGGCAGGCCGTGACGCCGCCGACGAAGTGAACTGCGGTGGAGCCGGCAAAATCATGGAAGCCGAGCTGCGCCAGCCAGCCGCCGCCCCAGATCCAGTGGCCGGAGATGGGGTAGACGATCAGGCTGATGGCGGCGGAGTAGCAGCAGTAGGCGCTGAACTTCGTGCGCTCGGCCATCGAGCCGGAGACGATGGTCGCGGCAGTGGCGCAGAACACAGTCTGGAACACCGCGTAGACCCAGACCGGCAGCGTGCCGAAGTCATAGCTGCCGCGGATGAACGGATCAAACCCGCCGATGAGCGCACCGGAACCGGCAAACATGATGCCGAAGCCGACGAGCCAGTAGCACGGCGTACCGATACAAAAATCCATCATATTCTTCATCAGAATATTGCCGGTATTTTTAGCGCGGGTCAGGCCAGCCTCACACAAGGCAAAGCCCGCTTGCATGAAGAACACCAGAAACGCTCCAACCAGTGTCCATGTAACGTCTGCGGAATTGTACATAGAACAGAACCCCTCTCTTACTTTGCAAAACAGAAAGGCGCCGGACAGAATCACACTGTCCGGCGCCTTTGCCGTTCTTTCATTGCGCTTATGCTATCACAGAGTTGCGGCCTAGTCAAGAGGGTGGGGGCATATTTTATTCATATTTGTAGAAAATGCTGTACAACCAGCCGAAAATACCGCTGAATAATTGTGCATCCTGTAGGGGCCGGGCATGCCCGGCCCGCAGCTTACCGCCATATCCTTTTTACGATTCAATCCGTAGGGGAGGGATTCATCCCTCCCGCACACCTTCCCGCCGCCGCAAACGGCCGCGGCGGCCAGAGGGCTGGCCGCCCTACACCCCCACATCAGACCCGTGCGTAGGGCGGGGTGCCCTCACCCCGCCGAAACCTGCCGCCCCCTACATGCACCATCTGTACATTTCCCTAAATTTATTCATTTTTTTGTAAAAAAATCTACCCAAAAAATTTTCTTTGTGCTATAATATCATCAAATAGCCCTTTATCAGGGGCTGCTACCATTCAAAGGAGGATCATCCATGCCCAACCTAGCTCTTCTTGCCCTTGAAGCCAGTGACGGTACCGTTGTGCTGACCAGCATCACACTGGTTTTCGCGATGCTGGTGGCCCTGTGCCTCATCATCACGCTGGAAGGCAAGATCTTCGACAACATCAACAATAAGAAGAACGGCAAGCCTGCCGCGCCGAAGGCCCCCGCGGCCAAGGCTGCCCCTGCCGCCAAGCCCGCCGCCCCTGCGGCCAAGGCTGACAACGGCTCCATTCCCGGCGAGATCATCGCCGCGATCTCCGCTGCCGTGGCCTCTGTGTGCGGCGGCAATGCCGTCATCCGCGGCATCAAGCGCGTTTCCAAGCCTGCCGCCGGTTCCCGCCGCGGTGCCTGGGGCGACGCCGGCGTGCGTGAGCACACGACGCCCTTTATGTAAGGAGGTACGGAAATGGGTGCGATTTTTACCAATATTGCGGAGATCTTCGCGAAGTCCGGCTGGGCACAGATCTTCTTCACCGAGGGCGGCTGGAAGTACGCCGTCATGCTGGCAGTGGCCTGCGTGCTGCTGTATCTGGCCATCGTCAAGCAGTTTGAGCCTCTGCTGCTGCTGCCCATCGGCTTCGGCATGCTGATGACCAACCTGCCCCTCGACGGCATCTTCCACATGGATATCTTCATCAACGAGACCAACCACATCGACTGGGCGCTGCTCGGCTCGTCCGGCGGCATGGTCGACTATATCTACTTAGGCGTTAAGCTGGGCATCTACCCGCCGCTGATTTTCCTCGGCATCGGCACGATGACCGACTTTGAGCCGCTGATCGCCCGCCCGTCCAGCCTGCTGCTGGGCGCTGCCGCACAGCTGGGCATCTTCTTCACCTTCGTCGGCGCTAAGATCCTGGGCTTTACGAACCAGGAGGCCGGCGCTATCGGCATCATCGGCGGCGCGGACGGCCCCACCGCCATCTACGTTACCACCAAGCTGGCCCCGCACCTGCTGGGCTCCATCGCGGTTGCCGCGTACTGCTACATGGCGCTGGTGCCTGTCATCCAGCCGCCCATCATGAAGGCCCTGACCACTGAAAAAGAGCGTCAGATCGTCATGACGGCCCCCCGCCGTGTCTCCAAGACCGAGAAGATCCTGTTCCCCATCATCGTCACCATCATCGTTGCCCTGACCCTGCCTGACGCCGCCATTCTGGTCGGCTGCCTGATGATGGGCAACCTGATGAAGGAGTCCGGCGTTGTTGAGCGTATCACCAAGACCGCCGGCAATGAGCTGATGAACATCATCACGATCTTCCTCGGCTTCTCCGTCGGCTGCACCACCAACGCCGCCACCTTCCTGAACATCCAGACCGTTGAGATCATCGTTCTGGGCATCGTCGCCTTCGGTGTCGGCACCGCCGGCGGTGTTCTCCTGGGCAAGGTCATGTGCGTTGTCACCCACGGCAAGATCAACCCGCTCATCGGCTCCGCCGGTGTTTCCGCCGTTCCCATGGCCGCCCGTGTTTCCCAGAAGGTCGGCCAGGAGTACAACCCCCGCAACTACCTGCTCATGCACGCCATGGGCCCCAACGTTGCCGGTGTTATCGGCTCCGCCGTTGCCGCTGGTATCCTGATCAATATGTTCGGCTGATACTGACATAAAAAGTAAGCACCCGCATGGTTCGCGCCATGCGGGTGCTTTTTTGGTTTTTGTTTCTGTGAGGGGGCTTGCCCCCGCCGGTTCGTAGGGGCCGGGCACGCCCGGCCCGCACATTATAGGCAAACGGCTGCTGCCGGGCGGTTTCCCCCTCATCCGGCCCTGCGGGGCCACCTTCCCCCAAGGGGGAAGGCTTTTGGAGGCCTGTAGGGAGGGGTCTTGACCCCTCCGCGTTTGTCTCTGAATGCCGCAAATCATCCGCCGGTTCGTAGGGGCGGCATATATGCCGCCCGGCCCGGTGGTTTCCTGTAACCGTCCTTTCCCACTTATTCCACCTCAAACCTCTCCCCGTCGATCTCGACCCATGCCACGGCCTCGGGGTCGAGGATGTCGTAGCTGTCAACACGCAAGGTCATCTGTCCGGAATTTTTGTTCTCACGGCCATAGAAACCCTTGTAAAATTCCCCGTCCCAGCCGTAGGTCAACTCGGTGCCGTCGGCGCGGAACAGCTTTACGCGGGACTGCACATCGTACCGCGAGGTATCGCCCAGCGGCAGACTGCCGTGATTCATGCCGATGACGCTGACCGCCAGCGGTTCAATACGAACCTCTTGAATGTCAAACGTTGCGTCGGGATATTGCTCGGCTTCCTCGTCGGTCATATCATAATGGAACCAGTGTCCACCCTTCAGCGCGATGGTTTTCTTCACATCCACTGTCAGTGTTGGGGGCGCATCCGGCAGCGTGATTTTTACGCTTGCCTTGGCGCTATAGTTTGTCAGGTCGCCGATATACAGTGTTCGATTGTTGCCTTTCTCGTACAAAAGAGGTATATCCACAAAGCAGGATAGCGTGTCGTTCTCGCTTGCTTCATAACGGCCATCCCACGGGCCGACGGCATAGCCGCTGATCGGCCCGACATCGACGTTGCTTGCGCCGTAGTCCCACTTCCGCTCGCTGGCGCCTTTGGGCTTGTACAGCGTAAAATTCGCGGTGTCCCACACCAAATCATCGCCTTCCATTCCGCGCGCATTATCCACATCGTACAATATCCGTAATGTGTACTGCCCGCGCAGCAGCGCCTTTACACTGACCGTGTGGCCGTTGATTTCGGCGGTCAGCGGTTCGTCCAGCACCTCGCCGTATTTCTGCACCAGTGCGTTCGTCTCGTTGGCGGCGCTCATGGGGTGGAAAAGCCCCAGCACCACCGCGCCCGCGGCCACTAAGCAGAGTGCTGCCGCCGCGGCTGCCAGCCGCCAGCCGCGCAAAACCCGGGGCTTCGGGCGGCGGGCCAGCACTTTTTGGCGCAGTGCCGCGGTTTCTTCCGCCGTCAGGGCGTCTGCCAGCGGCGGGTGGTCGTTCATCCAGCGTTCCAGTTCGGTCATAGGTCAGCCCTCCTTCAATAGCTTTTGCAGTGCCAGCCGTGCGCGGTGCAGCCGGGTGCGCACCGTTGCGGCAGGCATGTTGAAATGTACGCCCAGCTGGGCCGCAGTCTCGCCATACACGTACCTGCGCAGAAAAAGCTCCCCGTCGGGCGGCGGCAGCGCCATGATCTGCGCCATCAGCTCGCGGGTTTCCAGCTCGCTTTCCAGCGCAACGGCCAGCTCGGCGTCGTCGCGGTCATCCAGCGGCAGCGTCTCGCCCCGGCGCAGCAGCGCACGGTAGCGGTCAATGGCACACTGCCGCGCAGCCTGCACCACCAGCCGCCGCCGATGGGTCTCGTCTGCGGGCAGGTGCGCCCCGCGCCAGAGCTTGTAAAATGTGTCGGCCTCGGCCTCCTCGGCGTCCTGTGGGTGGCCGGGCAGAATGGCCCGGCAGACGGACCGCACTGCACCGCCGTAGTCCCGCAGCAGGGTGTCCAACTCGTGCTCTGTCATGGGCGTCGCCCCCTTTCATAAAGATTATACGACAAAATTGGGCGGGGTGTTTCAACTTTTTTTGGTTTTCCCCTCGGGGGAAGGCTTCCGCACCGCCCCTTTACCGCCCGCCCGATTTGTGCTATAATACGCTTGATAATGGGGAAGTATTGGAAAAGAGGTGCATACATGCTGAAAGTAACCCTGCTGGGCACGGGCGGCACGCAGCCGCTGCCGGACCGCGCACTGGCCGCCGCCGCGGTCACGGTGGGCGGGCGCAGCGTGCTGCTGGACTGCGGCGAGGGCACGCAGGTCGGCCTGCGGCGGTACGGCGTCAGCGCGTATCGGCTTTCGGCGGTGCTGCTGACCCACTACCACGGCGACCACATTCTGGGCCTGCCCGGTCTTTTGCAGACCTTGGGCAGCCTGAACCGCACCGAGCCGCTGACGATCTACGGCCCCAAGGGCATCGAGCCTGTGGCGCAGGCCGTCACGGCGCTGGCCGGGCCGCAGGCGTACCCGGTGCGCTGGCAGGTCGCAGACGAACCATTCCACATAGACACGCTGAAAATCACCCCGTTCCCGCTGACCCACCGCGTACCCTGCTGCGGCTATGTGCTTGCGCTGCCCCGCGCCGGGCGGTTCGACCCCGCAAGGGCGCGGGCTGCGGGCATCCCGATGCCCTACTGGAAAACGCTGCAAAGGGGCGAGGCCGTCGGCGGCTGCACGCCGGAGCAGGTGCTGGGTGCGCCGCGCCGCGGGCTGAAGGTGGTCTACGCCACCGACACCCGCCCCTGCGCCGCGCTGGAGGCCGCCGCCCGGGACGCCGATCTGCTCTGCATGGACGCGACCTACGCCGACGACGCCGACCTGCCCAAGGCGGAGCTGTACGGCCACGCCACCTGCCGGGAGACCGGCGCACTGGCCGCCGCGGCCAACGTGCGCCGCCTCTGGCTGACCCACTACAGCGCCGCCGTGACCGACCCCGCGCCGGGCCTGGCCGCCGCGCGCACCGCGTACCCCGCCGCCGTGGCCGGGTATGACGGCCTGACCGAAGAACTGGAATTTGACAGAGAGCCATGACCGAGAAACGAAAAAATCTGCTGTTTATCGCTGTAATTCTGGCGCTGGCCGCGGTGCTGTGGCTGGCCGCCCACCACGGCGGCACGGGCCGCACGGCGGTGCTGCGCTACGGCGACCCGCAGGTCGAGCAGCGCATTGATCTGCGTAAAAACGCCGAATATGACATTGACACCGGCCTGTACACGATCCACCTGCGGGTGGAAAACGGCGGCATCGCCTTTGTAGACAGCCCCTGCCCCGACCACCTGTGCGAGGGCTTCGGCACCCTGAAAAACGAGGGCGACTGGGCCGCGTGCATGCCGGCGAAGGCAAGCGTTACCATTGAATAAATGTAGGGGCGGATTCCATATCCGCCCGCGGCACCTGCCGTAAGCTGCACGGGCGCATATAGAATGCGCCCCTACGGCAGCATATGTTTAACAAAAGGAGTTACTATGAATCCAACCTTCAAGCAAGTAACCAAGACCCGCTACGTCCAGCTGGTTTCCGAGCTGGCGCAGGAGATTTTCGTCCAGCATTACACCAAGCTGACGCCCAAGGTCGCCGCTGCACTGGCCGATAAGTATCAGAGCGACATCCTGACCGACGACGAGATCCACAGCGGCGTCATCAACTACTTCTTAATTTACCTCGGCACCGAGCCGGTGGGCTATTTCGCGCTCGACCTCGGCCCCGCGGGCGCCATGTGCCTGAGCCGCCTTTTTTTAAAGGAAAAGGCCCGCGGGCAGGGCATTGGCCGCAGCATCGTGGCTTATGCGCAGAAGCTGGCCGAGGGCGATGGCCGCAGCCGCCTGTATATGCGGGTGTGGGCACGCGACCTGAAGGCCGAGGGCTTTGCCAAAAAGTGCCGCTTCCGCAAGGCCGAGACAGCCCCCGTGGAGGTCCTGCCCGGCACCACGCTGGACATCACGACCTGGGAGAAGCTGTGGCGGTAAACGCAAAATCTGGAGATACACCATGAAATTTCTGCACCTTGCAGACCTGCACCTGGGCAAACGGGTCAACGGGTTTGATATGCTGGAGGATCAGCGGTTCATCCTTGAACAAATTCTGACCCTCTGTGAAAAACACGGCGTCGAGGCCGTCGTCATCGCGGGCGACATCTACGACACGCCGGTGCCGCCCGCCGCGGCCTGCACGCTGCTGGACTGGTTCCTGACCCAGCTGGCCGCCCGCCGCATCCCGGTGCTGGCCGTCTCCGGCAACCACGACAGCGCCGAGCGGCTCGACTTTGCCAGCAGTCTGCTGGCCGAACAAAACGTACACATTGCCGGGCGTTTCACCGGCTGCCCCAAGCAGGTCGTACTCAATGACCGCCACGGCCCCATCGAGTTCACGCTGCTGCCCTTTGTGCGGGCGGCCACGGTGCGCCACTACCTGCCCGACGCCGACATCACCGACTACGACTCCGCCGTCGGCGCGGCGCTGGCCGTCTGTGAGCCCGCCGCCCCGCGCCGGGTGCTCGTCGCCCACCAGATGGTGGTCTCCGGCGTCTGCCCGCCGCAGCTCTCCGGCAGCGAGACCGCGCCCCTGACTGTCGGCACGGTGGATTCCATCGATGCAGCGCGGTTTGCGGGCTTCTGCTATGCAGCGCTCGGCCATATCCACCGCGCCCAGCGCGTCGGCATCGACGCCGTGCGCTACGCGGGTGCGCCGCTCTGCTACCATCTGGACGAGTGCGGGATGCAGAAATCCGTCACCCTCGTGCGGGTCGGCAAGCGCGGCGTGGAAAAAATCGAGCAGCTGCCGCTGGCGCCCCGCCGCGCCATGCGCCACCTGACCGGCCCGCTGGCCCGGCTGACCGCCCGGCCAACCGACACCGAGGACTACATCTGGGCAACCCTGACCGACCCGACGCCGTTGCCCGACGCCATGGCGCAGCTGCGCGCCGCCTATCCCAACGCCATGCGGCTCGACTACCTGCCCCAAGGTGAGGTCGCGCACCCGCTGGACATGACCCAGGCCGTGCGCGGCAAGCCCTTTGTCGAGCTGTTCCAGGACTTTTTCACCAAGATGAACGGACGCCCCCTGACAGTGGAGGAGACCGTGGCTGTGAAAAGATTGCGCGAGGAGGCGTCAAAAAGCGAATGAAACCCCAAAAGCTGATCCTGACCGCCTTCGGCCCCTACGCGGGCCGCACCGAGCTGGACTTCTCGGCGTTCGGCGGCAGCGGACTGTTTCTGATCGGCGGCGACACCGGCGCGGGCAAGACCGCCCTGTTTGACGCCATCACGTTTGCGCTCTACGGCGAGACCTCCGGCGAGAACAGAAAAACCACGATGCTGCGCAGTGATTTTGCCGCCCCCGATGCCGAGACGAGCGTTGAGCTGGCCTTTACCCACCGCGGGCGCAGCTACACCGTGCGCCGCTGGCCCGACCAGCAGCGCGCCGCCAAGCGCGGCACCGGCATGGTCAAGGTGCCCGCCAAGGCCGAGCTGATCCGTGAGCCGGACGAGCCGGTCAGCGGTGCGTCAGCCGTGACCGACGCCGTGGTCAAGCTGCTGGGCATCGACGCCAAACAGTTTGCCCAGGTGTCGATGCTGGCGCAGAACGACTTTACCCGGCTGCTCAACGCGCCGTCCGCGGACCGCGCGGCCATCCTGCGCCGCATTTTTGACACCGCCGACCACCAGCGCCTGGGTCAGGCCGCCGTCGAGCACGCCCGTAAGGCCGACGAGGAATGCAAGCGTCTGGACGATGTACTTTTGATGCACGTCGGCACGCTGATAGGCGACGGCGCCGACGAGGAGACCGCCGCCGACCTGGCCGAAATGCAGGCCGAGCGCGACCCGTTTGCCGCAGGGGCTGCCGCCGAGCTGGGCAGGCTGCTGCTGGAGGCCGACGACGCCAACGAAAAACGACAGACCAGCGTTATGAACGAGCTGGACGAGAAGATCGCCCGCGGTGACGCCGGCCTGAAGATTGCCGAGGAACGCGCCGCCCGCCGCCGCCAGCTGGCCGGGCTGGTGGCCGAGGAGCAGCGCGCCGCCGATGTGGAGCACCAGACCGACCTCATTATGACCGATCTGGAAAAGCGCACGGCGAACGTGAAGGAGAATATTGCCAAAAACGAGGCGGACCGCGCCGCGCTGAGCCAGGCCGAGGCCGACCTGCTCAAGACCGACCACCGCATTGAGCTGGCCGAGGGGCTTTCCGCCGACTGCAGGCAGCTCTTGCAAAATCTGGCGGACGCCGACAAGGCCGACGAGGACGCCGCCGCGCGTCAGGCAGAGTATGTGGCTGCACAGGCTGCACTGGACAGCGCCGAGGAAGAATACAGCACGATGCAGCGCCAATTAAACGCCAACCGCGCGGGCCTGCTGGCCAAGGACCTGCAAAAGGGCAAGCCGTGCCCGGTCTGCGGCTCCACCAAGCACCCGAAGATCGCCGCGCTGCCCAAGGACCACATCACCGAAAAGCAGCTGGAGGAGCGGGAGAAAGCGCTGACGGCCCAGCGCCGCAGCACTGCCGCGGCCAGCCGCACCGCCGGTGATGCCGCCGCCCACGCGCATGAGCTGCGGGCGGCTTTGCAGCGGGACGCGGATGGATTTTTCGCGCGCCGCGGGGACCGCTACACCGGCAAGCCCGCCGCCGAGCTGACGCCCGACGAGCTGAAAATTGCGTTGACCGCCCAGCAGACCGGCCTGACCGAGGGTCTGCGCGGCCTGCAGGCCGACCACCTGAAGCTGAAGCAAAAGACGGACCGCGCCCGCAGCCTGGCCAAGCAGGCCGACCTTTTGAACGGCCAGCTGGCCGACCTGGAAAAGCAGCGCTTTGCGGCCACCCGCCGCGCCGCCAACGCCAAGGCCGGGCACGCTGCCGCCAGCGCCCGCGTGCAGCAGATGCGCGAGACGATGCCCAAGCGCGACAACCCCGACGCACTGACCCAGCTGCAGGACGCGCTGGCCCGCCTGCGCCGGGACCGCGCTGCCGCCATGGCCGCCCGGGACGCCGCCGTGCACCGTCTGCACACGAACCGCGCCGCCATCGACGCGCTGCAAAAGACGATGCGAGAGAGCGCCGCCGCCCGCGAGAAGCGTGCCATGTGGGACAATCTGTCCAAAACGATCAACGGAAATTTGACCGGAAAAATCAAACTTCCGTTTGAACAGTACGTACAGGCGTTTTATTTTGACGGCGTGGTCGAGGCCGCAAACCTGCGCTTCACCCGCATGACCGACGGCCAGTACCGATTGCTGCGCCGCAAGAGCGAGGCCGTCGGCGGCAAGACCGCGCTGGACCTCGACGTGTTCGACGCCTACACAGGCAAGACCCGCCCCGTGGGCAGTCTGTCCGGCGGCGAGAGCTTCATGGCCGCGCTGAGCCTGGCACTGGGCATCAGCGACACGATCCAGCAGAACGCGGGCGGCGTCGTCATCGAGACGCTGTTCATCGACGAGGGCTTCGGCTCGCTGGACTCCGACAGCCTGGAAAAGGCCGTGGACACGCTGGCCGGGCTGGCCGGGGGCGATAAGCTCATCGGCGTCATCTCCCACGTCGAGGCGCTGCAGGACCGCCTGACGAGACAGATCCACGTGACCAAAACGCGGGCGGGCAGTAAGGCGGAAATTGAGATTTCGTAAAGGCTCCCCTTTGAGGGGAGCTCCGCCCGCAGGCGGTGAGGGGTGGCCGGGTGTAGACCTGTAAAGTGTGTGTCTCCCGCCCACCCCTCCGCCCCGCGGGCACCTCCCCTCAAAGGGGAGGCTTTTTAGCTTGCACTTATTTATAAAAAGTATAAAAATATGACAAAATCAACGCTGCAACAACAATTGGAAACCCTCTCCGCGGCGCGTTACCCGCTGCACATGCCCGGGCATAAGCGGCGGGTGCCGCCCGCACCGGGGCTGGGCTGCTATGCCTGGGACCTGACCGAGATCGACGGCGCGGACGACCTGCACGATGCGGACGGCATTCTGGCCGACGCCATGGCCCGCACGGCGGCGCTGTACGGCGCACGGCGGTGCTGGTACCTCGTCGGCGGGTCCACCGTCGGCCTGCTGGCGGGCATCCGCGCACTGGCACCGTTCGGCAGCACGGTCGTTGCGGCGCGCAACTGCCACAAGGCCGTCTACCACGCGATTGAGCTGGGGCAGCTGACGGCCCGCTGGCTCACGCCGCCCGTGGACCCGCAGTTTGCCATCTACGGCAGTGTGCGCCCCGCCGATGTGGCCGCCGCGCTGGACGCTGCGCCCGACGCCCGCTGCGTGATCCTGACCAGCCCGACTTATGAGGGCGTTTTGAGCGATATACGTACTATCGCGGAAATTTGCCACGCCCGCGGCGTGCCGCTGCTGGTGGACGAGGCCCACGGTGCGCACTACCTGCCCTTTGCCGCCCGGTACGGCTGGCGCGGCGGGGCCGTAGCCGCAGGGGCCGATCTGGTCGTGCAGAGCGCCCACAAGACGCTGCCCAGCCTGACCCAGACCGCGTTTTTGCAGCTGAACGGCGATCTGGCCGACCCTGCCGGGGTCGAGCGCCAGCTGGACGTGTTCGAGACGAGCTCACCGAGCTACCCGCTCATGGTCAGTCTGGACGGCTGCACCCGCTGGCTGGCCGACGAGGGAGAGGCCGCCTTTGCCGCGTGGCGCGCCCGGCTGGATGCCTTTGACGCGGCGGTGCGGGATCTGAAAAACACAAAAATACTGTGCTGCGGCGCGGACGCACTGACGGCGCACTCTGACTTTTTTGCGCATGACAGCGGCAAAATTTTGCTGCAAATCGGCGCGGCGGGGGCGGCGTACCTGCGGGCCGACGGCTTTGAGCCCGAGATGGTCTGCGGCCCGAACGTGCTGGCCATGACCAGCCCCTGCGACGACGCCGACGCGCTGGAACGGCTGGCCGGTGTGCTGCACGCCTGGGACAAAACGGCGGCCCCGCCCGCGGCCCCGCGGCATATTCTGCCCGCCCCCGGCGCGGCCCGCTGCACGATTGCCGAGGCGCTGCTGCGCCCCGCGCGGGCCGTAAGGATGCGGGACGCGGTGGGGGAGACCGCCGCGGAGTATCTCTGGGCCTATCCCCCCGGCGTGCCGCTGGTGGCACCGGGCGAGGAAGTGACGGCAGAGCTGGTGACGGCCTGTCGTGCATTGGAGCAGGCCGGAACCGCGCTGAAGCATACGGGCGGCAGCGGGGCGGAGGAGATTGCGGTTTTGTAATTTGTAAAGGGCGGCCGACGGGCCTCCCGCTGTCTGTTGTTTTCCCTCTGCCCCTATTGACAAACCCCGGATTTCCGTGTACAATAATAATAATTCTAAAATGTATAAAGGGGTGACTGTTTTATGAAGCACATCCAGACTCTCGAGACCCGCGACATGGCTAAGAGCCTGCTGAACGGCGGCTGCGGTGAGTGCCAGACTTCCTGCCAGAGCGCCTGCAAGACCAGCTGCGGCATTGCCAACCAGCCTTGCGAGAAGACCGACAAGTAATTTTTGCTGGCTTTGATGCCGGGATGCCGTGTGGCAGCCCGGCATTTTCTATGATACAAAGGGGTGCGGCGGGCGCATATAGAATGCGCCCCTGCAAGGGGAATGCCGTAGGGGCGGATTCCATATCCGCCCGTGGCCGTCCCGCCGCATTGCACCATAACAAAACGGAGAAAACCATGATCCATCAATACAAATTAAGCGGTTACAACATTGTGCTGGATGTCTACAGCGGCAGCGTGCATGCGGTGGATGACGTCGCCTATGACGCCATCGCCCTGATCGACCAAGGCAGCAGCCGGGAGCAGGCTGCTGCAGCCCTCGCCAAAAAGTACGCGGACCGCGCCGATGTGACCGCCGCCGACATCAGCGACGTGCTCGACGACATCGACGAGCTGACCGCCGCGGGCCAGCTGTTTGCGCCCGACGCCTACGCCGACCACGCCTTTGACTTCAAAAACCGCTCCAACGTTGTCAAGGCGCTCTGCCTGCACGTCGCCCACACCTGCAACCTGAATTGCAGCTACTGCTTCGCCGCGCAGGGAAAGTTCCACGGCGAGGCCGGTCTCATGAGCTTCGAGACCGGCAAGCGCGCGCTGGATTTCCTCATCGAAAACTCCGGCACCCGCCGCAACCTCGAGGTCGATTTCTTCGGCGGCGAACCGCTGATGAACTTTGAGGTCTGCAAGCAGCTGGTCGCCTATGCACGCAGCATCGAGAAAAAGTACAACAAAAACTTCCGCTTCACGATGACGACCAACGGCATCGGCATCACGGACGAGGTCATCGACTGGTGCAATAAAGAATGCCACAACGTTGTTTTGTCGCTGGATGGCCGCAAGGAGGTCAATGACCGCTTCCGCGTCGACCTCGCGGGCAACGGCAGCTATGACCGCATCGTGCCCAAGTTCCAGAAGCTCGTCAAGGCGCGCGGCGGCCAGGGCTACTATATGCGCGGCACGTTTACGCATCACAACGTTGATTTTACGAAGGACCTGTTCCACATGGCCGACGACCTCGGCTTTACCGAGCTGTCCATGGAGCCGGTTGTCGCTCCGCCGGACTCCCCCGAGGCCCTGACCGAGGAGGACCTGCCCAAGCTGTTCGACCAGTATGAGCTGCTGGCCAACGACATGCTGCGCCGCCAGAAGGCCGGCAAGCCGATCACGTTCTATCATTATATTTTGGACCTCAAGCACGGCCCCTGCATCTACAAGCGCATTTCGGGCTGCGGCTCCGGCACCGAGTACATGGCCGTGACCCCCTGGGGCGACCTGTACCCCTGCCACCAGTTTGTCGGCGACCCGGCGTACAAGCTGGGCAACGTCTGGGACGGCGTGACCAACACCGCCCTGCGCGACGAGTTCAAGCTGTGCAACGTCTATGCCCGCCCCGACTGCAAGGATTGCTGGGCACGCCTGTACTGCGCGGGCGGCTGCGCGGCCAACGCCCTGCACGCTACCGGCGACATCCACGGCACTTATGAGTACGGCTGCAAGGTGTTCCGCAAGCGGATGGAGTGCGCCCTGATGATGCAGGTCGCCCAGCGCCTTGACCCCGAGCTGGCGAAGAACGCCGTCCGGTTTGAGAGTGACTGCGACGGGTGTGGTGAGGGCAACGACGGCGCGTGCGAGAAGTAAATAGCCATTGAGTATGCCGCTCTGTAGGGGCCGGGCATGCCCGGCCCGCAGCTTACCGGCAAGCACCTGCTTGCGGTTTATGTTGCGGGCCGGACGTGTCCGGCCCCTACCGCGTCACAATGGCAAACGGCAGCTGCGGAGGGGTCAAGACCCCTCCCTACAGATCGGGGTCCGCGGGTGCTTTGTAGGGAACGGTCTTGACCGTTCCGGGAACGTGTGCCGTTATTGCATGGTAAAACATTATTGATGCGTAGGGGCCGGACATATCCGGCCCCTACCGCGTCACAATGGCAAACGGCAGCTGCGGAGGGGTCAAGACCCCTCCCTACAGATCGGGGTCCACGGGTACTTTGTAGGGAACGGTCTTGACCGTTCCGGGGACGTGTGCCGTTATTGCATGGTAAAACATTATTGATGCGTAGGGCCGGGCATGCCCGGCCCGCAGCTTACCGGCAAGAACCTGCTTTCCGGTTTATGTTGCGGGCCGGACATGTCCGGCCCCTACCGCGTCACAATGGCAAACGGCAGCTGCGGAGGGGTCAAGACCCCTCCCTACAGATCGGGGTCCACGGGTGCTTTGTAGGGAACGGTCTTGACCGTTCCGGGGACGTGTGCCGTTATTGCATGGTAAAACATTATTGATGCGTAGGGGCCGGGCATGCCCGGCCCGCAGCTTACCGGCAAGCACCTGCTTGCGGTTTATGTTGCGGGCCGGACATGTCCGGCCCCTACAGGAATATAAAAGATAAACACCTGTCAGCTGTTTATCTGCCAATCGCCGCGCACTTCTCCTTCAGCCAGACCTTCTCGTCCTCGTTCAGGCGGGGGCTGAGCATTTCGTAGACGTGGGCGTGGTAGTCGTTCAGCCAGTTGATCTGGTCGCGGCTCAGCTCGTCCACAAGGACCGGCTCGGTGGAGATGGGCACCAGCGTCAAAGGCGCAAAGCCCAGCCAATGGCCGTACTGGTTCTCGCCCAGGTCGATGCACTCCAGCTCGTTCTCAATGCGGATGCCGACCTCGTCGGTCTCGTAGATGCCCGGCTCGTCGGTGATGGTCATGCCGGGCTTAAAAATCACGGGGTTGTTCGGGCGCAGGCTCTGCGGGCCCTCGTGCACGCCGGAGATAAAGCCGACGCCGTGGCCGGTGCCGCAGCGGTAGTTGACCTTGTGCGCCCAGACCGGGCCGCGGGCAAAGGTATCCAGTGCAAAGCCGGTGCAGTAGTCCAGGAACACCGCGCGGGCCATGTCGATGTGGCTCTGCAGCACCCAGGTGTAATAGCGGCGCTCGTTGTCGGTCAGCGGGCCGACGGGGTAGGTGCGGGTGATGTCGGTGGTGCCGCAGTCGTACTGGCCGCCGTTGTCCACCAGCAGGAAGCCGCGCGGCTCGATGACGCTGTTCACGTCGCCCTCGGCGTGGTAGTGCATCATGGCGGCGTTGGCGCCGTAGGCCGCAATCGTGGAGAAGCTGTCCTCAAAGTAGCCGGGCATCTCGGCGCGGCGCTTCTGCAGCATCGTGTCGATGTCGATCTCGGTCAGCTGCTTACCCTCGGCCAGCGCTTTTTCCAGATCCATCTGGAAACGCACCACGGCGACGCCGTCGCGGATATGGCACTCGCGGAGGTTCTTCAGCTCGGTCTCGTTCTTGATGCCCTTCAGGGCAAAAATCGGGTCGGCACCGGCCACGGTCTTGTGGGCGGTCAGGGCCTCGTACAGGGCGTAGTTGGTGGCCTTCTCGTCCACCAGGAACACCTCGTCGGCGGGCAGGGCGTGGACGGCGTCGATAATTTCCTCGTAGCCGCGCAGCGTCACGCCGCTCTCGGCCAGCGTGGCGGCGTCGGCGTCGGACAGCCGGCCCGGCGCGATAAACAGCGTGCAGGCGTCCATCGTGACCAGCGCGTAGGCGACGGCCAGCGGGGTGCAGGGCAGGTCGCTGGCGCGCAGGTTCAGCAGCCAGCCCACGCAGTCCAGACCGGTCACGGCCAGCGCGGTGGCACCGGCCTTCTGCAGCTCGGCGCGCACCATGGCGATGCGGTCCGCGGCAGTCGCGCCGGTCTGGGCCGGGGTCAGCAGCTCACAGGGGGTGTCGGGCAGGGCCGGGCGCTCGCCGGTGGCGTCCCAGATCGGGCTGGCCACGTCCTGACTCTTGAGGGCGGCACCCTTCTTGGCCAATGCGTCGATGTACTCCTTGGCAATCGTGGCGGGCACGCAGCTGCCGTCCAGCAGCAGGGTGTCACCCGCGCCAAAGTGGTTCTCGAGGTATTCCGCCACGGTGGGCACCCCGGCGGAACCGGCGTGCATACATTCAATCTCGCTGCCGGCCAGCTGCTTGTCGGCCTGCACGTAGAAGCGGCCATCGCACCACAGGGCGCTGCCGGTTTGGGTCACAACGAGGGTCGAGTTCTCGCCGATGAAGCCGGAGAACCACGGCAGAGCGTTATAATAACCGGGCAGGTACTCGCTGCAATGGGGGTCGCTGGTCATGATGAGCACGCCGTCCGCGCCCGCCGCTTTGGCAGCGGCACGCAGCGCGGCGATTTTTTCATTGGTAGTCAAAATGGATCGCTCCTTTTTGTGATAGATATTGGGGTTAGGTATATCATACCACGAATGCTGCAAATAATAAATAGATAATAGATAATAAAAAGGTGGAGTTTGCGCCCGGGGGCACATACAAAAATGCGGCGTTTTGCAGGGCTCGTAGGGGCGGCATGTATGCCGCCCCTACGGGCCAACCCGCTAACGTCTGCCTACCCGGCGGAGCGGTCAAGACCGCTCCCTACAAAGCACCCGTGAACGACAGCCCGTAGGGAGGGGTCTTGACCCCTCCGAGGCAGCCGGTGGCAGCCGCGCGGTAGGGGCCGGGCATGCCCGGCCTGCAGCATTAAAGGCAATTGCCCATTAAAGGGTGGCCGCGCCGACCCCCGGGCCGGACTTGTCCGGCCCCTACAGTGCGGCCCCATCCAATAAATTTTGCAAAAAATTCAAAATTTCCCGCGCAAAATGGCGCAAAACCCCTTGACGTGTTTGTTATAATAGTATTAGCAGTTAGTGTAATAGATTGCCAACCAACTGAACATCTGAACACATCTTGAATAGAGGTACCCAACTATGGCTGAAAAGAAAACCAAAATCGACATTTTCTCCGGCTTCCTCGGCGCCGGCAAGACAACCCTTATCAAAAAGCTCATCAAGGAGGCCTTCGCCGGTGAGCAGATCGTCCTGATCGAGAACGAATTCGGCGAGATCGGCATCGACGGCGGCTTCATGCGCGAGGCCGGCATTCAGGTCAATGAGCTGAACTCCGGCTGCATCTGCTGCAGCCTGGTCGGCGATTTCCGCGAGGCACTGAAGAAGGTCGTCGAGACCTACCACCCGGACCGCATCCTCATTGAGCCGTCGGGCGTCGGCAAGCTGTCCGACGTGACCCGCGCCGTCGAGGGCGTCGCTGAGGATCTGCCCGTCATCCTGAACAGCTTTGTTACCGTCGCCGACGTGAACAAGGTCAAGATGTATATGAAGAACTTCGGTGAGTTCTATGACGACCAGGTCAGCCATGCGTCCTGCATCATCCTGAGCCGCACCGGCAACGCCAGTGAGGAGAAGGTCGCTGCCGCCGTCGCCCTGCTGGCAGAGAAGAACCCCACCGCCACCATCGTCACCACCGACTGGACCGTCCTGACCGGCGCACAGATCGTCTCCGTCATGGACGGCAAGCGCGACCTCGTCGCCGAGCTGCTGACCGAGGCCCGAGCCGCCAACGTGGCCCATGCCGACGAGGATGAGCACGAGCACCACCATCATCACCATCACGACCACGATGAGGACGAGCACGACCACGACTGCTGCTGCCATCATCATCACGACGAGGACGACGATGAGGACGAGCACGAGCATCATCATCACGACCATGATGACGATGACCACGACCACGACTGCTGCCATCACCACGACGATGAGGACGAGCACGAGCACGAGCATCACCATGAGCACCACTACGACGAGCACGGCGTCTGCTCCTGCGGGCATCATCACCACCACGACCACGACGCCGACGAGGTGTTCACGAGCTGGGGCAAGGAGACGGCCCACAAATACAGCCGTGAGGATCTGGACAAGGCCCTGCACGCGCTGGACGAGGGCGCTTACGGCATGATCCTGCGCGCCAAGGGCATTGTGGACGGCGGCGACACCTGGTACGAGTTCGACATGGTCCCCGGCGAGCATGAGATCCGCCCCTGCGGCCCCGACGTCACCGGCAAGCTCTGCGTCATCGGCTCCCAGCTGAAGGAGCATGAGATCGCGGAATTGTTCCACGTTTGATAAGAAGGCCTTCCCCTTTGGGAGAAGGTGCCCGAGGCCCCGCCCGAGGGCGGATGAGGGGCGAGCCTGCCGCAGCAGCCCACGAATGACAGGCCGCGATCAGCTCTCCCCTCGTCAGTCCGCTTCGCGGACAGCTTCTCCCCCCGGGGAGAAGCCTTTGACTGCTACTAACCGAAAGGACGTCCCCTATGCCTAAACAAATCCCCGTATATCTCTTCGTCGGCCAGCTGGAGAGCGGCAAGACGAAATTCATTCAGGAAACGATGGAGGACCCCAACTTCGACTCCGGCGACAAGACTCTGCTGCTGGTCTGCGAGGAGGGCGAGATCGAGTACGACCCGTCCAAGTTCGCCTTCGGCGGCGTGCACGTTGCCCAGATCGAGGATAAGAGCGAGCTGACCGCCGAGAACCTGACCGCGCTCGAAAAGAAGTCCGGCTGCGGCCGCGTCATCATCGAGTACAACGGTATGTGGCTCATTCAGGAGCTGTACGACGCCCTGCCCGACAACTGGCTCATCTACCAGAGCCTGGCCACCGCCGACGGTACGACCATCAAGACCTACGCGGGCGACAGCGCCATGCGCAGCCTGCTGCTGGACAAGCTGCGCGGCAGTGAGCTGCTGGTCGTCAACCGCGCCGAGGCTGTCAACGACGACGAGAGCCGCCAGCTCATCCACAAGCTGGTGCGCCAGGCCAGCCGCCGCTGCGACATCGCCTACGAGTTCAAGGACGGCAGCGTCGCCTATGACGACATCCCCGACCCGCTGCCCTTCGACGTGGACGCGCCGGTCATTGAGATCCCCGAGGAGTTCTTCGGTATATGGTACATGGACTGCATGGACGATCCGAAGAAATATGACGGCAAGACGGTCAAATATCTGGCTCAGGTCTGCCAGACCCCCCAGGCCGGCAAGGGCGCGTTTGTGCCCGGACGCTTTGCCATGACCTGCTGCGTGCAGGACATCCAGTTTGTGGGCATGCCCTGCAAGTACGACGATTACAAGTCGCTGGAGCAGCGCAGCTGGATCAACATTACGGCCAAGGTCAACGTCAAGTACCACCCCATCTACAAGGGCCAGACCCCCGATTCCACCGGCCCTGTCCTGACCGCCATCTCCGTCGAGCCGGGCGAAAAGCCCGCGCAGGACGTGGTGATGTTCAGCTGATATTGCAATAGAAAAGCACCTGCCTTCGATAAAAAGGCAGGTGCTTTTTGATTGACAGGCATTTTCCGAAACGTGCCGCGGAGCGGTCAAGACCGCTCCCTACGGGCTGACGTTCACGGGTGCTTTGTAGGGAGGGGTCTTGACCCCTCCGTCGGGTAGACAGGGCGCTGATGTGGCGTCTGCTAACGGAAAACCTCCGGGCCGGGCATGCCCGGCCCCTACGGCGCAAAAATCAACCGCGCGTCCCCGCGATCTTGGAATCGGTGCTCCAACCCTGCAAATCGGTGGGTGTCAGGCTGCTCATCCAATTTTCGCGCTCGGTCTCCCACTGGTCCCAGGCGGCCTGGCTGCGGATGGCGGTGCCGCTCTCAAAGGCATCGTCCCACGGGTTGGCCGGGTCGGGGTCGGTGGGGTCCCAGCCGCGCTTCTCGGTGTCGGCGGGGTCGGTGTAGATCGTGCCGGGCTTTCCCATCGGGCCGGGGTCGTCGGCGTCGTTGTAGATGATGACCGGCGTGCCCAGCGGGCAGTTGTCGTAGATCCACTTCACGTCCACCACGGCCAGCCGGATGCAGCCCAGACTGGCGCGGGTGCCCAGCAGGTTGAACTCGTCGTACTCCACATCGTCCTTGTGCTGGCTGTAGTAGGGCACGCTGTGGAACAGGTAGCTGTCATAGATGCGGGTCGCGTACTGGCCGTAGCTCGGGCCCATCAGCAGCCGCCAGCTGTAGTCCACCGGGGTCGAAAAATACCCGGTGGGGGTGTCCATGCCGCCGCTGCACACCATCGCCATGAACGGCACAGCGTACTTTTTTGTGGCAGAATCCACGGCGTAGACCGTGACCACGCCGCCTGCGTTGTTGACCGCCAGCAGGTAGGGGCAGCCCTCCTTCGCGTCCAGCGTCAGGCCGTAGGCGGCAAACTGCGTTTTCAGCCCGGCCAGCGTCTTTGCGGCGTTATCGTCCCAGGTCGTCGGGTCCTTGATCTGCGGCGCGTCCTTGGTGGCGTTGCTCGTGGCCGTCGCCATCGCGGGGGCCACTGTCGGCTCGGGCGTCGGCGTGGGGCTTGTCTCCGGCGTGGCGGTGGGGGCCACCGTGTGCTGCGGCGTCGGGGCGGGCAGCACATCCTGTGGGGTGTTGGGCATCTGCACGCAGGCACACAGCAGCGCAGCTGTCAGCAGAAACGGAAAAATGCGGCGTAGAATCGACATAAAATCTCCTTAGTGTTTGGTGACGCCGTACTCCTCGGCCACGAATTTCTCCAGCGCGGCAAAGCTGCGGCGGACTTTTTCGGTCTCGATGCAGTACGCCATGCGGAAGTAGCCGGGGCAGCCGAAGCTGTCACCGGGGACCAGCGCCAGGTCATATTTCAGCGCCTTTTGGCAGAACGCCTTTGCGTCGTCCTCCAGCGCCTTCGGGAAGATGTAGAACGTGCCGTCCGGCTTGACGACGGTGAAGCCCAGCGCAATCAGCTCGTCGTAGATCAGGTTCATGTTCGTCTCGTAGACGGACAGGTCGCTGGTCACGTCAAGGCAGCGCTCGACGGCCATCTGGATGAGGGACGACGGGCAGTTGTGGCCGGTCCCGCGGGAGATCTGGCCGCACATCGGCACGATGTACGCGGCGTCCTCGCACCGCGGGTTGGCGGCCACATAGCCGATACGCTCACCCGGCACGCTCAGACTCTTGGAGAAGGAGTAGCAGGTGAGCGTATCATCGTAGAATTTGGCGGGGTAGGGCGTGACCCTGCCGCCGAACGAAATCTCGCGGTACGGCTCGTCGGAAATCAGGAAGATGTGGTGGCCGTACTGGGCGGACGCTTGGGTCAAAAAGTCGGCCAGCTGCTGCAGGGTCTCCTCGCTGTAGGCGGTGCCGCTGGGGTTGTTGGGGCTGTTGATGAGCACGGCGGCGGTGTTCTCGTCCACGAGCTGCGCGAACGCCTCAAAGTCGATCTGAAAGTCCGCGCACCGCGGCGGCGTCACGCGCAGGGTAAGCCCCGCGCCCTCGATGTACGGCTTGTACTCGGGGAAGAACGGCGCAAACGTTACGATGTTCTGCCCGGGCACGCCGACGCAGCGCACAGCATGGGCCAGCGCACCCGCCGCGCCCGTCGTCATAAAGATATGGTCGGCGGTGTAGTCCATGCCGAACCGGCGGTTCAGGCTTTCGGCCACGGCCTTGCGGGCGGACGGCAGCGTCAGCGTCGGCGTATAGCCATGCAGCCTGACGGGGTCGGTGTGGGCCAGCAGGTCCGCGCAAGCCGCGGTGAACTGCGGCGGGCAGGGGACAGACGGGTTGCCCAGCGAGTAATCGAACACGTTCTCATAGCCGATCTCCGCGCCGCGGGCGGTGCTCCATTCAGAAATCTGACGGATAACCGACTTGGAGCCCAGCATATCTTTATAGTGCTGTGCAATCATAATACCAGCTCCTTTTTGTGAAAAATGTTGTAATTTGACCCGAGAACGGCAGCCTCCCGGAAGGCCGCTTTCTTTTGGCAGCAAAAGAAAGCTTGGCAAAGAAAACTGCCGCTGTTTCGACGCAGCGGACCCGCGACTTGGGGGCTGCACGCCCCCAAGACCCCCAAAGAGGAGGTCGCGTGACCCATGGGCTAAACGAAAGCAGTATTACTTTTCGTTCTTAACGCCCATGGGCCCCGCTCCGTTTTGAAATTCGGGAGTTCCCCCGACCCCCCGCTGCCGGAAACAACAGTCCGTAGGGGCCGGGCATGCCCGGCCCGCAGCCTTGCCATTGTATCCCCTTTACCGGTTTGCATCGTAGGGAGGGGTCTTGACCCCTCCGCGGGGCGTCGGGGACGCCGCCCCCTACAACGATCCGCAAGGCTTCTCCTTATCGCAAACGGGCACGGCGGCCTGTGGGCAGGCCGCCCTACGTATGGTCGGTCCGTAAACTTCTGCTACGCGGGCGTCGGGGTCGCCCCGGAACGGTCCGGTCAAATCCCGTCTCCGGGCAATCTCCCGGCATTCCAGGCGCTTCGGGTGCCCTGGTCACTCACGTCACCCCAAAACAACCTTCTCCAACCCCTGGGTATCCTCGGCCAAATATTCTGCCCCGGCTTCGGTCAGCTCCTCGCGGGTCCGGAACCCCCACAGCACCCCGCAGCAGGGCAGGCCCGCGTTGTGGGCGGTCTCCACGTCCACATTGCTGTCACCGACGTACAGCACACTGCCGTCGGCCTCGACGCCAAGGTGCGCCATCAGGGCGCGCGTCCCCTCGGGGGCGGGCTTCGTGGGTACGTCGGGCAGCGCACCGCGGACGACCTCAAACAGGTCTGCGTCAAAGTACCGCGCGACCACGGCGCGGGCAAACTCGTCCGCCTTGTTGGAGAACACCGCCATCCGCACCCCGGCGGCCTTCAGCCGGGCCAGCAGCGCCGGCATACCGGGGTACGGCGCGGTCTTGTCGTGCATGTGTGCGCCGTAGACCTTATCAAACTCGGCCAGCGTCGCGGCCAGCTGCTCCGGGCTGCGGCAGCTTGCGGGGCTGAACCGCTCCACCAGCTTCGGGATGCCGTTGCCCACAAAATAGCGGTACTGCGCAGTTTCATACTGCGGCCAGCCGTGGGCGGCGCAGACGCGGTTCGCGGAGTCGGCCAGGTCGTCAATCGTGTTCAGCAGGGTCCCATCCAAATCAAACAGTACGGTTTTATACATTTCTCAAAACCTCTTTGCACAAGAAATCACTCTTATTATAGTTGCATTTGACGAAAACAGCAAGCCGCCGCGCCCATTTACCGTAAAAAAGATGTAAATTCTCAAAAAGCTGTTCCCATTTGCACGATTTATGGTATTATATAAGGTAGCACGTAAGGAGGTTTCTCGAATGGATTTGTTTTTTGATTTGCTGCGTTCGGTCATCTACGGTGTGATCGAGGGCATTACCGAGTGGCTGCCCATCTCCAGCACCGGCCACATGATCCTGGCCGAGCAGGTACTTAAATTCAGCTTCAGCGCCGAATTTATGGAGATGTTCCGCGTCGTCATCCAGCTGGGCGCGATCCTGGCCGTTGTGGTCATGTATTTCAAAAAGCTGTGGCCCTTCTGCGTTGACAATGGCCGTGACTCCGGCCTGGCAAAGCACATCCGCTGGCCGGTCATGCGGCTGTGGTTCAAGATCATCGTCGCCTGCCTGCCCGCCGCCGTGCTGGGCCTGGCGCTGGACGACTGGATCGACGCACATTTTTATAACAGCGTCGTCGTCGCGGTCATGCTGATCGTCTACGGCATCGCGTTCATCCTCATCGAGCGCCGCCCCCGTGTACCCACCACCACCAAGCTGAGCCGCATCACCTACAGGCAGGCGCTTATCGTCGGTGCGTGGCAGGTGCTGGCGCTCATCCCCGGCACGTCCCGCAGCGGCTCCACCATCATCGGCGGCCTGCTCTGCGGCATGAGCCGCGCCTGCGCGTCCCAGTTCACCTTCTTCCTGGCCATCCCGGTCATGGCGGGCGCGTCGGGCCTCAAGCTCGTCAAGTTCCTGGCGGGCGGCGGCGTCTTTACGGTTGGCGAGATCGGCGCGCTGCTGGTCGGCTGCATCGTGGCGTTTGTCGTCTCCATTCTGGCCATCCGCTTCCTGATGGACTACGTCAAGAAGCACACCTTCACGGCCTTCGGCTGGTACCGCATCGCCCTGGGCATCGTCGTCCTGGGTGTCTGGGCCCTGCAGACATTCGTGCTGGCGTAACATTGTAAATAAAAAGCTGCTGCTCGTGGGAGAGCGGCAGCTTTTTTGTTTGGTGCGTGCATTTGTAGGGGCCGGGCATGCCCGGCCCGCGGCCTTCCCGCAGACGCGATTTTGCCTTTCTGTTGTGGGCCGGGCATGCCCGGCCCCTACCGCGTTGCGAAGTTACGAATTTTTCGGGAACGTCACCCGTATGGTCGTCCCGGTGCCGACCTGGCTCTGCAGGTCAATTTTTGCGTCGTGCAGCAGGGCAATGTGCTTGACGATGGCAAGCCCTAAGCCCGTGCCGCCCGTGGCCTTGGAGCGGCTCTTGTCCACGCGGTAGAACCGCTCAAACACGCGGGTCTGGCTGTCCTGCGGGATGCCGATGCCGTTGTCCTCGACCTCAAAATACGGGCAGCCGTCGCCGCCTACACCGCAGCGCAGCTCCACATGGCCGCCCGGGCGGTTGTAGCGGATGGCATTGTCGCACAAATTCTGCGTCAGTTCGCTCAATTGGTCGCGGCTGCCGCGCACGGTGGCGGGTCTGGCGTCGTATTGCAGCGTCACGTAGGCCCGGCGGGCGTTGACCGTCATGTTCTGGGCCGTCTCCTTGACCAGCGCGGCCAGATCCACAGGGGCCATCTCAGTCACAGGCTCGCGGCTGTGGCTGGCCTGGGTGCTGTCCAGCTCACTCAATTGCAGAATGTCGCTGACCAGCGCGATCATCCGCTGTGCCTCCTTGTGGATGCGCGCGGCGAAGGTCGGCACGTCGGCGGGCTTTGCCATGCCGGTCTCGATCAGCTCGGCATAGCCGGAAATGCTCGTCAGCGGGGTTTTCAGCTCGTGGCTGACGTTGGCCGTGAACTCGCGGCGCATCGTCTCGTTGTCCTCGCGCAGCTTGCGGTCCGTCTGGATCGTCCGCGCCAGCGGGATCAATTCTTCATACGGCACATCGGCCTCAATCGTGTCCAGATGCTCGGCCAGATGGTTGATGGGCTGCACCATGCGGCGGGTCAGCCACCAGCTGAACAGCGTGGCAGCGAGCAAAATCAGCACGACTGCGCCGCACAGCAGCGGCAGGGTGTCGGTGCTCAGGCCCCAGATGTTCGCGACGTCCTCGCCCACGCGCAGCACCTGCGCGCCCTCCGGCAGGTCGATGCGCACGGCGTAGTAGTGCGTCTCCAGCTGCAGCGTCTCGCTCTCGCGGGTGATGCACGCGGAACCGTTCGCCATTGCCTGTTGAAATTCCGGGCGGTCGGCGTGGTTGGGCAGGTCGGTCTGGGCCGCGTAGATGTCGCCGTTTACGTCCACGATGTAGGAACCGAGCTTGGTGTCGTACAGCACCGTGCCGTCTGTGTCGATGAGGGTGATGCGCAGGGGGCAGTTCTCAGGCAGCAGGTTCAGCAGCGTGGTAGCGCTGTGGGTGTCCTGTGCCTCGTAGGCTGCGGCGTAGCCATGGCAGATCTGCATCAGGTAATTGTCAATGCGTTCTGCGTAGCTGCGCTGAAAAAGCGCCGTCGCCGCCGTCAGCACGGCCAGCGCGCAGAGCAGCCCGGTCAGGATCAGGCCGCGCCGGTAGCGGCGGGTCATGCTGAGGGGCTGGCGCGTGCGGCGTTCGTCGTCAGTCATCGCTGCCCTCCGTGCTCAGCTTGTAGCCCACCTTGCGCACGGTGCGGATGGCCTCGCCCGCCGCGCCGAGCTTCTGGCGCAGCGTGCGGACGTGCATGTCGATGGTGCGGGATTCCAGTAAATCGTCGGTGTCCCAGACGTCCTTCATGATGCGCTCGCGGGCCAGGACCTCCTCCGGGTGCTCCAAAAACAGATGCAGCAGCGCGTATTCCTTGAAGGTCAGCTCCACGGGCACGCCGCCCACCCGGACGGTGCGGGACACGTCGTCCAGCACGATGTCCCCGAAGCGCAGTGTGGACGCGGCGGGCGCGGGAGCGGCAGCGGCGGCGCGGCGCAGCACGGCCCGCACGCGGGAGATGAACTCCATGATGCCGAACGGCTTGCACAGGTAGTCGTCCGCACCGTGGTCCAGCCCCTTGACGACGTCGATCTCGCTGGTTTTGGCCGTGACCATGATGACCGGCGTTGCGGCGCAGGCCGGGTCGGCGCGCAGCTTGGCCAGAATCTGGTAGCCGTCCTCGTCGGGCAGCATGACGTCCAGAATGACGAGGTCGGGCCGCCCGCTGCGCAGCGCCGCCCAGAAGCTGGCCGCGTCCTCGCAGCCCGTGGTCTCGTACCCGTTGGATTGCAAAGCGTATTGCTCCAGCTCACGGATGCTGGAGTCGTCCTCGACGATGTAGATCATAGTAAATACCCCTTACTATAAACGTAGGGGCCGGGCATGCCCGGCCCGCGGCTTTGCGTGGCCGTCCGATAACGGGCGGTTGCTTTTCTGTTGCGGGCGGGGCATGCCCCGCCCCTACAAAAAGGCTTCCCCCTAGGGGCTGCGCCCGCAGGCGCGTGTCGGAGCGCAACCGCCGCAGGCGGCTCTTAGCGCGGAGACTGAAGCTGTCCGCGAAGCGGACTGATGAGGGGCGGGGTTCCCAATACAGCCCGGTAACGGGATGGCGGGGCAAGGCTGCCCCTCATCCGGCCTCGGTCGGAGCCTCGGCCACCTTCCCCCATAGGGGAAGGCACGTAATTTTTAGTTTTCAGCCGGATTTTCAGCGGGTTCGGAATATGCCTCCGGCGGGAAGGTGTAGCGGCCACGGTATTTCTCGTAGCGGCGCTCAAACTTCACGCTGCCGCCGTGCTTGACGTTGGCAAGATATTCGTGGGTGTCGAACTTGTCCGCCGCGACCTCGATCATGGCCACCGCAATGTTCGAGCAATGGTCGGCGATGCGCTCGTAATTCGTCAAAAGATCGTCCAGCACAAAGCCGTACTCGATCGTGCAGACACCGGCCTGCAGACGCGCGATGTGGCGGGTCTTGACCTCGCGCACCAGGCCGTCCACGACCTGCTCCAGCGGCTCGATCTTGCCGGCGGCGTAGGTGTCGCACTTCTGGAACGCATCCACCGTGCGGTTGACGATGTCCTGCACGGCGGCTTCCAGCACGGACAGGTCATTCAGCGCTTCTTCGCTGAATTTGATGTCCTTGTCGCGGATCTCCTGCGCTGTTTTGATAATGTTCACGGCGTGGTCGGAGATGCGCTCAAAGTCGCCGATGGTGTGCAGCAGCGTGTTGACGGAGCGGTTATCCTCCACGGACAGATGCTTGGCGCTCAATTTGACAAGGTAGGTGCCCAGCACGTCCTCATAGTGGTCAACGGCGTCCTCCTTGCGGATGACCTCGTCGGCGATGGCGTCATTCCAGGCGCGGGTGGTGGACATGGCCTGCAAGAGCGAGGTGCGGCAGATCTCGGCCATATCGCCGCCGGTCAGCATGGCGCGGCCCACGGCCACGGACGGCGTAGCCAGCAGACGCTCGTCCAGCAGGGTGTTCTCCTGCTTTTTGTCGGACGGGGAGTCGGGCACGGTCAAAATAGCCAGTTTTTCCAGCAGGCGGTTGAACGGCAGCAGAATAGCTGTCGTTACTACGTTAAAAACCGTGTGGACGATGGCAATGCCGAAGGTGTTGGCCGTGTCGGCAAAGAAGCTGAACCCGATCAGCGCGTTCAGCCCGTAGAACCCGCACAGGAAGAGGATCGTGCCGATAACGTTAAAATAGAGATGGACGAAGGCGGTGCGCTTGGCGTTCTTGTTGGCACCCGCCGAGGAGATCAGCGCCGTGACGGTGGTGCCGATGTTCTGGCCCATGATGATGGGCACGGCAGCGGAGTAGGTGACCGCGCCGGTGCTGGTCAGGGCCTGCAGGATACCGACGGACGCCGACGAGGACTGCAAAACAGCCGTCAGCACCGCACCCGCGATAACGCCGAGGATCGGGTTTTTGAAGCTGAGGAACAGATCCATGAACCACGGCTCGTCGGCCAGCGGGGACATGGCATGGGACATCGTGTTCATGCCGGCCATCAAAATGGCGAAGCCCAGCATAATTTTACCAACGCCGCGCTTGCGGTCCTTGCCGATCATATACATCCAGATGCCGATAAAGCCGAGGATCGGGCTCCAGGCATTGGGGTTCATCATCTGGGTGATGAAGCTGTCGCCCTCGAGGCCGGACAGCGAGAGCAGCCAGCCGGTGACAGTCGTACCGACGTTTGCGCCCATAATGACGCTGATGGCCTGATGCAGCTCCATCAAGCCGGAGTTGACGAAGCCGACCGCCATAACGGTGGTGGCACCGCTGGACTGAATGACGGCAGTGACGGCCATGCCGAGCAGCAAACCGCGGATGGGGCTGCTGGTCATGGTGGACAGAATGCCCTGCAGCTTACTGCCGGCGGTCTGTTCCAGAGCTTTCCCCATCAGGTCCATGCCATACAAAAACATGGCGATGCCGCCCATCAGGGTGAACACATTAAAAATGGTCATCCGGTGTTACACATCCATTCTCTTATTGAGTTTTACACTATACCGCCTTCTATTATAATGTATGCGCCGCAGGTACACCACCACGGGAAGGTAAATGTTGTGTAAAATTTGTGTAAAACGGGCTATTAACGGCAGCCTCCCGGGAACTCCTACTTTCTTTTGTGACCAAAAGAAAGTAGCAAAGAAAAGTCCCGCTGTTGCGGATGCAGCGGACCCCGCCTTAGGGGCTGCACGCCCCTAAGAACCCCAAAGCGGAGGTCGGAAGGGGCGGGGGCTAAACGAAAGCAGTATTACTTTTCGTTCTTAACGCCCCCGCCCCTTCCTCCACCTTAAATTCGGGTGTTGCGGGGTTGCGAGCGCGGGGCCACAGTTGAGCGCAGCGAAACTGGGGAGCGAGCAATGTTTGCCCCTGCGGGGCAAACAACCGCACGAGCGTGTTTGCGAAGCAAACTGGCGGCGCTCGTTGTGCGCCGCCAAGCGCCCCCGAACCCCCGCAGGGGTGAACGGCAGCTCTGTAGGGGCGGCATATATGCCGCCCGCAGCCTACCGCGGCAACCCGTCAACGGGAAAGGGGGAGGGCTGCCGCCCTCCCTTGCCCCTCTCGTGCGTAAATTTTCACAGCAGTCCGTAGGGGCCGGGCATGCCCGGCCCGCAGCTTTGCTATGCCACCCTTTTGCCTTTTGCCTCGTAGGGAGGGGTCTTGACCCCTCCGCAGCCTTCCGCCGCCGCCCCGTCACCGCTTTGCCGCCCAATCCACTCCTAACTCCTCACTCCTAACTCCACCCCCCTCCCTTTCCCCAAACTTTACAAACTTTACACGCTCTACACAAAACCTGCCCCCTCTTTGCAAAACCTTTACCGCGATTGTACCGTACTATGGTCGAAACCGGCGTAAAACCGCGGTACAATTAGCTTGCTTCCGGTGAAGCACTGGCAAAACATCCAAACTATACCACATAAATTTGGGAAAAAGGGAGAATACACACATGAAACGTACTTCTGCAATTGCTGCCGTTACCGCTGCTGCGCTGGCTCTGAGCCTGGCTGCCTGCGGCTCTGCCGATTCCGCCGCTGCTTCCTCTGCTCCTGCCGGTGACTTCGACGCCGACCAGGACATCACGGTCATCTCCCGTGAGGACGGCTCCGGCACCCGCGGCGCCTTCATCGAGCTGACCGGTGTCGAGGAGAAGAACGCCGACGGCAAGAAGGTCGATAACACCACCGAGGCCGCCGCCATCCAGTCCAGCACCAACGGCGTCATGACCGCCGTCGCCAACGATGAGACCGCTATCGGCTACATCAGCCTCGGCTCTCTGAGCAATGACGTCAAGGCTGTCACCGTCGGCGGCGTCGAGGCCTCCGCCGAGACCGTCAAGGACGGCAGCTACGTTCTGTCCCGTCCGTTCAACATCGTCACCAACGGCGACGCGACGGACCCCGTGGCCGTTGATTTCATCGCCTACTGCCTGAGCAAGGACGGCCAGGCCATCGCTACCGACAACGGCTACATCGGTGAGGACGGCGCAGACTTTACCTCTGCCCAGCCCGAGGGCAAGATCGTCGTCGGCGGTTCTTCCTCCGTCTCTCCGCTCATGGAGAAGCTGATCGAGGCCTACAAGACCGTCAACCCCAACGCCGAGCTGGAGCTCCAGACCACCGATTCCACCACCGGCGTCTCCGGTGCGCTGGAGGGCACCTACACCATCGGCATGGCCAGCCGTGAGCTGAAGGACTCCGAGGTAGAGGGCGGTGCCAAGGCTACCGTCCTGGCACTGGATGGCATCGCCGTCGTCGTCAACCCCGGCAACACCACCGACGACCTGACCGTTGACCAGATCAAGGGCATCTACACCGGCGAGCTGACCACCTGGGCGGATGTGCAGTAAAAAGAAAAAGGCTTCCCCCTAGGGGCTGCGCCCGCAGGCGCGTGTCGGAGCGCAACCGCCGAAGGCGGCACTTAGCGCGGAGACTGAAGCTGTCCGCGAAGCGGACTGATGAGGGGCGGGTTTCCCAAGATAACCCGTTCACGGGTTGGTAAGGCAAGGCCGCCCCTCATCCGGCGCTGCGGCGCCACCTTCCCCCCTAGGGGGAAGCCTTTTTGGGTATCATAACCAATCTACGAGCATAAGGAGTATAGGGAAATGACCTCCAAGCTAAAAGAAGGCGTTATGCAGGGCGTGTTCACTCTCTGCGCCTGTGTGTCCATCCTGGCGGTGGCACTGATCTGCATCTTCCTGTTTGCCAACGGCGTGCCCACCCTGTTCAAGATCGGCCCGCTCAAGTTCCTGCTGGGCACGACATGGAAGCCCGGCAACGACATCTTCGGCATCCTGCCGATGATCCTGGGCAGCATCTACGTCACGGCGGGGGCTATCCTCGTCGGCGTGCCCATCGGCCTGCTGACGGCCATCTACATGTCCAAGTTCGCGCCGCCCCGCATCAATAAGGTCATGCTCCCGGCGGTGCAGCTGCTGGCCGGCATCCCGTCCGTCGTCTACGGCTTCTTCGGCATGATCGTGCTTGTGCCCGCCGTGCAGGCCATGGTCAAGTCGCCGTTCTTCAAAACCGTGCTCCACGTCAAGAGCGGCAAGGGCATGAGCCTGTTTACCGCCGCCGTGCTGCTGGGCATCATGATCCTGCCCACCATCATCACGGTCAGCAAGACGAGCCTCGACGCCGTGCCCGACAGCTACTACGAGGGCAGCCTTGCCCTTGGCGCGACGCATGAGCGCAGCGTGTTCTACGCTGTGCTGCCCGCCGCAAAATCCGGCGTGCTGTCGGCAGTCATCCTCGGCATTGGCCGCGCCATCGGTGAGACGATGGCCGTCGTCATGGTCGCGGGCAACCAGACCTGGATGCCCAAGGGTCTGTTCCAGGGCCTGCGCACGATGACCTCGAACATCGTCATCGAGATGGGCTATGCCGCCGACCTCCACCGCGAGGCGCTGATCGCCACCGGCGTTGTGCTGTTCGTATTCATCCTGCTTATCAACCTCTGCTTCAGCCTTGTGAAAGGGGGTAAGGACTATGCCTGAGATTGCCGCAGCGCAAACAGCCGCCGATATGACCTACGCAAAACCGCATGCGTTCATGCCAACCGGCGGCAGCAACCGCCGCGCCGCCCGTATGCAGGCCGCCGCGCTGCGCTGGCTTGTGCGCATGGCCGCCCTGCTGACCGCCGCGGTGCTGGTGTTCCTCATCGGCTATATTCTGGTCATGGGCATCCCCAATTTGAAGCCCGAGCTGTTCGCCTGGGAGTATAACTCCGAGAACGTCTCGCTGACGCCCGCGCTCATCAACACGGTGCTGATGACGGCCTTCTCGCTGGCGATCTCGACGCCGCTGGGCATCTTTGCGGCCATCTGGCTGGTCGAGTACGCACACCGCGGCAGCAAGCTGGTCAAGGTCGTGCGCGTTACCACCGAGACGCTGCAGGGCATCCCGTCCATCGTCTACGGCCTGTTCGGTATGCTGTTCTTCGTCACCAAGCTGCACTGGGGCTATTCGATGATCGCCGGTGCGTTCACGCTGGCCATCATGGTTCTGCCCGTCATCATGCGCACGACGGAGGAGGCGCTGATCGCAGTGCCCGACTCCTACCGCGAGGGCAGCTTTGGTCTGGGCGCGGGCAAGCTGCGCACGGTGTTCACGATCGTGCTGCCGTCCGCCATGCCCGGCATTTTGTCCGGCGTCATTCTGGCCACGGGCCGCATAGTCGGCGAGACCGCCGCGCTGATCTATACCGCAAGCTCTGTGGCAAAGATCCCGTCCGGCGTGTTCAGCTCCACCCGCACCCTGGCCGTGCACATGTACCTGCTCTCGAACGAGGGCCTGTACATCGGCCAGACCTACGGCACGGCAGTGGTCCTGCTGGTGCTGGTGCTGGTCATCAACGGCCTGTCCGGGCTGGTAGCCGGGAAGTTGGCAAAACGGTAAAGGGTAATGCCCGGCCCCTGCCGATACAGGGAGCAGCTTTCCGGGTCGATGAGGAGCATCGACCCCTGCACCGTAGGGGCGGATTCCATATCCGCCCGTGGGAGTATGCGGCAGCGCAAACCCCGCGGAGGGGTCAAGACCCCTCCCTACGATTCGCCGTTCACGGGTGCCATGTAGGGAGCGGTCTTGACCGCTCCGGGCACTCTCCGCGCAGCAGCCCCTTCCCCGGCGTCGCACATGTAGGGGCCGCATATATGCGGCCCGCAGGTGTACGGAAAACGGGTGCTCGCGGTCCGGGCCGCGGGCCGGGCATGCCCGGCCCCTACCGATACAGGGAGCAGCTTTCCGGGTCGATGAGGAGCATCGACCCCTGCACCGTAGGGGCGGATTCCATATCCGCCCGTGGGAGTATGCGGCAGCGCAAACCCCGCGGAGGGGTCAAGACC
>ENA-USUG01001400-USUG01001400.1-human-gut-metagenome-genome-assembly--contig:-NODE-1400-length-40756-cov-5.626761_pt1 | contig 40756 bp, 13 predicted proteins | sample MGYA00250059_ERZ773394 | MGnify/ENA primary metagenome ERZ773394 (study PRJEB29103, sample SAMN06111957) | human gut metagenome | biome: human gut; feature: ankylosing spondylitis patient; material... | reverse complement strand
GAAATACTACTGTCTGGATATGTTCCCATATCCGTCCGGAAGCGGACTTCATGTAGGTCACTGGAGAGGATATGTAATTTCTGATGTGTGGAGCCGTTATCAGATCTTAAAGGGTCACTATGTAATCCACCCGATGGGATGGGATGCATTCGGTCTTCCGGCTGAGAACTACGCGATCAAGATGGGTGTTCATCCGGCGATTTCTACAGAGGCAAATATCAAGAATATCAAGAGACAGATCAATGAGATCGCATCGATCTATGACTGGGATATGGAGGTCAATACTACCGATCCTGGATTTTATAAATGGACCCAGTGGATCTTCGTACAGATGTTCAAGAAGGGCCTGGCATACGAGAAGGAATTCCCGATCAACTGGTGTCCATCCTGTAAGACAGGTCTGGCGAATGAAGAGGTTGTCAACGGATGCTGTGAGCGTTGTGGTGCAACTGTAACCAAGAAAAACTTAAGACAGTGGATGTTAAAGATCACCGCATACGCTGACCGTCTGTTAAATGATCTGGACAAGCTGGATTGGCCGGAGAAGGTAAAGAAGATGCAGAGCGAGTGGATCGGTAAATCCTACGGCGCTGAGGTTGATTTCCAGGTAGACGGCAGAGACGAGAAGATCACTGTTTACACGACAAGACCGGATACCTTATACGGCGCAACCTTCATGGTTCTGGCTCCGGAGCACAAGCTGGCGAAGAGCCTGGCGACCGACGAGACCAGAGAGGCAGTTGAGAAATATATCTTAGATTCCTCCATGCGTTCCAATGTAGACCGTATGCAGGACAAAGAGAAGACCGGCGTGTTTACCGGAAGCTATGCCATTAACCCGATCAACGGTGCGAAGGTTCCGATCTGGCTGTCCGATTATGTACTGGCGGATTATGGTACTGGCGCAATCATGTGCGTACCTGCTCATGATGACCGTGACTTCGAGTTCGCAACCAAGTTCAACATCCCGATCATCCAGGTTATCGCAAAAGACGGCAAAGAGATCGAGAACATGACCGAGGCTTATACCGAGGCAAGCGGAACCATGATCAACTCCGGCGAGTGGAATGGCATGGAGTCCGCAGTGCTGAAGAAAGAGGCTCCAGCCATGATCGAGGCCAGAGGCATCGGTAAGAAGACTGTCAACTACAAGCTGCGTGACTGGGTATTCTCCAGACAGCGTTACTGGGGTGAGCCGATCCCGATCGTTCATTGCCCGAAATGCGGCAACGTAGCGGTTCCGGAAGAAGAGCTCCCATTAAAGCTGCCGGAGGTAGAGAGCTATCAGCCAACCGGTACCGGTGAGTCCCCACTGGCTGCCATTGACGAGTGGGTTAACTGCAAATGTCCTCAGTGCGGCGGCCCTGCAAAACGTGAGACCAATACCATGCCTCAGTGGGCAGGTTCTTCCTGGTACTTCTTACGTTACGTGGACAGCCACAACGACAAAGAACTGGTTTCCAAAGAGAAAGCAGACAAATATCTGCCGGTTGATATGTATATCGGCGGCGTAGAGCATGCGGTACTGCATCTGCTGTATTCCCGTTTCTACACCAAATTCTTATATGACATCGGAGCGATCGATTTCGATGAGCCATTTAAGAAGCTGTTCAACCAGGGTATGATCACTGGTAAGAACGGTATCAAGATGAGTAAGTCCAAGGGTAATGTTGTTTCCCCGGATGATCTGGTACGTGACTACGGCTGTGATTCCTTGAGAATGTACGAGCTGTTTGTTGGACCGCCAGAGTTAGACGCGGAGTGGGATGACAGAGGTATCGAGGGCGTCAGCCGTTTCCTGAATCGTTTCTGGAACCTGGTTCAGGACAGCAAGGACAAAGAGATTGAGCCAACCAAGGAAATGATCCGTCTGCGTCATAAACTGGTATACGACATCGAGCAGCGCTTCAACCAGTTCAGCTTAAATACCGTTGTTTCCGGCTTCATGGAGTACAACAACAAGCTGATCGACCTGGCGAAGAAAGAGGGCGGAATCGACAAAGAGACCCTGCGTACCTTCACCATCCTGTTAGCACCATTTGCACCACATATCGGTGAAGAATTATGGCAGGAGTTAGGCGGAACAGACAGCGTATTCCATTCCCAGTGGCCAGAGTGCGATGAGGAAGCAATGAAAGAGGACGAGATCGAGATCGCAGTCCAGATCAACGGTAAGACAAAAGCCGTTGTATGCGTTGCTGCTGATATCGACAAAGACAGTGCCATCGCAGCAGGTAAAGAAGCAATCGCTGATAAGCTGACCGGAACCATCGTAAAAGAGATCTACGTTCCGGGTAAGATCATCAATATTGTACAGAAGTAAGATAAGTAACTCTTTAGCTGGCTTTCATGCCGGGGGATTAAAAACCCCGGCTGGAAGCCAGTTTTTTTGACATCATGCGGAATAATTTCAGCTTTCCCCGGTCAGCGGGAGACATATAACCCACCAGAATTCCTGCCATCAGATCCGTCTCCTGGTCAGTAAAGACCATTCCGGCCTCTTTCGCTTCCAGAGTCAGGGAGAGAAAACGGTTCATCAGCTGGTCTTTGGGCGTTTTCTGGATCTCACAGGCCAGGTGGTCGAGAAATGCCACCTTCTCCGGGTTCATGGTGCGGAGCCTGGGATCGTCTTTCCAGTTTTTTGGTTGATTTGGATTCATTGGAAGCCTCCTTCTGTGCAAAAATGAAATGGATGGTTTTTGGCAAATAAATGGGAAAATATATAAAATTACGGATAATTATAAAATCAGGAAAATTCGTGAATTGCCTGCATCATTAACATGGCGTTCTCTAACTGGTTCTGCTGTTCTTTGGACAGCAGATTTTTTAGTTGTTCCCAGGGAATACGGGAAAAGGCTGGCTGACGGCTGGAGGTGGTTGTCTGCGGTTGGGGGATGGCAGTCATCTCCTGGTATTGTGCTCCGATGCGGCTGCCCCGGATAAAGTTGCAGATCAGGTCAATGAAGCTCTGCTCATCAGTGCTTCCATAAGGCTTGATGGCTTCCAGCATATCTAACGTGGAATGAGGAGCCTCCTCCGGAAGAGAGCAGATCCCCAGGGCGGCGTTGTCCTCATTGTGCAGCAGGGACATGGTGTGCTGCAGCTCCTGGAATTTGATGCTAAAGGAAAGAAATCTTTGCTGGGAAACCTGAAGATAAGGAAGGGCGGCTTTCAGCATCTGGAGATGGTGGTCGCCTACGATACAGTCAAAATCCGTTAATTTGATGGTGGGATCTTCTGGCATGGGATACCTTCTTACAATACTTTGCTTAACAGTATGAGAAAAGAGAAAAAAATATGCGGGAAAATAAGGGGTGAGGAAGCAGGGACGGAAGAAGGGGCGGAAGAAGGGACGGAAGCGGAGGGCAGCATCATTTTGCACTCCCACGAGGCAGATTCATAAGATAAGGTATAAGAAAATAATGGGAGAAAGTTTATGTCATTTCGCCTTGTAATAGATGGAAATGCTGTTTATGAGATTGATGAGGATTGTGAGAAATGTGGGATCAAAGAGTGCCGGTGCGGGAGAAAAGCAGGACCGGGCGATGGTGGTTGTTACCGGTGCGGGGAAGAAAACCAGAGAAAACAGGACGAACAGGTAAAACAAAGGGAGCCCTCCTCATGAGGACTCCCCGTGGGTGTGACTGCTGTCTAGCAGCAGAAGCCGTTGCCGTTGTTACAGCAGCATAACAGAAGAATGATCCAAATGATATCATTGTATCCGTTGCCGCATCCGCAGCTATTATGTTCACAACATCCAAATCCATTGCCGCCGCCACAGCAGCAGAGGATCAGGATCAGGAAGATCAGGTTGCATCCGCAGCCATTTCCATTTCCGTTAGAACATTCACATCCGCAACCACAGTTTGTTGCTGCTACATCACTCATGGTAAAACCTCCAGGAAGATTTTGTTTACACTCCATCTTATGTAGGCCGGCTTGCCAGAGTTTCCAGGAAAATCAGGATTTTGGTGTAATCTGATCTAAAATATTCTGTGAGTCCGATAAAAGCTGAGAATCTGTGGTGTGTTCTACAGCATATTGAAAGTCAGAGACAGCTTTTTCCGCCTGATCGGTGTGGAGATAGCAGACTCCCCGGTTATAGGAGGAAAAATCGGTAAAGCAATCCCCTTCAATGGCGGCAGTGAAGTAAGGAATGGCTGCTTCATAGTCCTCCTCGTCCATGGAAATACTGCCCAGATAGAAATTCGTTTCCGGGAGATAGGAGGTTCCGTTAAGCGCCTTTAAGAGATAAGGCTTGGCATCGGTCTCTTTTTCTAAGTTCATGTAGCAGGAGCCGATGAGGAAATTCAGTTCTCCGTCATCCGGATCGGTGGAATAGTAGTCCAGAAAATCCGTCATAGCCTTATCAAACTCCTCAGTTGAGTAGTAACACACGCCTCTTGCGTAGGCGATCGCGCTGGCGTACTCCGGCAATTCCTTGGCTGCGGTGTCGTAAGCCTCGATGGCTTTCTCATAATCGGGCAGCTGCTGGTAGCAGTCTGCGATATACATCAGCACATCCTTCTGGGTGGAGTCCAGCTCATACATTTTCTGGTAATCAGCAATGGCAGATTTATATTCCCCTTTTTCATCATAGATCTGAGAGCGGAGCTGAAGCGCATCATAAAGGTCAGGGGACAGGGCAAGCGTTGTATTAAGATCATCCAGTGCAAGGTCTCTCTGATCCAGAAGCACATACAGACCAGCTCTTTTTAAAAAATACTGCGGATTGGAACCATCCATCTGGATAAGGCCATTGATTTCCTTCAGCCCGTTGTCATAATCACTCTGGGTTACATAATCAGAAAAACGGTCCAAAGCTTCATTTTGAAGATCAACGACCTTTTGAGCCGCTTCCTCGACGGCTTTTTCTTCACGCTTTTGTTCCTGACGCTCCAGAAATGTCTGTGTCAGATATGGCAATACCATGACTGCGATCAATAAAACCGCGATTTTCTTTTTATGGGCAGCTATTTTTGTGAAAAAATTCTTAGAGGTGTCAAATGGATGTTTCATAGGCCAGTTCCTTTCTTAAAAAGCGGATCATATGATAAATTGTATCCTTTAAAGAAAGGTTAACACAAATAATCGGAAAATTCAATAAATTTATTAAAGAAATCATTAACTTAAGAAAACAAAAGAAAAACACGAAAAATATTAATAAACTACCCGAGTGAGTAGTATACATTTGAATTTGTATTTGGTAAAATTGTAGAAAGTCAAGCAGCAGATCTCAGAACATAAGGAATATGGGGGTTGCTGTTTGCGCAATGCGTGAACAGTAACGGTTGCAGGAGAAAACAAGGGGGATGAATCGCATGACGAAGAAAAACATTGACGAGGTAATGCGCCTGACACAGGAATGTCTGACAAGATACTGGCAGCTGGATATTGACTATATCATCAGCTTGTGTGATGAAGATGTCGTATGGATAGGGGCGCTGCAGAGTGAGTTTACCAGGGGAAAGGATGCCTTTATCGAGGATCTGACCGCTGTAAAAAAAGAGCTAAAACCATGTCATCTTGTTTCACAGGAGTATGTGGTGGCACAGAATGCAGGAACTGCCTGTACCATAGCCGGAAGATATCTGGTGACTACGGACGAAACGGTGGAATACTTTCTTCAGGTCCAGCAGAGGTGTACATTTACCTGGGAAATGGTAGAAGGAGACTTAAAGATCAAGCAGCTTCATGTGTCCAACCCCATTGGAGAATTAAAAGTAAAAAAGGATGAAAAGTTCGTGAATACCATAGGGGAAATGGCTCAGAAGTACCTGATGAACCATATTCATGCGCTGGAGGATACCAGACAATTTACGGTGATCGATGAAAAAGATGTGGTGCATTTTTTACATAACGAGGATGTTGTGTACGCGGCAGCAGAGGGACGAAATTGCAGGATCTACACGGTGGATGGTTCAGAAATCTGCGGCAGGCTTAATATGACGGAATTTCAGCAGATCTGTGGGAAGGAACTGGTGTCGGTGCACCGCAGTTATGTGATTAACCGGAATTACATTTCCTTGATCCAGCGGTATGAAGTGGTGATGCTGGATGGCAGTAAAATCCCGATTCCGGTAAAGAAATACAAGGAGATGAAGGATTGTCTGACAGAGATGCATGGTGTAAATAAGGAAAAATGATTATTCGTTCCTCTTAACAGGTAATTCGTTCCAAGACTATTGCCGAAAAATTAAAGAAAAAGTATAATATAATCATGCAAATAGCGACATTTGACGTAAGACGTTTGATTTCATAATTGACTTTCAGATTTGGGAGGAATGGAAATGAAGAGAAAACAAAGGAAAAACAGTCGGAAAAGAAAGGAGGAAGGGCTTGTGAAGACAAGGGCAAGAGGTATCCTGCTGATTCTGGCATTGTGCCTGTCCATGGTCGGAACCTCCGTGGTTTACGCAGAAGAAGCTGCGAATTCACCCGGAGCGTACCAGGAAGAAGGACAGGATCAGAGCCAGAACTCGGAAGATACCGGCAAAGACACGGAAAAAGAAGATGATTCCGGGGGCGGCGAGGAAAAGAAAGACCAGAATTCCGGTACAGAAACACCGGGAAATACGGAGAACACGAGTAGTGCAGTGACTTCGGGAACGTCAGAGAATCCAGGAAACACGCAGGGATCAGGAAGTACAGGAGCACTGGAGAATACGGAAAACACAGGAAACACGGAAACACCGGGAAGTACAGAGACTCCAGGAAGTACAGAGACACCGGGAGGCACAGAGACTCCAGGAAGTACGGAGACGCCGGGAAATACGGAAACACCGGGAAACACAGAGACTCCGGGAAATACGGGAAACACAGGAAGTACAGAAACACCGGGAAGTACGGAGACTCCAGGAGGTACAGAAACACCGGGAAATACGGAGACTCCAGGAAACACAGAAACACCGGGAAATACGGGAAATACAGGAAGCACGGAAACACCGGGAAGTACAGAAACACCGGGAAGTACAGAGACACCGGGAAACACGGAGACTCCAGGAAACACGGAGACTCCAGGAAACACAGAGACACCGGGAAGTACGGAGACACCGGGAAATGCGGAGACTCCAGGAAGTACAGTAACACCGGGAAGTACAGAAACCACGGGAATTTCACAGAAGTCGGACACTACTGCAGAAACGGGTCAGACCGGAGCAACAGGTGAAGCCGGTAAAGCAGAGACAGGATCGGACAAGACCGGAGAAAACAGTACGACAGCAGAAGGAGCAACAGGAGCAACAGGAGCTGCAACAGCAGTACCGGTTCTGCAAGCAGTGGCAGCAGCACCAGTGGCAGTGCCGGCGGCAGCCCCGGTTGTAACATCGACAGGGTTGACTGCAGATGAAACGGACAGCACGACAACCGAAATTGATATTTCGAATGTGGATAATGTCAAGATATCGGTTAATGACGACAAGCAGTTAGAGGTGTATGTAAACAATAGCCAATTCAAAAAGACATATACCAATGCCGGTATCACAAAGGTTAAAATCCAGGCAAAGGATAAGATCAGTTTTAATGACAATCTGGATACAACAAAGAATTATGTTCTGAATCTGGCACAAGCCATCGTGGAACTGTTAGCAAAGCAGATAGTCCTTCAGCCAAATACCAAAGTAACATTGAATGTCAAGGAGCTGCGGATCACAGCACAGGATACCGGATCGACAACAGCGGGAGATGTGTTCCTGAATGTAGTCAAGAAGGTCTATGATTCGGATTGTAATTATGTCGGCATCAAAAATATGACGATCACGGCAGAGAACGATGATGGCGGTGATTCGCAGATCGTCATCAAGGCAACTAATGCAGTGACATCCAACACGGACGCGAAAAACGCAAAAGATGACACAACAGCAGATACTTCAGACACAGGTATCTGGGCTAAGGTTGATAGCAAAGTCAGCGATTTAGGAAGCTATATTGCAAGCGTTAAGAATATCGAGACGATCATTGAGATCGATGCAAGTACCCTTAAGGCAGATACCATCGATCTGGAATCAGTCAATGAACTGAAGATGAGCACCCAGGGCGTAGGAATTGGTGTGGCAGTGAACGTGGCCAGCGCCTCCTCCATGGTTCTGGTGAAGGACAGCAACCTGACATCTACAAAAAATGGAATCAAACTGTTAGCAAAATCAGTGATCGAGTCCAAGGCAGATGCTCAGGCGAAGGCAGGTAACGTGGCAGTTGGTGTCTCCGTAATCAGCGGAAGTACCGAAGCCTCCATTACAGGAAGCGGAGCCATCAATTCCAAAAAAGGACTCCTGGTTTCAGCAGAGAGCAATGCACAGGCGACCACAAATGCCATTGGCAAAGCAGCCAATGACAATCGAAGCGGCGCATTTGCAGGTGTATCTATCGTAAACTATGATACCAAAGCAAATATCGGTGGAATCGTTTCTGTTCAGGCAAACGAAGATGTGACAGTAAAATCCCAGCAGTATGGAATCAATGGAACAACCGTGAAATCGACGAAGAAGTCAGACGATGATAGCAGCTCCGGTGATAAGAGCAGCAGTATCAGCAGTATCCTTGATACCGTAAGCCAGTCCATCGAACAGCTGGAATTAAAGTCCAAGCTGACAGACAGTGTGAAAACCAAGGTCAAAGATTTATTTAAGAGAGACGAGGTGGAGCAGAGGGTAGACAGTTCTCTGGAATCAGCAGATGACAGCGAAGAGACATCAGGAATCGGTGATCTGTTTGAAAGCGCAGAAGCAGGGATTGCCAACGAGATCAAATTAATATTTAAAGGTATTGATAATTCAGATCTTAACAAAGTGACCGTTAAGATCACACCGAATGAAGGAACCAGCGGAGTTGACCGCGCAGCAACATTAACAAGCAATACTTATACCGGTGGAGAGTTTGCAGAAGGCTCTTACACCTTATCCATTCTTGTTCCAGCAGGATATGCGGCTCCGGATTCTCAGGTGATCAAAGTGGTGAATGGAAAAAGCTATACAGGAACGGTGACCTTATCCAAAACCAACAGAACGAAAAATCAGTTCGTTGGAGCATTTGCAGTCATGGTTGTAAATTCCAGAAATGAAGCTTCTATTACAACAATAGGAACAATTAGTACAAATGGAAAAGTTCAGGTTCTGGCAAATGCAGTTTCCAATAATACAACTGTAGCGGACGCATCTACGATCCCTGCAGATTTAGATCGGGAAGCAGCTGATAACGAAGTAGTGGTAGCAATCGTAACAGAAGATAAGACCACAACACTTCCGGCAAAGGTTTCATTAACAAAGATCTACGATAAGATAGATTCAGCAGATGTTCTTCATCCATATGACCAGAATTATCTGAAGGATAAGAGTGGAATGATCTCTTTCCAGAATGGCGATACACAGAATAATAAGGGTAATTCAAATGGAAAACCACAGAGTTTATCCGCAGGTCGTTATAAACTGGTGTTTAAGGTTCCGGTAAGTCTGGGATTTACACCAAAGGATGTAACAGTCGCGAATACGAAAAAAAAGGAAACAATTGATTCTACCAATTATTATGTGTACACCATGTACATTACCTTATCCAAGAAGGCAGACAGTGAGGACTTAGCAGGTCTGAAGCAGCTGATCCTGATGAAGGCAAACACAACGGATACAGGTTCGACAGGTACTAAGGTTTCAGCCGGTGTCGGTATCGGCGTCAATGTGATCAAGAACGAAAATACCGCGTATATCAAAAACGCAACGATCGAAGCCAGCGGAGTTGATGTGAAGGCTACGACCGGTGGATATGAAGTAACGACAACGACCACAGAAGGTGGAGAAACAAAAACAGCTACAAAGAAGTATGACAACAGATCAGACGTCAGCTCAGCAGCAGGCTTTAACTCCGGTGAGTTCGGATTTGGCGGAGCGATTTCTGTGAACGTAGTCAATGATGTAACAACAGCTTATATTGATGGAGCGAAGATCACGATCAAAGGCAATGGTGGTACAAACAACGTTAATATAGAAGCAACTAGTAAAAATGACAGCCATACAACAGCAGGAAAAGAAAAGGATGAGAACAATACATATTCTTCAAATGTTGGTGTAGGCTCCGGAATTGCAGTTGGTGTCGGAAATTATACCACCACCGCAGATCTGGGAAGTGATGTAACAATCATCGGAACTACAAATCAGGAGATCGGTTCTGTTACGATCAAGGCAACATCCAAGGGCGAGGTTAACGTGGAAGCCATCGCAGGTGTAGCAGGCGGCAAGGCAGTTGCACCGGTGATCGCAGTCAATATCGTAAATGGAACGACAAGAGCAAAGGCAGCAGCGAACACAAGCAACATGCTTGCACTGACCGGCGATATGACGGTCTATGCAAGATCTGACAGAAAGAGAAGAACCACTGCCAATGCAAGTGCAGCTGGAAGCAAGGTTGCAGTCGGTGGAGCGATCACCGTAGCAGCAGGTAACCTTCATCAGTACGCATACATGGAGCGTGGAATTTCCAAATCACACAACATCAGTGTAAAGGCAGAAAGCGGCAACTCCACAGAGACAGTCAGCATCGCAGGAGCCAACGGAGCAGCGGCGCCGAAGGACGATGAAGACAGCTCTGGAAGCAGTGAAGACAGTGACTCGCAGTCGTCCAAGTCCAGTCCGGACGCACTTGTCAACAAGGCATTAGCAAGTGGCAAGAAGGTCGGTTCCGGTACGGACGGTATCGGTGAGACTCCTTCCAAGTCCCCGCAGAAGGCAGAGACGACAGAAGGTAAGGTTACGGTAGCGGCAGCCATCGCAGTGGATATCTGGGGCGATGAGACGAAAGCAGTTGTGACCGGCAATACCACATCCAGTGGAAAACTGGAAGTATTAGCAAATGCAGCAAATGCAGCGAAAGTAACCGCTAACGCATCTTCCACCTTAAGTACCACCGGTGTCGGTGTCAGCGTGGCGATCCTGGTTGGCGATCTGATCAACAAGGCAGAACTGAGCGGAACCCATAAGACCGGATATTTCCTGGTAAAAGCAGGAATGGGAAAAGACGGGGAGAACGACAGAGTCAATGATATCCAGGTCATCAGCATCTCCGGTGCAGGCGCATCCAACGTTGGTGTGGCAGGCGCCGTAGCGATCAATATCTTTGACACGGAATATGCAGCGACACAGGATGGAACCTTAACTGCAACGAATGCAGGTCAGACCAGCGAAGTAACTGCAAATGTGAACCAGAAGGTAGTAACCAGAGCAGGTGCAAGCGCAGATCTGGCAGGCGCCGGAAGCAGTACCTCCACAGGAACAGGAACCTCTGCAGGAACCGGTACTTCCGGTACAGGAACCAGCGGCAGCTCCAAGAAGAGCGTAGGAGTAGGAGCTTCCTTCGCACTGACCATCGCAGATGCAAAGGCAGATGCAGTTGTCAACGGAACCATTCAGACAGCTGGAAACCTTCAGATTGAAGGTATCGTGATCAGTGATGTAGAGACCAAGGCAGTTGCAGGTAATGACGCATACGAGGAACCGGCAGAAGATGGCAAGATCAAGATCACAGTCAAGAATTCTGACGGCGAGGCAGTGGCGGGTGCAACCGTCACCATCACAGTAAACGGAAAGACAGAAACAAAGACAACGGACGATAAAGGTCAGGTGATCCTTGACTCTGTAACAACGGATAAGGAATACACCATCACCATTACAGCAGTGCCAACAGGATATAAGAAACCTGGTAATGATAAAGTGACCTTTACCTTAACAGCGGATGATACAGGTTACGCCAAGACCTTTGTTCTGGTTAAGGAGAATCAGGATGAGAAGGACAAGTACGCATCCTTAGATGCAGCAGTGGCAGCTGCCCTGATCACCAACCGGGCACACGCAGAGGCGTCTAAGACTTCTCATGTAACAACAGGTAAGGACTTCAGACTCCATGCGGAAAGCACATCCGTTACCAATGTGATCTCTGAGGGTGAAGCAGAAGCCAGCAACGTGGCAGTGGGCGCGTCTGTGGCAGTGAACCTGGTAGCAGAAGAAGTGAAAGCCCTGATGGCAGGAACCGCTTCTGTAGGCGGTGATTTCTCAGTTACTGCGAAGGCACAGCCGAAGGATCTGGCAAGCGCTTACGCAACTGCATCCGGACTGGATCTCCAGAGATACAAAGATAAGTACAACACAACCATCAGTGATATTCTCAGTGGCAAAGCATTTAAGAAGGATACGACCGGAACGAGCGGAAGCGGTTCTACCGGTTCTTCCGAAGGTACAACCAGCCAGGTAAATCAGAAGGTTGATGAACAGCTGGATAAGAGCAATACCACTGACAACACCAATCATACGAATACCAAGCCAGAAGCAACCAAAGAAGGCACCAGCCTTTCTTCCAAGGTTCTGAATGCAGCAGATGTTAAGACTTCTGAAAATTCTGCCAACACCGGTTCTACCGGCACCACCGGTAATGGAGCAGCCAGCGCAGATCAGGCAAAGAAAGAGGCAACTGCTGGTACGAACCCCACTGGCACAAAGACTGAGAAGCAGACCAATGTATCCGTAGCGGCTGCAGTTGGAACTTCTATCGTGTCCCATAAGGTAAGTGCAGAAGTAACTGGTCAGGTAACCAAAGCGAACAAGGTAACCATTAAGGCAGAGAACCTTGACAATTTTGAAACCTTAGCAACCGGAGCAGCCATTTCTAAGAAGACCTCCATCGCACTGGGCGTTGCAGTTGTAGTGAACAACAGTAAGACCTATGCGGCAGTGATGAACAATCTTGGAACTACGACGAACAAGGTTGGTAGCGTGACCATTCAGGCAGATACCCGCCATAACACAGACAGTGAGTATCTGACTAAGCTTGGAGCACAGGCGATCGCCGGAGCAGCAAATGGTTCTGAAAAAGGCGGCGCAGCAGTGGCTGGAGCAGTGGCACTGATCGTGTCAAACGCGCAGACCAATGCAAAGGTTGGACAGAATGTACAGATTTATGCGAACGGTGATGTAACGGTTGAAGCAACGGAACAGAGCAAATTAGCGGCACGAGCATGGGGCGCAACACTGACCAGCAGCAAGTTCGATGAGCAGAACAATGCGGCAGGAACTGGTGCAGGCCAGACAGCAGGAACGACAGCAGGTGGAGCAGCTTCCGGAGCAGCAGGAAGCTCCAGCGGCGCAGGCGTTGGTGCAGCATTTGCCATGATCTACGCATATGACCAGACAAAGGCAGAGATCGGTAATAACGCTCGTATTGAAGCTAAGAGTCTGACTGTCAATGCACAGAAACAGGAAGTAAAGATTAATGCAGTAGATGGAATCAAGAACATCGAGATCAACGGTGTGATCACCACAGGTGCAACACAGATCAAAGATGGCAAGATCAAGATCAACACGACCAGCAATCCTCAGAATGAGAAAGAGATCACGGTCAGCGATCTGGCAGATGTGGCATTGAACTTATGGAATCTGCTGGCTAATAAGAACTATTATCTGGAAGCAGTCGGCGGTTCCGCGGCAGATACCGCAACAACCTTCACAGGTGCAGGCTCCTTTACCGTATTAGTAGCACAGGATACCGTAGAAGCCCTGGTTGGAAAGAATGTAGTTCTGGTTCTGACTAATGGCCTGACCGTAACCGCAGCATCCAAGGTCAATGCAGTAACCATCGCAGGTTCTGTGGCATATGGCGGTTCTAAGAGTGCTGGCATTGGTGTCAATACAATTGTGAATGATACCGCTGTCCGTGCAGAACTTGGAAATAACACGAAAGTTACTGTGAATGAAGGAAACGTACTCATCAGCGCTGATGGCGACTTAAACCTGGTATCCGTTTTAGTAGCAGCTTCCGTATCTTCAACAAAGACAGGAAGCACCGGTGGAACACAGGCAGCAGGTGAAGGCGTTGTCAATATCTTCATCAATGACAACAAAGCAATCGCAAAAGCAGGTGACGCAGTCGTTATCTATGCGCCAAGAGGCAATGTAACGGTTAAGGCAGCATCCAAGATCGGTTACACAGGCATCGTAGGCGGACTGGCAAAATCCGGTGGACATGGAATCGGCGCATCCGTCAGCGTTCTGGTTGTCAATAACGAGATCCTGGCGCAGATCGGCAATGGTGTGACCATCACCGCAGGTCAGAAGATCCACGTAGATGCAGATAGCAAAGAAACCATCATAGCAGTTGTTGTAAATGGAGCAGCAGCTACCGGAACAAACAGCGGTGTGGCTGTGGCAGTGAGCCCATCAGTCAATGTGATCAAGGGAAGCACCCAGGCGATCGCAGGAACCGGTACTTACACAGCAAACTCCATGGATGTGACCGCAGACAGCACGACGAAGATCGTGATCCTGTCCGGCGGAGCAGCAGTCAGTGCAGGCAAAGCCGGTGTTGGCGGTTCTGTACAGGTTGATGTATTCTTAAAGAAAGTAAGAGCACTCATTGCAGATGGAACAGCAGATGCACGCGCGGTTATCTTCGCACCAGGCGGTCTGACAGTAAGCGCAAATTCGAAAGAAGACTCTTATCTGTTCGTGATCGGTTTAGGCGGTGGAAAGAACGCAGCAGTATCCGGCTCTATCGCAGTTGTAGTAATTGATAATGAAGTAGAGGCGAAGATTGGCAATTACGCTAAGGTTGGTAGTGAAAACAGCCGTGGTGATGTGACAGTCTCCGCAAAAGACGATATGGTTACAGTCGTATTAGCAGGTGGAGTGGCAGCTTCTACCAGTGGAGCAGCAGTAGGTCTTGCTAATGCAGATGTGATCGCGAGCGGAAGCACGAAAGCACAGATTGGTGACCATGTAACCGTCTATGGAAATAACGTAACCGTAACAGCAACATCCGATAAGAAGTTTATCAATGTTGTGATCAGTGGCGGCGTAAGCAATGGAAGCGCAGCAGTAGCCGGTTCTGCAGCAGTCGTTGTGGTTGGAGATACCGTAAAAGCAGCTATTGGTGAAAACGCAGTCATCAATGCTAACGGTGATGTGAAAGTCATCGCCCTGGGAAGCACCGATATCATCGATATCGTCGGAAACCTGGGAATCAGTAACGGCAGTGTGGCAGTCGGTGCCTCCATCGATACCATCGTATATCAGGGAACGGTATACGCAGGAATCGGTAAAGGAACTCAGATTACAACCAGCAATAGCGGCAATGTGATCGTATCTGCAAAGAGCAATGACAAGCTGATCGATCTGGTGATCGGTGTTGGCGTATCCAGCAGCGGCGCAGCAGTCAATGGTTCTGTAGCAGTCATCGTGGCAAAGCAGAATGTATTTGCACTGATCGGAACACCAGACAGCAACAACGATTATGCAGACGCAACAGGAACCAAGATTCAGGCAGACGGCAGCGTTCAGGTAACCGCAGAGGCAGAGCAGCTGATCCTCTCCGGAGCAGGCTCTGCAGCAATCAGCCTTGGAACCGCAGGCGTGGGCGCAGGTATCATCGTAGTGACCGATACCCACAGAGCATGGGCAGAGGCTGGCAAAGGCGCAGAGATCAATGCGCTTGGCAAAAAGGCAGTGATCGGCAATTTCGGAAAACTGGCAGTTACCTCTGGAACCAGCGGTAATGTAACTTATAAGAATGGTAAGCATGATCAGATGACGATCAATGGTGTGATCATTGGCGCATTTAATACGACCAACCTTCACACGATCGCAGTCACCGGTTCTGGCGGTTCTACCGCAGGCGTCGGTATTGCAACCGTAACCGTAGTAGAAAAGGCAAGATCCCAGGCAGTGATCAATGATAATGCGAAGATCAACCAGGGAAGCCGGACAGGTGCACATCAGCAGTCCAGCGTTCATGTCATCGCATCCAACGACACCGTAGAGAGTGTCTCGGGTGGTGCGGCTTCAGGCGGTGGAACAGCCGGTGTCTCCGGTGCAGTTGTAGTCTACACGGGAATCAAAGAAACAACCGCAAGAATTGGCGATGGAGCACAGGTAAAAGCAGAGAATGCGATCGTGGTTCTGGCTCACTCTGACAATCAGATTTATGCAAATGTTGTTGGTGCAGCAGTAGGAGGAACAGCCGGTGTAGGTGCAACGGTATCCGTTATCGTACTGCAGGATACGACAACTGCAAGTGTTGGCGGAACCTTAGAAGCTGGTTCTATCATCATTCAGGCGGAGTCCAACCAGTACTTACCGCTTTCCGCAACATCCATTCAGGGCGGCGGAACAGCGGCAGCAGGCGCATCTGTGGGAACTATCGTATTCAAGGGCTATACTCTTGCAGAGGTTCGTCCAGGTACAACATTAATCGCAACAAATGGCAATATCCTGATCTATGCAGTATCCAAAGAAACGGTAGATATGACGGTTCTTGGCGCAGGCGTAGGCGGAACAGCAGCAGTGAACGGTTCCTTTGCAGTGTTAGTCATGAATGTGACTACACAGGCGATTGTTGGAAACGGATGTATTCTCAACGCAGCGAATGGAACTATCACAGGAAAAGCAGAAGATACAACCAGTTTGAATCTGAAGACAGGTAATGTAACAGTTGGCGGAACAGCAGCAATCGGAGCAGCGATCGAAGCTGCGATTTACCGCAATACCGTAACTGCAATGATTGGCGACAATTGTACAGTTACTGCAAAAGCAATCTTAGTCCAGGCAACATCAGACCGTGGTATTACAGCGAAAGCTGTTATGGCGGGCGCAGGCGGAACTGCAAGTGTCAACGGAAGTATTCTGGTACTTTCCATTGGCGCGGCAACTACAGACAGCGATGCCAATAATGCGAATGGAAGCGGCAATTCTTCCAGTAATGCAAGTGATGAAGCATCAAAGCGTGGCCAGGCGGCAGTGGATCATGGTTACGGCCAGACGGTTGGCGCTGGCAATCAGGGCAATCAGTATGTGGATGAGGCCAATAGTATCATCAATGGATTAGCAAATGATAATAAGTCCCTGATCAATGGATACTTCACCAGTACTTCTGTAGATGATAAGACATATGCAGGTATCGGTGATAACGGTTCCACAACTGCAGAAGACGGTGACGTTACCGTAGAAGCGACAGAAAAGACAAAGTTAGACGCAATTGCAGGAGCAGCAAGCGGAAGCGGTGCAGCATCTGTTGGTATTTCCATGAATCTGGCGATTATCAATGGCACTGCAGAGGCAAGACTTGGTGGTACGGTAAAAGCTGATAAGGGAAATGTCAAAGTTCACGCACAGAACATTTTAAATATTCCGAACTTCATTTCCAGTGGCGGAAGCGTATCTGGTTCTGCATCTGTGGCAGGAACCATCACCGTCATTAAAGTCGGTGAGAAAGCAACTGCTTATATTGCACCGAAGGCAAACGTATACGCAGATGGCAATGTAATCGTTCTGGCAGAAAGTGCTCAGGACATCCGGGTGATCAACGGAAGCGTAAGCGGTGGTGGCGTAGCAGGAGTTGGTGTGGCAACTAACGTGATCATTTTCTCCAACAAGACACATGCTTACGTTGGCGGTGGTGCAACCGTTACTGCCAATGCAAACAAAGGAAATGTAAACTTTGTAGACGGCACAACAACTTCTAAGGTAGATAGTAATTATGAGAACTTAAATGATAAGAATACGAAGACCGATTATGTATCTTCCAAATCCAACGAATCTGCTCAGTCTGGCGTATTAGTAGGTGCGAAATCTTCTCAGAAGATCCGCAGCTGGGTAGTCAGTGGAGCAGTAAGCGGAGCAGGATCTGTGGTTGGTTCTGTCAATGTATTAGTATTTGGCAGCGAGACCAAAGCATGGATCGGAAAGAACGCAAAAGTTACAAGTAATCATAGTGGCGATATCCTAGTGATCGCAGTGGATACCACTTCCATTCAGGATGTAGTCGGCAATGTAGCAGCCAGTGTCACAGCCAGCGCAGGCATCTCCAATGACACCATTACCTTCCAGAAGATGACCAGCGCCTATGTAGATGAAGGCGCACAGTTAACCAGCGGAAGAAATATCATCATCAAGGCAATCAGTGATGAAGCCTATGTGGTAGTCGTAGTCAGTGCCGGTGCGGCAGTGGGAGCAACACCTACAGGTGCCATTAACGGAGCAGTTTCTACGATTGTCATAAAGAATGAGACTACAGCAGAGGTGAAGGCCAATACTGTAGCCACCATTCTGACTGCAAACGGCAGTATCGCAATCTGGGCAGAAGATAACCAGAACCTGTATGTGATTGCAGGATCTGCAAATACCGCCATCAGCGCAACTGGAGTATCTGTCAGCGGCGCAGCAGGTGTAGCGGTTGTGAAAGCAAGCAATAAGGTTCAGGCATTGGTTGGAAAACTGGCTCAGTTAGATGCTTATGGAACGACAGGTATTAATTTCTATACTGGCGAGTTAGAAGGTAATGATGGCGACCGTAAGAGAAACCGCAAGAAAGTGACTCGGTACGGGTACGGTGTTCTCATCGGAGCATTTAATACCAACAATCTGATGGCAATCACTGCTTCTGGTTCTGCAGGTACTGGAGCAGCAGGCGCAATTGCTTCTACAACAGTGGTTTCTAAAACTGAAGTACGGGCAAAAGCAGAACAGGGCGCGCAGATCAACCAGAAGGTAAAAGTAAACCGGGAACAGAAGACATCCGCATCCAGCGTGAAAGTCATCGCCATGGATTCCGCGGAGGTTGACACGGCAGCCGGTGGCGCGGCAGTCGGTATCGCAGGGGCAACTGGAACCATCGTAGTAACTCATTTAAAGAAGACCGTAGAGGCCATCTTAAATGGTACGGTTTATGCACCAGGCGGAGTTGACGTTCTGGCAATCAGCGATAACAATGTATTCCTGTTGACAACCAGCTTAGCAGGCGGTCTGGCAGGCGGCGCGGGAAGCGCATCCGTTCTCTACACAGAGAATACCGTAACCAGCCAGCTTGGCGGAACCATTGAGACAGGTACAGCAGCAGTCAATGTAAAAGCCATCAACCGGCAGTACATTACTTCTGGAGCGGCATCTGTCGCAGCGGGAATTACCGCAGTGGGCGGAGCAGGAGCAAGCATCATCTTCAAGAGCCATACCAAGGCGGAGGTACTGAATGGTACAACGATTACCGCAGGTTCTCTGAATGTGACTGCACAGTCCAAAGAAACCATCACCGGCGTGGTGGCAGCAGCAACTGGTGGAAGCACCGCAGTGGGCGGATCTCTGATCCTGATCATTGCCAATGCAGATACAACCGCAAGAATCGGCAACAACGTAACCATCAATCTGAGCGGTGATTTAACCGTTCAGGCAGAAGATATTGTAACCATTGACATGACGGCAGGTACCGTATCCGGCGGCGGAGCAGCCGTGGGCGGTGCAGCAGCGGTTCTGATCTTCAAGAATACCGTTCTGGCAGAGATTGGAACAAACGGCAGAATTACAGCAGCGAACCTGAATCTAACAGCAAACTCTGTACGGAACATTACTTCTTATGTAGCAGCAGGTTCCGGTGGTGTCGGCGCTGTATCCGGCAGTGTACTGGTAATCTTAGTTGGCAGCAAGCAGAGTGATGACGCAAAGACGGCTATGAAGCGGGATGACACGAATGATGTAAGTTCCAATAGCCAGAACAGCATCAACGAGGCTCTGAATAATGCCAATGGTTTAACTGGCGAAACCCTGAAACTGGATATCACAGGTTACTTCACAGGAGAAACTGCCAATGCAACAACGGCAAGAATCGGTTCTGGAACTGTGCTCACCTTAACAGGCGACGCCAAGATCAACGCAGCAGAAACAACCACAGTAACCGCATATGTAGGTTCTGTATCTGGCGGTGCTTTGGCAGCAGGCGGTGCGGTGGCTATCGCAATCTTAAATGGCATGGTTCAGGTAGAAATCAACGGAATCATCCATGCAAGTGGCACCGTAACCATCAACGCAGAGAACCAGATTACCAGCAGTGCTTTTAAAGCGGTAGCAGGTTCTGCAGGATTCATCGGACTGGGCGCAGCCGTGGCTTACATGGATGTGACTGGAACAACGAAAGTTCTGATCGGAAGCACCGGTTCTGTCAATGGAATGTCTGGAGTTAACGCATCAGCACAGTTAATCATCAATGCAAATCCGACAGTAGACGGTTATGCTGGTGGATGGGCATCCGCTGGAATGGCAGCAGCCAGATTAAAAGTGACTGGAACAACCATCGTAGAAGCACTTAACAGCAGCAGTTTGGCATCTGCCAATGGCAATGTGAAACTGAATGCATATCAGAATATTACTTCTACAGCAACCACCACAGCAGCAGGTGTAGGTTATGGAGCAACAGGATCTGTGACTCTTGCACTTGTAGAGGTAGGAAGTACAACAAAAGTAGCAAGTGGAGCCAATGTAACAGCATCAAAGGGTACTTACGATATTCTGGCCCACAGTATTTTAACTGCAACAGCAAATGCGTATGGTTTGTCAGCAGCAGTAGGCGGATCTGTTCAGGCGGCGATTGCCAGACTGACAGTAAAACCGGTTGTGCTGGCGGCTGTTACGGGCGGCAAGATTCAGGCTAAGAATATAAGAGTACGGGCATTGTTTAATGTAAATGACGATGAATCTTATAGCAAAGCCGGCAATCTGGAATCCAATGCATATGCAGGAGCAGCCGGTGGCCTGGTAAGTGGTTCCGGTGCATCTTCGGAAATCACCGTAGACGGCAGTGCAGCCGCGGAAGTATCCAATGCAACTCTGACATTGACAGAGGATGCCCTGGTACTCAGCAAAGCCAACGGAAGTTTAACCGGTAACGGAGCAGGTTTAGCGGCAGCTGGTGGCGCGGCAGTGGGTGGAGTAGTGGTGAAGATCGAAAACACCTTCAAGACCATTGCACAAATCACCAGAACAACCATTACAGCAGCAAGAAATGTCTCCGTTCTGGCAGATTATGACGGAACCGTAAACGGAACAGCCAAAGGAACCGCAGGCGGACTTCTGGTGGCAGGAGCCGCACAGAGCCTGTCCATGACAGAGAACATTACCACAAAAGCGGAAATTACTACTAACAGTAACATCACCGCAAGTGAAACCGTTTCTGTATTGGCACAGGATGAGCATCAGGTTGGCGGAAAAGCAACCGGATACAGCGTAGCAGGTTTTGCATCTGGTGGTCTGACAAAGATCACAACGAAGATTATCAACAAGACGACTGCAGGCGTGAATGGAAGTACCGTTACGGCACAGAACATTCTGATTAAAGCAGGAACAGCGATCAAGAAGGACACGACCGCAACGGCATCCTCAGGAGCCCTTGGTGGATCAGCAAATGATGTCAGCGATAATACGACTGTATCCAATCAGACTTATGCAGAGGTAGGAAGCGGAAGTAAACTGACAGCAACAGACAACGATCTGGGTGATAATGCAATCGTGATTATCGCAGAATCTGATAACTCTTATAAGGGTTATGCAACTGCGATCGCCGGAGCGATCATTGCCAAAGGTGTTGCCAGCGCGATTCAGACAGTGACTGATGATGTACGAGTGAGAATATCTCCATCTACGATCATTGCACAGCAGGGTAATATCGTCATCCACGCATCAGTGAAAGACATTACCTCCAACTTAACCGCATACGGCGGTGCAGGTGGAGTGGCAGCAGGAACAAATGTTAAGGCAGAGGCAGTTACAAATGCTAACGCAATTGTGGAATTCATCGACGGATCTTCTGGCAATCATGCGTCAGTTAATGCAAAGACCGGAGACACAACGATTGGAACGGAAACCGATACGGAAGCAAGAGTTTATGGAAAAATCAAGTTCACCGTAGACGGTCTCAGTTCAATTTCCACAGATGTTAAGAATACGATGAAGATCAATTCCAAGATTGATCTTGGATCGTACACAGAAGTGTTAGCGGCGAAGAATCTGGATATCCAGGCACTGATCAAGAGAATCTACGCATATGCTTCTGCATATTCGGAGACTGGATCTGTGATCAATACCCAGTCTAAGCCAAATGCAACCGTCGATGTCACTGCATATGCAACGGTTACAGGAACTGGCGTGAAGCTGCATGCAGGTGAAAGATTAACCCTGTACGCGATTTCAACCAATGATATTTATACAAATGCTTACAGCTATGGATATACTGCAGGTGGAACCGGTTCTGTTATTTCAATAGCAACCAACAACACCAGAATCTATGGCAATGTAGAGATCAAGGACAGCAGCTCTTCAATGAACGCAAGAGACATCGCGATTGGAGCAGCAACGAAGAGCGAGAGAGAAGTATCCTATACAAAGAAAGCAGAGTATAAGGCGGTCACAGTAACCGAATTTACAAAAAAGACGGTTACAAAGACAAAGAATGTAATCGAAAAAGTTTCTGAAAAGATCTGTAAGAAACTTCCATGGCCACTGAATAAGATCGTGAAATGGATCACAAAGACGATCGTAAAGGTGATCACCTGGGTAGAGGAGATTGTAGTAGAAAAGATCCTTCAGAGTGAGACAGAGAAATATGAAAATGGTTCTTACAGTTCGACAAACAATGTGATCTTAAATGGTGATATTTATTATGGAAGCAATGCAGCTGTGGACATTATCATTGATGAAAATGGAAACATCGCCAATAAAGATGTGACCTATGAGACAATCGGTAATGATGTCAAGATCAAAGCCTTCAGCTCCAAGGCCAACGGAAGCTTAAAAATCGAATCCGCATATGGCAAGGTAAGTGGAAATGTGAAGGTTCACAGTAACAACGTGATCACCAAATTGAATATTACCAACAACTCGGCTAAGAATCTGATCATAAAGAACATCGATCTTTTAGCAGAGTATGATCCTGAAAGCTGCGCATATACCATTCTCTGCAGTGATTATTCGGGATTTGTGATGGAGGATGTGGTTGATAACATGGCTCAGCCGGAAGTTACCATTACAACGAATACTGGAAAGAATGTTACCTTTGATGGTCTGTTCTCTTACTATACGGCGATCTTAAATATTCTGTTCAACGGAACGAAGGGAAACGTATACTTTGGAGAAAATGCGAAGCTGGATGTATCGAAGTTAAATATCCAGAATGCAGATAATGTAGGAACGGACGGAAGACCGCTTCATGTCAATCTGTTTGTGGCAAAAGATAACAACAACAACCTGAAACGTCCGGAACTGATCGTAGATGCAGCTGGTGATGTCTATCTCCAGGCGGGACTGAAACGTTATGTGGAAGTTCAGGGAACGACTACTGCACAGGCGAAGGCACTGGCAGATGCAGAGGCAGCGAAGATCAGCAATGTGGACCGGGCTCTGATCCAGTCCATCAAGGGCAAAAAGATCCGCCTGACACTTGATCTGCCAAAATTGGTAGTAGACGTACTGGTTGAAGATCCGGTGACTGGAGCATATAAGTATACAACGACAGAACCTGTTTCTACCGCATTAAACATTGTGGTAACCAGCAGTAAGATAGAAACACAGATCACTGATACCTTGTATGAGAAAACAGAACTGGATGCAGCAAGTGGTGAGTGGAGGACCCGGTATTATACGGATTCTGCATGTATGAACCCGTATCAGGTCGCAGCCGGAAAACACGTAGAAGAGCGTTATGATACGGAAGGCTTTGAGTACTATCTGGTAACAACCGATGCGGATGATCAGGTAACCTATCAGAAACTGGATCAGCCTGCAGAGTATCTGAAGGATGCAGATGGAAGCCCAACTGGTCAGGTGAAAGTGAAGATCGGCGGCACAGAGCAGACGATCACTCTGGGAAGCACGAATGGAATCCAGTATCTGAAGATGTTAGCAGATGGCACCTACACAGAGGAGATTTCAAAGAACTACTGGCTTGTAGATGATGAGGTAACTCTGCTTTACAAACCGGCACCAGGAAGCACAGATGAGAATCAGTACGATGAGATCCGTTATAACAAGAATACGAAGAAATATGAAGTTGTGAAGGCGGGTCAGGTGCTTAAGCAGTATGATTATATTTCTTACGATGAGACATCCAGTCATTATGTAGGTGTAACGGTTACAACCGTTGAAAAAGAGCAGGATGTTACTGGAATGACAGAGGCTAAGACGGTTGAGTATGAATACGACAATCTTGGAACTTACAATCTGAATACGATCACTGCTGAAAATGATGTCAAGATCCTTGCACCTGGAACCGAGGTTAACCTGACAGGAACAATCATGGCGGGCACTGATCTGACTTTGACAGCAGATACCGTGACAAGAGAAGGTTCTCAGAATATTGATCTGAAAGCAGCTGGCATGAAACTCCAGGTAACCAGTAGCTTTGGAACAGCTGCAGCACCGATTCGTGTATCCGTCGGAGAAAGAGGATTGTCTACAACAGATCTAAACACTGGATCGATCTATCTGGCAGCGAAGGAACGAGATCTGGGTATCGGCTCTATCATTTCTGACAGTGTCGTAGAGATCCGTGCAGATCATGCAGTGAAGGCACTTACCTCCGAGAAGAACATCAAGGCAGCCGCTCTTCGAATCTTAACGAGCAGTGCGATCGGAACGAAGGAGCAGAACCTGCGAACAGAGATTTCCGGTAACATGGAGATGATCTCTGCCGGTGATATCTACGCAACAGAGCTGGGCACAGCTAATGTGAAGAATATCAGAAGCACCAAGAACGAAGGAAAGGTTTCTCTGACAGCAGCAGGTATGGTAAACTGTGCAGAGGGCGGCAGTGCGGCGATCACTGCAGACAATATTACCCTTCATGCAACTGCAGGAAGTATTGGAAGTTCTGCAAAAGCGATGGATGTGGAGGTTGGAAGCGGTACACTGAATGCAGTAGCGGATCGCGGAAGTCTGTATCTGACAGATCTCACCGGAAATGTGATGTTAGGACAGCTGCAGGCAGTTGATAAGATCGTCTTTAAGGCAGCCGGAAGCATCAGTGGAAAGACCAGTGCAGCAGAAATGGCTGCTGTGACTGCAGCAAATGCAGAAATCACCAGCATCAATGGCAACATCGGAATGAAAGTTCAGCCGTTGAAGACGAAGGTATCTTCTATGACTGCATCTGCAGCAAAAGGAAGCATCTTCTTAGACAACACGGAAAAGAGCGGCTATTTAGCTCTCGTGGATATCAAAGCGAAAGAAGATATCCAGATCAAGGCAAACAGTCTGACTGGAACCGCAGTTGGAGATGAGCCGGAAGTGACAGGCAGAAATCTGAAATTGACTGCAGTGAATGGCAATATCGGAACTGCAGATCGTGCATTGAAGGTGAAGGCAGATACACTGGATGCAGATGCAGCAAAGAATATCTGGATGAAGTCCATTGGCAGCACAACAGTGAACCATCTGACCGCTCCGGAAAGCATTCAGTTTACGGCAACTGATAAGATGACCGCAGGAGCAATCGCAGCGAATGATGTACATGTAACAACCAAAAAACTGGATATCACTGCAGGACAGATCGCGGAAAACACCAATTACTTACGAGTAAAAGGTTACGCAGAAGCTGGAAACCAGACAGAACTGGAGCTGCAGGCGGAAGCCAAGACAGGCGTATATATCCAGGACAGCAGCAAGACTCTGAAACTGAAGAACGTTTCTTCTGATAGCAATGATGTGAAGATCAAGACGACCGGAGCTATGGTAAATGGTCTGGGTGACACGGACACGGCTGCCAATGTAACTGCCAAGAACATTGTTCTGGAAGTAGATACGGTTGGAACAGACGAGAAGGCGTTGACAACCAACCTGATTGTAGACAATAGCTTATCTTCAGCAGATAATGCGCTGATCGTAAAGACCAAGGGCAACATCAATCTTCACGACATCGGAACGGTAGGAGTTCTTCCAATCACTGAGATGAGTTCCGCAAATGGCGATATTTCCTTCCGTGCGAAGCGCAACACTGCTATTGAGACCATCAAGGCAGAAAACGGAAGCATCACCAGCCGGGTAAATGGAGATTACTCCATGAGCAACTTAAAGGCTGGCAAGATGGTGAATATCTATGCAACTGGTAAGATTACCGGTAACGTAGATGGCGATTTAACCATCGGTCATGTGGAAGCAGGAAAAGCAGATGACCGCAAGGACATCACACTTACGATCAACAACGGAAACCTCTTAAGCGGACTGGAAAGCACAGAAGCAGATCAGACCAATTTGAGAGGAGAGAATATCACCTTAACGGCAAAGGCAGGTGCAGCAGATGGAAGCGGTAATCTTGGAACAGCTGAGAAACGGATCACCGCAGAGGCAGATGGAACACTGAGCGTTACCGCATCGAAATCCATCTATCTGCACGCACCGAAGAATACCGTCATGAGTGAGCTGAATGCGGAGTATGCAGATCTGCTCTTTGACGGCAAGGCGGACATTACCAGCAGCACTTTTGTAAACGGCAAGATCGATGCAAAGGGATTGACCCTGAAAGCAGAAGACAGCGTAGGAAATGCCCAGAATGCTACAGAGATCAATGTACATGGCGAGAAGCTGAACGTTTCTGCAAAGAATGACATTTATGTAAATGAAGTCGATGCAGAAAGCGGAAAGACAGATATTGGAACGGTAGCAAGCGAGAAGGGCAATGTGATTTTGACAACAGCTCAGGATACCGTGATTGACAGCCTGTCCAGTGCAAACGGAAACATTTCCTTAAAGACTGCACAGGATACTGAGATTGGAAGCATGAAGGCAGAAAACGGCGCAGGAATGGCTGAGACTGCTGGAAACCTTACAATCGCAGAACTGACAGCGAAGACGGCAGACATGACAGCAGCAGGAACCCTGGAAATCGCAGAAATCATTGCTGACAGCTTAAAGGCAGTGGCTGGAGAGCTTCTGAAAGTGGCAACCAGCAAAGACCTCCATGCAGAACTGTTACAGGCAAAGCGTGTAGAGGCAGAGGCTGTAGGTGATATGGTGATCGATGAACTTCTTACCGGTCACGCAAAACTGACAGCTGGTGGAAACGCAGATGTGACAACCAGTGGTGATCTGAGTGCAGGAACCATTGAGGCGGCCAATATCCGCCTGAAAGCAGCAGGTGATCTTGGAACCAGGGAAGAGGCATTGATGCTGAAAACTGGTGACCGCGTAGAGGCAGAAGCAGGCGGCCTGATCAATATTCAGGAGACCAGCACCGAGCCTGGCAAGACCATGATCACTGTCAAGAGTGATAAAGACGATGTAACAGTGGAAACCAATCGTGATCTGGTTCTGGAAGATACCCAGGGTCAGAATGTGAATGTGACCACAGGTGGTAAGTTAGAGGCGAAGAACATAGAAGCAGCCGAGAACGGCAGACTCTATATGGAAGCGGAGAAGGATATCGTCATCAACAATGACGCCCAGTCCGTATTTGGCAGACTGGTATCCAGAACCGGCGGAATCGACCTGACACAGGCAGGAAACATCGTTGTTGAGTCTCTGGCAGCAGCAGGCATCGTCAATATGAAGACAGATGATTTCATCAAGGTGATCGCAGAAAGTATCCTTTATCTGGGTACCTGGACTGCAGACCAGCTGATCGAGATCACTTCCCAGTATGACATCCTCAACGGCCTGAATGTGGCAACTGCATGCAACGCAACTGCAGAAACTGTCCGCATGAATACCTCCGGCAATATTGGTTTTGCTGAGAAATCTGTAAGAACCAAGGCAGAAAATGGCGGATTCAAGGCAGAAAACCTGTATCTGGACAATGACGGTTCTCTGAAACTGGAGAACACGGACATCGGAAAAGATGCGGATCTGACCGTGAATGGTGATCTGACCAATGAAGACGCGGTTCTGAAAGCAGAGAAGCTTCATGTGAAGGCAGAACATGCAGATCTGACAACGGATGTAGATGAGATCGCCGGTGAAGTAGCTGAGAGCATCGCCATCAGAAATCAGAAGGGCATGCAAGTAACAGAGCAGCTGACTGCTGGTAAGGAAGTATCGATTGAGACACTGGGTGGAACCATCGAAGTAAGTGGAATCATCGCTTCTCCAAAAACCATCTTAAAGGGTGCGGACCATATCATTGTCCGTGTAACGGATAAGATCGGAGAACTGGATGTGGAAACTGCAGAGAAAAAGGAGACCAGTGAAGAGGATACCGATGAGACTCCGGATCAGCCCTCGGTTGATCTGACCATGGAGTCCTCAAAGGATAACCAGCAGATCCACGTAACAACACCTGGAAGCTTCAAGATGACGACTACAGAAGCTGACGAGATCATCCGTTTCTTCGGAGACCGGATCAGACTTCAGGGCGGAACCAATGACGCTGGGATCTGGTTCAACCTGGCTCCTGGTACTGTCGAAGCCATCGTTCCAGGCGGCAATAACCTGATCGACATTGTAACGACCATGGCGCCGACTACCATCACCACAGGCAGCGGAGATGACACATTCATCCTTGGCGGCCCGGTGGAAAAAGATGCAGCATACAAGTTCCATGAAAATGGAATCACCGGAGAAGAAGAGGGATACTTAGGAGCTGGCAATCAGCATGAACTGAGGATCTCTACCGAAAGCGGAACCAACACCTGGCATTTATGGATGAGCGGAACCGATTTCTATCTCGAAGGCGGTATGGGCGATGATACCTACATCCGTCACGGTTTCACTTATGAAGACCGGGATGGCAATACAGGCTATTTTGCAACCAATCATTATCACATCACCGATGAGGGTGGTTACAATACTTATATCGGATTCCCGGTAGCACGGGAAGAGAAGGAGCGCAAGCATGATCCGGAGGCCGGCTTGAAGGGCAGATGGACTCAGACTGCGGACGGAAACTGGATGTTCAAGATGGATGATGGATTCGCAAAGAACATGTGGGTGAAGGTTGGTCAGAAGTGGTGGTACATGAATGAAGACGGTTATATGCATACCGGCTGGCTGCTGCACAACAACCAGTGGTACTACCTGATTCCGGGTGAAGGCTCCATGCATATGGGCTGGATCCTGATCAATGGAAGCTTGTACTATCTGAATCCTGTATACCAGGAAGGCAGACCACAGGGTTCCATGTACTGTAACGAGTATACACCAGACGGATATTTTGTAGGAGCGGACGGAGCCTGGATTCCATCCATTCCAAGATATCTGGGACAGAAAACTGCATAAAGAGATAGAATAAAGCCATATGGCTCTGATTCGATCAAACAAAGAGAAGAGGCGTTTTCAAACCGGGGAACCGGGGCGGAGACGCCTCTTTTTGCGGGTTGTCAAAATAATTTTCGTGTGTTATTCTGACAGTTATACAGCAGTACGAAATGGAGAAAACAGCAATCATGGAAAAATTATATTATGAAGATCCCTATCAGAAGACATTTACCGCCCAGGTACTTTCCTGCGAGCCGGGCAAAAAGGGCCGCTATCAGGTGATCCTGGATCAGACCGCATTTTATCCGGAAGGCGGCGGTCAGCCGTATGACACTGGTATGTTAGGCGGGGTGAAGGTCCTGGAGGTGCATGAGAAGGATGGTCATGTGGTGCATGAGACGGAGGCACCGCTGACCGTAGGCGGAACTGTGACTGGTGAGATTGACTGGAAGAGGCGGTATGACCATATGCAGAATCATTCCGGGGAACATCTTTTCTCTGGCCTTCTTCATCGTCATTATGGTTATGACAACGTAGGCTTCCACATGGGCGAGGACGAGATCACCGTGGATTTCAACGGTCCTCTGACCATGGAGCAGGTGGAGGCGTTAGAGCGGGAAGCCAATGAGGTAGTTTATGCTAACGGCCCGATCCGGATCACCTATCCGACTTCTGAAGAGTTAGAAAAACTGGAATACCGAAGCAAAAAGGAACTGACCGGTCAGGTGCGGATCGTGGAGGTCTGTGGGGCTGATGTCTGCGCCTGCTGTGGAACCCATGTGAAACAGGCCGGAGAAATCGGTCTGATCAAGATCTTAGGCTTGATCAATTACAAAGGAGGCGTCCGCATCTCCATGCTCTGCGGAAGAAAAGCCATGCTGGATTACGAGAGGAAGCAGAAGACCACAACTGCCATTTCCGTCCTGCTTTCCGCGAAACCAGACCGTCTGACAGAAAGCGTCGAGAAGCTGAAAAATGACAGCCAGGCCAAGGATGCAGTGATCAACCAGCTGTACCAACGGCTTTTCCAGACTCTGGTTCAGACAAGGCCGGACAGTGAAGAATGGCTTTTTGTAAAAGAAGATAACCTTTCCCCAGTTCAGCTGAGACAGTATTGCACCATGCTGTACGAGCAGAAAAAAGGAAAAGTAGTTCTGGTCTGTTCCGGAGAAAATGAGGAATGGAAATATGCGCTGGGATCAGCAGAAGCAGATATGAGGGAGCTTAGCAGGAGATTAAATGCCGCGCTGAATGGACGGGGCGGCGGAAGCAATCTGATGGCGCAGGGAACATTCCATGCGACGGAAGGTGAGATAGAGAAAGCCTGGGAAGAGATTGCAGAAGCATAAAATGGAGTTGACCCAACCGGGGTAAAGATCCGGAGTCAGTGGAAATGCCGGGGTATGCGTCCGCATACCCCGGCATTTCACTCTGTCTACTCAGTCAAAATCAGCGTGATAAACTTTGCCGCCCTCGTGAATATCCACATATCCAAGATTAAACTGATCTTCCATCACATCCACCTGATATTCAAAAAACACATCATCCGTTTTCTTGGACATCAGCAGATAAGAACCCGGTTCTTTGTCTTCAATCTGGTCGCAGATATCTTCATAGATATCCTGTCCATCGATATCTCCGTGATATCCTGTGGCCTTAATGGTCTCCTCAATCATTCGATACAGTTCTTCCATAATAATCCTCCTTAATATCTTTCAATAATGCATAAGAGATCCGCAGTCCTCCGCGTCCGACACCGATATCGATATCCGGCTTATTGCTGCCATGGAAATCGGAACCGCCGGATGGCAGCAGACCGAATTCCCGCGCAATCTCCCGCAGCTTGGAGCTCTGGTATGGATTCTGGGATGAATGGTAGACTTCCAGTCCACGCAGTCCCTGCTCTTTTAAAGAGCCAACTAACATCCGGATCTGGTCATAGCCCAGATGGTACTGCATCGGGTGTGCCAGACATGGCCATGCGCCGGATGAGGTCAACAGTTTCATGGCCTGCTCCGGAGTGACCACTTCCTTTCGCATGCAGTATTTGCCTCCATACTGCAGATACTTGTCAAAGGCCTTACCCATATTCGGGGCATATCCCTTATCCACTAAAACTCTGGCAAAATGCGCCCTGGTAATGACCGTATCCGGATTGCCGCCGGTCAGATCCTCCAGCGTAAACTGGAATCCGTCATCCTGGAACCGCTTTAACATCACCTCATTCCGCCTGGTGCGGATATCCACCAGATGTTTCAGTCCTTCATTTAACACTTCCGAATGTTCATCAATAAAAAATCCCAGAATATGGATCTCTGTCGCCTGGTAAAAGCAGGAAAGTTCAATACCGGGGATCAGCTCGATCCCGCACTCCGCTGCAGCCGTTTTTGCCTGGGTGATCCCGGCAATGGTGTCATGGTCGGTTAAAGCCATGGCTTTTAACTGCTTCGATGCTGCATACCGGACCACTTCTCCGGGACTGAGCGTACCGTCCGAGGCGTTGGAATGTACATGCAGATCTACATAATTCATGTCTTTCTCCTCCGTGTAATAGATTTGAAATGTTTTGAAACGCTTTTGAAATGGTTTGGAAACCCTTCGGTAATAGTTATAGTAACACGTTTTGGAAAATATGTAAAATGGGAAAAAAGCCATTTCTTTTTTAAAAAAGTATGCTATAATTGAAATCCGAAATCCAGCATAACAGGATGAATCAAGAATAACACTATGAAGATCGATTGAATAGAGCAAGGGAGACAATATGAGCACAGTTAATCGTTCCAGCGGAACAGGAAGGAGCCGGGACGCAGCCGGAACCACGGGAACCGGCACACGCAGACAGACAGGTGCGGGAAGTGCATCTGGACGCACTGCATCATCCAGGACATCATCAGCACGGGCGACCTCAACAACGCATCAGGCATCAGGCGGAGGCAGCTCCACAGCCAGACATCAGACTTCCACAGGAAGTGCAGCCAGACGTCAGACATCATCAGGCCGCGTTTCAGCTTCCAGAAGTACCTCTTCTTATAGAAGTCCGAGACGACGCAGAAGAGACCCTAAATATGGGGTGATCGCCATTGTAGGCGTGATTTTGATGATCGTGATCGCTTCTGTGGTCTACGGTATGCAGAGCAGCGGCAGGCATAAGCCGATCCAGCAGGAGACAGAGACGGAAACAGTTACAGAAGTACCGGAGACTGAGCTGGAGAAGGAAGTGTCTGTGGATGGCATTTCCATCACCGGAATGTCCAGGGAAGAGGCGAGACAGACCCTGATCGACCATTATCCATGGGCCATGAAAGCCCAGTATCAGGACGATACTTATGAGATCACGAATCTGATGACCGTGAAGATCGATGGCCTGTTAGATGAGATCTACAGCAGTGAGCCAAAGAACATTTATACATTGGATACTTCCGGTCTGGACACTGCCGTTGACCAGGAGATTGAATCTATGAAGGCCCGTTGGAATAAGGCAGCGAAAAATGGTTCTATTTCCTCTTATGACGCGTCCAGTGACAGCTTCACCTTTGCGGGAGAGCAGACAGGAATTGCGATCAATGAAGAACAGCTGAAATCCGATATCCAGTCGGCGCTGTCAGCCAAGCAGTTTGACAAGGTGATCACCGTGTCCGCCAGTGAGGTCCAGCCGGAATATTCCACGGCGGCAGCGAAACAGAAATATAAGACGATTGGAACTTATACCACCAACACCACATCCAATAGCAAGAGAAACACCAACATCCGTCTGGCAGCCGCGGCTTTAAACGGCACGATCGTGGGACCGGGACAGGAAGTTTCTTTTAATGATACGGTAGGGCAGCGTACCGAGGCTAAGGGTTATCAGGGCGCGGCAGCTTATAATAATGGAGAAGTGGTGCAGGAGATTGGCGGAGGCGTCTGCCAGGTATCCACAACGTTGTATAATGCGGCATTAAAAGCCGGTATGAAGATTTCCATGCGCCGTTCCCATACCTTTGAGCCGTCTTATGTGACTCCTGGTATGGATGCGACCGTCAGCTGGGGCGGACCGGATTTCCGGTTTATCAATACCTCCAGTTCCGCTATCGGCATCAAGGCAAGCTATTCCAATCAGACAGTTACCGTATCCATTTACGGTGTTCCGGTTCTGGAGGATGGCGTGACCTATTCTTTGGAAGCTACCAAGACAGAGACCTTTGATCTTCCGGAGCCTCAGTACGAGGAAGACCAGACACTGCAGCCGGGTCAGGAAGTAGTAAAGAGCAAAGGAACCCAGGGAAGCCGCTGGCAGGTAAAACTGGTGGTTAAAAAGGATGGCCAGGTGATCAGCAGTGAAGTCGATCATACCGCCACATATAAAGGTCATAATCCGGTGATCCGGAGAAATACTTCCGGTGTGGTGATCGGAGGAGAGACCGAGAGCGCCGCTGAGAGTACATCACAGACGACGGAGACTACGGCAGCAGCCGAGACGACCGAGGGAGAGGTAGGACCAGGCGTGGCACCGACGACAGCGCCAGCAGCACCAGCCACGACAGCGGCAGAGACTCCCGTTTCTGAACCGGCAGCCAGCCCGGATCGTCAGCCTGCTGATGATGGAATGGTAGCGCCAAAACCGGCAGACTAAACAGGAAGCAGTTGATAACGTATGAAAAAAGAGCAATCAGTTATCTGTTACAAAGTTAACAGGACGGATGGCTCTTTTTTTATTGATTGTATCTAATTAAATACGATATTTTATAGTTTTTTTCTTTTCATTTTGAGAAAATGTTGTTATAATATAGTCAGGTCAGTGTGTGTTTCAGGTCTAACACACACTTAACTGTATGCAATATTCACATTTGTAGGAGGAAAATCAAATGGCAAGAAAAATGAAAACCATGGATGGTAATCAGGCCGCAGCTCATGCTTCTTATGCGTTTACCGAAGTAGCAGCTATGTACCCGATCACACCATCTTCCGTTATGCCAGAGCATACGGATGAGTGGGCAACTGAGGGAAGAAAGAATATCTTTGGCCGTACCGTTCAGATCACAGAGATGCAGTCTGAGGCAGGTGCTGCTGGTGCAGTACATGGTTCCCTGACAGCAGGTGCCCTGACAACTACTTATACCGCTTCCCAGGGTTTGCTTCTGATGATTCCAAACTTATATAAAATTGCAGGTGAGCAGTTACCAGGCGTATTCAACGTATCCGCCCGTGCAATTGCCAGCCATGCACTTTCTATTTTCGGTGATCATTCCGACGTATACGCTTGCCGTCAGACTGGCTGCGCAATGCTGTGCGAGTCCAGTGTACAGGAAGTTATGGACTTAACTCCAGTTGCTCATTTAGCAGCAATCAAGGGCAAAGTTCCATTCATCAACTTCTTTGATGGTTTCCGTACTTCTCATGAGATCCAGAAGATCGAGGAGTGGGATTATGACGATTTAGCTGATATGGCTGATTGGGATGCGATCGCAGAGTATCGTGCAAGAGCACTGAATCCAAACAACCCATCTCAGAAAGGTTCCGCTCAGAACCCAGATATCTTCTTCCAGGCAAGAGAGGCTTGCAACCCATATTATGATGCACTGCCAGCTCTGGTTCAGGAGTATATGGACAAGGTTAACGCAAAGATCGGAACAGATTACAAGCTGTTTAACTACTATGGTGCTGAGGATGCTGAGCAGGTTATCATTGCTATGGGATCTGTTAACGATACCATCGAAGAGACCATCGACTACATGGTTAAGACATCCGGCGCTAAGGTTGGTGTTGTAAAGGTTCGTCTGTACAGACCATTCTGTGCACAGGCCCTGATCGACGCAATCCCGGCAACTGTTAAGAAGATCACTGTATTAGACAGAACCAAAGAGCCAGGTTCCTTAGGCGAGCCTCTGTATCTGGACGTTGTTGCAGCATTAAAGGGCAGCAAGTTCGACCAGTGCGAGATCTTCTCCGGACGTTACGGCTTAGGTTCCAAGGATACAACTCCAGCTCAGATCGTTGCTGTTTATGGCAATAATGAGAAGAAGAGATTCACCATCGGTATCAACGATGATGTAACTGGTCTGTCTCTGGAACTGGGCGCTCCATTAGTTACCACACCAGAAGGAACTACCAACTGTAAGTTCTGGGGTCTGGGCGCTGATGGTACTGTAGGTGCAAACAAGAACTCCATTAAGATCATTGGTGATAACACAGATATGTATGCTCAGGCATACTTCGATTATGACTCCAAGAAATCCGGCGGTGTGACTATGTCCCACTTACGTTTCGGTCATAAGAAGATCAAATCTACCTACCTGATCCACAGAGCAAACTTCGTAGCTTGCCACAACCCAGCTTACGTTCGTAAGTACAACATGGTTCAGGAGTTAGTTGACGGCGGTACATTCTTACTGAACTGCGCTTGGAATGCAGAGGAACTGGAGAAACATTTACCAGGACAGATGAAGAAGTACATCGCTGATCACAACATCAACTTCTACACCATCGACGGTGTGAAGATCGGTATCGAGACTGGTATGGGACCAACCCGTATCAACACCATTTTACAGTCCGCATTCTTCAAACTGACTGGCATCATCCCAGAGGAGAAGGCTATCCAGTTAATGAAGGAAGCAGCTCAGAAGACCTATGGCCGTAAGGGTGAGGACGTTGTTAAGAAGAACTGGGCAGCAATCGACGCAGGCGCTAACGGCGTTGTGAAGGTTGAGGTTCCAGAAAGCTGGAAGAACTGTGGAGACGAAGGTCTGGATTACAAGACCGTTTCCGGCGCAAGAAAAGACGTTGTTGATTTCGTAAACAACATCCAGACCAAGGTAAGCGCTCAGGAAGGTAACACATTACCAGTATCTGCATTCAAGGATTATGTAGATGGTAACACACCATCCGGTTCTGCAGCATACGAGAAACGTGGTATCGCAGTTAACGTACCAGTATGGCACGCAGAGAACTGTGTTCAGTGTAACCAGTGTTCTTATGTATGTCCACACGCAGTTATCCGTCCAGTAGCTATGACCGAAGAGGAAGCAGCTAACGTTCCAGCAGGAACACAGGTTGTTGACTTAAAGGGTATGCCAGGATACAAGTTCACCATGGCTATCTCCGTACTTGACTGTACCGGATGTGGTTCCTGTGCTAACGTATGTCCAGGAAACAACAGAGCAGAGACTCTGACCATGGATAAATTAGAGAAACATTTAGATGAGCAGCCAGCATTTGACTATGCAGTAACTCTGCCGATCAAGACAGAAGTTGTTGACAAGTTCAAAGAGGCTACTGTAAAAGGTTCTCAGTTCAAACAGCCTCTGTTAGAGTTCTCCGGAGCTTGTGCAGGTTGTGGTGAGACACCTTACGCAAAATTGATCACACAGTTATTTGGTGACAGAATGTACATTGCGAACGCAACTGGATGTTCTTCTATCTGGGGTAACTCCTCACCATCCACACCATATACTGTAAATGCGAAGGGACAGGGTCCTGCATGGGATAACTCCCTGTTCGAGGATGCAGCAGAGTTCGGTTACGGTATGTTACTGGCTCAGAACGCAATCCGTGACGAGTTAAAAGAGAAGGTAGAGAAGGTTGCTGCAAGCGATAAAGCTTCTGATGAAGTGAAAGCTGCCTGCCAGGAGTACTTAGATACATTTGGTATCGGCGCTCTGAACGGTACTGCAACTGACAAGCTGGTAGCTGCATTAGATGGCTGCGAGTGCGATACCTGCAAATACATCGTTAAGAATAAGAACTATCTGGCTAAGAAGTCCCAGTGGATCTTCGGTGGTGACGGATGGGCTTATGATATCGGCTTCGGCGGCGTAGACCACGTTCTGGCTTCCGGTAAAGATATCAACGTCATGGTATTCGATACCGAGGTTTACTCCAACACAGGTGGACAGGCTTCCAAGGCTACCAAGACTGGTGCGGTTGCTCAGTTCGCTGCTGGTGGTAAAGAGACCAAGAAGAAAGACCTTGCAAGCATTGCAATGTCCTACGGTTATGTATATGTAGCACAGATCTCCATGGGTGCTGACCCGGCACAGACCGCTAAGGCTCTGGCTGAGGCTGAGGCATATCCAGGACCATCCTTAATCCTTGCTTACGCTCCATGTATCAACCATGGTATCAAGAAGGGTATGGCAAAAGCTCAGACTGAGGAGAAACTGGCAGTTGAGACAGGTTACTGGAACAACTTCCGCTTCAACCCAGCTGCTGAGAAGAAGTTCTCCTTAGACAGCAAGGCTCCTAAGATGGAAGGCTATCAGGACTTCTTAAAGGGTGAGGTTCGTTACGCATCCTTAGCTATGAAGAACCCTGAGAGAGCTGCAAAACTGTTCGCTAAGAACGAGGCAGAGGCTAAGGAGAGATACGAGTATCTGTCCAAGCTGGTTACTCTGTACGGAAACGACTAATTTAGCGATGAAAGTCTCGGACAGTAGTTATGGATGAGTCATGCTTGCATGAACGAATTCATAACTATTGGACGAGCTAAACGGCATGAGCAAGTAGGGCGGTAGCCCGGATTGCGAATGTCGTTGTCAACTGCGGGAGTGCAATAGCACGGAGCAGTTGACTTTCAAATATGAATATAGTTATTTGTGTCCAAACGGTGTGGGGAGCCCCATCTGTTCCGTGAGATTCGCGGGAGAGGTGGGGCTCCCCTTTTTTGCCAATCTTCCGGTTGATTTTCCTCCAATCTTCCGGTTGAAATCACGCCAATCTTCTGATTTTTAACATCTTGTGCAGAAAAATGACATCTTGTGTACATTTGCTTGACATGTCGGTCCGGTTTTTCGATAATAAAAGTAGCAAATTAGCCGAAAATGGCTTTTCAGAATAAAGAGCAGAAAAGGGAGATGGACGAATGAAGAATACACGAAGAGCAGCGGCGGCATGGATGACGATGTCGCTGGCAGTATCGACAGTTCTGGGAAATACGGCATGGGGAGATGTGCTGCAGGAGACAGGAAAAAATAGGTGCGTTCATGTGCATACGGCAGAGTGCTATGGAGATGCAGATGAGACAGCCACCATGTCCCAGACCGGTGAACTGGAACCAACGGAATGTACCCATGTCTGCAGCGTAGAAAGCGGCTGTATACTGGATACAGAAGGCTTGGAAAATAACGATGCTGACGCATGGAAAGTGGGAACTCCATCCAATGCAGATCAGAAAGATACAGAAGACGGGGGGGTTGTTTCTGTCAGCACACCATCCAATGCGGAAGACACTACAATCAATCCAGGTGGAACGGTGACACCTGCTGTGCAGACGAAGATCCTGTCCTGGTCCTGGTTTGATCCGGAGGAAAATCTGCTCGATGGCAGGCTGGAATTGACCGGAATCACTGAGGAAGCTCAGCCATCCTTTACAGAAGTCACCGAGTATTTACCACAGGCGATTATTGCCCAGGTGGGAGAGGGTGAAGACTGGGAAGAGAAGAATCTGCAGATCACCAACTGGGTTTGCACGGAGTATGTGCAGGACGAAGAAGGACGTTGGCCACTGGAAGGCACTTATGAGTTTAAGGCAGAACTGGAAGAGGGATATGAGCTGGCAGAAGGCGTGGATGCGCTGGTGGTGGAAGTGTCTGTGGTGGGAGACCAGACGGCGGTGACGGCGGATACAACAGTTTTGTATATCGCAGAGGCAAATAAAGATGAAATTAAAAATCTTTATTGGAATGGAAACAATTTTTCAGGACCACCAACAGGGTATTCATGTTGGAATCGGGAAATGATGGTTGAACATGTTAGTGGAGATAATTTCAAATTGACCTTAACAGGTGCAACGTTAGGTAATATTCACATAGCAAGTGGAAATTGGACAATTATCTTAAAGGGTGAAAATAAGCTAGATGGAAAGGGCAAATCTTCATCAGGAATTGCTCTTAAAGTTGGGGGCGGCAGTGCTGAAATTATTGGGGAAAACGATTCAGCTTCTTTGAGCTTGGAAGCTGACCCCAGTAAAGATGGAAGTAGTGGTATAGAAGTTGATTCGAGTTTGACGATAACGAGTGGAAAAATTACAGCCATTGCAAATGCTGGAAGTAAGAATAATGCACAGACCGGAGCGATTTTGGTGGGGAGTAATGGAACTTTAAATATTCAAGGAGGAGAAATTACTGCAGTAGGAAACGGAAAAAAGGCATTTAGGATAAACAAGAATTCGAGTAAAGTTTATGTGTCAGGCGGAAAGTTAAATACAACCGGAACTGGTGCAAATGTATTTGAAAATAATGGAACACTTGTGATTTTAGGCGGAACAGTTACGGCAAAGTCAGAGAGCAATGGAATAGGCTTTTTCTCAGAAAATACCGGAACAACAACAATAAGTAATGATGGAAAATTGGATATCAGTAGAGTGCATTTAAAGGAAGGCTCTATAACTGTTGAAAAAGGGGGGGAGTTAACATCTGGATCTACTGTGATTGAGAATGGCAGTTTTATAAATAAAGGTGAATTTGTTTCAAATGGTGCATTTGAAATGAATGGTAGTGGAACATTCACAAATGAAGGTAAAATCAGTGGAAGTGGAAGTGTACCAAAAGAGTTGAGACAGCCGCCAGACCCAATAGAACATGAAAAAGAGGTGCACGTTCTATATACTGGATCAGTAATTGATGTTGGAAGCAGTGCTGAGGTTAAGCAGCCAACATATGCAGGTCCACTACACTATTCCCTTGTCAGTTATGAAGGAAGCGGAGTCAAAGGTGAAGGGACGATCACTGAAGATGGTCAGTTAACTGTGACAAAAGCTGGTAATTTTACAATCAAAGTCTATACAAAGGAAACTGAAATATATAAATCGGGTGATGATCCAGAAAATAGCAATATAGCTTATATAGCATTAACGGTTGAACAATCAGAAGACAGTAAGAATTGGAAATTGACGGTAAATGCTGTTAAGAAAATGTATGATGGCAAGGAGGTAGCCCCAGCCACAATTACGGATAGTAATATTCCCCAAAATGTGAATGCAAGTTATCAATATCAACTGGCAACCGAGAAAAATGCAACATTATTAGAGGATAATTGGAAATCATCTTTAACAATCAAAGATGTAGTAGATTCTAAGAAGTATGTCTTTGTAAGAGTTGTAACGGATAACTACGCACCAAGAGTGTTTGTTTCTGCGGACACAACGGAGATTGGGAAGCGTACTTTTTCATCCAGTGTTGCAGTAACGATTGAGCCTGATGTCCTTATTTATAATGGCGAACCCCAGATGCCCAAAATTAAGGTGCTTGAGAATTGGGATGGTGCTTTAAAAAACAAGTTGAAAGAAAATGTTGATTACACAATAAGTTTTTGGGAAAAGAAGATTTCTGAAGGAACAGGTCTAAAAATAAAGGATTCAGAAATAAAGGATGCAGGAACGTATGAGGTTCACTTATTGGGAACTGGAAATTACGATAACTCCACGAATAGCGCTACATTTACAATCCAGAAATCTACATTGTTTTTAATGATTAATGGAAACGTAAAGAAAGTCTACGATGGCACTGTTGGTGTTACAGATGCACAGAACTTAGCAATTCAACTTGCAACTACGAAAGAAGGAATAAATCCGTTCGATAAGATTTATGTTGATCATGTTGAGTGGGAATACAATTACGCAGATGCTGGAAAGAGGGTTCTGACTGCTCATGACATCAAGATCGCTGGACCAAATGTGGAAAATTACCAGTTAGAGTCAACGAGTGTAAGTTATGATGGTTGGATTGAGAAACGAGATTTCGCATCCATGACCGTATCCGCAGCCCCGCTCACCTACAACGGTACCGAGCAGCAGCCAAAGATCAATGCTTCTGTGG
>ENA-USUG01001392-USUG01001392.1-human-gut-metagenome-genome-assembly--contig:-NODE-1392-length-40904-cov-4.802190_pt1 | contig 40904 bp, 33 predicted proteins | sample MGYA00250059_ERZ773394 | MGnify/ENA primary metagenome ERZ773394 (study PRJEB29103, sample SAMN06111957) | human gut metagenome | biome: human gut; feature: ankylosing spondylitis patient; material... | reverse complement strand
CATCGTCGGTTTCATAACCGACATACTTATCGTTAATTTCCTGCCGGATCGCAGTTTTAACGACTTCCGGAAGAGTAAATAATTCTCTTCAAGAAATTTCTATTCCGGACGGAAATTGGACAATTGTTTGTTTAGATGGAAAGATCGATGAGGCCGGAATATCCTCAATCTCCGGAAATAAAATAAATTTGCCTCGTTCTTCGGCAGTTATATTAAAAAGATAAATACTTGAATTGTAATCTATTAATTGTTTTATGTCGACCCAAAAAATAAAATCGGATCGGAATAAAATCATATATATCATTAAAAATAATTACGGATATATTTCAATATTCGATCAGAATCTCTATATTTGTATAGAATTTGATATAAAATGGCGGATAATCCGAAGCGGGTACTGGATACTTTGCGGGCTCATATACAAGAGTTGATGAGACGTTGTAATGTTCTGAAGCGCGAAAAAGAGGAATTGGAAAAACGCATTGAAGAACAGAAAAGCACAATTGCAACCTTGCAGAGGGATTTGGATGAGATGAGTATCAAATATCAGGATTTACTGACTGCAAGAGGGCTGGCTCTCGGTGAGAGCGATATTAAAGCAGCACGGAACAGGTTTGGTAAATTGGTGCGGGAAATCGATAGATGCATCTCTTTATTAAATGAATAGATGCTATGAACGATAAATTTAAAATTCACTTAGAAATAGCCGGGCGCAAGTACCCTCTGAATATTAGGAGAGAAGATGAGGAGATTGTGAGACAAGCGGCTGCATTGGTAAATAAAAAGCTGGCTACTTATAGAGAGCAGTTTGGCAAGGATAAATCGAAATCGATATATGATTTTTTAGCGATGACGGCTATTGATTTATCTCATGCATATCTAAGGCTGAGGGAGACACGGGATGTTGAGATTTTTACCGGAATTGTTCGGGAAATAGATGAAGAGTTGGATAGCTATTTGAACCAGAAGTAGATTTTATTTTTTAAGAGACATATATTCCTGCACTGCAACAGGGCATTTTTTGCCTTTGATGTGGTGCATTTTTTAATAATTAAATAAGAACAAATGGAAATTATATCATTGGTGATTACGGGACTCGTTTGTTTGCTGGTAGGTGCGACAGTGGTTTTTGTAATAGGAAAGACCTTGTTGAAGACACGGGCACAATCGATTATAGAAGAAGCCGCAAAGGAAGCTGAAGTAATTAAAAAGAATAAATTGCTTGAAGTAAAAGAAAAGTTTCTGCATCTGAAGGCAGATATGGAAAAACAGGCAAATACACGTAATGCGAAATTGCAGTCTGCAGAAGCCAAAGCAAAGCAACGGGAGCTGCAACTTAATCAACAACAGCAGGAGTTGCAACGAAAGAAAGCTGAGTCTGATGCAATACGTGCCAATCTGGACACACAAATAGAAATTGTAGAGAAGAAAAAAGCCGAATTGGAACGTTTGCATAAGGCCGAGGTTGAACGTTTGGAACATCTTTCGGGACTTTCGGCAGAAGAAGCGAAAGAAAAGCTTATCGAATCGTTAAAAGAAGAGGCGAAGACGCAGGCGGCATCTTATATTAATGATATTATGGATGAAGCCAAACTGACTGCAAATAAAGAGGCGAAACGAATTGTAATACAAAGCATTCAGAGAGTGGCGACAGAGACGGCGATAGAAAATTCGGTGACGGTGTTCCATATCGATTCAGATGAAATAAAGGGCCGTATTATCGGTCGTGAAGGCCGTAATATCCGTACTCTGGAGACTATGACCGGTGTGGATCTGATTATTGATGATACACCGGAAGCAGTTATTCTCTCAGGCTTTGACCCGATCCGCCGGGAAGTAGCCAGAATCGCTCTTGAGAAGCTGATCGTTGATGGACGTATCCATCCGGCCAGAATCGAAGAGATGGTTGAGAAGGCTCAGAAAGAAGTCGAGACAATGATTCGTGAAGAGGGAGAAGCAGCAACTCTCGAGGTTGGTGTACACGGTATTCATCCGGAACTGGTACGTCTGCTTGGACGTATGAAATTCCGTAGCAGCTATGGTCAGAATGCTTTGAAGCATTCTATTGAGGTTGCACATTTGTCAGGACTTCTGGCAGGCGAGATTGGTGTTGATGTTCGCCTGGCTAAGAGAGCCGGACTTTTACATGATATCGGTAAATCCATCGACCATGAGATGGAAGGATCCCATATTCAGATCGGCGTAGATTTATGTAAGAAGTATAAGGAATCTCAGATTGTTATCAATGCGGTAGAAGCACATCATGGTGATGTAGAGCCGACATCTCTGATCGCATGTATCGTTCAGGCAGCAGATACAATTTCTGCAGCAAGACCGGGTGCAAGAAGAGAGACACTGGAGACTTATACCAACAGATTAAAACAACTGGAAGATATTGCAAACTCCTTTAAGGGAGTAGATAAGTCTTTTGCTATTCAGGCAGGCAGAGAGGTTCGTGTAATGGTAGTTCCGGATCAGGTAGACGATGCATCAATGGTATTGCTTGCGCGTGATATTTCCAAGCAGATTGAAGCAGAGCTGGAGTATCCTGGTCAGATCAAAGTAAACGTGATCCGCGAAAGCAGGGTAACGGAATACGCGAAATAACTAAGATAAAAGATAACAAAGAGGATGTCGTAACATACGGCATCCTTTTCTGTTTACAAAGAAAGAAGGTAGGTACATAGTATGGCGAAGATTGGATTTATTGGAATGGGCAATATGGGACATGCGATCCTGAAAGGAGCCTTAAAAGAGTATCCAGCAGAAGAGATGATCTTCTGCGCAAAGACTTCTGAAACAAAGACAAAAGTTCATGCAGAGACAGGGGTGGAATATACAGACAACAATGCAGAATGTGCAAATCGTTGTAAGTATCTGGTGCTGGCAGTAAAACCGCAGTTCTATGAGGAGGTTTTAAAAGAGATCCGTTATATGGTGACACCGGAGCATATATTGATCTCGCTGGCACCTGGCAAGACTATTGACCAGTTAAAGCAGAACCTTGGCAATGATAAGAGAATCGTCCGTGTCATGCCAAATACACCGGCTATGATTGGAGAGGGAATGACAGGTGTCAGTGTGAAGCAGGGCGAATTGTCAGGCGAGGAGATGGATGAGATAAAGAAGCTCTTCGATGCCTGCGGAAAGACCGAATTTATCGAAGAACGGTTGATGGATGCGGTAGTCTGTGCCAGTGGAAGCTCTCCGGCATTTGTCTATCAGTTTATTGAAGCATTGGCAGACAGTGCGGTCAGATTTGGTATGCCAAGAAAGCAAGCTTATGTATTTGCGGCACAGGCAGTGAAAGGTGCGGCTGCCATGGTGTTGGAGACTGGAGAACATCCCGCAGTCTTAAAAGACCAGGTATGCTCTCCGGCGGGAACGACCATTGAAGGTGTGGCAGCACTGGAAGAATATGGCCTTCGCAATGCAGTGCTCAAAGCATCGGAAGCAGTGTACAACAGATGTACAAAAATCTGAGATAGAGTCATACAGACACCTCCCCGTCCATAAGATGGATGGGGAGGTGTTTTTGTGTTAGGGAGGATATGGAGGCAGTATACGAATAGCGGCATCAGGTGGAAACCAGGGCCGATGATCTTCTTTGTAGGGATCATTGCAGGTGTTTTGATCGCACAGACAAAAGCAACGACAGCAGATACAGGATTATTCAGTGAATATTTTCTGAATCAATATGCTTCCCTGTCTGTTAATATAGAAAAATTGTTCTTGTACATAGGTGGTTATCGGATAAGTCAGTATCTGGCAGTTGTGTGCGCAGGATTTCTTCCGCTGGCACCGGCTATACTGACTGGACTGATATTTCTGACAGGAATGCTCTGGGGAACCATGGCGGGAATCTCAGTGATCCAGCTGGGTGGAAAGGGGCTGATGATCTGTGTAGCCGGACTGTTTCCGCAGATCTTTTTCTATATACCGGCCTTTGGGTGGGTGATTCTGTGGATCTCCTGTGGAGGATCGAACCGAAAAAAATATGTTTTTCTGGCGGCTTTGGGATTGTTTTTTCTGTTCTTTGGAGTTGCATGTGAGGCGGCCTTGAATCCGGGACTTGTCAGGCAGATTTTACGTAAAATATAGTGAAAAAAAGATTGAAATTCACAACATACTTGGCTATACTGAATCTAATATTGATATCTGATCTGAAGGGAGATATCAATGCAGTTTTCAGAGGTCGAGGAGTTGTTATGGAAGAAGAACTGCGATATTTTGTCGCATATTTGGAAAATATAAGAAAGGCATCACATAATACGGTCATGTCCTATCACAGTGATTTGACCAAGATGATTGCGTATCTGCATGGACAGGGAATGGATTCTGTGTCTGCGGTGCGGACCACGCATCTGAATTCCTATGTGCTGCTTCTGGAAAAGGATGGAATGGCAGCAGCTACCATTTCCAGATATATTGCCTCGATGAAAGGGTTCTTTGAGTATCTGTTTCGGGAGCATATGATCGAGGAAGATCCTGCATTTACGTTAAAACCGCCAAAGGTGGAGAAGAAGCAGCCAGGAATACTGACCATTCAGGAAATGGAGCATCTGCTTGCTCAGACCACCGAGGATACGCCAAAAGGATGCAGGGATAAGGCTATGCTGGAGCTTTTGTATGCCACAGGTATGAGAGTCAGTGAACTGATCAGCCTTCGGATGGAGGATGTGAATCTGCGTTTTGGATGGATTCTGTGCAGGGATGAAGGTCGGGAACGTATGATTCCATTTGGCGAAAAAGCGGGAAAAGCTTTGCTGGTCTATCTGAAACGGGGAAGAGACGCATTTCTGAAGAAAGATACAGAGACTCTGTTTCTGAACTGCTCTGGTGCACCCATGAGCCGCCAGGGATTCTGGAAAGTATTAAAAGGTTATGCGGCGAGAGCTGGTATCGAAAAAGATATTACACCGCGGATGTTCCGTCATTCCTGTGCAGCGCACATGGCTGCAGGCGGAGCAAGAATGCATATGATACAGGAATTGTTGGGGTATTCAGATCTTACGGCGGCACAGATCTATGCAGGATTTCAGCCAGAAGTAAAGAATGAATACAGCAAAGTACATCCAAGAGGGTGAGAAGTATGGAACACAGAAAATTGATTTCTACAAAGGCAGACACATTGTTTGCCTTAAGAAGTCTGATCCATGAGTCTGTGATTGAGGAAATGTATATTTTGCAGGTGGGAGACTACCACAGAGATAAGATCGGCGTCTGCCATGAGATCATGGACCAGTTCAGGGGAAGGCGGATTGTGGTAAGAAGCTCTTCCACCGCAGAAGATTCTTTCCAGCGTTCTAATGCGGGACATTATAAAAGTATTCTGGATGTGGATTCTTCCAGTGAGCAGGAGATTATTGATGCGGTGGATGCAGTCATTGCGTCCTATCGGCGGGATATTCATAATCTGGAAGAAGAACAAGTGCTGATTCAGTGTCAGGCCAGAAATGTCATGCTCGGGGGTGTGGTCTTCACCCGCGATATCCAAAGTAACAAACCATATTATCTGATCAATTATGATGAGACCGGGTCTACAGACAGTGTGACCAGCGGCTCTGCCGGAAGGATGATGAAGATCGTCCGGAATATTAAGGCGGAGGGGCTGCCTTCGCCATGGAAAGAATTGCTTTTGGCAGTACGGGAGCTGGAGCATATTATGGATGGACTGGCTCTTGATATTGAGTTTGCCATTGACAGGGACTACCAGGTGATCCTGTTTCAGATGCGGCCGCTGGTGGCCAGCTATAAGCAGGCAGGAAACTATGATGACCACGCATTTTTTGAACTTCTGGAAGATGCGGGAAGTATGTATGAACGACATAAAAATGTGATTACCAAAGAGCCTATGATGATGTCAGATATGGCATTCTGGAATCCTTCTGAGATCATCGGAAGTAATCCGAGACCTCTTGATTATTCTCTTTACCGGGCAATCATTACCCATCGGGCCTGGAATCAGGGAATTGCGCGGATCGGATTCCGGAAGCTTGAGGAAGATCTGATGCACCGGGTGGGAAATAAGCCGTACATCTGTCTGGAATATGCTTTTTATTCTTTGATTCCGCAGGCGGTGGACGAGGAGCTGGCACTCCGGCTGGTGCGGTATTATCAGGATGCTCTAAGACACAATCTGACGGCTCATGACAAGATCGAGTTTGAAATCGTGTTTACCAGTTATGATTTTGGAACAGAAAATCGAACCAGATGTCTGCTGGAGCATGGATTTACGGAAGATGACCGTCAGGATTTAACGGAAAAATTAAAAGAAGTGACAATGGCAGCAATCCTTCAGTTTGATGAGATTCTGGCAGAAGACATGACAAGTCTTCAGAAACTGGAAGAACTTCGAAAAAAAGAGGAGAGGCTTCTTAGAAACCAACAGGCAGATATTTATCAGATTCTCAGAGCAGTTCAGAATCTACGGGCAGGATTACAGCATTATGGAACACCACAGTTTGCCAGACAGGCACGAATGGCATTTATGGCACGTGCATTTTTGCGGAGTCTTACAGAAAACGGACCAGCAGACGATGAAGGAAAGACCTGGTTTTCACAGGAGGATACAGATGCATTTATGCAATCAATATCTACTGTATCCACGGAATTTGAAAAAGATTTTCGGGCATTTTCCATGGATGAGATCAGCCGTGCGGAATTTAATGAAAAATATGGCCATCTGCGAGTGGGAACCTATGATATCCGTACCGAGCGGTATGACCAGATGAATTTCCGACCAGGGCCGTCAAAGAGTAAAGGCAAGGCGGAAGCTAGAGAAGATGCATTGAATCCGTGGCGTCTGGCGGAGGCTTTGAAGGAAGCTGGATTACAGGTAAGTGTCGAGCAGTTGCTGCATTTTATCCGCTACGCCATCGAACAACGGGAATATTTTAAATTTGAATTTACAAAATCATTAAGTCTCATTCTGGAACTTCTGGTACGTGCAGGAAATGAGATGGAGATCGCCAGAAATGATCTGTCCTGGCTGGAGATTGAAGATTTCAGATTGCCTCAGTATATGGCGATGGAAGAGCTGAGAGATCAGCTGGAGGTGAAGATCAGACGGAGACATAAACGGTATCAGCAATATCGGGAGCTTTCGTTGCCGGAGGTAATCCTGAACCGTGAAAGTCTTGATGTGGTGGAAGTTTACGAGGCGAGACCTAATTTTATTACGACCAAACGGATCGAAGGAGAAGTGGTGCTTCTGGAGGAAGAGCCGGGGGTGGATATTCATGATAAGATCGTAGTAGTTCCCAAGGCGGATCCTGGCTATGAGTGGGTATTTGCCAAAGGGATCAAAGGATTTATTACCTGCTATGGTGGTGCGGCTTCCCATATGGCGATCCGATGTGCGGAATTTGAAATACCAGCTGCTATTGGTTGCGGAGAGAAGATATATAATTATGTTTCTTCTCTGAGCTATCTGATACTGGACTGCCGGGCTGGAAAGATCGAGGAAGGAATTCAGTATCGGAATTTAAGTGCGTTGATCACCCAAAGAGAGGGGGTCAATCAGTACGGAGATCCGGTAGATATTCTGGAATCTGGCTATGTACGGTTCTATGAATTACTTGGATTTATTCCAAAGACCATTTCCAACTTTACCAAAAATGTGGAGATGATCTTTAATAAGAAGAGAGATCTTCTGATCGTGGTGGGAGGCGGTTCTCTTCCGCCGCAGTTGTATGACAGACCTCATGAAGATGAGCTGCAGCCCAACCGTGACCGGATGGAAGAGCAGGTGATCCATTATTGTGTGGCTCACGGGATTCCCATCATTGCCACCTGTCGCGGCATGCAGTATATCAATGTGATGTTTGGCGGAAAGCTCTGGTATCATCCGAAACTTCCGGTGAACCGGACCAGAGGCGTGGATCATCAGGTGTGGTTGGTGAAGGAACAGCGAAATATCTGGGTCAACAATTATCATTCTGACTGTATCTATGAGGAAGGTCTGGCTTCTTGCTTTGAACCTCTTGCCATCGACAGGGAAAACCATGTGGTTGAGGCCTATGGTTCGGATGAAATGAAGATTCTGGCACTGCAGTGGCATCCGGAGAGGAGATTTGAGACGGCCAATGCTTACGAAGAGACGAGAAAGATCATACTGGATTTTATTCAGAAATATGTGAAATAAAAAGTCCTGCGGAAACTGCCGGTAAGAACAGCTTTCGCAGGATAATTTTCGTATTAACACTCCTCAGCGATCTCGTAGAGAAGTCTTTCTGTTTTTTCCCATCCAAGACAGGGATCGGTGATGGATTTTCCGTAAATGTGATCATGAATCTTCTGGCTGCCATCTTCGATGTAGCTCTCGATCATCAGTCCTTTGACTAGCTTATGGATGTCGTTGCTGTAACGACGGCTGTGAAGGATTTCCTTGGCAATACGGATCTGTTCCAGATACTGCTTATTGGAGTTGGAATGGTTGGTATCTACCACACAAGCTGGATTCTGGAGGTTTTTCTGAGCATACAGCTCACACAAGAGCCGCAGATCTTCATAGTGATAATTCGGAAGAACCTGCCCACGCTTATTGACAGCACCGCGAAGAACAGTGTGAGCAAGCGGGTTGCCGGTGGTGTCTACGTCCCAGCCCCGGTAGATAAAGGAGTGAGCATGCTGAGCAGCGACAACGGAGTTCAGCATAACTGTCATATCGCCACTGGTCGGATTCTTCATGCCGGCCGGAACATCAAAACCGCTGACAGTCATTCGATGCTGCTGGTCTTCTACGGAGCGGGCACCAACTGCCACATAAGAGAGCAGATCTGCCAGATACCACCAGTTCTCCGGGTAAAGCATCTCATCCGCTGCGGTAAGGCCGGTCTCCTCAATATTTCTGATATGAAGCTTACGAATTGCAATCAGACCTTCCAGAAGATCTGGTGCTGCTTCCGGATCCGGCTGATGAACCATTCCCTTGTATCCTTCACCGGTAGTACGCGGCTTGTTGGTATAAATACGTGGAATGATGATGCATTTATCTTTAATCTGCTCCTGGATCGGAACCAGACGGTGCAGGTAATCCATGACAGCAGGCTCATTATCTGCGGAACACGGTCCGATGATTACGAGAAATCGGTCGTCTGCGCCAGTGATCACGTCGCGGATCTCTTTATCTCTCTGTGCTTTTTTTGCTGCATTTTCCGGGGAAAGCGGATACATGGCTTTGATCTCCTTGGGGATAGGCAGCTTTTTATTGAATGTGAATCCCATGGTAATCTCCTTTGTTACTAGTTTCTATGTTTGCGAAATGATATTCGAAAACATTATAGTATACTTCACTGAGATTGTAAATAAAAGAACTTCCGGGCAGAAGTGAAAAGTTTCCAGATTCCGAAGGAAAGGAGCAGAAGTATATACAGGATCGCGCATAGACAAAGATTTCCTGCCAGAATCAGGATCGTTGATAAAGAACGGAAAATCATAAAGTGAGACAAGGGTTTCAACAGATAAATACCTCCGGTTGATAAAAGCATGGCAGCAGCGGGCTTTAGAATATAGGCATCAAGCCCGATGGTTGGGTGAATGTACCGGGAGACTGCCAGAAGCCCGGACATGCACAGCAGCAACTGGCTGATCAGAATGCTCCAGAGAACACCTTCAATGCCGAAGCGTGGTACGAAGAGCAGAAGAGCCAGGATCCGCACCAGCACTGCCGCCAGCTGATTGATGAATGTGATACCGGTCTTGCCAAGACCGTGGAGAATGCTGTTGATATTTCCGGTAAGATACAGAAATGGGCAGATCCATGCCAATGTACACAAAAAGCTTCCGGCTAATGGTTCGTGGAAGACAACAGTTCCCAATTCGTTTCCGAAAAATAAAAAAATTCCCATACAGAATATTCCCATGAGGAGTCCGAAAAGAATCGTATATTCAATAGAAAGAGAAATTCGTTGTTCATTGCCGCGGGATTGCTCTTCTGAGATGGTCGGGAGCAGCATGGCAGACAGAGAAAAGGTCACTGCGTTGGGAAACATCAGGAAGGACAGGGACATGCCGGTCAGGATGCCATAGAGACTCAAGGATTCTGATATAGACAGACCGGATGTCTGGAGGCTTACAGGAATCAGCACTGCCTCCGCACTTTGAAGGAGTGTCAGACTTAAACGGCTGCCGGTGAGAGGCAACGCCATGGAAAGAATCTTCCGGCATTGAATACGCAGTGCAGATAGTGGCAGAGTAGAACGCTTTTCGGAAACAGTAAAGTGGAGCATGAACAGGGCGGAAGCAGCCTCTCCGAAGAGAAGCCCCAGTACTGCCAGTGAGGGGGTGATTGCCCGGCTCTCCTGGATAAAAATGCGGTAAAGCAAGATCACAGAACCGATTCTTGCTGCCTGCTCCAGAATCTGGGAGATGGCCGGGAGAGATGCTTTCTTCTGTCCCAGATAATATCCCTGGAGACAGCCGTGGATCGCACTTAGAGGGATGACCGGAGCCAGAATACGTAAAGGTGTGACACAGCGGCTTTCACAGAGAAGTTTGTCTGCTACGAATTCTGCCTGATTCCAGAGAAGGACGCAGACCAGCACAGAGGCGGACAAGGACAGGAACAGTCCGGCTTTTAAAGCGTAGGATCGTTCTTTTTCTACAGCTCCGGCGGTGAAACGGGAGATGGCAGATTCAATACCGGAGGCGGTACATGCATGACATACGGCGAATACAGGAAAAATAAGCTGATAGATGCCGATTCCTTCCGCACCCAGGGCATGTGCCAGGAATATCTTATAGAAGAAACCGGAAAAACGGCACAGAAGACCTGCACAGGTCAGCAGGAGCGTGCCTTTGATGAAATGAGGAAATGATCGCATAGAATTTCGCTGTTCTTTTTTCCTATAATATATTAGAGAAGAGTGCTTGACAGAACTGTTTACCAGTGTTATTCTTTTACATGAAATCCGAGTAAAAAGCTCGGAATTGAAACGGGGTGAAAGAGATGAAGCTGTCTACAAAAGGACGTTATGGGCTCAGAGCGATGATCGATCTGGCATTATATGCGGAGAATGCACCGGTATCTATTGCCAGTATTGCAGCCAGACAGCACATATCCGAGAGCTATCTGGAACAACTGATCGCGAAGCTCCGTAAAGCAAATCTGGTAACAAGCGTGCGTGGAGCCGGAGGCGGATATGTACCGGGACGGCCGGTGGAAGAGATCTCAGTAGGAGATGTGCTGAGAGCCCTGGAAGGAAATCTGGATCCGGTAGAGTGTCCGGGAATCGAACATCAGGGTGGTTGTGATGGTTCCGATGTATGCGTGACTAAATATGTATGGAAACGGATCAATGACAGTATTAACCAGACTGTAGATGAAATGATGCTCAGTGATCTGCTGGCAGAAAGCCGGGAAGTACAGAAAAAACGTCAGATTCCAGTATCATGTTGTGAGAAAAAGGAGTGATAAAACATGGGTGAAGAGAAGAAATTAATTTACCTGGATAATGCGGCGACAACCAAGACTGCGCCGGAAGTTGTGGAGGCAATGCTTCCGTATTTTACAGAACTGTACGGAAATCCGTCCAGTGTCTACAGCTTTTCCCAGAAGAGCAAAGAAGCTATTACTGCAGGAAGAGAGAAGATTGCAAAGACTCTTGGGGCAAGTCCGGAGGAAATCTATTTTACAGCAGGCGGAAGCGAGTCTGATAACTGGGCATTGAAAGCAACAGCAGAAGCTTATGCTTCCAAAGGAAATCACATTATTACATCTAAGATCGAGCATCATGCAATCCTGCATACTTGTGACTGGCTGGAAAAACATGGATTTGAGATCACTTATGTGGATGTAGATGAGTTTGGTAAGATCAAGCTTGATGAACTGAAAAAAGCTATCCGTCCGACTACCATTCTGATCAGTGTGATGTTTGCAAACAATGAGATTGGTACCATTCAGCCGATCAAAGAGATCGGTGAGATTGCTCATGAGCATGGTATCCTGTTCCACACCGACGCAGTACAGGCATATGGACAGCTTCCTATTAATGTAGATGAGCTGCATATCGATATGTTAAGTTCCAGTGGACATAAGCTGAACGGACCTAAAGGAATTGGCTTCCTGTATATTCGTAAAGGGGTAAAGATCAGAAGCTTTATTCATGGTGGTGCTCAGGAGAGAAAACGTCGTGCAGGTACAGAGAATGTTCCGGGTATTGTAGGATACGGTGTGGCAGCAGAACGTGCAGCAAATACCATGGGAGAGCGTACTGCAAAAGAGCGTAAGATCCGTGACCATCTGATCGACCGTGTACTTGCAGAAGTTCCGTACACCAGACTGAATGGACACAGAACTGACCGTCTGCCGAACAATGCAAACTTCAGTTTCCAGTTCGTAGAGGGTGAGTCCCTGCTGATCATGCTTGATATGGATGGCATCTGTGGCTCCAGTGGATCAGCCTGTACATCGGGATCTCTTGATCCGTCTCACGTACTGCTGGCTATTGGACTGCCTCATGAGATCGCACATGGTTCTTTGCGTCTGACTCTGAGCGAGGAGACCACCATGGAAGATGTGGACTATGTAGTAGATTGTATTAAGAAAATCGTTGAGAGACTTAGAAGTATGTCTCCGCTGTATGAGGATTTCCTTCGGAATCATTAATTACAGCCATTAATATAAGAAAAGAGGATTTAGAATATGTATAGCGATAAAGTAATGGATCATTTCCAGCATCCGAGAAACGTAGGAGAGATTGAGAATGCCAGCGGTGTAGGTACAGTTGGTAATGCAAAATGTGGTGATATCATGAGAATTTACTTTGATATCGATGACAACCAGATCATCCGTGACGTAAAATTCAAGACCTTTGGCTGCGGTGCAGCAGTTGCAACCAGCAGTATGGCAACGGAGCTGGTAAAAGGAAAAAGCATCTATGAAGCTCTGGAAGTTACCAATAAAGCAGTTATGGAAGCACTGGATGGACTTCCACCTGTAAAAGTACACTGTTCTCTGCTGGCTGAGGAGGCAATCCATGCAGCACTGTGGGATTATGCAGAGAAACATCATATTAAGATTGAAGGACTGAAGAAACCGAAGTCAGATATTCACGAAGGCGAAGAAGAGGAAGAATACTAGGATGAAGAAAAAGGTCGTTGTCGGAATGTCCGGCGGAGTCGATTCATCCGTGGCGGCCTGGCTTCTTCTTCAGAAGGGCTACGACGTGATGGGTGTGACCATGCAGATCTGGCAGGATGAAGTGCCGGAGCAGGTGGAGGAAAACGGCGGATGCTGTGGACTTTCTGCTGTGGATGATGCCAGAAGAGTGGCATCCCGCCTGGAGATTCCTTACTATGTCATGAATTTTAAACAGGATTTCAAGGAAAATGTCATTGATTATTTTATGGATGAATATTTAAAGGGACATACACCTAATCCCTGTATTGCCTGTAACCGTTATGTGAAGTGGGAGTCTCTGCTGAAGAGAAGCATGGATATTGGCGCAGATTACATTGCAACCGGTCACTATGCCCGGATCGAGAAATTGCCCAATGGACGTTATGCGCTGCGTAAATCAGCGACTTCGGCCAAGGATCAGACTTATGCACTGTATAATCTGACACAGGAACAGCTGTCAAAAACACTGATGCCAGTGGGAGAGTACACCAAGGATCAGATCCGCACATTTGCAGAAGAGCTGGGTCTTCCAGTGGCTCATAAGCCGGACAGCCAGGAGATCTGTTTTGTTCCGGATGGAGATTATGCAAAGTTCATTGAGGAGAACTCTGGAAAGAAGATTCCAGAAGGAAATTTTGTCTGGACAGACGGAACTGTGATCGGAAAGCATAAGGGAATCACGCATTATACCATTGGTCAGCGGAAAGGGCTTGGACTTGCCATGGGAAGACCTGTCGTTGTGACAGAGATTCGTCCAGAGACCGGTGAAGTGGTTATCGGTGAGGCAGATGACGTCTTTCGTACAACGCTTCGTGCGGATCGTCTGAACTGGATGAGCGTGCCGGATATTGAAGGGGAAGCACGTTTCCTAGCAAAGATCCGTTATAACCACAGCGGATCCATGTGTACTGTGCGGAAGATCGAGGAAGATCTGGTGGAATGCACCTTTGATGAGCCGGTTCGTGCCGTGACACCTGGTCAGGCCGTTGTATTTTACGATGGAGACTACGTGGCAGGCGGCGGAACAATTCTGTAAATAAATAACAGCCCGAAGTGGCAGCGTAATTTATTGCTGTCACTTCGGGCTGTTGTGGTTTTTATAGAAGTTTTTATGCTACCATTCCAGACTGTCGTAGTTGGCTACAGCGGCAGTTCCATCGGGGCACGTTTCTTGAATATATAATAGGAAGAAAATCCGCAGGAGATCAGCAACTCTCGTAATCTTGAGAATTCATAGGCCAGATACGCAGGATCATGGGCATCTGAGCCGATGGTCAGCAATTTCCCGCCAAGTTCTTTATAACGTTTCAGAATATCTGCGCAAGGATTAGGTTCGCCGAGGCCATATTTATATCCACCCGTGTTGACTTCTAACGCAATTTCATTTTTAATCAAAATACGAAGGATCGCATCCAGAATTTCCTGATATTGTGTCCATGCATAATTTTTGTTTTTTGTGGGACCATATCGAACAACATAGTCAAGATGTCCAAGACTGTCAAAGTTCGTATATGATTTCAGATTCTGAAGGACACATTCAAAGTATTCCCGGTAAGCGGTCTGCTCTTCTCGCCCTTCAAAAAAAGAAGGGTAGTAAGGGTCACGGCTGTTGACGAGATGGATGGAGCCGATCACATAATCAAAGGGATGAGAAAACACCAGATTGTGATGCCGGCTGGACAGATAGGGCTGCAGCCCGAGTTCCACACCGATCATCAGATCGATCCGATCCTGATATTGTTCCTTCAGTGGAGACATATAGTCAAAATATTTTTTCGGGTCAAATTCAAAGCAGATACCGCCGTCTGTGTAATCATAGTCCATGTGGTCGGTCAGACACAGATGGGAAAGCCCGAGTGAAATTGCTTTTTCAATCATAATTTCCGGTGAAAATGAACCATCACCGGAGAACAAAGTATGTACATGTGTATCAGCAATAATTGCCAAAATCTGTTCCTCCTGTGTAAAAATAGTCCTGTCCTGACCCATGATAGAAGAAAAAAGCAGGAAAGTAAAGTAAAAAAATGTGGAATCTTGATTTTTGGTATTGATATTTTCAGGCAAAGCAGTTAAAATAAGTAACGGTTGATGTTCTTTTAACAATCATGGCAAGAGTTAAAAGATCAGAAATATATCATTATTCAACTTTTAGGAGGAATTGAAACATGGCAGTAAAAGTAGCGATCAATGGATTCGGACGTATTGGCCGTCTGGCATTCAGACAGATGTTTGGCGCAGAGGGATATGAGGTAGTAGCAATCAACGACCTGACTTCCCCGAAAATGCTTGCACATCTTCTGAAATATGACTCTTCTCAGGGTAAATATGCTCTGGCTGATACTGTATCCGCAACTGAGGATTCCATCATCGTTGACGGAAAAGAGATCAAAATTTATGCAAAAGCTAACGCAGCTGAGCTTCCGTGGGGAGAAATCGGCGTAGATGTAGTTCTGGAGTGTACCGGATTCTACACCTCTAAAGAGAAAGCATCTGCTCATATCACTGCAGGCGCTAAGAAGGTTGTTATCTCTGCTCCGGCTGGAAACGATCTGCCGACTATCGTATACAATGTAAACCACGAGACCCTGAAGAAAGAGGATACTGTTATTTCTGCAGCTTCCTGTACTACCAACTGCCTGGCACCGATGGCAAAAGCTCTGAACGATCTGGCTCCGATCGAGTCCGGTATTATGTGCACCATCCATGCTTATACTGGTGATCAGATGATCCTTGACGGACCGCAGAGAAAAGGCGATCTGAGAAGAAGCCGTGCAGGCGCTGTTAACATCGTTCCGAACAGCACTGGTGCTGCAAAAGCAATCGGTCTGGTTATTCCGGAACTGAACGGCAAACTGATCGGTGCTGCTCAGCGTGTACCGACCCCGACCGGATCTACCACTCTTCTGTTCGCAGTTGTAGACAAAGCTGTAACCAAAGAAGAGATCAACGCAGCTATGAAAGCAGCTACTACCGAGTCCTTCGGATACAACGAGGATGAGATCGTATCCAGCGATATCGTTGGTATGAGATTTGGTTCTCTGTTCGATGCTACCCAGACTATGGTTTCCCCGCTTCCGGATGGAAAGACCCAGGTTGAGGTTGTATCTTGGTATGACAATGAGAACTCCTACGTTTCTCAGATGGTTCGTACTATCAAATACTTCGCTGAGCTTGCATAAGTTTAGTTAAAAGGTTAAGACCTCAAAAGGTCCGGTCTTCAGGACCGGACCTTTTTTTCGTCTTTGTGAAAGATCCTGAAAGAAAGGAAGTTATTTATCATGGCATTAAATAAAAAAACAGTTGATGATATCAATGCAAAAGGAAAACGTGTCCTTGTAAGATGCGATTTCAACGTACCGCTGAAAGACGGCGTGATCACTGATGAGACCCGTATCGTTGCAGCACTTCCGACTATCAAAAAGCTGATAGGTGATGGCGCAAAAGTGATCCTTTGCTCCCATCTTGGAAAAGTAAAGAATGGTCCGAACGAGGGAGAATCCCTGGCACCGGTTGCAAAGCGTCTGTCTGAGAAGCTTGGCAAAGAGGTAGTATTCGTATCTGATTATCATGTAACCGGAGAGGCAGCTACCAAAGCAGTTTCTGAGATGAAAGATGGAGATGTAGTTCTTCTTCAGAATACACGTTTCCGTGGTGCTGAGGAGACCAAGAATGGTGAAGAGTTCAGCAAAGAGCTGGCTGACCTGGCTGATATCTATGTATGCGATGCATTTGGTTCTTCTCACAGAGCACATGCTTCTGTTGCAGGTGTTACCAAATTTATCAGCGCAAAAGGCGGACAGAATGTAGTTGGATACCTGATGGAGAAAGAGATCAACTTCCTTGGAAATGCAGTAGAGAATCCGGTTCGTCCGTTCGTTGCAATCCTTGGTGGTGCAAAAGTAGCAGACAAGCTGAACGTTATCTCCAACCTGCTGGAGAAATGTGATACTCTGATCATTGGTGGTGGAATGGCTTATACCTTCCTGAAAGCACAGGGCGCAGAAGTTGGTACTTCTCTGGTAGATGATACAAAACTTGATTACTGCAAAGAGATGCTTGAGAAAGCTGAAAAGCTTGGAAAGAAACTGCTCCTTCCGGTAGATACTACCATTGCAGCAGCATTCCCGAATCCGATCGATGCTGAAATTGCTGTAGAAGTTGTAGACAGCAAAGCAATTCCGGCTGATATGATGGGACTGGATATCGGACCGAAGACTGCAGAGCTTTACGCTGATGCTGTAAAATCTGCTAAGACCGTTGTATGGAACGGACCGATGGGTGTATTTGAGAACCCGATCCTTGCAAAAGGAACCATCGCAGTTGCAAAAGCACTTGCTGAGACTGATGCGATCACAATCATCGGCGGCGGTGATTCCGCAGCAGCAGTTAATACTCTTGGATTTGGTGACAAGATGACCCATATCTCCACCGGTGGCGGAGCTTCCCTTGAGTTCCTGGAGGGCAAAGAGCTTCCGGGTGTTATGGCTGCTGATGACAAATAAGTTTTCGTAAAATACCGCGGCAGTTTCAGCTGCAGACGGATATTTTATAAAGTATATCAGGAGGATATAAGAAATGGCTAGAAAGAAAATTATTGCCGGAAACTGGAAGATGAACATGACTCCGAGTGAGGCAGTAGAGCTGGTTAACACACTGAAACCGCTGGTAGCAACAGAAGATGCAGATGTAGTTTTCTGCGTACCGGCAATCGACATCATTCCGGTAATGGAAGCTGCTAAAGGTTCCAATATCCAGGTTGGTGCAGAGAATATGTACTTTGAGGAGAAAGGTGCTTACACCGGAGAGATCTCCCCGAACATGCTGACTGACGTAGGAGTAAAATATGTAATCCTTGGTCATTCTGAGAGAAGAGAGTACTTCGCAGAGACCAGCGAGACTGTAAACAAGAAGATGCTGAAAGCATTTGAGCATGGTCTGACTCCGATCATGTGCTGTGGTGAGACTCTGACTCAGAGAGAGCAGGGCGTAACTATGGATTTCATTCGTCAGCAGGTAAAAGTTGGTTTCCTTGGAGTAACTGCTGAGCAGGCTAAGACCGCTGTTATCGCTTACGAGCCGATCTGGGCAATCGGTACCGGCAAGACCGCTACTACCGAGCAGGCACAGGAAGTTTGCAAAGGCATTCGTGAGTGCATCGCTGAGATCTATGATGAGGCAACTGCAGAAGCAATCCGTATCCAGTACGGCGGATCTGTAAACGCTGCTACCGCTCCGGAGCTGTTCGTACAGCCGGATATCGATGGCGGACTGGTTGGAGGAGCTGCTCTGAAACCAGATTTCGGAAAGATCGTAAACTGGAAATAAGTCACTGAATAAGTGAAAGATGAAGACTCCATATTCTGATATTCAGGATATGGAGTCTTTTTTGCGTATTTAAATAAAATTTTTGTGAAAAAATCGTAATTTCATTGACATAAAAATCGAAAATTTATATATTATATAGTATAAGGAGGTGCAAATATGTTAGTACAGTTTATGCTGAAAAATGTGTTATCTTTTAAAGAAGAAACAGTATTGGATATGACAGCGATTAATGCATACAAAGAGCATCCGGGAAATTTGATTGACATTGGTACAGCGGAAAAGTTTTTAAAGGTAGCGGCTATTTATGGTGCGAATGCAAGTGGAAAATCGAATCTGCATATGGCAATGTGTTATTTTCAATATATTATTACAGAATCTTTTAATAATGTGGCGGAGGATGACCAGACAGCCATTGCTCGATATTACAATCCATTTTCATTTGAAGAGGAAGAAGAAAATTCAGAGTTTCAGGTGATTGAGATTATTGAAGACTATGAATATAAATATGGATTTGAATATAATGATAAATGCGTTGTAGCAGAATGGATGTATCGAAAAAATATTAAGAACAACAGAACATCCACAATTTTCGAGAGAACAACACATGAAGTTCATTTAGGGGCTTCTGTCAGAAAAGAATGTGAGTTATATAAGGAACAGATTCCGGCGGAGACATTGGTATTATCCTTTTTTAATAAATTAAAATTAAAAACAGATATTTTCAGGAATATGTATAATAGTATTATGAACACACTCGTTGTTCCAACTGATTTTTGCGAAGATCCTAAAATCCTGAAAGCACTTTTACCTCCGGTTATTGATAATGACAGGGAAAATTTGTTAGCTTTTTTAAAAGCGATCGATACAGGAATTACAGATATTGGATATGCCGAGAATGAAAATCAGATTTATTTTGATACAATTCATGTTGGAAAAGATGGACATGAGTATTCATTGAATCTGTATAATGAATCAGAAGGTACAATTAAGAGTATTATTCTCTATATTTATGTACGAACAGCTATTGAAAATGATGGTTCTCTGTTTGTTGATGAGTTAAATGTTAAATTACATCCACTTCTATTGAAGTTTATTATTGATTTGTTTTATCAGTACAAATCGAAAGCACAGTGAATCTATACAACTCATGATACAACGTTGATGGATAAGAAATTTTTCAGACGGGATCAGATCTGGTTTGTCCAAAAAGATGAGTTTGGATATTCTGAACTGGTGGCATTGTCTGATTTTAAAGTACGTTCTGATGCATCCTTTGAGAAAGATTATCTGGCAGGTGTGTATGGAGGAATCCCGTTTCTTAATGATTTTGAAATGAAAGAGGGTGAATAGATGGGCACCGACGATTTATTTAAGAAGAGACGGGAGGCCAGAAAACAACGTCAGTATGAAAAACGCCAGCCAAAAGCAAATTCTTTTTTGATTGTGACGGAAGGGGAGAGAACAGAACCCTATTATTTTTCCGGTCTGAAAAAATTAATCAGTGAAAGATTAGGAGGAACGGTTAATATAGTCGAGAATCCTGTTGTTGATATACATGGTGAAGGTTGTTCAACAACCAGGCTTATAGAGGTGACTGATCAGCTTGTAAAAGAAGCGAAGATATTATATCAAAATATTTGGATTGTATTTGATAAAGATGATTTTGACGATTTTGATGAGGCCATTCGAGAAAGTGACCGTAAAGGTTATCAGGTGGCTTGGAGCAATCAGTCTTTTGAATACTGGTTGTACTTACATTTTTATTATAGCAGTGCTGCTTTACACAGGGATGACTGGGTTCAAAAATTGAATGAAATTTTTAAAGAATATGGAATTGGTGATGGTTCTTATCACAAAAATTATGAAGATATTTATAACATGGTAAATATCTATGATGGTGTGAATACGGCTATTCGAAATGCAAAACGCAGAATGTCGGAGTTTGATGAAAAGAAAAATAAGCCATCACAGTTTGATCCCGGAACAACAGTGTATAAACTTGTTGAAAAATTAAAAAGTTATTTGGAAGAATAACCAAAGCCCCCTCAGGCACAACCTGAGGGGGCTTCCTTTATCCTCTGATCCCCAACTCTTACGGTGAACCGTAAGACCCTTTTCGATTTTCCGTCATTTTTCCTGGAATATTCACTTCTAGGAAATGTTTGCAAAAATCCTTGCATTACGGGAAAAACGTAAGATGGCCGACGGAATTTTTGACGGTTTATACAGCGCATTTCTTTTCCGGGAAATGTAGGATCATGATCTGATGCTGCTTGAATTTCATGGTCAGATGTACATATCGGTCAATGGTGATCTTTACGGAAGAATGTCCAAGAATTTCACTTAAAGCTTTTATATCCATTCCGGACTCGATACATTGTGACGCAAATGTGTGACGCAGCACATGGAAATGAACTTCGCGGATTCCACAGGTTTTCAAAACTTTTTTGAATCTGTTTTCCATTGTGCGGGGTTCTGTGGGGCGAAAATCTCCAGACAGCAGATAATCTGACGGCTCATATTTTTCCTGAATCTTCCGAAGCAGATCGACGATATGGTCGTGCAGCGGAATGATCCGTTCCTTTCCATTTTTCGGCAATCCGATATGGAGACAGGTCTTCGGCTCCCCGGACTTACGGTCAGGATTCTGGATTCGCTGCAAGGTATGACAGATGTAACAGACCCGCTGTTCCAGATTAATGTCCTTCCATTGGACGGCGCATAATTCTCCCAGACGAACACCCGTGTACAATGCGAACAAAATACCGACTGTATTCAGATCCACCCGATTCCGAAGCTTATACAGAAGAAGAGCTACTTCCGAATCGGTCAGGATTTTAACCTGACTGTCAGTGGCGGCAATCGATTTAAAATCAATGGGAACACTTTTCAGAGCATGTTTCATACATCCTTTTATCACTGTATTGATCACTCGAAGAGAACTGTCGGACAGAGTTTCTTCAAGACTGGTGAACAACTGGTCATACGTTTCCTGCGTGATCATTCCCACAGGCGTATTTTTCCAGTGTGGAAGGATATAACTATCCAGATAATTTTTATATTTATTATAAGTAGAAGGTTTACAGCTTTTCCGTCTCTGTTTCAGCCATTCATCCGCGGCTGTCTGGAACAGGAGCTTCTGCTTTTCGGATGCAGGGATCATAAAACAGACTGTTTTCTGAAAATCTTTCTGTGCCAGGCTGACTTCGCGATAAGTGGGTGCGTACAGATATTTATACTGTGGCTTTCCGTTTGCCTTTTTTCCAATCACCACGCGCGCTTCCCAGCGACCATCCCGGCGCTTATAAATATTGGGTCCGATTCTCATAGATTACCTCCTGCGATTTTGACCATTTTATTGACGGCAGATAACCGATGAAAGTGTTTATATTGTGTAGATTGCCCAACATCAACCGTCTCCAAATATGCATTTTTACGCCGTCTGACATCTTTTTGTGAACCTTCTGTGAACTTTTTTTGTTAAAAAGATTGACAAAAGTGTAACTAGCAACTAATATTATACATATCGGGAGTTCTTAGAAGTGAATATTCTACGAAATTCCACCGGCCATCATTACACAGTGAGTATGGCCAGATAATTGAAAATGTAATCACAGGCGAATGAATCGGAAGCATCCATACAAGGACATGACCTCCGGGAATGCAGTGAGAATCTGCGACAGTTAATCCCTGCTGTGATGATCTACAAAAACCGCAAGAACCATTGGGCAACTGAGAAGGGCGGCGAGTAGGATTGAAGATCTGAGTCAGAATACAGCATTTGCGTGTGAAGAGAAGTGATTACTGTCCGGAGGCATACGGAAAGTCTTTTTTTGTTGTATATACAAAGAAAGGGATGGTGAACACAGGACAATAATTACATAATAATTCCACTGTACGGACCAGAATCGGGTGATAATTCCCGAACATTTATTGCGGTGTCGTCAGAGTCGGCAAGGAAAGGCAGTGAAACATGATAGGACTGTACATACGGTCATGTGTCGCATATAAACACTATCAGGTAACAGAGAGAAGGCCCACGAAAAGGGTCTCGTTCTGTTACCTTTTTATTTGGGAAAACGAAAGGGAGAGAGAACATGAAGCAGATCATACAGAAAAAAATCATACGCACAGTTACGCTTTGGATGCTGGTGATGACCATGGGCTTATCCATGACCGGATGCGGTCCGAAGTCCAGCTTTGGTTCACAGACACTGGATATCGACTATGTGGGCAGTGATGGCGAGGTCACAGAAGAAGAGGTCAGCGCCAAGAGCGAGAACCCTATGGAGTGGCTGAAGAAAAAGCTGACCGGTGATAAGAAAAATGCGGGAGTGAACGGAAGAGAAAATGTCGCAGGCTATACAGAAGATACAACGGTTCAGGATCTGTACGGAGTCACTTCTGATAAAAATACAAAGACCGAGCGGACCAGCCCCTCAGAGGTACCGGAAGAGTCTGACGACACCCAGCAGTCCACAATTCCCATTCCAAAGAAGGACAATACGGATGGAAGTGTAGATATCCCCGTTACAGATGACAGCACCACCAGCGGAACCAACAGCTCCGGAAAAAATAATACCACGACACCGAAAAATACAGTCACATTTACGATCCGCTGCGATACTGCCGTGGCAAATGGAATGGCAAAGGATCCAAAATGGGCAGGCATCGTCCCAGCCAGCGGCTGTATCCTTCCGGTGATTACCATGGAGTTTGAGGAAGGAGAGACGGTCTTTGACCTGCTCTGCCGAATCAGAGACACCTACAAGCTTCAGATGGAATATACAGGAAGCAGTGGAGGACAGTACATTCAGGGCATCAATAACCTATATGAATTTGATGGAGGCCGCTGCAGTGGTTGGATGTACTGTGTCAATAGTTGGTATCCCAACTATGGCTGTGGTCAGTACAAGGTAAAGGCCGGAGATGTGATCGAGTGGAATTACACCTGTGATCTGGGACTTGATCTGGACGGCGGCTGGTGGGATGGCGCACAGGACTGGAAGGATACACACGAATGACATATTTTGAAAACCTGCATCCCATCTGCATATTGCTCTATTTTGCAGCGGTGATCGGGCTGACACTGACCTGCTTTCATCCGGTGATGCTGCTGGTATCCCTGCTGGGGGCGCTGGCATTTCTGATCCGTCTGAAGGGCGGGTGTGGGGCAGTAAGACATCTGAGCTTTGTGATCCCCATGTCCTTACTGGTAGCAATAGCCAATCCCCTGATCAATCACCGGGGAGTGACGCTGCTGGGACTGTTCCTGAATCAGTGGATCACACTGGAAGCCATCGCCTATGGCATCACAGCAGGTTTGTCGCTGGCGGCACTGATCCTGTGGTTCGGCTGTTACAGCGAAGTTATGACCAGTGAGAAGTTCCTGTATCTCTTTGGAAAGATCGCTCCGGCCAGTGCCCTGCTCATCAGCATGGCACTTCAGTTAGTGCCGAAGCTCAACCGTCAGCTCACGGAGATCAGGGAAAGTCAGGAGATGCTCCGCCCGGAGCGGAAAAATCTGAGCGGTAAGCTTGGAACCGCTCTTAGGCACACTTCCACACTGGTTGGCTGGAGTCTGGAAGGAGCAGTGGAGCAGACGGACTCCATGAAAGCAAGAGGCTATGGCCTGAGACGGCGGACAACCTTTCATCTGTTTCATTTTGATTCCAGAGACCTGCGGTTCTTCTGCGGCGTGATGATCCTCTTTGGAGTCTGTGTGATTGCCAGAGCTTTCGGACATGGAACCATGGAATTCTACCCGCGGATGGATGCAGTGATCACAGGGCAGAGCGGAATCCTGCTTTACATTCTGTTTGGCATGCTGGCATTTTTACCGGCGATTCTGGAAGGAAAGGAGGCGCTTGTATGGCGCTCTTGCGGTTTGACAAAGTAAGCTTTGCGTATCCCGATGCAAAGACGCGCGCATTGGATCAGGTCTCCTTTTCTATGGAAGAGGGAGAGTACCTCGTCGTCTGTGGCGAGTCTGGCTGCGGCAAGACTACCCTTCTAAGACAGGCCAAGCCGGAACTGACCCCTGCGGGTGCCAGAGATGGAAGCGTCTATTATATGGATCAGCCCCTTGCAGAAGTTCCGGATCAGGTCTCAGCCATGGAGATCGGGTATGTACAGCAGAATCCCGACAATCAGATCGTTACGGACTATGTGTGGCATGAGTTGGCCTTTGGACTGGAGAATATGGCGCTTCCCACAAGCACGACCCAGAGAAAGGTCAGCGAGATGGCCAGTTTCTTTGGGATGGAAGAGTGGTTTCGGAAGAAGACTTCGGAGCTGTCCGGTGGACAGAAGCAGATGCTGAATCTGGCATCCATCATGGCGATGAATCCGAAGCTTCTCATCCTGGACGAACCAACATCCATGCTGGATCCGCTGGCGGCACGCAACCTGTTGGATACGATAGCACGGATCAACCGGGAACTGGGAGTGGCAGTGCTGTTGTGTGAACATCGGCTAGAGGATGTGTTCCAGCGGGCAGACCGGGTACTGCTTATGAAGCAGGGAAGCATCCTTGCGGATGACACACCGGAGAATCTGACCTTTGCATTGCAGAGAGATCCAACAGCTTCCCGCATCTATCTGGGATTACCCGGAGCAGCGAGGATCTTCGGAGAGCTTCAAAAAGAAGGAATCTGTCCGGCAGACAGAAAGCTTCCGCTCAGTATCCGAGATGCCAGACGTATCCTGAAAGAACTGGATCTGCCCTTTGAAAAAATGAAAGCAGAGACAGAGAAGAGAACGGAACCGGCAAGAGGCAGTAAAGAAAAGCCGGTTCTGGAAGGAAAGGAACTCTGGTTCCGCTATGAAGCAAAAGGAAAAGATGTTCTGCGGGGACTGAACCTGTCTGTACAGCGGGGAGAACTTTTAGCCCTGCTGGGCGGAAACGGAGCCGGAAAGAGTACGTTGCTTCGTATCCTCTGTGGTCTTCGCAAACCTTTACGGGGAAAGGTTAAGAAGGAAAAAGATCTGCGCCTTGCCATGCTGCCCCAGAGCCCGCAGGCACTCTTCACTTATGACAGTGTGTGGGAAGATCTTCTGGATGCAGCCAGACAGGGAAGGGAGCAGGACCATAGCACAGCCGCCGACCGTGCCAGAGAGATGGCTCGTAAGTTGGAACTGACAGACAAGCTTACCTCCCACCCGTTTGACCTGAGTGGAGGGGAATTGCAGAGAGCCGCCATCGGCAAGCTTCTGCTGCAGGATGCAGATATTTTATTACTGGATGAACCGACCAAGGGGTTGGATGCCTACTTAAAGCAGGAACTGGCGGGGATCTTAAAGAAGCTGACCGCAGAGGGCATTACGATCCTGATGGTGACCCACGATCTGGAATTTGCGGCATCTTACGCAGACCGGTGTGCGCTGCTCTTTGACGGACGCATCACTTCGGAGGAAGAACCCCATGTCTTCTTCAGTGGTAACCGCTTTTATACGACCACGGCAGGGCTTATATCAGAAGGATATCTGCCGGAAGCCATCACTTGCGGGGAGGTGATTGCCGGATGCGAAGCAGCATACGCGATATCTTCGTAAGCCGCGGAACCCGCAGAGCGGCACTGGTCATTACCGTAGTCCTGCCTGTACTGCTTGCCGCCTATGCATGGTTCATGAACCATCGGCCTGCTCTTCATGTGAAGGCGGAATGGACCTGGCAGGATACATTGATCCAGAATTCGGATCTGCTTTTGTCCTTCGTATTTCTGTTCGTATCGGCGTTGCCGTTCTATCTGGTCTTTGACCGGAAGAAGGTAAAGGCAAGGGAACTTACTCCTATTGCCCTGATGGCAGCCCTGTGCGTAGTAGGCAGAGCTGCATTTGCCCTGATCCCGCTGCCGAACTTCAAGCCGGTCAGTGCCATCATCATTATCACGGCACTGGCATTTGGCCCGGAAGCAGGATATCTCACCGGGGCACTGGCGGCAATCTTAAGCAACTTCCTGTTCGGACAGGGACCGTGGACGCCCTGGCAGATGTTCTGCTGGGGGCTGTTGGGATTTTTGGCAGGAGTGCTTGGACGCATGGGACTCTTCGGGCCGGTAGGACGGACGGTAGCGGATGAGAAGGGAAAGAGGAAAAAGCCGGTTGCCCTCTGCATCTACGGATTCGCAGGCGGATTCCTCTACGGCTGGATCATGAACATTTATTACATCATCGGCTGGGTGCGGCCTTTTAGCTGGAAAGCAGCAGGCGCCGCCTATGTGTCCAGCTTCTTCTTCGACTTAAGCCACGGCATCTGCACGGCGCTGGTATTGTGGCTGGTGGGAGAAGCCTGGGTTCGGAAGCTTCTGAGGATCAGGAAAAAATTTGGGCTGACAGGAGAGGTCAGGCGTTATGAGCTGCCGCCCTCATTCCGGGCTATGGAGGGAGAACACCCATGACAGTAATTGAAACAAAAAGTGTGCAGAAATGCTATCAGGTGGGCAGCAACAGCGTCCATGCAGTGGATGGCATAGATCTGGCCATAGACGAAGGAGAATTCGTCTGTATCAGCGGACGAAGCGGTTCCGGCAAATCCACGCTCTTAAGTCTTCTGGCAGGACTTGAGAGTCCCACGGACGGAGAAGTGATCCTCATGGGGGAACATCTGGAGACCATGAATGAGAAGGAGCGGGGACGCTTCCGAAGGGAGAACATCGGCTTCGTATTTCAGGCATACAACCTGTTGCCACAGTTCAATGCCTGGGAAAATGTGGCAGTTCCGCTGGAGATTCGGGGCATTCCCTTGCAGGAGCGCCGTCAGATGGCGATGGAAGCGCTGGAAATGGTAGGACTTACCGATCATGCGGAGCACCGTCCCGCGGAGCTGTCCGGCGGACAACAGCAGCGTATCAGTATTGCCAGAGCCATCATCACAAGACCGGGCATCGTTTTCGCCGATGAGCCGACCGGAAACCTGGATACCAGAACAGGAACAGAGATCATGGATCTGCTGACCGGATTATTCCGGCAATGGGGAACGACCTTTCTGCTGGTCAGCCATGATGAAGATATGAACCGTTATACCGACCGGGAGATTCGGCTGAAGGACGGGAAAATAGAAAAATTTGTAGCTATGGGAGGAAAGTAAAGAATGAAATCACCAGTCATCAAGCGTCTGCTGCCATTTGCACTGGCTCTGTGTCTGACCTGCGGAAGCAGCTTTAGTGCTTATGCAGCCGAGGCTAAGGATGCAGAAGCGCAGATATCTGAAGAGAGCACAGCATCAGAGAAGACACAAGAGAGTACAGGAACAAAAAGTACAGAGGAAACAGCTGTGCAGAATACGGCAGCATCTGGAAAAACGGGAACTACTGGGGGGACTACTACTGGTGGAACCACTACTGGAGGCACCACTTCAGGCAACAGTACGACCACGGAGAAGCCCAACACAGACATCGTGGTCACACCCAGCAATGCCAATGCACTGCTTCTGATGGATGCAGGCGCACAGTCACCGAAGGCAGTACCGGGACAGGAAGTAGAAGTGGTGCTGACCCTGGCTGTGAACCGGGAATATCTTCCCAGCGAAAAATACGTCCTTCGCAATATCACGATCCAGCCGGACATTCCCAAGGATTCCACCAAGGACTCCTGGCCCTTTGACATCATTGATGCCAGCAAGGTGAGACATCTGGATGACATGAGCTACAACAGCACTGCGGAAGTATGGTACAAGTTCTCCGTCTCCCAGTTCGCAAAAGAAGGCGTCTATCCCATCAACTTCAAAGTCAATGCCACCGTCTGGAGAGAGGACAGTGTCAATGGTACTGCCATCACAGAGGATGTGACCTTCACGTTGAATGTATTTCTGACAGTGACGGAGAACGGAGATATGTCCGGGGTTGTCAGCAATATCGGACCGCTCAATGTAGCAGGCAGAGAGAACACCGCAATCGCGTCTCCTACCGGCAGCCCGGGTGAGACTGTTGTCATGAGCATGCCCATCGTCAACAAAGGCGGTACTCTGGAAAATGTTACCGTATCTCCGGTAGTGACTGGTGATCTGGAGACCTTCCCGTTCGTGGCAGAGGACATCAACTACGGCAGAGAGCTGGGACGCATGGAAAATGGCACCCGCCAGCAGGTGGACTGGATCTTCAAGATCTCCCCGTACGCGACCACCGGAAATAAGATCGTCACCTTCCGTGCTACCTATGAGGAAAATGGTGTCTACGGCGAGTGTACCTTTACTGGATACATCTATGTCAAGAGCGGATATACCCCCAATACTGCCGCTTCCCTGATGGTAGAAGGATATGCACTGTATATGGATGACACACAGGTGGACAACCTGACGGCTGGCAGTGATGCACTCCTGAAAGTAACTCTTAAAAATAATGCGGCGAAGAATGCAATCTACAAGACCGTGGCAACACTGAAGCTTGCTGATGCCAACAGCCTGATATTGACCAGCGGATATTCTGACGCGGCATATGTGCGGAGCATCCCTGCAGGACAGACCACAGAGATCGAATACCACATCACAGCGAGAGCATCCGCTTCCGTAGGACCAAGTACTGCAACCATAGCACTGACCTATGAGACATCGGAAAATGAAGGAGCCGTAGCTGGAAGTGCCACTTCCACGATCCAGATCCCCATCAAACAGGAGATGAATCTGCAGATCGATACTCCGGTGATCTATGGCACTCCGGTACAGGATGAGCCTCTGGCTGTCTCCCTGAATATCGTGAACCTTGGCCGTTCCCGTGCTTATAATGTGCGCATCGTGGGAATGGACGGCGTTTCCATGCAGGATTCTTATTTTGGAGGAGACATTCTGGCAGCAGGCACACTGAATGCAGATTTCCAGGTGATCCCGAATAAATCCGGCAGCTACAGCGGCAATCTGATCGTTCAGTATGAAGATGCCGACGGCGAGCAGTTCACAGAGAGTGTACCGCTGGAACTGGAAGCAGCAGCGGCAGATGATGTGATGACAGAAGCGCTCAGCACCAATACGGAGAACGCTGGCAAAAGCGGCTCCCACTGGTGGGTATGGCTCCTGATCCTGTTACTCCTTCTGCTGGCAGCATTGCTTGGATGGTATTTCCTTGTATACAAGAAGAGAGAGCAGGCTGGAGATGAGGAAGGAAATGATGAAAACGGTGAAAACAGCGATGAGCATGAGAATCTCTGATCTGCTGCGGACAGGCTGTGTCAATCTGTGGAGAAGAAAGACCCGGACCATTCTGACAGCACTGTCCATGACCATCGGCGTCATGTGTATCGTCGTGCTGATCTCCATCGGAATCGGCTATGGACAGGCTTATCAGGAGACGGTGGAAGCCATGGGAAGTCTGACGAAGATCGATGTGACCCCGGTTCAGAAGGTAGATGACAAGCAGAAGACCGCTCTGTTAAATGACAAAGCGGTGGAGAGCCTGAAGCATCTGGAAGGCGTGGAAGCGGTGACGCCGGTAGAGCAGTTGACCGGTTATCTGAAGAGCGGCAGTTACATAGCCATGGTCAAGCTCTACGGCATTGATCTTGACACCGCACAGAGCTTCCAGATCACACCTACAGAGGGCGAAGCACCCACAGAAGGACTCAGGCTTCACCCGGAAGTGATGGTGACCGATGATCTGGCGGCCTCATTTGCAGATCCCAATAACAACTGGTCAGATGCCGTGGATGCTGATGGCAATCCGTTGGTAGATGTGATGTCCTCCCCCATCAAGCTGACCTTTGATTATGATCTGCTGAACGGCAACCAGAAAGCGGACAAAGAAGGAAGAGCCTCTGCTATCGGAACCTTCTACAACCTGGATGTATCCGGTATCTGCACCAGTCAGAATTATACCTATGCGACTTCTGGTTTCCTGGATATCACAAGACTTCAGGAATGGCAGAAGATCCAGAAGGAGCAGGCAGAGCAGAAGAGTAAGAGCAATACGGACAGCAGCTCTTCATCGGGCAGCAGTACTACCACAGGAAATAACGGCAGTACCGAAACGAACAGTACCGGTAATAATACCACTACCGGTAACAACGCGACGAACAATACTGGAAATACCACCACTGGCAGCACGGATACCAGTGCCACGGACAATAACAATAATGCGTCCAACGGAAATAATACATCCACGACGACTGTATCCAACAGTAAGGACACAGAACGTGCACCGGTAGGAAGCAGTACCAGCGGCAGTTCGGCAAATGCACAGAGCGGAAGCAGCAGCCCGGCGGCAGATACATATGATCTGGTGTGGGTCAAGGCAGAGAAAGTCAGCGAAGTACAGCGGATCTCCAACCTGATCAAACAGGCAGGATTCGAGACCTATTCCCTGAACGATATGCTGGAGACGGTCAAGAAGCAGTCACGTCAGATCCAGGGTATGCTGGGAGCCATCGGTCTGGTGGCCATGCTGGTATCCGGCATCTGTGTGGCAAATACCATGATGATGTCCATCAATGAGCGTACCCGCGAAGTAGGTATCCTCAAAGTACTGGGAACCGAGTTCTCCGACATTGCCCGCATCTTCCTGACAGAAGCCTTTCTGGTAGGACTGGCAGGCGGTGTGGCGGGACTGATCCTGAGTGCATTGATGGGGCAGTTGATCCCGAGACTCTTCGCGGATATGGATATCCGCTGTGTCTTCCCCTGGTGGCTGGTACTGGGCGGTATCCTGTTCGCAGGTGTGGTAGCCCTGATCGCAGCCTGGATCCCGGCGCGTAAGGCCATGAACATCAGCCCGAATGAAGCGATCCGAAGTGAGTAAGGAGGCGGCTGATATGGGAAATAAGAAAAAGAAGCAGACAAAACAGACAGACCGGAGAATCCGTGGCGTGATTGCGGTTCTGGTGATCCTGATCCTTGGTGTGATCATATATGGGATCAGCAGTCGGATTGGCGGATTCCACAGAACAAGTAACCGGGAACCGTGGCTTACGTCAGTCAGCATCGGACCGGAATATGGACAGATTGAGAAAACAGATAAAAAAGGAGACTTTCGCATTGCGGTAAGTCTTCCCATAGACACAGATATCACACAGATATCCTGCACGCTGGAGACCAGCGAAGGGACACTGGATATGATGCAAAGCAACTGTATCATCACAGATCTGGGAGGAAAATTACTTCTGAATCTGGGCGTAGAGGAACCGAAACTGGTTCTGAAGGCTGGCGGAGACAGTGATGCGGAGCAGATATATAATATCGTTCTTTCTATCTCGGAATAACATTCCGGGATGAAAAGATAAATTGGTAATCAGTAACATGGAAGCAGCCCTGAATGCTTCCATCACTAAAAACAGAAGGAGGGTTTAAATGAAAAACCTTAAAAAACTCATGGCGCTGGTAACAGCCCTGACCCTGGCATTCAGCTTGAATATTACAAGCTTTGCAGCCGGAACAACAACCGAAACAACCACTTACGTTAGACCGAAAGAGAGTGTGACAGCTACTCTTAAAGGCACAACTGTAACAATGAAATCCGCAGACAATACATCGGCAGAAGTAGTTGTACAGCAGGATGTAAATGAAAACAATGTCACCGAAGATCAGATTTATGTTCGGGCACACTATGAGAATGGTAGCGAGTATGCGTTAAAGCAGCAGACAGTTACAATTACATCTGATAAAGCTGTATCTTCTGATGGGATTTCATTCCAGAAGAATGGCAATGTGTATACCGCAACAGTGAATATGCTGAATAAGGCATATGATGTGACCATTGGAACTGAAAAAGTAAAACTTACAGCAGGTCTGACAGATGGTGCAGTTCAGATTCCGTCTGATGATCCGCTGGCAGTTTCCAATGTGACACTGGCTGGAGTAGCTACTACAATAACTGGAACAGATGAAGAAAATCCGTTTGCAGGAAATCCATATTATGGGGATCAGAATTGGACAAATGTAGTTTATCAAATTACATCTAACGGAGATCTTCCTAACGGAACAGATCTTGGTTCTGTAGATGGAACTATGACTACTGCTTCAAATGCAGTTATTACAGGTTGCGCGGAAAGTACTAATACTGGATATACTTTTAAATTAAACACTGGAAATCCATCTTTTGTGATTGGAACCTCTGATAATACAAGAACCTATTATGTGGCTGCAAGTATGCAGGGAACCATGAAAGTAACCTACAAAATAAATCTTTCCGAGGTAGTAAATAGTACATATTATACGGGAGATATAGAGAATCAGTGCTTTGAAATTCTTGCGGCCGGAGCAGAATATTTCGGAATGGAATGGGATGGAGAAGACGAAGTAGGTGGAACCTTAGTAGTTCCGGTTGGCAGCGACGCTATGAAGCCAATGATTGATTTTTGTGCATGGGCTGAAGAGAAGTCATACTTCAGTGGAGAAACTAAAAATAGCGGTACTTATCTGGCAACGTTGGATGGACTGGGAGAATTTTCCTGCGGAAGTAGTTCAGGTTGGATGTATACAGCAGGAAATTACAGTGAAAAGTGTACAGGACCGAATGTAGGTGCAGCAAGCTACACTATGACAGCAGACCAGATAATTACATGGTACATGACCACTAATTATTTTAACCACTTCTGATAGAAGAAAGGTTTCGGGAGAGTCAGTCAGGGATGACTCTCCCAATCCAGAGAATGGAGACTGTTATGAGATATAGAAAGAGAATACTGGCTGGGCTCCTGAGTCTGGTTTTGGCTACGGGGTTAATAACTCCTGTCATGGAAGCAAAAGCCTTGGATGGATGGGGAATAATGTGGCCGGTGCTGATTTATGATGGAAGTGAATATACCTATCGTTATGATGCTACGGGGTTCCGGGCAGGAAATACATCCTATACAATCGATACAACAGAATTGAATTTAATTGATTTTCCGGAGGGAAGTACAGACTTTCAGATTACACCGGAAGAATTTACAGGAGGACAGAGTGCCTGGGAGAAGGTCAGTCCGACTGGAGAAACATTGGATCTTTCGGAACCGGTTGAATTGTGGGTATATGCAAAAGATGGAAGAAAACACCCGTTTTTCCTGATGGGACAGGAAAAAAAGGAACTGTCAGAAGAAGAAAAAGAGGCAAGAATAGGGCTTGCGGAACGATTGAAAGAGGAAAACCAGAAATGGTGGTCCAAGATTGACGAACTGGAAAGTCTGAAAAATGAAAAGAGAGTGGAGGTTGGAGGATATCATCCAGTCCATGCTCTTATGCTTGCAAGCGTTGGAACAGAGCTGTGGAGGAAGGCTGATGCCAATTATGCATACCGTGATAAACAATCTGCGGCAACCACAGAGGACTTCCGAAAGGAGATCACGGACAGACTGAGCAGATCAGGCAGTTCATATGCCACCGCTGAGACAATTACGAAATATCTGGACACATTGATTCCTTATTACTTGGAATATGTGGAAACACACAGGATTGCATCTCCGGTAATAGAGAGTTATGCAATAGGGGAATCAAAAGGGATTATTGATGAAGAGAACAGAACTGTAACAATCCGAATGCCGGAGTATACAGATTGGAATAAAGAGGAAGTTTCCATAGAGACGCCGGAAAGTATTAAGACCGTGCTGAGTATGGGAAGTCCGAAGTATGGGGAAGCTGTTTATACACTTACTCCATGGGAAGAGACCACAGGAGTCACTTATGATGGAGTAGATTCAAATCTTGAAGCAGGATGGGGATGCGGAGTCAACCTGAGTGCACAGTGGACACTGTTGGTAGAAGAAGGCACTCCTTATAATGAGATAACGGATTTTGCGGTAACAGTAGATGACGGTACATTGCGTCATGCGTCCATAAAAGAAAACAATATTGTTTTGAATCTGCCATATGGAACGGATCTGCATACTGTAAAAACAAAAATTCAGCATACAGGTAAGAAGCTTTTGCTGGACGGAAAAGAATGGGATGGTGAAACCGCAGATTTTTCCACAGCAAGAACCATATCCGTTATAAATGATACTTATAATTTGAAGAAAGATTATACAGTAACATTAACAGCGGAGCCTTCAGAAGAAAATGAGATACTTTCTTATGTGATCGGGGACAGAAAGGCATCGATTCAGGGAACGGATATTCGCATTACGATTCCATACAGTGCCGTTTTGGAAAAGATAAATCCAGAGATAAGTATATCTGAATTTGCCAGTTTTTCCGGAGTGCCTGATGCACTGGCATTTGATACCCCTCTTTCCTATACGGTAAGAGCACAAAACGGTGCAGAGAAAACTTATACAGTAATAATTCATAAGGAAAGCGTCAATACAGAGGCAAAGATAAAAGAATTCTGGTACGGTGGAATTCAGGGAATCATTGATGATCAGCATGGAACGATTGAATTAAAGGTACCGGAAAATACAGATATAACTGCGATAAAATCCAGACTGGTTATATCAGATTATGCAACAGTGACACCGGAAAGCGGCGCGGAGGTGGATTTTACCAGTCCGGTTATTTATACGGTTACATCGCAGTCCGGAACAAAACAGACAAAATATACGGTAACCGTCACAAAAACGGCTGCTTCAGACAATCCATACAGAATTCAGATGGAAACACTGGTGAAGAAGATTGTAGAAGGTTATGAGGCAACCGTCAGTGAGAATTCAGATGACTGGACGCTGATGGATATCGGATTTTATCGGAATAAGCTGAGCACGACCATAGCCGACCTTCCGGCTGGAATGAATCTTGCATCCAGAATCCGGAAGATAGACACAGATAATCAATATGCCATGACCACACTGGCCCGTACCACGATGATGCTGACTGCGCTGGGTGTCAATGCGACGAAGCTGGATGACTACAGTGATGGCAAAGGCTTTGAGGATGCCAACGGCACCATGATCCATGATCTGGTTTCTTATATCTACAACTATACAGGTGGTTATACCATCAATGGTCCTACGTTTGCACTGATCGCATTGGATATGGGTAATTATTCTGTGCCTGACAATGCGAACTGGACAAGAGAGAAGCTTCTGGAGGTGCTTCTGAACCATGTGTATGGAACAAACCTGAAGGACATTGATATGGTAGGAGCAATTATGTATGCCATTGCGCCTTATCAGGATGATCCGGTGTATGGAGAACGGGTAAGAGCTAAGCTGGAAGAAGGCGTGAAGATTATCACAGGAGAGAAGAAGGTCTCAGGGGTAGATCCCATGCGGGAAGATCTGAAATTCTTTTCTGCCGGAAGTATCAACAGTGAAGCGGCTGGCTGGGTGATTGCAGCCCTGTGTTCCATGGGAATCGATCCGCAGACAGATCCCAGATTTGTAGACGGAAAAGGCAATACCGTCATATCACAGTATATGGCATATGCCACGGAGGATGGCTTTGAGCATAACATGGGTGCCGGAAAAAATGGAATGGCGACCTACCAGGCATGTTATGTGATGCAATGGTATCTGAGTTTCCTGAAAAACGGAGGAGCCGGACATCCCACATGGTTCTACTACCAGAGATTCCCTTTTTCCAGACCGTTGAATACAGAGACGAAGATTACAGGATTTGAATTGGGTGGATATGAAGGAACGATACAGGAAGGAACAGAAGACGGTCCTGGTCAGATAGAAGTGACAGTACCAGCGGGAATGAGTCTTGAAAATGTAACACCGGTATTGACGCTCTCAGAAGGAGCGACCCTGAAAGCACCGAAACTTCCGACCACACTGGTGGCAGATACAAAACAGACCTTTGTCGTGCTGGCGGAGGATGGCAAGACCATGGGAAGCTATGAGGTGATAGTACATCTGGATGAGACACTGAAAGGAAAGGATGCACAGATCAAAGGATCAGATCTGAAGCTTCAGGATGCTTCCATATTAAAAGATATTGAGATCTTAAAATGTACGGAAGAGCCTACGGCAGATGGCGCGGATATTACACTTCTGGTGGGATCCGGAGTTGATATTACCAGACTGTATGTGACAGGTGTGATACCATTCGGGGCAAAGGTGACACCGGACATTCTGAATGGCGATACGAAGGTCGATCTGAGCGACTGGAATACAATTACAGTCGTATCGGGAGACGAAACCGTTACCAGAACTTATCGGATCAGAGCGGAAAAAAAGCCTGTGGCGGGAATCAATTCATTCCAGGTGGAGATCGACGGAGAGACCTATGACGGAGTGATCGATAACGATCAGAACACCATAAAGATCACAGGAGTGCCGTCAACAGCCAATGTAAAGGCACTGGCTCCTCAGATCACGCTGACAGAAGGAACGATGGTGTGCAGTCCGCTGCCGGGTATTCCACAGAACTTTTCAGTGCCAGTATCCTATACGGTGTCGGGCGACAATATGGATTCACGGGTGTATACGGTCCATATCACCGACGCAGACGGCAATTATATAACAGGAAGCAAGGACGATACCGATGAGAAACCGGATACACCGGTATCTTCAGAAGTAAAGATCAAGACCTTTACGGTACTGGGAACAGAAGGAACCGTCGATGAGAGCGCAGGTCTCATAACAGTCACTTTGCCGGAAGGAACTGATGTATCCGCAGTAGTGCCGACCATAACGCTATCCAGCGGATGCAGTGTAAGCCCGGTATCCGGGGAAGCAGTGGATCTGAGAAGTCCAAGAGTATACACCGTGACTAATGGAACACTCAGCAGAGACTATACAGTGATCATAAGCTTTCAGAAGAGTACTTCTCAACAGTTATGGGAGAAGATGGAAGACGATAGTTCCATTGCTGATCATCAGGTAGTAAAAGATTAGGAGGGACAGGTAGTGAAGATAAAAAAATGGAAAAAGATATTAGCACTGCTGCTGATTGTTTGTATGACAGCTATACCTAAAGTTGCATATGCGGAAGAGAGCATTGATGCAACTTATGCATATACGTGGAGTAATCCTGATATATTAAAAAACAAAGTGTTAGCTTGTGGGGATGATCAGGTAACAATAACTGATATTAAATTTGAAAAATATGAGACACCAAAGATACATATATCTAAATACATAACTGATCCCAAAGCGGCAAACAAAAAAGACCCTAATACAATAAGTATTGGAAAACTAACAGTGTATATTAGTAAGGAAATGGAAAAAACCGGATCCCAAAATCTATATTCGGTATCATTAGAAGATAGTAATATTTCAAATCCAACAGCAACAAAGTATAAGGAAGCGAAATATATACAAAACATTAAAACCAAAGGTATAAGCGTGTCAAGTAACGCAACTATATTGGAAGTAGGAGCCTGGAGCCTCGCAACAAGCGTGGGACTAGCTGTCAGATACCAGGCGTATTATACGTATTTTGATTTGGAAATAGCAGTGGCATCAGAGGAAGCAAAAAGTTATAAATTAACGGCAGATACTGATAATGACAAAATAAATTCATATGAATATGCTAAAGGTACAGTGGTATTTGAAAATAATTCAAATGAGGAAATTAAAGGTGCAAACAAGGGAGAAATGGTGAAAGCGACTGCAAATCCGACTACATCAGTAGAAGCATTTGCGTATAAATTTACGGGTTGGGAAGCAAGTGGATTATCTCTTAATAAAGAACAACAAACAGCAAATCCACTGGAATTTGAAATGCCGGATAAAGATGTCTCTTTAAAGGCAAACTTTGAGAAAACAGGTACAGAAGTAACGGTGACTTCCAACGATTATAGTTTGGGAAATGTATATGTTTCATATGAGAGAGCTTTACCAGATGGAACAAAGGGATTTAACGGAATCGAAAAAGAAGAAGGAAAAGCTTATACGGAGTGTTTCAGAACAGACGCAAGATTGCAGTTTAAAGTTGCAGACGATCCCAATATGGCTTACCGCCCGACACAGTGGGAGATCAAAGTAGATGGTCAGGTACTTGGTGATGATGCCATTACATGGACCGAGCAGAAGAGTGTGTGGTCGACGAGTGAAAATGCATGGCAGCCTTATATTTGCAAGATCCCGACGATTTCAGTGAGAGGAAGCAAAATTGAAGTAGTTGCGAAGTTTGAACCACGCCCATTTAAAAAGGTAACTGTCTCCAGTTCAGATCCGAACATGGGAACGGCTACGGTGGGAACTGCAAATGCAACGACTTCTCAGGAATTTGTAGGGGATACAGTTACGATAACTGCAACACCGACCAGCGATATCTATGCACTTCAGGAGTGGAAGGTTATTTCTCCAATGCAGAATGACAGTACGGCAGATGCAGATAAGATTACGATAACCCCGACCGATAAAAACACAGCGACCTTTACGATGATCAATCAGCCGGTGGAGATCCAGGCTGTATTTTACAAGGAAAAGAAAAGCAGTGAGAAGGAACTGAAAGAAGTGTACCTGCTGGATGCTGATGATAAGGAGAAAGTAATTGGTGTGGCTGCTCTCTCCGGTGGTACGGAGTGGACGATCACATTGCCGGATACATTGACGAAGGAAGAAGCCAATGCATATTTGTCTGGTCAGGGTGCGTATCTGAAGCTGGTAGCGTCGGATGATGCTCTGATAGGACAGCAGGGTGCTTATCAGGAAAAAGGCACAGAAGGAGAAAAGAAGTGGTCTAAAGGTGAAGTATATTGTTTTAATATGACATTGAACAAACCGACTACATTTACAGTAACGGCAGAGGATGGAAGCACGCAGGACTACACGATTACCATTGTATACACAGGTAAGAAACCGAAGCTGACAGTGGAATCTTCTGAGCGTACATCTGACACGGAGGCGAAGGCATCCTTTAAGACAGATACAGCAGGAACTTACTATTATCTGTACAAAAAGGCCAGTGAGAAAGCGCCTACCGCGGCTGAACTGGAGAAAGACGGACTCAGCGGAGCCATCGGAAGCGGAAATGTGCAGAACCTGAATCTGAAATCACTGGATGGCAGTACGGCATACAAGATTTATGTCCTGGTGAAGAGCGGAGAAGGCAAGCTTAGTGATATGCTTGTGATCGATATTCCGAGTCTGGGTGCATATACGATCAAGAAGAATCCGCAGTCCGGCGGTACGGTTACGGTGGACAAGAGCCGCGCCAATGCAGGGGAGACCATTACTGTGACGGTGAAGCCGAATACAGGAAAACGGGTTGATTTCCTGAGTTATTCCACAGAGGTGGCAGGTTCTGCACCGGTGGAGATCACCAATAAGGTAGACGCAACGACCTATACCTTTGAGATGCCTGCTGCAAATATTTCCATCGGTTGTATCTGGGCGGATGTAAAGGATGCAGCGATCATCAGTTTTGTGGTAAATGGTGTCAACGGTGTAATCAATGAGTCTGCCGAAACCATCAGCATTGTGCTTCCTTATGGCACTGATCTGACATCTCTGAAGCCGGTGATCACGTTGAGTGGTGCTACTTCGGTAAGTCCGGCCAGTGGGGAGACTGTGAACCTGTCAGGTCCGGTGACTTATACCGTGACAGGCGAGGACGGAACAACGAAGACTTACAAAGTGACGGCTGTCACTTCCGAGCAGCCCAAGAGTGACAAGCTCTGGGAGAGCATGCTTGAACAGACAGGCGGAAGCACCGACCATACGGGTAAGAATACCTGGTGGAAGAAAGCTAAGGATATGAAGAAGCATAATGATTATCCGAAATACTGGTAAGCCGAAAATCAGATTGACATAATGTGTTTCAAAACCCGCGGACAGGGGAGACTCTGTCGGCGGGCTTTGAACTGTGGGAGATATATGGGTGATAAGAACTATCAGATAGACATAAGAGAGGTACTGTCCCGCAAATATGCAGGCGGCTATGCGAAGCAGGAGTTTTTGCGGCTGCCGGACAGATACCGGATGATCGGAGACGGCGCATTTCAGGATAATATCCGGATCGAGAGGCTGGATCTGAGTGACAGACTGCAGGTGATAGGAAGAAATGCATTTCGCCACAGTATTGCTTTGAAAGAGGTGCGGCTGCCCCGCTCGGTGGAACGGCTGGGGGATGGCTGCTTCTCGGACTGTCCCAGAATACGAGAGGCTTATATGTCCCGGTATTTACGGGAGGTTCCAAGGGATGCTTTCCGGGAAGACCGGAAGCTGATGAAAATATTATTTACCAAAGACAGCGTCCTGACAAGGATCGGCAGGGATGCATTTTCAGAATGTGTGTCTCTGGAGAAGATTTTGCTGCCTGGGACGGTGACGGAGGTGGATGACCGGGCATTTTACCGGTGCAAGAGCCTGAAGACGGTCCGTTTTCCGGAAGGTTTGAAGCGGATCGGCAAGGAGGCATTTTACTTTTGCGCAATGGAGACGCTGGAGCTGCCGGAGTCTCTGGAAATATTGGATGAAAAGGCATTTTTCAAATGCACCTGGCTTACGGAGGTGTGTCTGCCGACCCATATCCGGCGGATCGAGAAATGGGTATTTCACGGATGCAGCCGCCTGAAGGTGCTGGAGATCCGCCACGACCCGGAGTACATCGGCGAGTGGATCATCAACCGCGCGGCTCGGATCCGGTGTTATCGGGGAGATCGGAAGAGCGTCGTGTAGGGAAAGAGTGTAGATCTCGGTGGTCGCCGTATCATTAAAAAAAAAAAAA
>ENA-USUG01001386-USUG01001386.1-human-gut-metagenome-genome-assembly--contig:-NODE-1386-length-41015-cov-9.709463_pt1 | contig 41015 bp, 41 predicted proteins | sample MGYA00250059_ERZ773394 | MGnify/ENA primary metagenome ERZ773394 (study PRJEB29103, sample SAMN06111957) | human gut metagenome | biome: human gut; feature: ankylosing spondylitis patient; material... | reverse complement strand
CGCGGGACTACGCCCGCAGGCGTGTTTCGGAGCGCAACCGCCGCAAGGCGGCTCTTAGCGCGGAGATAACCCAAGAAAGGATACACCGTCGGCTCAAGCCAATCAGCGGATACTGCACATCCGCTGATTGGGAGCCTTCCTCGAAACAGGCTCACTTGATCCGCCACCGGCGGTGCTTCGCCTGTTTCCCTAGGCCATTGAAATTCTAAGTTTTCAGAGCTCTTAGAAAGTTCTGAAAACTTGCTCAGCGGGGCAAAAAGACTTTTTTGACACGCTGAATCGCCGGTTCATTGAACCGGCGATTTTACTATAATCCGACGCTGTTCGGTATGCGTGGCGCTTTTTTTAGGACTTGATGCTCGTCCGGCATTTCTGAGGCTGCCTTGTCGTGAAACCGCCAGCCTTACAGGCTGTTGACGGCAGCTTCCAGCTGACGCATGGCCTGTTCCAGAACGCTGCGGGGACAGGCGGCGTTGAGCCGCATATACCCGTTGAGGCTCCGGCCGAAGGCGCAGCCGTCGTTGAGGCCCAGCTTTGCCTTCCGGATCATGAAGTCATGAAGCGCTTCGTTGCTCAGGCCCAGATCCCGGCAGTCCAGCCACATGAGGTAGGTGGCATCGGGGGCGTAGGTCCTGATCTTGGGGATGTGCTGTTTGCAGTAGTCCACCACGAAGTCGAAGTTGGCGGAAATGTAGGGTAAGAGCTGCTCCAGCCATTCCTCGCCTTCATTGAAGGCCACCTCCATGGCGGTGACGGAGAAGGCGTTGTTGCGGTGGATATCCATGTCGGTCCAGAATTTGTCGAACATTGCCTTCATGTGGGCGTTGGGGAACACCGCGGTGCTGGCCTGAAGGCCTGCCAGATTGAAGGTCTTGGTGGCGGAAATGCCGGTGACCACATTGGCGGCGATCTCAGGGGAGAGGGAGGCGGTGGGGATGTGGCACTTGCCGTGGAAGATGAGGTCGGAATGGATCTCGTCGCTGACCACCAGAACATGGTGCTTCAGACACAGCTCCATCATCCGGCGCAGTTCCTCCTCCGTCCAGACGATGCCCAGAGGATTGTGGGGGTTGCACAGCAGGAAGATGTCCGCGCTCCGGAGCTTTTCCTCGAAGTCGGCCCAGTCCACCGTCCATGCGCCGCCCTGCTCTACCAGCTGATTTTCAATGACGTGCCGGCCAGCCAGCTCGGTCATGTCATAGAACTCACCGTACACGGGGGTCTGGATCAGAACATTGCCGTTCTGGGGGGTATAGAGCCGGATCATGACGCTGAGGGTCTGGACCACGCCGGGACTGAAGCTCATGAGGGCCGTGTCGGTGTCCCAGCCGTTGCGGCGCTTCTGCCAGTTCTTCACGGCCTCGAAATAGCTGGCGGGCCGGGCGGTGTAGCCCCAGATGCCCTCCTCGGCCCGGGCCTTCAGCGCGTCAATGACGGGCTGGGCGGTCCGGAAGTCCATATCCGCGATCCACAGGGGGATCACATCGTCGGTGCCGAACTTCTTGACCCGTTCGTCATACTTGGCGGAGAGGTTTTTGGAGCGGTCTACCACTTGGTCGAAATCATATTGCATAACTCCCACATCCTTTCTTTGCGTGTTCAGTGGCACGTCTGTATGCTTTGACTGATTACTAAGCAAGAACTGTGCCAAACCGCTGAGGCGTTGTAGCTATGTATGGAAACCCGTTGGAAACCGGAAAAGCGTATGAAATATCCGGGAGGGATTTTGGCAAATCGCCAAAATTCCTCCCGGACACTGCGGCTGCCCCGGAAAACAGGGCCGCGCACGATCGATTTTTATTGGCTGAATTGGTATAAATGGTTATAGCTTTTTATCTTTGACCGATTTCCCACAGCTCCCGGCCCTTGGGCGTCAGCTGGCTGCCGCCCCGGCCCCGGCTGACGCGGGCCAGCCCCTGCTCCGCCATTTCGGAGAGGATGGTCCGGACCTCCTGCTGGGAGAGGGGAACATGGAACTCCCGGGCCTTTTGCAGCAGCTTATCCCGGCCCATGGGCGTCCCTGCCTCGGAGGCAGCATACAGCTGGGCGAGCACGAACCGGAAGGAATCCGACATGGAGGGGGCCGGCGCGGCCTGCCGCGCCGCTGGGGCGGACGCCGGACGGGAGAGGGCGTCCCCGGAGAGCAGCAGGGTGGGGGGGAGGTCCTCCATGGTGATGTCCCGGTGGTCGGTATAGATGAAGTATTCCACCACGTTCCGCAGCTCCCGGATATTGCCGGGCCATGTGTGACGGCGGAAAAAGTCCTGCACCGGCTCCGTCAGGCGGAAGTCGCCGTTCAGCTCCCGGCGGAACTGATCCATCAGCAGGAACATATCGTCCCCCCGCTCCGTCAGGGGCGGGATGACCACCGGCAGGGTGTTCAACCGGTAATAGAGGTCCCGGCGGAAGGTGCCCTCCCGCACCTTCCGTTCCAGCGCCTCGTTGGTGGCGGCCACGATGCGGACGTCCACATGGATGATGCGGTTGCCGCCGACCCGCATGACCTCCCGCTCCTGCAAGGTCCGCAGCAGCTTGATTTGAAGAGCGGGGCTCATGCCCTCCACCTCGTCCAGAAACAGTGTGCCCCTGTGGGCCAGCTCAAAGAGGCCGGGGCGACCGCCCTTTTTGGCTCCGGTGAAGGCCCCCTCCTCATAGCCGAACAGCTCACTTTCCAGCAGATTTTCGGGAAAAGCCGCCACGTTGATAGCCAGAAACGGCCCGACCGCCCGGCGGGAGGCCCGGTGAACGGCGTGGGCGAACAACTCCTTGCCGGTGCCGGTCTCGCCGATCAGAAGAATGGGACTTTCACTGTTGGCCATCCGGGTCAGAGTCTCCTTGGTCCTGCGGATGGCCGCCGACTGTCCGATCACATCGTCAAAGCTGTATTTGGCGTAGTAGCCCTTGTGGAGCAGCTGGCCCCGCAGCTCGTTCTGCCGGACCTCCACGTCGTTGAACCGCTGGAGCAGGGCGAAGGCGCCGATGCAGGTGTTCTGCCGGATGACCGGTACCACCTCCACGCTGAGGTTGACGCTGTTGACCTTGATGACCTTGGCGGGCAGCGTTTGCCGGGCGCGGAGACACGCGGCAAAGGGGATATAGGGAAAGACCTCCTCGCACCGCTTTCCCTGGATCAGCGCCGCGCTGACGCAGGTCATATCCTCCGCCTGACGGCTGCAGGCGAAGATCTCGCCCTTTTCGTTGATGCCGATAACGCCGTCCTCCAGACTCTCCAATAAAATATGGAACAGGCTTTCCAGACGGACGGACCGGGCAAACATCTGGTCAAAGCTGTAGTTGCTGGTGGCGACGCTGCGGGCATATTCCTGAAAAGAAGGCCCCTCCAGCAGGGATTCCAGTCCCAGCCGCAGGGCGATCTCGATCATCATGCCGGAGGTGCAGACCCGCTGGCCGATATCAATGACCGTTTCCATCTTCGGCGGGACATAGCGCATCTCGTCCGGGGTCACGGCGATATGGACGTCCTCCTCCAGCGACGCGCCGGGGTAGAAGGGAATCCAGTGGATGTGGGTGATGCCGAACTGTTCCAGCTGGGCAATGGCCTCCCGGGCCATGGTCTCGGTCATGTTGACAAACAGTACCTTGCTGCCTGCGGGCAGCTCCTTCAGTTTCCGCAGTTCGCTCCACCGGAAGGATGCCTCGATCGCCATGGTCTGGCTGTCCAGCGGGATGTGCTTGGCCAGCTCCTCCGGGGAACCGTAGGCGTCCGTGGAGGCTACAAACAGATCCGCCCGCTCCAGAACACCGGCGGCGCTGCCGTCCAGCATGGAAAAGACGGAAATATCCACCACATCGGAAAACAGCCCGGCGATGTCCTCGCCGTAGGACTTGCCTGCCCGGGGGTCTAAGGCGATGACGGAGATCTTCTTTTTGGTCACCACAAAATCACTTCCTTTGACCAGTTTCTTCAACCATTTAATCATGGACCGGGCGGTTTTACAAGAGAAATCGCAGAATTTGTCAAAAAAAGAAGTTGGCACGGAATCTGCTTTCTATTGTGACGATCTGATATGTGGCACCTGAAAAACAAGAAGGAGGAGCGTTCCCATGATCACCAAAGAAGAACTGCTGACACTGCTGCGCCAGGAGGTAGTCCCGGCCCTTGGCTGCACGGAGCCGGTGTGCGTGGCTCTGGCCGCCGCAGACGCCCATCATGCCGTGGAGGGCAACATCGTCTCCGTGAAGGTGGAGGTAAACCCCGGCATCTACAAAAACGGCATGAGCGTGGGAATTCCCGGTTTCCCCCGGGTGGGCCTGAACTATGCCGCCGCGCTGGGCGCCCGCCTGAGCAACCCGGAGAAGGGCTTGCAGCTGCTGGCGGACATTGATGAGACCGTCACCGCCGACGCCATCGCTCTGGCGGAGGCGCGCCGTGTTACCGTTGCGATCAAGCATGACGAGGCGCAGCTCTATGTCCGGGCGGAGGTCACCACGGAGGCCGGTACCGGCATCAGCGAGATCCGGGGGACCCACTCCAATATCATCCTCACCCAGCGGAATGATGAAGTCCTGCTGGAGAAGGCATACAGCGCCGGTACGCAGGACGACATCCACGCCCGCCTGATGCCCATGACGGTGGCGGAGATCCGGGCCGTGGTGAATCAGTGCAGCGAGGCGGAGCTGGCCCCTATGCTGGACGGCATGGAGATGAACGAAAAGCTGGCGGACTTCGGTCTGGAGCACCGGCTTGGCATCGGCATCGCCGCCGCGCTGCAAAAGCAGGTCACGGAGGGCGCTATGGGGGACAACCTGTTCAGCCGCACCATGATGCGGGTAGCCAGCAGTGCCGAGGGCCGCATGAGCGGCTGTCCCTACGCCGTTATGAGCAGCGCCGGCAGCGGCAACCACGGCATCACCGCCGTTATCCCCGTGGTGGAGATGGCCCATCATCTGGGGGCCTCTAACGAGATGTTGGAAAAGGCGCTGGCCTTCTCCCACGTGCTGAACGTCTATATCAAGTCCTTTACCGGGAAGCTGTCCGCCACCTGCGGCTGCGGCGTTTCCGCCGCCACGGCTGCCGCGGCCGCTATGGTGTGGCTCATGGGCGGCACGGACGAGCAGATCGGCAAGGCCATCATCAATATGAGCGGCAACCTCACCGGCATGATCTGCGACGGCGGCAAGATCGGCTGCGCGCTGAAGCTGGCTACCGCCACCAACGCCGCTATGATGTGCGCCTATCTGGCGATGAGCGATGTGGTCCTCCAGTCCACGGACGGCATCTGCGGCGCTACCCCCGAGCAGGCCATCCGCAATATGGGCCGGGTCAGCACCCCGGGCATGGTGGAGACCGACCGGACCATTCTGGAGATCATGATGGAAAAAAGTCAGGAGGACTGAACGCCGCCTCTGAAAAGCGGCTCCTGAAGATCGAACCGTGGGGAAGCAGCAACTCCCGGAGCCCTTGTACGCAAGGACTCCGGGAGTTGCTCGTAATATGGGGGAAGAATCGGCGGGGAGGGGGTCACACCAGCAGCACCGTGATGTCGTTGACATTGGTGCCGGTAGGCCCGGTGAAGATCAGCCCGCCGCAGGCTTTCAGGGCGTGGTAGGCGTCGTTGTCCGCCAGCGTTTTGCTGATGGAAATGCCCAGAGCGGCCAGAGCGTCCGCCGTGGTGCCGTCGGTGATGCCGCCGGCCGCGTCCGTGGGACCGTCGGTGCCGTCAGAGCCGACGGAGGCCACCACAGCTTCCAATCCTGCCAGTCCTTCCGCCGCTGCCAGCGCCAATTCCTGATTCCGTCCGCCCAGGCCGTGGCCTGTCAGGTGGACCACCGTCTCGCCGCCTAAGATATAGGCGGTTTTTTCACCCTTTCCGGCGTGGGTCCCCGCCATGGCGGACAGGAAGCGGCCTGCTTCCCGGGCCTCGCATTGGAGCCGGTCCGTCAAAAGGCAGGTCCGGTAGCCCAGTGCTTCCGCACGGGCCGCCGCGTCCCGGCAGAGCTGGGCCACGCTGCCGGTAATGACTGTGGTAACGTTATCCAGCACCTTGGGCGGTTCCTGCTCCAGCAAGTCCAGCGCCTGCGGGCTGAGGGTCAGACCGTACCGGCTCACAAGGGCCATGGCCTGCGCCGTTGTGGTGCTGTCCGGATAGGCGGGGCCGGAGGCGATCATATCCGGAGGATCTCCGATGACGTCGGAGAGGAGGATGGCATACACATGGGCCGGGGCGCAGAGCTGGGCGAACCGCCCGCCCTTGACGCCGGAGAGCCGCTTGCGGATGGTGTTGATCTGGGTGATGTCCGCGCCGCAGGCCAGCATCTGGCCGGTGATATCCTCCAGCTCCGCCAGAGGTACCAGAGGGTGCTCAAACAGGGCGGAGCCGCCTCCGGACACCAGAAACAGCACGCGGTCCCTTGCGCAGAGGCCACTGACCGCCGCCAACGCCGCTTCCGTGGCCCGGACGGAGTGTTCATCCGGCACGGGATGGCCCGCCTCGTAAATGGCCAGATCACCGATGGGGCCTTGGCTGTGGCCGTATTTCGTCACCACCACGCCCTGTTCGATGGTGCTGCCCAGCGCATCGTAAGCGGCCTTGGCGATCTGCCACCCGGCTTTGCCGATGGAGACCAGCACCGTCCGCCCCTGGCAGGGGGGCAGCTGGGCCAGCGCCCGCTGAATGGCGGCGTCCGGCACCGAGGCTTCAATGGCGCTGCGGCAGATATCCTCCGCATCCCGGCGGAGGGTTTGCAGGGTCTTGCTGTCCATCGTCAGATTCCCCTTTCAAAAATCGGCATTCTGCCGGAAAACTTACGGATTTACCACATTTTCCGGTGCTCCGCTCAGAAACGCCCTGATATTGTTTACCGTGCAGTCCATGATCCGCTGGCGGCTGCCCTGAGAACCCCAGGACATGTGCGGGGTGATGATGCAGTTTTTCGCCTTCAGCAGGGGGTTGTCAGCCCGGATGGGCTCCGTGGAGACCACGTCCAGCCCGGCGAAGGCCACCTTGCCGCTGTTCAGAGCGTCCGCCAGATCCTGCTCCACCACCATCTGCCCCCGGCTGTTGTTGAGGATGATCACGCCGTCCTTCATCTTGGCGATGTTCTCCCTGTTGATGATGCCAACGTTGAAGTCCGCTAAGGGCATTTGGAGCGCCAGCACGTCGGACCGGGCAAACAGGCCGTCCAGATCCACAAATTCCACCCCCAGATCCTTAGCGGCCTGAGACTGGGAGCGGTTGTAGGCGATGACGTGCATCCCCAGTCCCTTGGCGGCCTCGGCGGTGTGGATCCCGATACGGCCGCAGCCCAGCAGACCGAAGGTCTTGCCCGCCAACTCGATGAGGGGATAGTCCCAGTAGCACCAGTCCGGGCTGTTCTGCCATTTGCCCTCGTGGACGGTGCGGTCATGGTGGCCGATGTGCAGGCAGACTTCCAGCATCAGGGCGATGGTGAACTGACTGACGGAATAGCCGCCGTAGTTGGGCACGTTGCACACGGGGATGCCCTTTTCCTTGGCATAGGCCACGTCCACCACGTTGTAGCCGGTGGCCAGCACCGTGATGAGCTTCAGGCTGGGGCAGCTGTCAATGACCTTCCGTGTCACGGGGGCCTTATTGATGACGGCAATCTCCGCGTCACCGATCCGGCGGATGGTTTCATCCTCATCGGTCAGGCCGATGCGGTCATAGTATGTCACCTCACCCAAGGCTTCCAGCGGAGCCCAGCTCAGGTCGCCGGGGTTTTCCACGTAGCCGTCTGTTACAATGATCTTCATAGAATGTGCGCTCCTTCGCAAAACGGGATATCCTTTGTTGAAACTTACTGCTTGGGATTATAACCTTGTACCTGCCGGAGTGCAAGCAATTGTTTTCAAAAAGAGTGCTGCGGTTCATTTGAACCGCAGCACTTTTCCTAAAAAAAGCCTGTGCTTGGCGTTACAGCCGGGTAAAGACGGTGTAGCCGCCCTCGGGGGCGTCAAAGAGGTTGACGCCGGAGATGGGCGTAACGGTCAGCTCGCCGTAATCCGTGTTGTAGAGGTCAAGGGCGAAGGTGCCCTCCCGGAGTTGGTCGCCGCTGTAAAGGCCGAACTGGTAGACCATGCCCAGTTCTGTGGTGCCTAAATAGGTGCAGTAGCCGGCGATCTGAAGGGGCGCGTCGATGCTCACGATAACGTCGTTGATCTCCACGAGGCCGTTTTCGTGGATGCTCAGATAGTAGACGCCCTCATAGGAGGCACCGCTGGCCACGCTGTGATACACATTGGCGCACCACTTTCCGGCGGCGTAGCTGGGCATGGCGTTCCCCTGCGCCGTGATACAGGCGGGCATATCGTATTTCCTACCGTTTTTGTCCACGGCGTACACGGTCTCGTAGCCGCCGCCGAAGCCGTCCTCATAGACACCGGACTCAAAGCCCACGATGTCCCGGAAACCGTAGAGCGGGCCGCCGGAGCAGAGGCATCCATGCCAGAGACCGCCGAAGATGTCGATGTACTCCACCGTGCCCTCCGTGGTGAGGAGGAACACGTAGGGGCAGAAATCCTGTCCGCTGGCACCTACGAAAATGTCCTGATAGTCGCCGTAGCACCCGGCTACGGGGTACTCCGTGTCATACGCGAAGCCGTAGGCTCTGCGGTAGGTCTCGCTGTCCGGGAAATCCCTCGACTGGCTCTTGGTAAAGGAGACCGATACGCCGTCGTCGGTGAGCCAGGCGGACACGAAAGCGTCCTCGGACTGGGGGCCGCCGTCCGCCCAGTCGCCGGGGCCGGGCTCCACGAGCACCGGCTCATAATACCACCTGCTGCTCCCCGCGATGGAGGCGACGGGCTGGAAGGCGGTGAAGGTGCCGTCCCCGTTGGGGCAGAACATGGCGAGATCCAGAGAGAAGTTTTCCTCCGCCACCGTCCAGGCCCGGAGTGCCGCTAAGTCAATGGCGATGCCGCCGTAGTTTTCATCCTCCGGCGAGAGGCCTCCCGTGCCCCAGGGGGCGTAATGGGAATCGAACTGCCGGGCCGCGCCCCGGCGCAGGGCGGCGGTAAAGTCCCCCTCGTCCACGTGGAAGCGGTCCAGAAGCTCCAGGTTGTCCGGCCGCTGGCCGGTCTCAAAATCGTAGTGATATACCGCGTAGTCGATGAGGTCGCTGGTCCAGCCCAGAACACGGATGGAAAGGCTCAGCAGGCTGTCGTTCCAATAGCTCTGCCATGTGACCTCCATGTACTGAGAGTTGGGCGTTTCTCCCGATTCGGCGGCGTCCAGCGTGGCCTGCACGTCATTTCCGAAGCTCTCCATGATCTCCCAGTTGTGATGGCCTTGGCCTCCGGCGTGTCGGCCTCCAGCTGCGGAACGTGACAGATGTAGGAATATTCCGTGCCGTATTCGTCGGTGAAGGAGTCCTCCTCGTCATAGACCTCGGTGATGAGGCTGTCATCATAGACCCTTTTCGACACGGACGGCGCGGACGGCCCGGAGGAGCCGGGCTTGGGAACGGGTTTCTTACCGCAGGCGGTCAGCTGGGCGCAGAGTCCAAGGCAAAGGAGCGCGCTCAGCGCCCGGTAAAGGATGCGATGGTGCTTCATAAAAAATATCTCCAACATAGTTTGGGCGGAAATCCACTGCCTTTAGGCAGTGGGAGGAGCCTTGTTCGTAGAGACGCATTGTCCTTGGTTTTCGATATACTTTTGGATAATTGCTGAGGATACTTCCCCGATACTACAGGCAAAGCGCCGGTTATGCCGATGATATCTGTTATCCATAAGTTACCTCAATGCGCCTTGATGTTCACTATCTATTATTATATAATAGCATTAGTGAAATCTCGAAGAAAGGAGGATAGACTATGGAGCAAATGTCCATCACGGCAAAAATCCAAGTAGTGGTATCTGATGAAGATAAGGCGTTACTTGATGAAACGATGTCTGTTTATCGTGAAGCGTGCAACTATGTCTCGGACTATGTGTTTCGCGCACATGATTTAAAACAGTTTTCACTCAACAAGGCTCTGTATCCTACGTTGCGCGCAGAATTCGGACTGAAATCTCAAATGACTCAGTCTGTATTCAAGACGGTCATTGCCAGATATAGGACCATCCTTGAGAATCAGAAAGAATGGATAAAACCGTCGTTCAAGAAGCCTCAGTATGACCTTGTCTGGAACAGAGACTACTCTCTGACGCAAGACCGGTTTTCCGTAAACACGCTCGGCGGAAGAGTGAAACTGCCTTATTTCGCAGAATGGATGTCGAAATACTTCGACCGCTCTATCTACCGGTTCGGCACCGCCAAGCTGGTGAACAAGCATGGCAAGTACTTCCTACATATCCCTGTGACCTATGATGTAGAAGAGAGTAATCTCTCCGATATCTGTAATGTTGTAGGCATCGACCGAGGCATCAACTTCATCGTTGCGACTTACGATAGCAAGCACAAGTCCGGGTTTGTGAGAGGCCGGCCTATCAAGCAGAAAAGAGCCCACTATTCAGCACTTAGAAAAGAACTCCAGATGCGGCATACCCCGTCTTCAAGACGTAGACTCAAAAGGATCGGTCAACGAGAAAACCGTTGGATGCAGGATGTCAACCATTGTGTATCAAAGGCACTCGTTGTAAATAACCCCGCGCACACTCTCTTCGTTCTGGAAGATTTGTCCGGTATCCGTCATGCCACGGAACGTGTCAAAACGAAGCATCGCTATGTTTCTGTATCGTGGGCTTTCTATGACCTCGAACAGAAACTCATCTACAAGGCGAAACAGAACCGATCTTCCGTAATCAAGGTCGACCCTCGGTATACCAGCCAGTGCTGTCCCGTCTGTGGACACACCGAAAAGGCAAATCGCAACAAGAAGATACATCTGTTTACCTGTAAGAACTGCGGCTACAAGTCGAACGATGACCGGATCGGCGCAATGAATCTGTATCGCATGGGAATCAACTATCTCTATGATAGCCAAGTACCTGATACAGTTGCGGCAGAGTAAACTTTGCCGCAAAGGGTGCTGTCAACCACCCTACGATGTAACGCCACTTGAGACAGTAATGCCTCTTGGGGTTAAAGGTCGGAGGAGCTATCCGTTACTACGACTGGGCAGTTACAAGCCCATGGCCTTTTGGCCGTGGATTGTTGACGTCTGGTCCTCCTTCCTTTCGATATTTGGTTCCGCTGTGAGCGGCATCACTAACGCATATCTCTCACGGGCGGACTTTTGTTCTTATATAACAACATCATACCATGCCGGTGGATGGTGAATCAAGGGGTATCTGTGCCAAAACCGCATACAAAAACCGCCTTTTTGTACGTACTGACCGCTGTTTGACCGCTATGGAGCCATCTTGCCCACAAAAAAGAGCAGTTTTGAGACGGTGATCCCAAAACTGCTCCATGCGGGCCGTATTTCGGATATTACGCCTTGCCCTTGGCGGCGAGGGCCGCCTTGGCGAAGTTGCAGGCGAACAGCAGTCCCGCCAGCAGGAGGGAGGTGCCCAGTCCGGAGTAGAAAAACGAGATGAACCGGTCCGGGGCCACGCCGCTGGACCGCAGCCAGATGCCGCCGGTCATCATCACCGCCATGATGATGAAGGACTTCACATCGAAGAACTTCAGGAAGAAGTGCAGCTCCTCCTCATAGGCGCTGATCCGGGCTGTGTGCTTGTTCACCAGCTGCCCGAAAATGAAGACCTGAAAAACGGTAAATACCAGCGCAGACAGCAGATAGTTGACAACCGTGCGGTAGGGAGGGTAGGCCAGCAGGCCGATGCGCAGAATGTTGAAGCCCGCCGCACTCCAGACCAGAGCGGCAATGAGCAGCAGGGTGTTCCGTCTGACTTTCACGGTTGGTTCTCCTTGTGTGATCGAGCGGCGGCCGTGGACGCTTTTCCGGGGCGTTCGCCCGCTACGGCAGTTTTTAGGCTGGTTATATCAGGCATCCCGCAGTTCAGCAATCGGAATTTGCTGGTATCCGCGGGATGCGATCGTATGTTGCCTGTTTGTGCGGATAAATCCCACCGGAGCGGGTCATTCCGCCTTCATAATGACCTTTAGCCGGTGGACGATCTGGCCGGTTTTCAGTTCCTCCAGATCAATGACGGCGATGCCCAGCTGAGCGGCCCGGTGGCGGGCGGCGGCGTTGCAGACCTCCGTGGTGACGATGGCCGCCTTGGCGCCCTTGCCGCCGAAGCGGTCCCGGAGGATGGCCAGCTCGTTCAGGGCCTCCGTCTTGATGTCGCAGGCCTTGCAGCTTAAAAACAGGGGGATCACGCCCCGGGCGGCCATGACGTCGATCTCGTTGGAGACGCTGCCGTGGCCCAGCACCTCGTCCCACCGCACCACGGCGCTGCTGATAATGTCATGGAAAATGGCGGAATCCACGCAGGCCTTGTAGGCATACAATTCCAGCGCGCTGCCCACGTCCCGCAGCCACGCCCGGGTATTCAGATCCCGGAACCGGAAGGACACCTGCTGACCGGGGACGATCTCCAGATCCTGAATAAAGCCAATACGGGCCAGTTCCCGCAGCGCGTCCTCGTTGGCGGTGTTGCGGGAGCCACGCTCGCCCTTTACGGTGTAGCTGCCCACCACGGACAGGGGCGGGGTCTGGCCGTATTCCGAGGGGGAGATCCGCTGGATGTAGGAGATGATATTGGGCCAATCCCGGCGGAATTGGAGGAAGCAGTCGAAAAATGGGTCGAAGTCCAGGAGATATTGGGACAGGATCTGATTGTCCACCCGTCCGGGCAGCAGCGTGCCGCCGGCCATGAGAAAGAAGTCCTCGATGGAATAGGCCAGGCCGCAGGGCAGCTCGTCGGCAAAGGCCGCGCCGGAAATGTCATAAAAGCGGTTTTTCTTCCGGGAATAGGTGAAGGCGGGCACGCCCTTTTTCGCCGCGAACATCCCTGCCGCGAACAGGGCCGCATCGCTGCCGCCGGTGACGTCGATGGCGCAGTCCGGGAACCGTTCCCCGATGGTAAACAGCTGCCGCAGGATGCGGTCTGCCTTGAAGAGGCTGGTCTCCACGAAGATCAGCTCCGGCTCCCAGCCCCGCCGCCGGAAAAAGGCGGCCAGAGTCTCCTGCCGGGTGCGGTCTTGGGCGATCTCACCGGGGCAGAGGTAGACGATGCGCCAGGGGCGGAACATATCCGGTGCCAGAATATTCTCAATGGCGCGCTCGTCATACAGTTCGATCAGGGTGTTCATGCGCCGTCTGCCTTTCTTTGTTTTTCCCCATTATATTGCGTTCCGGCGGAGAACACAATAGACAACCCGCCCGACTTGTCGGAAAAGGGACGTTGCATTCAGAAAAAAACAGCACCGCCGAAGCGGTGCTGGATAAGGGCGAAGCAGGGGGGGTCACTCCTCCGTGCGTTCCGGCAGGGGGACCTCCGGCATCAGCTCCCGGCTGACCACCGTGAGGATCTCCTCCAGCTTGCCGCAGTCCTCCGGGGAGAAGCGGGCCATGATGCGGTCCATGACCTCCGACATATAGTTGGAGGAGATGTTGTAGTAATCGATATACTTCTGGGTGACCTCCAGATGGAACTCCCGGCGGTCCGAGGGGGACTGGATCTTGCGGATGTAGCCCTTTTTCACCAGACTGTTCACCTTATAGGCGGCGTTGGGAGGGGAGATGCACATGAAGGTGGCGAACTCGTTCACCGTAGGCCGCCCCAGCGCCATGATGCTCTCCATGCAGAAGGTCTCCACCGTGGTGAGACTGGCTTCCCGGTCCTGAAACCGGCGGAAGATCTCCTGATAAAAGTGGAGCTTGAATTTGGTGTATACTTCGTTAAAAGCCTGATGCAGCATGGCGCTTCCCCTTCCCGCGGAATGAAAAATCTAAGCTTAGTATACCAATCCTGACGGAAAAAGGCAAGTCGTCACCGGACGGCGGGGGACAGTTTTCCCATACAGGCCGCTGTGGGTGTTTTCAGCCTTTGTCCAGAACCCGCAGTCGGGGAAGAACATGATGCGGAGCCACAAGCTCGCGCTCCATATCGCTGATGCCTCGTGGGGTGAAATCCGCCGACAGCTTACCTGCAAAGCCGACTGGTATGGAAAGGAACTCGTTGTTATCGACAGGTTCTTCCCGTCCAGTCAGACTTGCGGCTGCTGTGGTTACCGCAACAAGGAGGCCAAAGACCTCAGTGTTCGGCTCTGGGAGTGCCCGGAATGCGGGGCGCTCCACAACCGCGACATCAATGCGGCACAGAATATTCTCAAAGAAGGGCTCAATAAGCGGACACCCGCTGCCTGATACAGCTCTCTCGTACACACGGTAGGGCGGGACCCGCCAGAACCTATCCGCTTGGGGAGACCATGTAAGACCCCGCTTGTGCAGGCTATGGCCGCTGAACCAAGAATCCCCTGACTCCAGTCATGGGGAGTGTCAAGGGGTAACTTCTCCCAACAGAATGCGGATGTAGTCCTGCCGGGCGTTGATGATACGGCCAACAGAAACAGTTTCCGTTTCAATACGGTAGAGGGCAATATAGCTTTCCACCACCAGCATCCGCAGATCGGTTTCATAGCCGGTCTTTGCTCCAATGGAAACACCCATTTTAGGGAATTGTTTGAGCTGGGCACAGCCATCGAGGATGGCTTTTGTGATCCGACTGGCAGCGGTGGGGTTGTGAAGCTCACTTTTGATATACCGTTTGATCTCCTGGAGGTCGCATAGCGACTCCGGCGTATATCTTAGCTTCATTCCGTTACCCCAAGGGTGCGGTAAGCATCTTCCTCAGAAACCCAGCCATCCTTTTCAGCGGATTTCCAGCCTTTTTCCGCTTCATCCAACAGGCGGCGCATGGCTTTCGCCTTCATATATTCCGCATTCTCAGGCGAAGCAAGAAACGGCAGGCCCTCCATGTTTAGGGATTGCTGAATGAAGATATTAACGGCATCGGTAAAGGAAAGGCCCTGGCGGGCGTAAATCTCCTCCACACGCTGTTTGACTTCTGGATTGATCCGCATTTGAAAGGTTGCGGTCTTAGGTGCAGATGTGACATTGATCGTGCTCATAGCATTCACCTCAATCTCAGTATATACCAAAAATCGGAAATGTCAATACAACGTCATTACAATTTGGGGCGAGGGGGACTTGGACAACAACTGGATCGTAGAAAACCTGACCAACGCCTTTGGCGTCTGGACCAGTAAAATGACGGAAATGTGGTCGCTGTTGACGGAATCGCCCCAGACCTTCAAGGGCGGCACCATCTGGCAGACCAGCCACATTTTTTCATCCATTAAAAAATTGCGTTGTTGAAGTTTTTACTTCCGCATACTAAAATGGTGGTAAGCCCCTGTTCTTTTTTGGGAGCAAACAAACCTATAAAGACTCATCAGCAACGTTTGCTCTTTTTATTAGCCCGATTCTGTGCTATGGTAAATATACCACAAGAAATGCTTCGACCGGGATGAACGCTGAACATAGAAAGCGGAGGTGCTGTATATGTCATACCCAAAGCCATTGTCCGAAAAATCACTGAAACGGCTGTATACGCAGACGGGGTTATCAGCGGAAGTGTGTGATTTTCTGCATTCCCTGTTTGCCGCCTGCGCGAATCTGTATGGTGCCATCGCCCTTCGGGATGTGTGGTCGGTTTATCAGAAGTTAAAAAGCGAAGTGCCTCGAATTCGCCGACAGGATCTCGTTGCTTTTTCCGCCATCGTCCGCCGGGAGGTACAGCCCTATCAGGTTTACGAAATCGAAGAACTGTACACGGAGGAGCCTCACAACGATCTGGATCGGCACATCGTATCGAAGGAACTGATTGGCACCGGTTATGGCAAGATGTTTTCCTTCTATGCGTTGATGGAAGGACTCGGCGATCATCCGTACTGTGTTCCTGCCAATTTCCTCTCTTATGCGGCACCGTCCGCATCGGCAGTGGAAAAATCACTGGCGGATTTTATCGGAAATCTGGAATCCACCGCAGCAGAATGTGCGCCAAGACAGCGCAAAGCGTATCCCAACGAAAATCGTGGGAAGAAGCTGGGGACGTTTTCGTTCCTCAATTTGAGCGAGCGGTTTGATCTGGAGTATTATAAAAAAGTCCCTGCCACATATTCCGCTCTGCTGGAGGAATACAGCGGTACAGAAGCGAAAAAAATCATGCGTCAGCATAGATGGGATGAAAATATTGGCCGTCTGCACACAACGGAAATCATTCAAAACCTGGAAAATGAACTGCATGAGGTCGGCGTCCGCCTGACGGAAAAGCAGCAAGATACGCTTATGCGGCTCATCGTGCAGTATCACAATGGAAGCCGCTTGTGGTGTCTGCGTGGTTGGAAGCCAAATGAACTGGCAGATATGCACGGCAATTCCGACGTTCCAAGCATCTCGTTTGGTCCGGGCCTTCAGCAGGCCTTTGCTGACGGAACAATGGACAAGGGTGATCTCGTTCGCAAAATACAGGAACTGGGATGGAAGGTGATGGAATGAGTGCCGCGGATAAAATCAAGGAAGCGGACTGGAGACTTTTCAGATCCTGTCTCCCCATCTGGCAGGAAGCCTATATGGAGCGGCTGAACCGCGAATATATCGCTCTGCTCTCAGGGACCGGCTCCGCATCCGAGAAATTCTGGGAGCTGGAAAGACGCATGCGCGAGGACAAAAGGCGGGGCGGCGTGGTGATGCGCATGAGCCGCAGCGATATGGAGCTGAACCTATTGAGCCTGCTGTCTGACGGCGTAATTTCCACCGCGGAACTCGATGGGTTCAGCGAGGAACTGCGGGAAAAGCTGGCCTTTGTGCTGCGGGATCATAGGGACTGGGACCATGGCGACAGTTGAGCAAGCGCTTGCCCGTCTGCAAAGATCCGCCTTCCGCGCGAAGTTCCATTTGAGAGAGCAGGACAGGCAGTACATAGCGGACAAGGGTATGGAGACCATTCAGCGCCACGCTGCCGACTTCGTCAGAACGCGGCTTGCACCGGCAAGCATCCCCAATGGCGGCAAGCAGACGCCGATGCGCGGACATCCGGTGTTTATCGCCCAGCACGCCTGCGCCTGCTGCTGCCGTGGATGCCTGCATAAGTGGTATCACGTCCCGGTGGGTCGGGAGCTGACGGAGAATGAGCAGGAGCGCATTGTGAAACTGCTGATGGCATGGATCGAGCGGCAGCTTGACTGCGATACGAGGTGAGAAGGGGAGATCGCGGGAATGTGTCCGTGCCGGTTGGAGCGGGTTTCCGCCCGGTCTGGGCGTGGTTCCCGGCCTCTTGACGCTTCCGTTTCCGCTATGATCGCATACGAGCTGATTTTCGGCGCTGCCGCGTTCGCCGGTCTGTGCGCTGGGGTTTCTGACCTTTTTTCCCACATCGAGCAGATCAATTCCGGCCTTCCCGCAAACAGGGGCCGTATTCTGAAGGATCTTGTCATGATCCTCGTTCCGGCGTTTTTCGTGGCTTTGCCGCTCATGCTTTTGTGATCTTCGCATATCATATATCCCGATTCGATCTTGCGGCCCCGGCTGTCCAACCCCCGCGTTTTCAAGGGGGGAGGATGCGGAAACGCGAAATGGAATTGGGAGTATTATATGGACAACACAATAAAGGAGGATGGCTGCTCTCAATGGATAGGGGCAGCCGAAATTTATGACGCGATGTAAAAACTGTATGCGCACGCTTGCGCTGGCTTTGACACTGGTCCTGTCTCTGAGCATAAGCGTCCCCGCGCGGACCGCCGTGGACGAGACCAACGCCCACCGGCTCAACGCGCTGGGGCTGTTCCTCGGCACCGGCAGCGGCTACGATCTGGGAGGCTCCGCCACCCGTTTGCATGGCATCATTATGCTGACCCGTATGCTTGGCGAGGAGGACGCCGCGCTGTCCTTTGACGGTCCCTGCCCCTTCTCCGATGTGGCGGCAGGAAAGCCCAGCGCCTATACGGGCTACGCGTTCGCACAGGGGTACACCACCGGCGTGAGCGCCACCACCTTCCGGCCCAACGGCGCTCTGAGCTTCAAGCACTATGTCACATTTTTACTGCGGGCATTGGGCTACGATGATGGCGCGGGAGATTTCACCTTTGCCGCATCGCTGGATAAAGCCGTGGAGATCGGCATGATGACCCGCGCCAGCGCTGACTGCATCCTCCAAAAGCAGTATACGCTCTATCGCGGGGATCTGGTGGATCTGTCCGTCAGCGCCCTGACGACGTCTCTGGCTGACGGAAGTGCCACCCTCGCGGAAAGCCTTGCGAAAAAAGGCGTATTTACATGGGAGGAAGGCCGGGCACAGGGCCTGATCGGCGGCGGGCAGGAGTCCTATGTCCATTCTTCTCTGCGGAATACCGGCGCGCCAAAGCCTGAGCAGAGTGCCAGTTCCGGCGCTGTGTCCCGTGTGACAAAGACCTACGCGCTGCCCTCCGGCTCCGTCAGTGCCGATGTGATCACGGTGGACACCTCCGCCCCCGGCGTCAGCGTCCGGGCCGCCATGGTGAACCAGAAGCTGGGCGCTTCCGCGCCTTTCAGCAGCATCGTGTCCGCTTCCGGCGCGGATGTGATCGTTAATGCGAATTTCTTTGCCGCCTATTCCGGGCAGGATAAATTCCCCGTGGGCCACGTTATGGCAGACGGAACGTTCCTGTATGGCGTTTCTGGACTGACGTCTTTCGGCTTTACCGGCTCCGGAGCGGTCTATGTGGGACGGCCCGCCGTATTTTTCTATGTCAGGGGCGGCAGAAACTCCTGGGCCTGCTATGAAATGAACAGCAAGACCCAGGGGAGCGACCTGTCTGTGGTTTACACCCCGGCGTTTGGCGGAAGCGTACCCATTAAGGCCGACGGCACGGCGGCCACCGTTGCGGACGGCGTGATCACCGATGTCAGAGCTGTCACGGCGGGCGAGACCGTGGCCATCCCCGCCAACGGCTACGTCATGGTATTTGGAAGTGACTTCACCTCTACCGCATGGTACCGTGAGCCTGCCGTGGGAACGTCTGTGACCCTGACGCCCGGACTGACCGATTCCGATACCAGCGGCTTCCCCATGGAGGAGATCACCGCCATGGTCAGCGGCGGCCTCCGTCTGGTTGAAAACGGCGCGATCTGCACCACGCTGGAGCCGGGCTTCCAGGAGGCGCGCTTTACCTCCGCGGTAACGTCCCGCACCGCCCTTGGCAAACTGGCGGACGGCAAGCTGGTCATCGTCTCCACCGGCTCCGCTTCCATTCAGCAGCTTCGGGAGCTGATGCTCCAGCTGGGCTGCGTGGAGGCGGTCAATCTGGATGGCGGCGGTTCCACCGCGCTGGCTTATCAGGGTAAGCTGATCCGCTCCCCGGGACGGGAACTGACGACGACCCTGCAAATTTTTACCCACTGACCTGTTGATCGAAAGCCCCGGCGCAGAGCGCCGGGGCTTTGTTATCGTCGCGGCCCGGCGGCGCGGTTCGGCTTTGCTTTTGCCGGACCTCTCCGAAGAATCACGGCTTCGAACTGGGTCGGATTGCAATATCCCTTTGCGGCCAGTTCTTCTACAAACGAACCGGCGTTGACTTTCACGACCTTGGAGACAGTACCACAAAAATAAACCTTTTCGCTCACTTGCGGTAGCTGTCTTGTTTTTCGGCGCTCAGGCCCCGGCTGCTCAGCCCAGAAAAGACATGGCAGCCAGAAGGACCGCCAGAAAAGCGAAGCTGATGGCGGAAAAGAGGATGAGAAAGTGCTTGGCGCCGCCGGGAACGCGGCGGGTGTATTCCCGGAAGGTGATGAGGCTGGCCAGAGAGGCCACCAGCGTTCCGGCGCCGCCAATGTTGACGCCTACCAGAAGGCCGCGGGCATCCTGCGTGAAACGGCTGAGGAGGATCGCGGCGGGGACGTTGCTGATGATCTGGCAGGTGAGGGCGGAGATCAGCATGGTCCCGTGGGATAAGAGCCGGACAAACAGCATCCGGACAGGCTCCATCCGGGCAAGGTTGCCGGAAAAGGTGAAGAAAGCGGCAAAGGTGGCCAGAAGCCCCCAGTCCACAGTTTTCAGCGCATGCCGGTCCAGAAACCAGAGCGCCAGAACGATGACGGCCAGACCGGGACCGTAGGGGATCAGCCGCAGCACCATAGCGACGGCCAGACTGAAGAGCCCGCCGTAGACCGCGGCCCGGCGGCGGTCTACAACGACCTGCGCCTCCGGCACCGTAAGCCGGTCCTTGGGGAACAGCAGACAGCACAGGAGAATGAGCACGGTGGACAGGATGAAGGGCGGCAGCATCACGGAAAAGAACGTCCCGGCGGGGATGCCGTAATAGCTGAAGAGGTAGAGATTCTGCGGATTGCCGAAGGGGGTGATCATTCCGCAGAGGTTGGCGGCGCAGTTCTGGAGAATGAACAGCAGCGCGGCGTGCTTTTCCTGCCCTGTGACGGAAAGGACGAACCAGCCCAGCGGGAGAAAGGTCAGCAGGGCGGTATCGTTGGTCAGGAGCATGGAGCCGAACATGGTGATGACCACCAGCGCCGTACATACGCCCCGGACGGTGGAAAAGGTGTGCACCATCCGTTGGGAAAGTGCGGAAAAGACATCCAGATCTCGCAGCGCGCCCACCACCGCCAGAACACTGAATAGGCAGGAGAGGGTCTTGAGGTCATAATACCCCAGATATGCGCTGTCGGGAGGAACGAAGAAAGCGGTCGCTGCCGCTGCCAGCAGGGAGATGACCAGCATGGCGTTGGCGCGGCACCAGGATCGGATCGTGTGCATGAAAAGCTCCTTTATTCACCGCAGCCGGGGCAGCCCTCGCAATCCGTGCAGGCTGCTTGCTTTTTCTCATATTCGTACAGCGTTCCCTCAGTCATGTGTGACAGCGCCGCAATGCGCTCATTCAGCATATCCCACATGCACATGGGCAGATGGTCACGATGCCCGCGATGGAGCGTTACGCATTCAAAGCAGTTGCCATGGTGCGGGCACTTCCCCTGACAGGGACAGTGATCCCCGCTCTCCCGGACCTGCTTCAGAAACTCCTGCTTGACCTTCCATGCCTCCTGCTTTTGCCCACGGCGATCAAGATCGTTTTGCAGAATGGCCAGCTCATTTCCATCGATTTTCATGATCGTTTCCCTCTTTTACTCATTTACTCTTTTGCTCGGGTGAAATGATTGTAGCAGAGCTTTACAGGATCCGCAAGCTATTCCTGCATGACGGACTTCCCTGCACTTGGAGTGGGGAATGCGATTGACAAAGCTGGGCCGATAACCTAAACTAAGTAGTAAGTTCGTTGTCACGGCCGCGGTTCGTGGTTGACCGGATGAAGGCAGGTGGCAGAGCTGCGATAACGGATACCCAAAAACCGACACAGACCGAAAAGGTGAGCGTTCATGATACAAATTGGCTTTTGCGACGATGATCTGTCCATATTGAGTGAGCTGCGGGTGCTGCTGGACCGCTACCGGGTGGAGCGGAACGTGGAAATTGCCTCCGCAGCCTTTCAGAGTCCCCTGGAGCTGCTGACAGAGATTGAGCGGGGGACCCGCTTTGATATTCTGCTGCTGGATGTGATGATGCCGGGGGAGAACGGGATCGATACCGCCCGGGAGATCCGCCGGTATGACCAGAGCATGAAAATTATTTTCCTTACCTCCTCAGCGGAATTCGCCGTGGAGTCCTACACCGTGGGGGCCTATTTCTACCAGCTCAAGCCCATCTGGCAGGAGAGCTTTTTCCGCTTGCTGGACTCCGTGATCGCGGAATGTGCCAAAAGCGGCAGTATGAGCCTGATCCTCCGCTGCAAAAGCGGCATCACCCGGGTGGAACTGGACAAGCTGGAATACTGCGAGGTGCTGGGCCGGGCCCTGTGGCTGCACTTGACGGACGGCACGGTGCTGGAGAGCGGCGGCGGTATGGACCATCTCTGCGAGCAGCTGACGGAACATGACAATTTCCTGCGGATCCACCGGTCCTATCTGGTGAATCTGGATCACATCAAGTCCATCGTGCCAAAGGCCATCACCATGGATTCTCTGGCGGAGCTGCCCGTCCCACGGGGAAAATACGCGGAATTGAAGGATCTGTATTTGGAATACGCCTTCCGCAGAAAGCAGGTGTTTCTGACATGACGGCGGATACGATCCTTTATGCGTGTAATACCGTGGCGGTGGGACTGTTCGGCATCGTGCTCTCCGCCGCCTTCTGCAACATCCGGTGGACCCGGCGGAACGTCTGCTGCATGGTTGCTTCCACCCTGGCCATTTTCCTGATCCAGGGGATCGTCTATCTGGGGATCGACCCGGCGCTGGGGCCGTATCTCTACCCCCTCCATACTCATCTTCCTCTGGCGATCACCCTCTGCTTGCTGAGCCATGAGCGGCTCTGGCCGGTGATCTCCGTGCTGACGGCGTATCTCTGCTGCCAGCTCCGGCGGTGGCTGGCGCTGGTCTGCGTGTGGGTGTTTTCCGGTGGAGATCGGATGCAGTATGCGGTGGAGCTGATCGTGACGCTGCCGCTGCTGCTCCTGCTGCTGCAGACGGCACCGGCAGTGCGGTCTATTTCCTGCTATTCGGTGACCGTCCAGTGCCAGTTCGGCTGCACACCGGCCCTGTATTACGCCTTTGATTACCTGACCCGGGTCTATACGAATCTTCTTGCCGACGGAGACCCGGCTGTGGTGGAGTTCATGCCCTTTGTGTGCTGCGTGGCGTATTTGATGTTTCTGGCGCGGCTGTCGAAGGAGCAGGAGGCCCGGGCCCATCTGGAGCAGCTGCAAAACAGCCTGAATCTGCAAGTCAGCCAGGCGGTGCGGGAGATCGAAGCTCTCCGGGAATCCCAGCAGAAAACCAGAGCCTACCGGCACGATCTGCGGCACCATCTGCAATACCTGTCCGGCTGTCTGGAAAACGGACAGTACGAGCAGGCCCAGCGGTACATCCACGAGATCAACGCGGAGATCGAGGCGGCCCGCGTGGTGACCTACTGCGAGAACGAGGCGGCAAACCTCATCTTCTCCGCCTTCGCGGCCCGGGCGGAGGCCCAGGGCGTGAAATTCTCCCTGCGGGCGGAATTGCCGCACATCCTGCCCATCTCGGAGAGTGATCTGTGCGTGCTGCTGTCCAACGCGCTGGAAAACGCCCTTCACGCCTGCAAGGGGGCAGACGACAGCATCGAGGTGCAGACTTACGAGAAAAACGGAAAATTCTTCTTGCAGGTGGTCAACGATTGCCGGGAGGCCGTGCGGTTCGAGGATGGAATTCCGGTAACGGACCGACCGGGCCACGGCATCGGCGTGAGCAGCATCTGCGCCATTGTGGAGCGGTATGGCGGGCTTTACAGCTTCTCCGTGAAGGAGGGAAAGTTTGTCCTGCGGGTCTCCCTCTGACGGCCAAATTACATTTCATGTCATTTTGGGGACGTTTCGTGCAGAGACGTCCCTTTTTCATGCTTCCCGGTGTATCATGACCATATCAAGAACCAACAGCAGCTTTTCCTGTAGCCGTAGCTATGTTGATAAGAAAAGGAGGGCCATGATGGGAGCATTCAGTGATAACAAAGAGAACGGTCCGGTCTGCGAACGTGTCAACGAGCGGCCCTTAACAGAATCTGAGCCGCACGCCGCCGCGCTTCGGGAAAATCAGGCTTTGCAGGCGGCGTTCCAGCCTACATACTACTTCCGCGCCGACCAGGGGGATGGTCCCCTGTTTCTGGATGAGGAGCACGGACTGCTGCGCATAGGGGAGGACGGCTGGGTCCTGGAGGGGAAGGCGCTGCGCTCCTTCCGTATCTCCGAGGACGGCGCGCCGCTGTTTGAAAGCGGCATCGGTACCTTGAAGTGCACCGTCAGCGATGTGCCCGACCAGGTGAACGTTATGGCGGCGGAGATCGCCCGGTTCCACCTGGAGCGCCAGAAATTTGAGCGCTGGGAGGCCATGGATGGCCTGCACCGCGCGGGGACCGAGAGCAGCGAGGAGCGCCGGGAACGGGAGCGGACCAACGATCTGCGCCGGCCCCGGTTCGATGTGCCTGCCCCCGTCAGAGAATTCCGGGTGGAGCTGACCTTGGATCACCCCTACCGGACCGTCTTTGACGCGAGGATCGCCGCTCCGGCCTTTGACCGGAACTATCCGCGGGCGGAGGATTATCTGAAGTCCTACCGGGAACAGACAGAGGAGCTGCATCTGCTGGCCGCAAAGCTGATGCACATGATCGCCCCCGGCGCGGGGGAGACCCAGAGCGGCTTTGGCTGGGTGCGTTCCATGCAGATGGTGCTCAGCCGGATGCCGCGGACGAGAGCGTTCCTCTTCTGATGCCGGGCCCAGCCGCCGTGGCGGCGGAGGTTGATCGAGCAAAAACGAATACTCTTGGAGATACAAAACCCCGGGCGCTGTGCTTGCACAGCGCCCGGGTTCGTCTCTCTGCTGAAAATGAAACGAGCACTTGCCGGAAGACACAGTTTTCCGACAGAAAGGGGATACGGGCGAAACCGGCGAGATGACCAAAGGTGGTCCACATATCACTTAGAATGCCCAAACTGAAAAGTTTTTTGTTTTAGACCTTAAAAAGTTATTGAGTATACAAACTATTTTGGGTATACTATTAGCTGTAGGGAGGCGATACGATGATCAACAGACCGGACTATATCGCGGCAATCGAGCCGTTTATCGACAAGCCGCTCGTCAAGATACTTGCCGGTATCCGTCGCTGCGGCAAGTCTACGATCTTTGAGATGCTGAGAGAGGAACTGCTGCGGCGCGGTATTGGGGAGGACCAGATCGTCTGCAAGCGGTACACGGAGATGGATATTCCCGAGAACATCACCGCCAAGCAGATGTATGACGAGCTGACCGTTGCCATGGCGGGCAAGGGACATTGTTACCTCTTGCTGGACGAAATTCAGGAGATCACCGACTGGGAGAAGGCGGTCAACAGCCTGTTGGAAAGTGCGGATGCCGACATCTATGTGACCGGCTCCAACTCCAAGCTCATGTCCAGCGAGATCTCCACCTATCTGACGGGCCGCTATGTGTCCATTCCTGTCTATACGCTGTCGTTTAAGGAATATCTGGACTTCAAGGCCGACAGCACTTTATCCCGCAGGGAACTGCTGGAGGAGTATATTCGCTTCGGCGGTTTTCCCATCATTGCACTTAGCGAATATGATGAGCAAAGCGCTTATCAGATCGTCAACGGCATTTACCATACCGTAGTCTCCCGCGATATTGTCAAGCGTCACCGCATCAACAAGCAGGATCTTTTTGACCGTGTGGTGAAGTATATTATCGAAAATATGGGTAAGACCTTCTCGGCAAACTCAATCTCCACTTTCTTGAAAAGTGAGCACCGCAAGGTTTCGGTGGAGAGTATCTACAACTACCTGCGTTGGCTGGAGCAGGCGCTTATCATCTACCCCTGCGAACGCTATGACCTGCAAGGCAAGAGCATCCTGAAAACGCAGGAGAAGTATTATCTTGCCGATGTCTCCCTGAAATACGCACTGCTGGGCTATAACCGAAAAATGCTGGACGGCGCGATAGAGAATATTGTATACCTTGAATTGAAACGCCGCGGCTACGATGTTTACATCGGCAAGAACGATACAAAGGAGATCGACTTTGTTGCAACGCGCCGCGACGAGCGCGTTTATGTGCAGGTCTGCGTCCGGATTCCAGAAGCATCGGACCGCGAAGTGGGGAACCTGATGGAGATCCGCGATCATTACCCCAAATATGTTGTTACCCTCAACGAGATGGATACCGGCATCGAGGACGGCATCCGGATCGTTCACCTCGCGGATTTTCTGCTTGCCGAACAATGGTGATCATCTTTCGGCGGCTTCTCAATCCAAATGACTACGGAGACGGAGCGAGCGCAACCATCAAGTGACATACTCCCCGGGTCAGTAGACCCGAGGCTTCTCGTAAGGACGAAAAGTCGGGAACCCGGAGATTGCGCTTCACTGACCGACGCTCCGAATGGGAGTCTTACTCAGTCTCAGCAGAGGACGATGCCCCGCCCTCAAATAGTTGTGTTGTTATGCGGATTTCATCCCCTCAACGAGGATATTCACGGCTGCGTTCCCGTCTCTGTCAAGCATTGCGTGGCAAATGGGGCATTCCCAACGGCGAACATCCAGTGGCATTCCCTCAACAATGTGTCCGCAATGGGAGCATGTTTTTGAGGAAGGGTAGAAACGGTCTACATTGTGAAGCTGTCCACCTGTTTTGCTTAGCTGATTCTGAAGAATACTGACAAACTCTGTGAAAGCATAGTCAGATATCTTCCTTCCCCAAAGCTGCTGCATTGCCTTGATGTTCAGGTCTTCAATACAGACATCAGAGTATTGAGAAGCAATATCCGCTGCCAGCTTGTAGAACCAATCCTTCCGACGGTTTCGCACATACTGATACTTTCGAGCAACATCCATCTTTGCACGACGCCAATTTGCGCTGCCTTTCCGCTTGCGGCTCAAAGCCTGCTGCGCGGACCGAAGTGCTGTGGCGTTCTTTTCAAGAAAACGCGGCGACTCGATACGGCTTCCATCCGAACCGGTGAGAAAAGTCTTCAATCCGAAGTCATACCCGATGGCATTACCCTTTCTGGGTATGATTTCGGACGCGGGCTTTGCACACACGATACAGAGCCAGAAATCACCGCAGTTATCTCGCTTAATGGACACGGTCTTGATAGTGCCTTCGTATGGGCGGTGCGCTACATACTTATAGTCTTTGCCGAGGATAGTGGTGTGGTTCCCATCATGGAATTTGTACCCCGTCTGTTTCAGTGTGAAAGAAGAGTAATTCTTTCTCTTGCAGAAATGCGGGATACTGTGCCGACCGCAGCGTTGTTCCTTCTTGGCGTCAAAGAACGCCTTGTAGGAACGCTCTATGCGCTCGGCTACATCCTGAATAGACTGAGAACCAAGTTCACGCCAGTGCTCCTTATTCGGGCGCTTACGCACCTTTGTAAGATGCACTTTGAGCTTATTTGCGGATAGGTGTTTATGGTACATCTTGTAGTACCGACGGTGGAGAGCAATGCAGTAGTTGTAGACCTCGCAATGATAGTCGATGAGCCGGTCCAGATGCCGCAAACTCTTGTTACGGTACTGTATGTCATGACGATTTGCTTTTCTTGCTTAGACAAAACGGCTCACCTGCCTTTCATTCAGTCGTATTGCCCTTCGATGTAGGCTTTGATGGTCTCGGAAGAAACATCCCCGGCGGATGCCACAAAATAGGATGGTGCCCAGAAGGATGCTCGGTAATCTCTCTGATGCACAAGCTCAGGGAACTTAACTAACAGCTTCCGCGCCGATTGCCCCTTGAAGCACTTTACCACCTCGGAAGGGGATATCGATGGTGGCACAGAGACAAACAAATGAATGTGGTCCGGCATGACCTCGACCGCTAAGATTTTCCATCCCTTATCTTTGGCGATGGAATGAAGGATGTCCGTTAACGCCTCTCGATACGGCCCGAGGACAGCCTTGCGGTACTTCGGTATCCAGACTATGTGTAGATTGAGTAGGTATCTCGCATGACGCGATTTATTGAACTTTTCCATGCGTCTATTATATCACAACAGTAGACCATGTGCAAATCACAAAGACACAATTTTGAGTGTACGGGGGAATAAGGTGTTCACTTTCATCTCCGGGTTCGAAACCCTAGGTTTTCCCGTTCACTTTGATAATTAAAAAGTCATTGACATGCAATGCAAATCATAGTATATTAGAGATACGGTATGTTTACTTGTTTATTATATTAACAATTGCGACGTTAATTTAAAGGAATAATTAACTACTAAGAATGGGGCCGTATACTTCGGTGGCAGCACGAGAGGAAGGTTGACCAATGATCAAAGACAATACGCTTGCGTGGAGACTAAGAAAAGCAATGCACGACAGGGGAAAAGGCGTGAAGGAAATCTGCGGCCAAGTAGGGATTACGACAGCTGCTCTGAGTCAATATGTTACGGGCACGCGCGAACCAAGCACAAAGGTATTAGTTGCGCTTGCAAGTAGCTTGGATGTTTCCACAGACTACTTGCTTGGACTGTCGCCTACCATGCAGGTTGCGACAGAAGAAGCAGGAATTGCAAAGAAATACGGGCTCAGAGATAGCACATTGCAGCTTTTTAAAGCGTTGCATACGCAAGAGCACACTTCCGTTGAATGTGAAACGGAATTGATGCCTAAAGATACGAAATATAATGATTTTGTTGATGACAACACATGGACCTATGTGCGGAATATGCAGCCTGCTCCTGATATTCAGAGCTTTTTGCTGGATTTCTTTGACAACAAAAAGATCTACCGTATGATGGATGCAATTTGCTTATACCAGATTGCTGCTTCATATGTACGTCAGTTCCATGACCGGCATGAAGTCTATGAAGATGACTTAACAGACTCCGAGCGGGAATATGTTCTGAATTTGCATTTACAGGGGACAGAAACAGAAGACACCCGCTTCATTGCTGGTATTCCTCTTGTTTTTGGCGAAAAAGCGGAAAAATACAAGATGATGATCAAACGGCTTGCGGCGGAAATAATCGATGATTGTTGTGATAATTACGAGATATGCCACGATCAATTTTTCAGAGAGGCGAAAAAAGAATTTGCTATGCATATAAAGGATGCGGCATTTCTCCATTCAGAAGTGGAGGAAATTTTGGAACCAGAGGACAGCCTCCAATAAAATGTCTGCCCATGGGTGTTTTCCCATGGGCAGATATTTTTTGTACATGCTTGGCTGTTACTTTTTCTTTGCCTTGTCCTCATCCATGGCTTCAACGATTTCCGGAGTCATGCTGGATGGCAGGCGGAGCATATCGCGGTAAGCCTCATAGACCTGGGATTTTGAGAGACCAACCGCCTCGGCAATTTTGCCGAATGACATGCCATTCTGGCGCAGCTCGAGAATCGTCGAGCGCTTTCTCTGCACGATGATCGCAGAATTCAAATCTTCGTCCACTTTCAGCAGCTTGCGGCACTTGTAGCAGCAATCACGGCCTCGGGTCGTTCGTCTACCGCAATACTTGCATTTTGACGCCAGTGGATGAGCCTGGCAGCGGCAGCAAAGCCCGCTGGGGTGCCTCGTCCGTCTCTTTCCGCACTGTGTGCACAGCTCAGCATATTTCAGTCCCATGTTTGATTTCCTCCTTGAAATTTATAGCAAAACGGACGCAGTGCAGGTTGCCCCGACACAGCGCCCGCTTGCTACAAATTTCAAGGCTATACCATGCTCCCCATCTTGAATTCATGGGCGGGAAATGGTATAATAAGCCCTTGGTAGTGTAGCCGTATGGCTATTGTGTATGGTGGTGCGACACCTGCATAGACGTGGGGGGAGTTGGCGCTCTCTCCACGTTGCTACCGTTTTAGCTTATACCCATTATATCATGCGGAAGTCTGTTTCGCAACCTGGAAAATGCAAAAAAGTGCGGCACTCAGCAAGTAAATGCGAGTGAGCTGGGTCTTATGCGAGAGAAAAGTTCGTACAACCCAGTGGGTAATTTTGGAAAAGTGACTCAGTTGTACGGAGTAGAAAACTGTTCTTAAAGTTAACCGTAGAACCCAGTCATGTTATAGAGAAGCCTACTTGATATCGCTGCTTCGCAGTTTTTTTGCCATTCCATTTACCTGAGCCTCTCGATCTGCTGCCAAAGATACAAAAACCCGGGCGCTGTGCTTGCACAGCGCCCGGGTTCGTCTCTCTTGCCAACGGGGGAAGGGGGCAAATCGGTTTTTCTGCTTTTTTGCCGGGGTCAGCTCATAGGACCAATTGGCATTCGTCGTGCTTTTCATTACATAAATAAAGAATGTCGTATCCGGTCATGCCTTCAACAACATTTTCTCGCACCGAGATAGATCCTTTTTTGAGAGTGATTTCCTGCCCACTTAACTTAAAAGAAGTACGGCCGGGAGGGGATGTGGGAAAATAAAATTCATTGAGATATGCGTTGTTAATTTTCCCCGTCTCCATGAACTCATATTGGAGCTGGGCATAATAGCTTCGCACGTTGGCCCAGTCGGTTGCGACGCGCGCCTTGTGAAGCTGTGAGCTGAAGGTCGGGATCGCGACGGCCACCAGAACGGCGATGATCGCCGCACCGATCAGCATTTCCACCAGTGTAAATCCGTGATTTCGTTTTGCGGTCGGGGTTGTTCTCTGTTTCGTCATTTTGCCACCATTTTTCATACCGTATCGGCGCGGGCCGCCCATAGGGAACAGGGGGCCTGCCGTATATGCTCTGTTTTGCCCGACTCTCGATTCAGGTGTGAGCTGGGTCGGAGTTTTTATTATATGGATAGCACCTGCCGCCGTCAATTCTTTGCGGCAAAATTTTCAAATTTTATGCATTTTGGTGAAGAAAGCGGATGCTTTGCAGGAGCGTCAGACGGAATATGGCGGACATCTATCCGTAAATGAACAACAGCAGCGGCAATTTGCCGCTGCTGCTCTGCGTGTCGAAAAAGTCGTTTCTCTCAGCTGTGCGTCCGAAAGGGGAGAGGCCGTCACTGGATGGCGAAGATCAGCTCCGCGGTGCAGGCCGTCTCGCCGTTCACCGTGGCGGTGCAGACGCCGATGCCCACCGGACCCCGGCGCTTCGTGAGGGTACATTCTAATTCCAGAACGTCTCCGGGGATGACCTGCCGCTTGAAGCGGGCGTTTTTCACGCCGCCGAACAGGGCGATCTTCCCCCGGTTCTCCGGCAGGGATAGAATCGCCACGGCCCCCACCTGAGCCAGCGCCTCTAAGATCAGCACACCGGGCATGACGTGCTTTTGGGGGAAGTGGCCGCAGAAAAACGGCTCGCCCACGCTGACGCACTTGATACCCTTGGCCCACACGCCGGATTCCCCGTCGGTGATGCGGTCCACCAGCGCGAAGGGGTAGCGGTGGGGCAGGATCTCGGCGATCTCATTGGAATTTAACTGTAAGCCCATGTCAGTCCTCCCATTTCTTCAGCAGCAGGCTGCCGTTGTGTCCGCCGAAGCCCAGAGAGTTGCTCAGGGCGTACCGGATGTCCGCCGGACGGCCCTCGTTGGGTACGATGTCCAGATCGCAGTCCGGGTCCGGGGTCTGATAGTGGATGGTGGCGGGGAGGAAGCCGTCCCGCAGGCTCAGGGCGGTGAAGATGGCTTCCACGGCCCCGGCGGCTCCCAGCATATGCCCGGTCATGGACTTGGTGGAGCTCATAGCCAGCTGATAGGCGTGAGGGCCGAACACGGTTTTCACCGCGGCGGTCTCCCCGGCGTCATTGAGGTGGGTAGAGGTGCCGTGGGCGTTGATGTAACCCACCTGCTCCGGCGCAACGCCGCCGTCGGTCAGCGCCATGGCCATGGCCTTGGCACCGCCGCTGCCGTCCGCAAGGGGAGCGGTGATGTGGTGGGCGTCGCAGGTGGCGCCGTAGCCCGCCACCTCGGCGTAGATCTTCGCCCCCCGGGCCTTGGCGTGTTCCAATTCCTCCAGAAGCAGCACGCCCGCGCCCTCGCCCATGACGAAGCCGCTGCGCTCCGCGTCAAAGGGAATGGAGGCCCGGTCGGGGTCCTCCGTCTGGGTCAGGGCCTTCATGGAGGTGAAGCCGCCGATGGACATGGGCGTGATGGAGGCCTCGGTGCCGCCGCAGAGCATGACCTCGGCGTAGCCGTCCCGAATGTAGTGGAAAGCGTCGCCCACGGCGTTGGTGCCTCCGGCGCAGGCGGTGACGGGGCATGAGCACATGGCCCGGAAGCCCGCGTCGATGGCCACCTGACCCGCCGCCATGTTGCAGATGGCGGTGGGGACATAGAAGGGGGATACCCGGTCAAAGCCCTTTTCCTGACCCCGGCTGTGCTCCGCCTCGGTGATGGCCTGTCCGCCGATGCCGCTGGAGAGGATCACACCGCAGCGGTCCGCATCCGCCTGCTCCACGGAGAAACCGGCGTCCGACAGGGCCTCCCGGGCCGCCGCCACGGCGAACTGGGTGAAACGGCCCATACGCTTGGATTCCTGACGGCCCAGCAGGGCCTCCGGGTCGAAGCCCTTTACCTCTGCCGCCAGCTTCACCTTCTGGGCGGCGGGATCGTAATGGGTGATGGGGCCGATGCCGCACACGCCGTTTTTCACGGCCTGCCAGCTTTCTCCCGCCGTCAGTCCAATGGGGGTCACAGCCCCCAGACCGGTGATAACAACTCTGCGTCGTTCCATGTCGCGTTCCTCCTCACATACTCATGCCGCCGTCAACGGCCAAAACCTGCCCGGTGATGTAGCCCGCGTCCTCGTCGGCTAAAAAGGCCACGGCCTTGGCCACGTTTTCCGGCGTTCCCATGCGGCCCATGGGAATGGAGCCGAGGGCGGCGTTTTTCGCGGTCTCCGACAGTGCGGCGGTCATATCCGTGTCGATAAAGCCGGGGGCCACGGCGTTGACGGTGATGTTCCGTCCCGCCAGCTCCTTGGCGAGGGATTTGGTCATACCAATGACACCGGCTTTGCTGGCGGCGTAGTTCACCTGTCCGGCGTTGCCCCGGAGACCCACCACGCTGGAGAGGTTCACGATGCGGCCATAGCGCTGCTTCACCATCTGCCGGGCCACGGCCTTCATGCAGAGGAAGGCACCCCGGAGGTTGGCGGCGATGACGGCGTCAAAATCCTCCGGCTTCATCATCATGAGCAGGCCGTCTCTTGTGATGCCCGCGTTGTTTACCAGAATGTCGATGCGGCCGAAGGTTTTGAGGGCGGCGTCCATCAGGGCCTTCACCTCGTCCTCTTTCGACACGTCGCACCGGATGGCCACGGTCTTGGCCCCAAGGGATTCGCAGGCGGCAACGGTCTCATTGGCCGCCGCTTCGTTGCCCGCGTAGCAGAGCACCACATTGGCTCCGCCCCGGGCCAGCTCCAGACAGATCGCCCGGCCCAGTCCCCGGCTGCCGCCGGTGACGACGGCTGTTTTCTCAGAAAAATTCATAGTGATGCTCCTTTGAGGGTCTCCGTCAGCTGTTCCAGCTCCGCCGCAGTCTCCACGGCGTACACCGGCAGCTCCGGGACGGTTTTCTTCACAAAGCCGCTGAGGGCCTTGCCCGGGCCGATCTCCACCAGCGCGTCCAGCCCCATGGCGGCCATGCGGCGGAGGGAATCCTCCATGTAGACGCTGCTCTGCACCTGCCGCACCAGCAGCTCCGGGATGGCAGCGCCGTCGGGACGCTCCGCGCCCAGACAGTTGAAGATCACGGGGATCTGCGGCTCCCGGAACTCCACGGTGCGGAACCGCTCCGCCAGCGCGTCTCCGGCGGGGGCCATGAGGGGGGTGTGGAAGGGGCCGCTGACCTTCAGGGGCAGGCAGCGGCGGGCGCCCTTTTCCTTTGCTAGAGCCGCTGCGGTCTCCACGGCGGCCTTTTCGCCGCCGAGGACTAACTGACCGGGGCAGTTGTAGTTGGCGATGACCACGCAGCCGTGGGCGGAAGCCTCGTCACAGGCCTTCTGCAAGGCCGCCCGGTCCAGCCCCAGCACCGCTACCATGGCAGAGGGCCGTCCGGCTGCGGCTTCCTCCATGGCTTTGCCACGGAAGGCCACCAGCTCCACGGCGGTGTCGGCGTCAAAGACCCCGGCGGCATGGAGGGCGGAATACTCACCCAGAGACAGTCCGGCGGCAGCGGCGGGGACGATGCCCCGCTCCGCCAGCAGCGCGGTCATGCCTGCGGCAAAGGCCACCATGCAGGGCTGGGTGTAGCGGGTCTGATTCAGAACGCCCTTCGTGTCGGTGAAGGAGACCTCCTTCAAATCGAAATCCACCTGCGCGGCGGCGCTGTCCAGCACGGCGCGGAAGGTGGGGAAGCGCTCATACAGGTCAGCGCCCATGCCGGGGTGCTGGCTGCCCTGTCCTGCGTATAAAAATCCTAACTTCATTGTGCAGCTCTCCATTCGTCCATGATCTGAGCCATCTGCTCCGGTACGGTGGAGAGGGTGTTCACCTCGCCGCCGGCGGCTCCGCAGAAAAACAGGCCGTTCTCCCAATCGCCGTTCCGGGCGGCGATGAGGGCCTTGGAAATGCAGTAGGGGGCGTTTTTGCCGTCGCAGGTGACGATGCACTTCACGCACCGCTCCGGAGGCGGCTGGGTGCCAGCCTCCACCCGCCGGATCAGGGGGCTGCGGAGGGCCCGGCCCGGCATCCCCACTGGACTTTTCACCAGGGTGATGTCACCGGGGGAGGCGTTCAGCAGGCGCTGCTTGTAGCCCTCGGAGGCGTCGCACTCCGCCGTGGCGATGAACCGGGTGGCGAACTGCGCCCCGGCAGCGCCCTCCTTCATGTAGCGGGCCATGTCTGCGCCGTTTTTCACGCCGCCGGCCACGAAAACCGGAATGTCCCGGCCTGCCTTGTCCCGGAAGGGGGCGATGGCGGTCAGGACCTCCCGCAAAAGGTCGGAAAGGGAGGGGGGCGCGTCTAAATCCTGCCGGGAGAAGCCCAGATGCCCCCCGGCCTCCGGTCCCTCCAAGATCAAAAAGTCGGGGATGCGGCCATAGTGCCGGTCCCACAGCTTGCACAGCAGCCCCGCCGCCCGGCCGCTGCTGACGATGGGGGCGATGGCGGCGTCACTGTCGGAAACTTCGGAGGCCAGCGCGGGGAGATCCTTGGGTAGTCCCGCGCCGCAGACGATGGCGTCAGCCCCCGCCCGGAGAGCGGTGCGGACGCTGTCGGCGTACTGGGTGGTGGCGACCATGGCGTTGACGGCGATGAGCCCCGCGCCGTGGGCCAAAACCTTGGCATGGCGCACCTGCCGGTCCAGCGCCCGGAGATTGGCCTCAAAGGGACGTTTGGCGAAATCCGGCTCCTGAAAGCCGCAGACGGCGGTGGAGAGGGTCCCCATGCCGCCGCAGGCGGCTACCGCCCCGGCGAGGCCGTCCAGACTGATGCCAACGCCCATGCCTCCCTGTAAAATGGGGAGGGGGAGGGTCTTTCCCCGGATCGTTACTGCCATGCTGCCTCCGTGGCCTTCAAAACGGCCTGACTGCCGGTGTACAATTCCTCGAAAATTTGCCGCAGGGGCTTGATCTCATGGAGCATACCGGCCACCTGACCGGCCATGACGCTGCCCCGCTCCATGTCGCCCTCAAACACAGCGCGGCGGAGACCGCCGAGGGTGACGTGTTCCAGCTCCTCCAGCGTGGCTCCACGCTTTTCCAGAGCGAGATACTCCCGCGCCATTTTGTTTTTCAGCACCCGCACCGGCCCGCCGATGGAGCGGCCCGTGACAGTGGTGTCGCTGTCCTTGGCCTTCAGAAGGGCCAGCTTGTAGTTTTCGTGGATGGGGCACTCAAGGCTTGTCAGCAGGCAGGTGCCCACCTGAATGCCACAGGCCCCCAGAGCGAAGGCCGCTGCTGCCTGCCGTCCGTCGGCAATGCCGCCGGCGGCGATGACGGGAACATCCACCGTGTCGATGACCTGGGGTACCAGCGCCATGGTGGTCATTTCCCCCACATGGCCGCCGGACTCCATGCCCTCGGCGATGATGGCGTCGGCTCCCTGATTTACCAGCCGCTTGGCAAGGATGGAGGCCGCCACCACGGGCAGCACCTTGATCCCGGCCTCTTTCCACGCGGGGATGTACTTGCCGGGACTGCCCGCCCCGGTGGTCACCACCTGAACGCCCTCCTCAATAATGATCTGGGCCATTTCGTCGGCGCAGGGGTTCATCAGCATCAGGTTCACGCCGAAGGGCTTGTCCGTCAGGCTCTTGCAGATGCGGATCTGCTTGCGCAGCAGGTCCGCATCCAGCATCCCGCCGGTGGCGATGACGCCCAAGGCCCCCACGTTAGAGCAGGCGGCGGCAAATTCGCCTGTGGCGATGTTGGCCATGCCGCCCTGGATAATGGGGAATTCCGTCCCCAGCAGCTCGTTGAGTTTTTTCATAGTGTACTCCTCAATTTCACGCCATTTCCAGCACCGCGCCGCCCCAGGTCAGGCCGCCGCCGAAGGCCGTCAGCAGCAGGCGGCTGCCGGGACCCACGCGGCCCTGCTCCACCAGCTCACTGAGGACCAGCGGGACGCTGGCAGCGGCGGTGTTGCCGTAACGGTCGATGTTTTTGTAGTATTTTTCCGGCGGGATGCGGTATTTCCGCACCGCCAGGTCAATGATGCGGGCGTTGGCCTGATGGAACACGAAGAAGTCGATGTCCGCCGGGGTCAGTCCCGCCTTTTTCAGCGTGGCGTCCATGCAGGCGGGAACGGTCTCCACGGCGAATTTGAACACCTGCGTCCCCTCCATGGACAGGACGTTGGGCGCTCCCCGGCCAAGGCCCGGCAGACGCAGGAGAACATCGTCCCCCCGGCTGCCCAGAACGGCCCCGATGGAGGGCCAGCCCTCCCGGCACTCCACCACGGCGGCGGCCGCGCCGTCTCCAAAGAGAATACAGGTGCCCCGGTCCGTCCAGTCCACCACGCGGCTCAAAGCCTCCGCCCCCACCACCAGACCGAATTTCCGGGGGGAGGCATTCAGCAGGCACTCCATAGTGTGCAGGGCGTAGACAAAGCCGGTACAGGCGGCGTTCAGGTCGAAACAGGGGGTATCTTCCGGCAGACCCAGCGCCCGTTGCAGCAGACAGGCGGCAGAGGGCACCACGGTATCCGCCGAGACGGTGGCCACGATGCACACGCCGATGTCCGCCGGGGTGATCCCGGCCATGTGCAGGGCATCCCGCGCGGCGCTGACGCACAGCTCCGTGAGAGTCTCTTTTTCACAGCGGTAGCGGCTGCGGATGCCGGTGCGGGCGGTGATCCACTCGTCATTGGTATCCACCAGCCGGGAAAGATCGTCGTTGGTGACGGTATTGGCGGGGACACAGCGGCCTGTGCCCCGGAGCTTGATCCCGTTCATGTGTCCTCCTTCCCGCGGCCAAGGGCGCGGAATTTCTGATAGCGCCGTTCCGTCAGGCTGACGGCGCTTTCCTTCAGCAGGGGTTCCAGACAGGCGGTCAGCGCCCGGTCCAGATTCCACAGCATCCGGCTGGGGTCGGCCTGCGCGCCGCCCTCCGGCTCCCGGACGATGCCGTCGATGACCCCCAGCTTTTTCAACTCCGGGGCGGTGAGCTTCATCAGCTCCGCCGCCTCGCCGGAGCGCTGGGCGTCCTTCCACAGGATCGAGGCGAAGCCCTCCGGGGACAAAATGGCGTACACGGCGTTTTCCAGCATCAGCACCCGGTCGGCCACAGCCAGCGCCAGCGCGCCGCCGCTGTTGCCCTCCCCGGTGACGACGGCGATGACCGGCACCGTCAGACGGCTCATCTCAAAGAGGTTCCGGGCGATGGCCTCGCCCTGACCGTGCTCCTCGGCTTCCAGACCGGGATAGGCCCCGGCGGTGTCGATAAAGGTAAATATAGGGCGGCGGAACTTCTCCGCCTGCTTCATGAGCCGCAGAGCCTTGCGGTAACCCTCCGGCCCCGGCATCCCGAAGTTGCACCGGAGGTTTTCCTCCAGCGTTTTGCCTTTCCGGGTGCCGATAACGGTGACGGGCCGCCCGTGGAACAGGGCGATGCCGCCTAAAATGGCGGGGTCCTCCCGGCAGGCCCGGTCGCCCCGCTGCTCAAAGAAATCGGTGAACAGTCCGTCGATATAGTCCGTGATATTGGGCCGCTGGGGATGGCGGGCCAGCGCCACCCGCTCCGCGGCGGTTTTCTCAGCCATGGCGTTCTCCTTTCCCGTGGAGCTTCAGCAGACGGATGAGGGTGTCCCGCAGATCCTTCCGGGGGACCACCGCGTCCACAAAGCCGTGCTCCATCTGAAACTCCGCCCGCTGAAAGCCCTCCGGCAGGGTCTCGCCGATGGTCTGCTGAATGACGCGAGGCCCGGCGAAGCCGATAAGCGCACCGGGTTCGGCCAGAATAATGTCTCCTAACGAGGCAAAGCTGGCGGTGACGCCGCCGGTGGTGGGGTCCGTGAGAACGGAGATGTACAGCAGCCCTTTTTCCGCGAACCGGGCCAGAGCCGCGCTGGTTTTCGCCATCTGCATGAGGGATAAAATACCCTCCTGCATCCGCGCCCCGCCGCTGGCGGCAAAGAGGATCAGGGGCAGCTTGTTTTTTCCGGCGTACTCGATGGCCAGCGTCAGCTTTTCTCCTACGGCGGCGCTCATGCTGCCCATGAGAAAGCGGCTGTCCAGCACGCCCACCACGCAGCGGCTTCCGCCCACGGTGCCGGTGGCGGTGACCACGGCCTCGTTCATGCCGGTCTTGCGGCGGGCACCGTCCAGCTTGGCCCCGTAGCCGGGGAAGCGGAGGGGGTCATTGGCCGTCAGCTTTTCATGCAGCTCCCGGAAGGAGCCGGGGTCCAGCACGCTGCTGAGCCGGTAATAGGCCCCCATGGGGAAGTGGTAGCCGCACAGGGGGCAGACGGACAGCGCCGCCGCCACGTCCCTGCGCTGGCTCTCCCCGCCGCACAGGGGGCAGGTGACTAACTTTTCACCGGGGACGTAATTCTCCCGCATGGCTTTCATGGCCAGAAGCCGCGCCCGGCGTTTCGCAAAAATGTTTTCCATGTATTATCCTTTGTGATCGTCTACCCGGCGGCTGAATTCCAGCAGCTCCGGCAGGCTCCGGTCCAGAAAGGCGGTTGTGCAGCCGCCCCGGACAAAGGTGGGGTGGAACAGCAGCTCATAGGACAGCTCCGCATTGGTGGGGAAGCCCTCTAAGGTAAATTCCTCCAGACAGCGGCGCATCCTGCGGATGGCTTCCAGCCGGGTGGGGGCGTGGACCATCACCTTGGCGGCCAGAGAATCGTAATAGGGGGAGAGGGTGCAGCCGTTATAGAGGGCGGAGTCCACCCGGACGCCGGGGCCGCCGGGGAAGTGGAGAAATTCCACCTTGCCGGGGCAGGGCCGGAAATTGGCCGTGGGGTCCTCGGCGTTGATGCGGCACTCGATGGCGTGGCCGGTGAGGATCACGTCCTCCTGAGTCAGATCAAGGGGCAGACCGGAGGCGATGCGAAGCTGCTGACGCACCAGATCCACGCCGGTAATCATCTCCGTGATGCCGTGCTCCACCTGGATGCGGGTATTCATCTCCATGAAGTAGAAATGCTGCCCGTCGCTGTCCAGCAGAAATTCCACAGTGCCCGCGCCCTCGTAGTGGACGGCCTGCGCCGCTTTCACGGCGGCCCGGCCCATCTCCTCCCGCAGCTCCGGCGTCAGGCACCGGGCGGGGGCTTCCTCGATGAGCTTCTGGTTCCGGCGCTGGATGGAGCAGTCCCGGTCTCCCAGATGGATGACGTGGCCCTGCCGGTCCGCTAAAATCTGGAACTCGATGTGCCGGGGCTCCAGCACCAGCTTTTCCAGATACATCTCGTCGTTTCCAAAGCAGGCGTTGGCCTCCGCCTTGGCGGCGGCGTAAGCGTCGGGCAGGTCTTTAGAACTGTCGCAGCGGCGGATGCCCCGGCCGCCGCCACCGGCGCTGGCCTTCAGCAAAACGGGATAGCCCACCGTCTCCGCCACGGCCAGAGCGTCCTCCACAGAGGATACCGGCCCGTCGGAGCCGGGGGTCACGGGGACTCCGGCGGCGCGCATCAGGTCCCGGGCGGCGGATTTGGAGCCGGCCTTCCGGATGGCGTCCCCGGAGGGACCGATGAAGGTGATGCCGTTTTCCGCGCAGGCGTCGGCAAATTCCGGGTTTTCCGACAGGAACCCGTAGCCGGGGTGCAGACCGTCGCAGCCGGTGGCTATGGCGGCAGAGAGCAGCGCCTGAGGGTTTAAGTAGCTGTCAGCGGCCCGGGGAGGGCCGATGCACACGGACCGGGTGGCCAGTTGGACGTGGAGGGCCTCCGCATCCGCCTGAGAATACACCGAGACCGTCTCGATGCCTGCCTCCCGGCAGGCCCGCCGCACCCGGAGGGCGATCTCCCCCCGGTTGGCGATCAATACCCGCTTCAGCATGGCTGATAGCGGAACAGAGGCTCCCCGAAGGAAACCAGCGCGCCGTTTTCCTTCAGAACCGCCGTGATCTCGCAGTCACAGGGGGCGGGGATCTCGCTCATCATCTTCATGGCCTCCAGCAGGCAGACGGGCTGGCCCTTGCGCACCCGGTCGCCCACCTTCACAAAGGGGGGCTGCTCCGGGGCGGAGGCGGCGTAGAAGGTGCCCACCATGGGGGCGGTGATGGCATCGCCCTCCGGCTCAGCGGCCGCGGGTACCGCCGGGGCAGCAGCCGCTGCCGGGATCACCGGCGCAGCGGGCGCGGCAACGGCCCGCTCCATTTCTATGGTAAAATCCTGGGTGGACAGCTTCAGCTTGGACAGGGAGCTTCCCTCGAAGCGGGCCAGCAGGTCGTTCAGTTCTTGATTGGTCATGGAATATCCTTTCCTCGCAAAACCGGACCGCCGGAGGGTCTGTACCCTCCGGCGGACGCACGTTAATTCTTGTGAGCGGCCAGATAGGTCATGATGTCGCCCACCGTTTTCAGGTTGGCGGCGTCCTCCTCGGCGATGGAGATGCCGACGGCCTCTTCCAGGGCCATGACCAGCTCTACGGCGGCCAGAGAATCGGCGCCCAGATCGTCAGCCAGAGAAGCGGTGGGGGTCACGGCTTCGGCGTCGCAGCCCAGAGTCTCGACAATGATGTCACGCACTTTTTCAAATTCCATGATATATCTCCTTGTTTCAGTGAAAGTCGGCTCTTGTTAGTTAAAAATATTTACTTAAAATAATTTAACTAAAAGAATTGAACTATATAATAGCGGACGACTATCCCAATGTCAAGAAAAAAATTGTGAATAAACGGTTAAAACCGGGGAAAGTGGGGGGCGCAGCCTATTTTTTTGATTGACAGGGGAAACTGGATGTACTATCATCCAATTAAAAGGATGTATCTGCAACTATCTCTCGACCGGGCACAGGCTCCGGGGAAAGAAACGCTGTCAATAACCCCCACCAAATCTAACGATTTGGTGGGGGCTTGCGAGAAATCGTAAGCCCTGATTGACTACCCTAAGTGTTTCGAGCACTACGTTACTCAAGAATGTAAGAAAAGGCACCGGCGGGCGTGAATCCGAACCTGCCGCACTGCGGTGTGTGATTAAAAGCTCTGAGGGTAAGGAGCAGTGTTGCACACGAAAACCTTGAGATAACATTGGGTACGGATACCTGATGGCCGAAAGGCCGCGTGGCTTTTTCGTTA
>ENA-USUG01001378-USUG01001378.1-human-gut-metagenome-genome-assembly--contig:-NODE-1378-length-41169-cov-14.322350_pt1 | contig 41169 bp, 34 predicted proteins | sample MGYA00250059_ERZ773394 | MGnify/ENA primary metagenome ERZ773394 (study PRJEB29103, sample SAMN06111957) | human gut metagenome | biome: human gut; feature: ankylosing spondylitis patient; material... | reverse complement strand
CCTACGAAGACGATGTCAGCTGAGTTACAGTCAGCCCCAGTTGGCCACTTTGGTATCTCCCCTTTGTTCAAAGAACATTTGTTTCGGGTGCAAATATACAGCTTTTTGGTTTTGGCGCAATAGTTTTTGGGAATTTTTTGCGAGCCGATATTTAATTTCTTTAATAATATAAAGGGGTTCAGAGAGTTGTTTGACGGAATTCGTGGTGTAAATGGTATTCTTATATTTGATAATTGTAGGTATGGATGGAATAATAACTACATTTGTAATGAGTTATAAATATTATAAGGATGCAAGATTTAATAAACGGACGTTGCGGTTGGTGTGGAACAGACGAATTGTATGTGAAATATCATGATCAAGAGTGGGGAAAATTGATGACCGATGATAAGAAATTATTTGAATTTCTAGTGTTGGAGAGTGCTCAAGCCGGATTAAGTTGGATAACAATTCTTCGGAAACGGGAGGGATATCGCAAAGCCTTTTGTGATTTTGATGTCGAGCAGGTGGCGCGGATGACGGATGAAGATGTTGAACGGTTGATGCAGTTTGATGGTATCGTGAGAAATCGTCTGAAAATTAAATCGACAATCACGAATGCAAGGCTATTTCTTGATATACAAAGGGAATTCGGTAGTTTTTATGACTACACGCTGTCGTTTTTCCCCAACAGGGAGCCGCTTGTCAATACCGTTCGAACTTTAAACGAGGTGCCTGCATTTTCTCCCGAATCTGATGCCATGAGTAAGGATATGAAAAAAAGGGGATTTAAATTCTTTGGAACTACGATTTGTTATGCTCACTTGCAGGCCACGGGGTTTATTAACGATCATTTGGTGGATTGCGTTTGTCGAAAAGGGGTATGACAATATAACTTTAGAAAGAGGGGATAAAAGAAAACCGCCCGAAGGCGGTTTGAATTATTTCTTTTTATATCCCACGGGTTGCGTGTAGATAACGAGGTGTTTTTCCGGGAGTCCGATGATTTTGGCTAATTCTTCCTTATCCACGGAACCGATGACCACGGTTGCCATGTCTTTCGCGGCGCATACCAGATAAACGGATTGTGCCATGTAGCCGGCGTGGTGGTAAGAGTATTCTTTTTGGTGTTCAGGATTCGTGATTCGCCCTTTTTTGTTATGATCGGCCGTGTAGATAAAACACACGGGAGCGATACCCATGAAAGGTTGTGGACCACACTCTTTGCGGAAATCTCCTTTCTTCACGAGTTCCAGTTCATGTTTCTCGGCATTATAACGATAGATACCGTCTGCCGTGGCCACGTAAAGCACCATTTCCTGCCAGTTGGTGGCAGTGGGAACAGTTCGTTTGCCACTTTCCGGACGATTAATGCCGTTGGCTGCCCACACTAGGTCGGAAAGGTCCTGTAGGGATAGTTGTTTCGTGTCGAAATTCCGGTCTGTTTGCCGTTCGTTCAAACAGTCCATGAGAGCTTTTCCCCCACTTTTTTTCGGGGCGGGTAATTTGATGTTTTGTGCGCTGATTGTGCTACCTAATACGGTTAGAACCAGCATCGTGATAATTGTTTTCATTCGTTTACTACATTAGTGGGTGTACCATTAAAAAAGTTCAGGATGTTATCAACCGCTTCCTGCCCGGTGGCAATGCGCGTGTCGATAGTTCCTGTAGCGTTGTGTGGGGCAAGGATCACGTTATCCAAGCCATAGAGTATTTCTGTAATATGGGGTTCGTCCTCGAATACATCCAAGGCTGCCCCGGCGATTGTTTTATTTTGTAGACAGATCGCTAATTCTTTTTCATTGATGACAGCTCCGCGGGCCGTATTTACCAGAATAGCGGTCGGTTTCATCAATTCGATTTCCCGTTTCCCGATCATGTGGCGGGTTTCATCTGTCAGGGGTGTATGAATGGAGACGAAATCCGATCTTTTCAACAACGTGTCAAGATCTACTTTCTCGTATCCTTCTACGGTGCTTCGGCGATTGTAGTAGATGACATTCATCCGGAATGCTTCAGCCAGTTTAGCCACGGTTTTACCGATATTTCCCATACCGATGATACCCAGCGTGCGTCCTTCCAGCGTGAATCCGAGATTTTTCATAACACCCCACATGCTTTCTTTTTCAACCCGGACGCGGCGATCGCATTCGGTGATTCGGCGTGCAGCACTCAACATGAGTCCCATGGCCATTTCTGCCGTCGGGAAACATACGGCTTTCGGGGTATTGCAAACAGCGATGCCTTTGGAACGGGCAAATTTGATGTCGATGTTATTGTAGCCGACACCGAAATTGCTGATTATTTTTAGTTTTTTCCCGGCCTCGATAACGGCGTTATCAATTGTGCGGGTGAAAATGCCTAGAATAACGTCATAATCCGGAACAAGTTTAATTAATTCTTCCGTGGTGAAATACTCGCCTTCCGGCATGGTGATCGTGTGTTCTTTTCCCAGTTTGGCGAATGATTCGCGGGGAATGTTGTACGTAACGAGAATTTTCATATTTTTAATTTTAAACTGTGTTAATTTCTTGATTTGTGATTTTAGATGACACTTCAACAACCCCCTCTAACTTCCCCTTACACAGGGGGAGAATGCGCTACATTGAAATATAGAAGCGACTTTTTGTCCGTTTTTCTTCCCGTGTAAGTGGGAACCAGAGGGAGCGTTGTTCATTCTAAATTTTAAATTCTAAATTTTTCTCAAGCTCATGCGAGCGTCAGCCGGGGCATCCAGCCCGATAAACTGTGACGCCAGGTATTTGTAATATCCCGTAACGGCAACCATCCCGGCGTTATCCAGCGAGAAGCCCAACCGGGGAATAAAAACTTCCCAACCGAGACGGGCGCCTTCGTCATACACGGCTTTTTGTAATCCGGAATTGGCAGATACACCACCACCGATAGCGATTTGTTTGATGCCGGTCTGTTTGGCGGCTTTTTTCAATTTGGCCATGAGGATATCAACGATCGTTTTTTGCAGTGAGGCACAAAGATCATTGAGATTATGTTGTATGAAATCCGGGTCGTTTTTGATTTCATCCCGAATAAAGTACAGGAATGAAGTCTTCAGCCCACTAAAGCTATAATCCAAACCGGGAATATTCGGTTTGTTGAACGTGAATCTCTCCGGATTTCCTTCTTTCGCCAGACGGTCGATTACCGGGCCTCCGGGATAGGAGAGTCCCATTACTTTGGCGCATTTGTCATAGGCTTCTCCCGCTGCGTCATCAATGGTTTGCCCGATAACTTCCATGTCCAGATAGTCACGTACGATGATGATTTGCGAATTTCCCCCGGATACGAGTAAGGTCAAGAACGGGAATTTCGGGTGACAGGCTTCCACTCCCGGTTCTTTGATGAAGTTCGCGAGGATGTGAGCCTGCAAATGGTTTACCTCGATCATGGGTATTTGTTTGGCGATAGCAAATCCTTTGGCAAACGATGTCCCCACGAGAAGGGAACCCAGTAATCCGGGACCTCGGGTAAAGGCCACCGCATTTACTTCATCTCCAGATACTCCTGCCTGTTTTAAGGCTTGTGCTACAACCGGGATGATGTTTTGCTGGTGAGCCCGGGATGCCAATTCCGGTACAACTCCCCCGTAGGCCTCGTGAACCTTTTGACTGGCAATAACATTCGATAACACAACCCCGTCTTTTAGTATAGCGGCCGAGGTGTCGTCGCAAGAAGATTCAATACCGAGAATTACAACGCCCATTTTAATTTCTTGATTTTAGATTTTAAATTTTAGATTCCAACAGCACGAATTACAACTCTATAAGCCGTTATCAGCGTTGAGTTACAATTTTTTCCCATTTTCAACTTTCCATTTTTAATTTTCAATTATTAAGATGAAATGTTCTGCAATATTAATAAATTTGCGTGCAAACTAAAATAGTGACAGCATAAAAAAAATAATCTCCATATTATCCCGGTGTGTGATAGGATTGGTCTTTTTGACCTTTGCTGCATACATGGCTTTGATGACCCCGTTTGTGCAGACGAGGTTAGTGGATTATTTTACCCGCATTTTGGAGGAACGGACGGGGACCACGATTTCTATCGGACGAGTGGAATTCCGCCCGATAGAGTCACTGATACTAAATGATGTATTTGTTCGGGATTGTCGCCAAGATACGCTTGTATTTTGCGAGCGGTTGATGATGAAGGTGGATTCCGTGAGTTTCGTGAAAAGACGATTCACGATTACGGAAGCTGCTTTCGAAAAAGCGAAGTTTAATGTATGGATCGAACGTAGAAAAGATGGGGGTGAGAGTCTTACAAACGTGGAACGGCTCATCAATTCTTTTTCGTTTTCCAAGGCCGATTCCGTGCCTCAGACTTCTTCGGAGTGGAACGTGAATCTGGCTCAGGTAATATTGAAAGAGTGTCGTTTCCGGTATATCGAGAGTGATCATGAACCGATAGATTACGGGATCAATTGGACGGACGTGGAGTGCCAGAATCTGAATGTGCGTATTTTCGGTATTGATTTTTCGAACAAGCAATACAGGGCTAAAGTTGATGGACTTCGTTTCAGGGAAAAGTCCGGTTTCGAGGTGACCAACATGGGAGGGGAGGTCGTGGCAAGTGATGATAATTTATTGATAACAAACACGTTTATACAAACGGAACGGAGTAAGGTTTACTTGGACACGTTGGAGTATAACTGGGTTCCGGAACACGATTACTGGCGTAATTTTACCACGAGGATGCAACAACGTTACGTGTTTACCGATTCTCGGGTAAGTTTTGACGATCTGGCGTATTTTAACGGGAAGTTGTTGGGGATGCATAATACCGTTTTCGGTAGCGGGGTGGTTTTTAACACGATAAACAATCTGGAAGGGCGTGATTTAGAGGTTTATCTGGGCAATAAGAGTGTGCTGCATGGTTCATTTGCATCGCACGGGTTACCTGCTTTTTTCGAGACGGATTTTAATATTGATTTTACAAATACGAAGGTGTCACCTCCTGAATTAGAGGCTATTTACATGCCTTGGCTTGGGAGTCATTACGTGAAGATACCAGAAATATTGCATAAATATGATGTCTTTACTTTCGACGGGAATTTTCAAGGAAAGATTGAAGACTTTGCCATTAAAGCTCGTACCACGACTCCCGGAATGGTGGGGAGTGTGCTTTTTAATTGCGTGATGGACAGTATCGGGGATATTCGTTATGATGGTTGGGTCGGTTTGGGACAGGTGCAATTGGGATTCCTCACGGGGCAATCCTTTTTGGGGAGAGGGTCGTTTTTCGGGAAGTTTGATGGTGTGCTGGGCGATTCGACTTCGTTATTTAATTTATCGAGTGATATACGCCGTTTACAGCTATTTGACAGGGAAATTCGGAATGTTCGCCTGACATTGGGGACGAAAAACGATCATTTATATCTGCTCTCTTCCGTGAGAAACGATAGTTTGCAGGCGGATGTTCTTTTAGATTATATTATGGGCGACACGTTGAGTCTGGCGAAAACCGAAGGTTACGTGAACGTGCGTCAGTGGGATTCGTGGGCTCCCTCTGTTTTTGGAGAACGAGAGTCTGTTGAATTTGATTTTAGCGGTACTCTGAAACAAAGCGAGGATAATCGTTGGGTGGAATTACTGGTACCGGAGATGAAATACGAGAATAGTAGGGGAACATGGAGTACCGATTCCTTGAAATTCTCCACGACGATACTGGGTGAGTACAGTTTCTCTCAATTGCAATCTGATGTGGCGGACGTGACGGTGGAAGGTTTTTTCCATTCATTAGAAATGACGGATTTGTGGAATAGTTTTTTGGTAAGCTATTTGCCCGACTACAAGTATGCCGTTGACAAGACTTTGCCGGAAGGTACGAGCCTGATGCTGGACGTGCATTTAAATGACATTAACCCTTTTTTGAAAGTGGCTTATCCGCGACTGAAGCTGTCCCGGGGAGGGAATTTGAGCTGCGAATATAATTATGTCGACCGTCAAGTTGAGTTGTCTTTGATGGCAGATACAATCTCCTATGGTGATTTTAAATTACGTGATTCCCGGATGAAACTGAGTGGGGACGGTATAAACTTGCTCTGCACGTACACGGCTGATGAATTGAGATATATGAATCTCGGCAGGTTGTATAACGTGCGGAACGTGATCGAGGTAAACACGAATAACGTGAACGAGCGGCTGACTTGGTGTAATTGGGAAAGAGAGAGTTATAGCGGCTCATTTGCGGCTAACTTGCGTTTGTTGAAATACGGGGAGCGTCACTTGACCCAGGTGTTTATTCATCCGAGCACGTTCGTCATGGCGGATAGCACATGGTACGTGGCGCGTTCCATGATCTTGAAAGAGGATAATGATATTTTCGTGAATAATTTTGAAATTAGCCGGGGGAAACAGCGTTTCCGTTTGCGGGGACGGGTGACGGAGAATCCTCGTGATGTTCTTGCTTTGGAGTTTCGTGATTTCAGTTTGACCGAGTTTAACAAGATCCTTTTTGATAATAAATTGCAACTATTCGGCCAAGTGAACGGGGAGGTCAGAATTCAAGATTTGTACAAAGACAATTTGATATATGCAAACGTGAGTGTGGACCAATGGGGTGTTAACCGGGATACGTTAGGTGTGTTGGATTTGAATTCTCGTTGGGATGCACCGAATAGTGCTTTGGAAATAAGCATGGTAAACCGGATGAAAGAGAGAACCCCGATCGGGATGTGGGGGTATTATAAGCCTTCGACAGACAGTTTGAATGTGAATCTGGAACTTTCCCGGATCGAGGTGAATTATCTGGCCGGTTATTTCCCCGATATCTTGAAAGGTGGCGAGGGTACAATTTCGGGTAATCTGGTTATGAAAGGAACAACACAAAAGGCCTCGATTGACGGTTTTCTGGAAATGGATTCGGTATCGCTTACGGTAGCCGGGTTAAACACCGCTTTTAAAGTCGATGATCGTTTACCCGTGAAGAATAATCGGGTTGTGCTGGATAATTTTAAGATATACGATGCCAATGGACACACATCGGTTTGCTCGGGATATTACGATTTGAATTCAAATTTATACGACGTGTCGCTTAAATTTGATAATTTCCGAGTGCTAAATACCAAAGCGAACCAGAATGATGTGTTTTACGGGCAACTGTATATCACGGGACAATCCCGGATGAATAATTTGTCCGGGGGCGGGGCTTTATCCGTGAATTTGAAACCGGAGGCTCATTCCGTACTCTATATCCCTTTAACTTCCGCGTTGACGGAGGAAGACGGGAGTTTCCTGCATTTTATAAACAAACGTCAGCCGGATGGGGAGCGTCGTCCGGAAGAAGAACGTGTTTCGTTGGTTTCCAATTTTGATTTGAATGCTAATATCGAGATCAATAACAATCTGGAAGTACAAATTATATTTGATCCCACTATCGGGGATATTTTGAAAACGGTGGGAAGTGGTAACTTGCGTTTCGGTTTGGGAAAAGATAACGAGTTGAATATGTTCGGGGAGTATAAGATCGAGAAGGGAGATTACTTGTTCACGTTAAGTAACTTGATTAATAAAAAATTCGTGCTGAACCCCGGAGGAAGTATCAGGTGGAATGGCTCGCCGTATGATGCCACGATTGACGTGAGCGCCATATATAATTTGCGTACCTCTTTGAGCGATTTGCTTGCCGGAACCACGACGACGGTGGATAAGACGACGAAAGTACCCGTTGAGTGCGAGTTGAAGTTGGGAGAAAATCTGATGAACCCCAACGTGCAGTTCGGCATTAATTTCCCCTCTCTCGATATGCAAATGCGGAGTTTGATGCAGAGCTTTTTCTCCAGTCAGGATGAGATTAATAAACAGATGTTTTCTTTGCTGATATTGAATAAATTCTATACTCCGGATTATGTTGATAAGGATGCCGAGTTGGAAGAACGGAACACGGGATACCAGATGGGGGTGACAACGGCGAGTGAGTTATTGTCCAATCAATTATCCCGTTGGTTATCACAGATCAGTAATAATTTTGATATCGGCTTTTCTTATCGCCCGGGTGATCAGGTCACTACGAACGAGTTCGAGTTGGCTTTGTCGACCCAAATTTGGAATAACCGGGTGACAATTTCTGCCAACGGTAATATGATGGAGAAAGCAAAGACCAATTCCAACACGTCGATTACGGGTGATTTTGACGTCGACGTGAAATTGAATCGTCAAGGTTCACTACATTTGAAGGCTTATTCGCACACAGATGAGAAGATTACCTACAACGCGACGGAGACCGTGCAGGGTGTCGGTGTCTTTTATCAAGAGACGTTCGATACCTTCCGGGAATTATTCCGTAAATACCTGGCTATATTTAAACGGAAAAAACGATCGACAGCCACCGCACAATCCGCTGATAATAAGAAATAATTCATGTTTTAACTTTCTATTTCCCGTTTTTCATGTCTTTGTCATTGTTTTTTTGATTTTTTTTCATCAAATTGTACTCGTTACGTGAAAACGTCGAACCTAACTAAATTGCATTATGAAAAAAATGACTGAACAAGAGTACATGGACCGTGAGGCCAAATACGGTGCTCACAATTACCATCCACTTCCCGTGGTCTTAGAAAAAGGAGAAGGTATTTACGTGTGGGATGTTAACGGAAAACGTTATTTCGACTTTCTGTCGGCTTATTCTGCCGTGAACCAGGGACACTGCCACCCGAAGATTGTAGAAGCTATGACGGAGCAGGCCAAGAAATTGGCTTTAACTTCCCGGGCTTTCTATAACAACGTGTTGGGTGAATGGGAAGAATACATTACGAAATATTTCGGGTACGATAAGGTACTACCGATGAATAGTGGTGCCGAGGCTGACGAGACGGCTTTGAAATTATGCCGTCGTTGGGGATATGACGTGAAGGGAATACCTGCGGATCAAGCCAAGATTATTGTTTGCGATAATAATTTCCACGGTCGTACAATCACGATCATTACGCTTTCTAACGATCCTTCTTCTTATGCCGGATTCGGACCTTTTACTCCCGGATTTGAGAGAATACCGTATGATGATATACCTGCTTTGGAAGAGGCGTTGAAGGATCCGAACGTGGCCGGATTCCTTTTGGAACCGATTCAAGGAGAGGCCGGTGTTTACGTGCCGCATGAAGGCTATTTAAAGAAAGCATACGACTTGTGTAAGGCTCATAACGTGTTGTTTATGGCCGACGAGGTGCAGACCGGTATTGCCCGTACGGGTAAAATGTTGGCGTGTGACCACGAGGGGGTTCGGCCGGACATTTTGATTCTGGGTAAAGCCATTTCCGGCGGATTGATGCCTGTTTCCTGCGTGTTGGCAGATGACGAGATTATGTTGACCATTAAGCCGGGAGAACACGGTTCTACTTACGGGGGAAATCCCATTGCGGCTAAAGTATCTATGGCGGCGTTACAGGTGATCAAAGATGAGAAACTGGAAGAAAATGCCGAAAGACTGGGTAAGATTTTCCGGGAAAGAGTGAAAGCAATTAAATCTGATATGATGGAACTTGTCCGCGGTAAAGGTTTGCTGAACGCGGTGGTAATTACTCCGAAGAATGGCAAAACGGCTTGGGATGTATGTTTGAAATTGCGCGACAACGGTTTGTTAGCTAAACCGACTCACGAACATATCATCCGTTTTGCTCCGCCTTTGGTAATCAATGAAGAGCAATTGCTTGAAGCAATAGGTATTATCGAGAAAACGTTAAAGGAGTTCGAGTAATTTTAGTTAAATCTATTTCAAAGAGTCTTTTCGGGATTGTACGGTTAATCTTGAAAAGATTCTTTTTATTATTTCTTGATATGGCGGAAAATTTATTTTTCTGTGTATATTTGTTTGATTAAATATCCCTTTATGTCAATAGATTTTGATTCATTATTGGAAGGCATTAATAAAAAAGATATGCGGGCGTGGGAGGAGCTTTATGCAGGGTATTATGCCGTGTTGTGTTCTTACGTGAACAATATTTTGCGGGATCGAGATCAAGCCCAGGATATCGTGCAGGATGTTTTGGTGGCTGTCTGGAAGTCTTCCAAACAGTTTGGAGATATGAAGGAATTGACGTCTTATTTATACCGGGCTTGTTATAATAACGCCTTGATTTATAAGCGCAATGTTCAAATTCGTAAAGATATAGAGCAAAAAATTGTTTTGGAAACGGAAGTCGAGTTCTCGGATGAAATTTTTGCTATTACCGTGAGGGATGAGTTATTGAGACAATTGTATTGTTATATCAAGGAGTTGCCGGATGGTGCCAGGGAAATAATGGAATTAAGTGTTTTGGGATTCTCCGGGCCCGAAATTGCAGAAAAATTGGGGATCACGATTCACACGGTGAAAACTCAAAAGAATAGGAGTTTCAAGTATTTACGAGAAAAATTGAAAGATTCAGTTCTGTTATTTTTAATTTAATCAAAACTTTTTATCGTTTTTGTCATACTCTTTGTGGTTTCATGTATTATATAATAAACGATCCATTATCGATATTAAATATTTGAGGCTGTAATAGTAGTAACTGCTTGATTAATATAAGATAACAGTAGATGAAATTAGATTTATATAGCGTGGTGGAATTATTTCGAAAATCTTTCTCGACCTCACTTTCTGATGAGGAAAAGGAGGAGTTGGATGATGTTTTGCGAGATAATTATTTGAAAAAAGCATATGACCAATTATCAGATGAAACTTTTGTACTGGATAAATTCCGGGAGTTTGAAGAATACAAGTACAAGCCTGCTTTTAATAAATTAAAAGTTTACCAGCATCGAATTCGGATTCGTCGATGGACAATATGGGGATCGTCTATAGCTGCAGTCTTGATCCTTGTGTTTGTTTTGGTTCGTCCTTGGAAATATAATGGTAATATGCAGGAGTTCGTTAAGGAAACACAACATATTATACCACCTGGAAGTAGTATGGCCATTTTGAAGTTGGCAGACGGAAGAATGATCGAAATCGGGAAGCAGCCATTGAAACTTAAAGATACTCAAGGAAGCATGGTAAAATATGAAAATGGACGTCTTTCTTACTCTTCTGGAAAAGAAACTACGATAACAGAGGCTTACAATGAATTGGTTGTACCTGTTGGTGGCGAATGTCATGTTCTTTTGGAGGATGGTACGGACGTTTGGCTAAATGCGGATTCAAAATTGAAATATCCCATAGTGTTTAACGGGGAAAGTCGTGAAGTCGTATTGTCGGGGGAGGCTTATTTCGAAGTGAAAAAGGATAACCGCCCCTTTATTGTAAATCTGGAAAGTGGTGATATAACTGTACTTGGAACTTCTTTTGGCGTGAGCGCTTACCCGGGTTATCCGAATTATACAACCTTGGTCAGGGGAAGTGTTCGTTTTACATCCCTTCGACGGGAGCAGATTGTTTTAACTCCCGGGGAACAGGCAGTGGTTGATATTTTCGGGTCTCTGAAGAAACGGAACGTGGATGTAGAAGAATTTGTCGGTTGGAAGGATGGCGTGTTCATTTTCAAGGATAAACCATTGGCTGAAATCATGGAAATATTGGAGCGTTGGTATGGGGTACACGTGATTTTTCAAGATAATAGTTTGAAAGAATTGGAATACACAGGTAGTCTCGAAAGATATGATTCTATTAATACATTTTTGCAATTATTGGAAAAATTGGAAGAAATCCAATATGAAATAAAGGGAAATACGATAGTTCTATTTAAATAAAAGAGAGAGACAGGCAACAAATTTCTCAGGTTCGGCGTCTGTCCCTTCTCGATTTATATAATTAAATATAAATTACAATGATATGAAAAAAAATCGATTAATTAGGTTTCCTGACCGATTAAAAAGGTGTAAGAAAAATTTAATGATTATGAAATGGTGTGTTGTTTTTATCTGCTTGTTTACTTTGAACTTGTCTGCGGATGTGTATTCTCAAAAGAATATCGTGTCGCTGGACTTATCTGATGTGTCCATTGGACAATTTGTGAAAGCGGTTAAACAGCAGACATCCCTTAAGTTCATGTATAATTCGTCTATTGTTCGTCAGGCAGGGAATATCTCGGTGAAAGTTGAAAACAAAGAGTTGAAAGATGTGCTAGGTATGGTGTTGGGGCAAGTCAACTTGGAATACGAGTTTTTTAATAACGTGATCTTGATTCGAGCAAAAGATGAAAAGAAAAGCGAACAATTACAAAGAACCGTGAGAGGGTGCGTGAAAGACGAGAAAGGAACTCCTTTGCCGGGAGTGACGGTGGTGTTAAAAGGTGAAAACTTGGGTGTTGCTACAGATGTTAATGGTAATTATTCACTTTCTTTTTTGGATCAAAAGAATTTGGTTATATTATTTTCATTTGTCGGAATGTTACCGGTTGAAGTTAAATACACGGGACAGGATACTATTAATGTGGTATTGAAAGAGGATGTAGAAAAGATCGATGAAGTAGTTGTGAATGGTTACTTTACACGGAAGAAGGAAAGTTATACGGGCGTATCGACGACTTTTTCAGGGAGTGAACTTCGTAAAGTGTCAACGGGGAGTATTTTGAATACCTTATCTATGTTGGATCCTTCTTTTGTGAAAGTTGTAAACAACGAAATGGGGAGTGACCCGAATACTATTCCGAGTTTTGAGATACGTGGTTCCAGCAGTTTAAAATCAACATTTGAAGGTAATCCCAATATGCCTACGTTTATTATGGACGGTTTTGAGGTTTCTGCACAAAAAGTATTTGATTTAGATCCAACTCGTGTCCGTTTCATAACGATATTGAAAGATGCTGCAGCTACGGCAATTTATGGTTCCCGTGCAGCCAATGGAGTGGTTGTTATCGAAACTGAACTACCCAAAGCGGGAAAATTACAGTTTTCGTATAATGGAAGCGCCAATTTTGAGGTGGCAGATCTTTCTGATTATAATTTGATGAATGCTGAAGAGAAATTGGAATATGAAGTACGTTCGGGGTTGTATGAAACAAAAGATCAAAGTCCTGAATATGCTGATGACAATTTAACTTCTTATAATCAAATATTGAAATTGGTTAAAGAGGGCAATGATGTGGATTGGTTAGCTATTCCTGTTAGGGATGTGGGGATTGGTCATAAACACTCTGTTATGGCTGAAGGAGGAAATGAAACATTTCGTTATGCTTTAGATATTTCTTATTCAAATACGGTAGGGGTAATGAAAGGTTCAAAGCGCGATAATTATGGAGGAGGAGTTCGTCTTCAATATAATTTGAAGAAATTGAAATTTATGAACTATACATCTTTCAGTCATTTGAAGTCAGTGAATTCTCCCTATGGCAGTTTTAGTTCGTATACCTATTATAATCCCTATTATAATCCTTATGATGAGGAGGGTAATATAAAGAAAATACTCTATTCTTATCAGTATTATGATGAAGGAGTAAAGACAAAACCGATGTATAACGAGTTGTATAATGCTACGTTGCCATCAAAGAATCAATCAATAGGAAACTACTTTATGAATAATTTTTCCGTTGAGTATGATGTTGTTCAAGGATTGAAATTGAAAGCGAATCTGTCTTTGAGTGTCGATAATAATAAATCGGATGCTTACGTGTCAAATGAAAATACTAATTTTATTGGTAAAGAGCTGAGAGGGAGTTATTCGCAATCTTGGTCAAACAGTTTTAGTTATGATATAAATGTTGTATTAACTTATGTTCGAAATTGGAAAAAACATTTTTTGAATGTAGGATTGATTTATAATTTGCGAGAGAGTAATACAGACGCAACGAGTTTGTCTGCGGTTGGTTTTCCTAATGAAAATATGGATCATATTTCTATGGGAACTAGTTTTACGGAAGGAGGGAGACCGGGAGGAAGTTATAATATATCCCGCTTGATCGGTTTTGTTGCTAACCTCGGTTATACGTATGACAATAGATTTTTACTCGATTTTTCTTTGAGAAGTGATGGTTCGTCTTTATATGGAGCTAATAACCGCTGGAGTACATTCTGGTCTTTAGGAGTTGGTTATAACTTGCATAACGAAAAATTTATGGAGGGAGTTTCGTTTGTTGATTTGTTAAAAATACGAGGATCCATTGGAACAACGGGAGGACAAAATTTCAATCCGTATCAGTCAATGACGATGTATTCTTATAACGATAGTCGAATAAGCGGTATTTCTTATACGGGTTATATGGGTGTACTACTGAAGGCATTCGGAAACAAGAATTTGAAATGGCAAAAAGTAGAGAAACGGAATGTGGGATTGGATTTTGAATTACTTGATCGACGATTAAGAGGCTCGTTTAACGTGTATAGCGATCTTTCTAAGGATGTGCTTATCGATGTTACTGTTGCTCCGTCATTAGGTTTTTCTTCTTATAAAGAAAATTTGGGAGAAGTGAAAAATAGTGGCGTCGAATTGACATTAAAAGGAACCGTAATTCGTGATATGGATCGAGATATAATTTGGGATTTAATCTTTAATCTGGCGCATAATAAAAATAAAGTGATGAAGATTAATCGAGCTTTGACGGCTTTTAATGAATCACAAGATGCGGAGGTGAAGAATAAACCGACGATTAGGTATAAAGAAGGATTGTCTCAAAATACGATCTGGGTGAATGAATCTCTAGGGATTGACCCTGCTACGGGAGAGGAAATCTTTTTAGATATGAATGGAAATAAAGTGAATGAATGGAGTACGGCCAATTATAAACCTTTTGGTTCCACGGATCCTAAAGTTTACGGGACAATAGGAACAATGTTCGTTTATAAAAAATGGGAATTGAATGCACATTTATTCTACAAATATGGTGGTTATTTGTACAATTCGACCTTGGTAGATAAAGTGGAGAATGTAAATCCTAATGAAAATGGTGATAAACGAATTTTATATGATCGTTGGAATGCTCCAGGTGATATTGCTAAATTCAAAAAAGTTAGTGATGTTTCAGAGACTAAGCCCACATCACGTTTTGTAGAGAAAGAAAATTACATACAGCTTCAATCCTTGTCGCTAGGGTATGATTTCAGTAATGATAAACTTCGAAAAGTAGGTATTCAACGATTGAAAGTGTCGGCTATCGGTAATGATATATTTAAGTCATCTACTGTAAAAATGGAAAGGGGAACTTCTTATCCTTATGCAAGAACATTTTCTTTATCCGCTCAAGTAACTTTTTAATTTGATTGTTGTATGAAAAAATTAATAAATAAATCTATAATTCTTTCACTAGTCGTGGCATTGACCGCATGCAATGATTGGTTGAATGTTTCTCCTAAAACAGACATGAAAGCCGAAGATTTGTTTTCGACTGAAGCGGGCTTTCGGGATGCTTTGATTGGGGTTTACGCTTTAATGGCAACGAGTAATCTTTACGGAAAAAATTTATCTTATGGTTATTTGGATGTTTTGGCCCAGTATTATACCAGTCCTCGTAGTAACACATCTACAGGATACGAGCATAATTTAAAAAATGCAGCCGCCTACAATTATACGGAAAGTGATGAAGAATCAAGAATATTATCCATTTGGTCGAGCCATTTTTCTGCAATAGCCAATATAAATCAGGCTTTATTATTTATAGATGAAAATCGAGAAGTGTTTACATCAGAGGATATTCATCATATTTATAAGGGAGAATTTTTAGCACTTCGTGCTTTACTTCATTTTAATATTCTTCGTCTTTTTGCACCATCTCCGATGATGGATAATCAGAATGGACTGAATGCTCTCGCAATTCCTTATGTGGAACAATATACGAATATTGCTCAACCTCAGTTAACCGTGAAAGAGGTCTTAGAAAAAGTCGTAAAAGATTTGCTTGCGGCTAAGGATTTGATGAAAGAACGGGAAATTTTTAATGAATTTGACTCATCCTCCCCGATGTACAAGAGAAATCAAAGAATGAATTATTACGCTGTTACAGCTCTTTTGGCTCGGGTTTATCTTTATGAAAATGAAAAGGAAGCAGCTTTGACTGAAGTGAAAAAAATTATTGGTGAAGTAGATGGGGAAAATCCTACATCTTACACCTTGGCAACTAGTGGTGCGACTGCAACTAACCCGATGTTTCAATCCGAATTAATATTTACTTTGGATGTTCAAAAGTTGAAAGATTTGAGTGAGAATAGTTTTTCCGAAACTTCACTTTCAGATGTTTTGTTGGTGTCTGAAAAAGGTAAACAAACTATTTTTACTGCAAGTGGCCTAGAGAGTGATTTCAGATCTTCATGGTTAACGGCAACCTCAAATGGTAAGGAGTATGTTTTGACAAAGTATAATAATATGAATTATATACCGTTGTTTAAATTGTCCGAACTTTATTTGATTGCGGCGGAATGTGCAGACGGTGAGGATGCGTATTGGTATTTGAATCAATTAAGAAATCATCGGGGATTATCGAGTATCGAACATACAAAAGACATAGAGAGTTACATTTATCAAGAGTACAGAAGAGAATTTTTGGGAGAAGGGCAATTGTTTTTTTATTATAAACGCAAATTGTATGATACTGTCGGTGCGGAAGATAACGTCGGGATTGAGGATTTGAAAGCAGTTTATAATTTACCGATACCTACATCGGAAATTGATTTTGGTAACATAAAAAACTGATTGAGATGAGAAGAATATTTATACTTTTTGTTTTAGCTGTACTTTGTTCTTGTAGTAAGAATGAAAGATTGGTTTATGATCTGGATATGCATGATATATATTATCCTATCGTGACAGAAACTCGAGATAGTCTATTTGTCTCATTACTAACTGCGGATAAAATTTTAACCACGACAGTGGATGTTAAGTTATTGGGTGATGTTTTACGATCTCCGGCAAGATTCAAAGTTGAGGTTGTAAAAGAAAAAACGAATGCGGTTGAGGGAGTTCATTATGAAAAATTGCCGGATTATTATGATTTTCCGGCGGGAGAATTTGTATATAAAATGCCAATTAATTTATTGAAAGGCGATGAGGGAATTACGGAAAAACCGGTGTCATTGACATTACGACTTGTAGGGACATCTGATTTGGGAATTGCATATAAAGATCGATCAGAAATTCGTTTGGTCATAGCTGATATGCTAAAAATGCCAGAAGGAACGGGGTATTATGGAGATATGACTGCATTTAAAAGTCTATTTGGTGATTATTCTAGGAAAAAGCACACGATGATTATCGAATTAACGGGACATGATTTTTGGGATGGGAATTATGGTAATTATGGTGGTTCACGTGGAATCTACTATGAGAAGGATTATTATATTTCTTTCGCGAGAAAATTGTATAAGATTATTACGGAGGATGAGATTGAGGATGAGAATGGAAATGTTATGCAGGGATGGATGGTACCCTAAGAATTTTAATATATAATTTAAAAATGTAGAGATCGTTATGAAAAATTTGAAATACATATTCATTCTATTTTTGTCACTTCAGTTTTCATGCATTGATGATAAATCAAAATTTGGTGGCGATGAGATAGATTCGATTACGATTGAAGATATCGAAGAGTATAAAGAAATAGAAATAGGCACAAAACTTGAAATAAAACCTACCGTGATCACGAAATTTGGTGATAAGTCCCAACTTTCTTATGTTTGGTATAAATATAATAAAGAACAAGCGGTGCCCGATACATTGTCATATGAAAAGGATTTGGATGTTGTAATTGGTGATGTACTTCCTGGTGTTACAACCACCTTGGTGTTCAAAGTGATTGACCAGCAGACAGGAATTTTTGCCATGAATAAATCTTCTTTTGTAACAGTAGGTAAGTATTCCGGAGGTACATTGATGTTGTGTCGGGTGGATGGAGAAAATGATCTGGCCATGTTAAAGAAAGATGGTAAAACATTGTATGAAAATATATATTCTTATGCGAACGATGGAAATCGATTGGGAAAAGAGTCTAAACGTATAATTTTGACTGATTCATACGAGTACAACCCTCTCGGTCATAAATCTGTAATTGTCACTTGTGATGATGAAACTGGTGGGGTTTACCTTGATCCAGTAATTTTTACAAGACAAAATTATATGAAAGAAAAATTTGTGTTGGGGGAGGAGATGGAAGGAAGTTTGGTTATTACGGGTTATATTGCGACTGCGGAAGGAGATTATTTGGTAGTGAACGGTAAGGTGTATAACAGGGTAAATGGAGATAAAGCAAAAGCAGATTGGAATCCGGAACTAGTATTTCTTGCAGAACCTAGAGATTATTATGCGGCTTCTTCAATTGGTTATTCTGTGGGACTTATGTTTTATGATAACCTGCATAATCGGTTTATGGTAAATAAAGATGGGGTCGGGTATTTTAGTTTTATTACCGGGAAAGATTATGATTTTTCCAATTATGATCCGAATGATATAGGAGAGGGAATTGAGTTGATTGTTATGGGAAATCAAAGTTCTCGTAAGGATTTTATGTGGGAATTGATGAAAAATACGAAAACGGGTGAATATATACTGCTTAAAAGTAAAACGGGCTTTAATTCATCTTGGCAAACGATATTTGTTGCTGAAGATAAAAAAGTTCTCTCGAAAAGTGAATTTCCCCATTTGTATGAAGCGTCGAGTTTTATTGCTGGAACGAAGTTGTTTTTTGCTAATTCCTATCCTTGGAAAGATTATGTTTTAGGGCAGCCTAATATTTTCTTCTTCTTGAGCAATAATAAGATATATGCGTTTAATATTGGAACGCTTTCCGAGGCGGTATTAATTGATGGTGATGTTGAGAATTACACCATAACGGGGATGGATTGCACCGAGATAAAAGATCCACAGGGTATAGAAGACACATATGTGCAACTTACTGTAGCTGTAAAAGATCGTGGTTTGAGTGATAAACCTGGAGGAATTGCCGTTTATCGTTTGAACAACGTTGGTGGTCTTTCCGCGGAAAAGATCTATGCAAAAACTGGATTCTGTGATGAGGTACTTTATACCGTAGAAAAGTTGAATTAATCGAATGACAGATAGAGGATGTGTTAAATTTTACATTCTCTATCCATGTTCAGATTGAATTAAAATGTTACAGAGAGAGAGTCTAAAAAAATTGTGTATCTCTCTCTCGTTCTTTTTGTTATTAAATGAATGGAAGTAATTTATTCGTTATGAAAAAAGGTATTCTTTTCCTTCTTTTTTATGTTGTATTTTTTGAAAGTTATAGTCAACAAAGAATAGAGGGTAATGTCGGAGATGCTCAAATCAATAAAATTTATTTGTTTGAAGTTGTAAATGAGTTTAGAGAAATATATCGTGTGATTGATTCCGCTGAAGTTCATAAAGGAAATTTTGAGTTTGTTTTGAATGAAATGACGCCGGAGCTTTATTTCGTGGGAGATAATCTTAAACATGGTGGTTATTTTTTTCTAGATGGAAAAAATGTAAAATTGACAGCAGAACGAGTGACGGAGGAAGGAATAACATGGAGTGTAAAAGGCTCTCCGTTGGATAAATTGTATCGTGAATTTGCTAATGAACTATATGTTGCCACGAATAAACATATTCAAGATTCTTTGGATCGTTGTTTCTTTCGGGCACGTGATATGGGCGATGAGGCTGAAATGGCAAGAATTAAAAAAGAGTCAATCCCTTATTACACAAAAGAAAAAGAGATAGAACAGGCATTGGTAAACAAATATTTGGAGAAAAACAGGAATAACCCTTTCGGGATATACCTCTATTATTCTAAAATATTTCAGTTTAAAAATTTTCCAACATTAAACGATGTTGATAAAGAGAGAGCCTATATTAAGACTTTCGGGTCCAAAGCAAAGAAAACCCGTTACATGACTTGGATGGGAGAACAATTGATGATTTACGAGAATTGTTCTATTGGTCATGAGGCTCCCGAAATTGTAGGAAAAGATACTTTAGGTAATATAATACGTTTGAGTGATTTACGGGGTAATTATGTGTTGATTGACTTTTGGCATTCATATTGTCATTGGTGTCGGAAAGAAGTTCCAGCATTAAAGAAAGCGTTGAAGCATTTTGAAGGAAAAAATTTTAAAATATTAGGCGTTTCTTCTGATTTCTATGAGGAGAGATGGAAAAAAATTATTCGGGAAGATGGGAGCTTTTGGGAGCACATGATTTTAGGACGAGGTAATCCGGCTTCACGCTTATATTGTGTTAGAGCTGTTCCATATATTGTGTTAATCGGCCCGGACGGGAAAATTTTGGCAAAAGAGTTGAGGGGGCAGGATTTAATAGATGTTCCGGATAAATTTGTGAAGTAAATGAATCATTTGAATTCAATCGTGAATATCTTGTAAATATTTCGGGAATGGATGATACCGGTAAAGACGACTTAAAATTAAGTGAAGTCGTCTTTACCTCTTTTTTTGAGCATTTATATATTCCTATCAAGGTTATAAAAAACTAATTAATAGCATAATATTTAATAACGTGACAATTCCACCGATCACGTACAGGAGCCATTTCGTGTAAGTTGAGTTTTTGTATTTTCCCATGACCTTGGAAGACGAGGTGAGGTAAACCTGCGTGAAAATCGTGATCGGCAACTGTACGCTTAGGGCCATCTGCGAGTAAATCAACCCTTGGAAAGGATTCGATACCACCATGATCAAGGCGAAAGCGATAATCAGGGAAGTTAGTACACCGATGCGGGAGTGGTTATCCTTGATATCGTAGGGTTCCTTGTATATCCCGGCAAAAATAGAGCCGGCTGCCATGCCCGAAGTAATAGTAGAGGAAATGCCGGCAAACAAGAGAGCCACGGCGAAAATCACGGAGGCATTATTCCCGAGTAACGGTGCCAACAGGGAATTGGCTTGTTCCAATTCCGTGACGGGAGTTCTAGTCCCGAAAAATGCGGCGGCGGCCAACAGGATCATGGCGCTGTTGATGGCCCAACCGATCAACATGGAAAGAATCGTGTCGGCATACTCGTAGCGTAGTTGCTTCTTGATGATTTTGTCGTCCTGTATATTCCATTGGCGGCTTTGGATGACCTCGGAATGGAGAAATAGATTGTGGGGCATCACCACGGCCCCGAGCACGCTCATGATAACGACCATGGAACCATCGGGAAAAGCGGGGGTAACCCACGCGGGTAGAGCTGTGTTCCAATCGATTTCCACCAGGGAAAGCTCGTAGATGAACGATAAACCGATGATGGAAACGAAGGCGATAATCCATTTCTCGATCACCCGATAGGTATTAGTGAACAACATGATGACCACGAAAAGCAACACGAGTATTGCCCCGGCCCGGATCGGGATGTTGAATAACATTTGCAGGGCAATGGCTCCACCCAGAATCTCGGCCAGCGAGGTGGAGATGGAGGCGAGCATGGCCGAGTAGAGGATCCCTTTGGCATAACGGGGTTTCAGGTACTCGCTGGCGGCTTCCGAAAGGCACAAGCCGGAGGCAATCCCCAAGTGTGCCACGTTGTGCTGCAACACGATCAGCATGATCGTGGACAGGGTGACCATCCATAATAGTGAATAACCGAATTCTGCTCCGGCGGCCAGGTTGGAGGCCCAGTTTCCCGGATCAATAAAGCCCACGGTGACTAATAGACCGGGACCGATGTATTTGAATATTTCCAATCCCCCGAGCTTGGGAGTATGTTTTGCCGTGTTCAGTAGTTCCTTGAATTGTTTAAACATATTGTTCAAGTTAAAAGCTAAAAACTAAAGGTTAAAAAACGATCGTGTAATTTTATTCTTATTTTTGAGGTCTCAAAAGTACGAATAACGATGAATATTTGTTCTCGCGATCGTGAACTTTTAGTATTAACTTTTAACTTTTGATCTTCATGCTGATTCCTGTACTTCTCGTGGCAGCCTCTTTGGTTGTACTTTATTTCGGGGCTGATTTTTTGGTAAAAGGTAGCGCGTCTTTGGCCGTGCGTTTTGGAATATCTCCTTTAGTTGTCGGTTTGACCGTGGTGGCTTTCGGAACAAGTGCACCGGAGTTGTTGGTTAGCGTGCAGTCGGCGTTGGAGGGTAATCCGGGTATTGCCGTGGGGAACGTGATGGGATCCAATATATTCAATGTTTGCGCTATTCTTGGTATTTCGGCTATGATTTACCCGTTGCGAGTGAATTCCCGGTTGATTCGTTTGGATGCGCCCGTGATGCTGGTGGCCACGTTGCTGTTCGTGGGGATATTTCGTAACGGGAGTTTCGGAAGATGGGCCGGAATCTTGTTTTTTGCCGGGATATGTGCTTATACGATTTACTGCGTGTACAAGGCCAAGCGGGGAGAGGCTGTTGAAGGGGACGAGGAAATCAAACCCACGAAGAGTTGGATGTTGGATGTCGTGTTGGTGATCGCGGGACTTGCTTTGTTGGTATGGGGATCGGGCTTGCTTGTCGATAATGCCGTGATTATCGCGAAAGCCCTGGGATGGAGCGAGGCGGTGATCGGGCTGACGATCGTGGCGGCAGGAACGAGTATGCCGGAACTGGCAACCTCCGTGGTGGCCGCGTTGAAGAAACGTACGGATATTGCTATCGGTAACGTGATCGGTTCGAATATATTCAATCTTTTGGCTGTTTTGGGATTAACCGCGACGATTGCGCCCGTGGAGACCAACCAGATTAACTGGACGGATATGCTGGTGATGCTCGGAACTTCTTTACTGCTTTTGCCTTTCATGCGCACGGGATTCAAGATCGGGCGGGGGGAAGGTGTGGTATTATTTGTTATTTATGTCGCTTATACATTGTATCTGATTGTTTGGTAAAGTAGGAAGGGGGAATTGGAGTGGTTATATGATAAAACGTTTGTTTGTTGTTATAACAATTCTTGTGAAGCTGTATTCCTGTAACGCGGGCTCTCTATTGGAGTTTCTATCCGATAGAGCTATTATGCTGTGATCAAATTGCTACCATAAACCTATCACCCTGTTAATAATTGCTATCGTACTACAATAATTTCGTATTTTAATGGGAGGGGAATAGGAGCGGAATGGGAGGGGAATGGGAGCGGCTCGCAATATGATGGCAATATAATGCCAAGATGATAGCATTTTGATAACGTTATTTCACATTAATTCGATGTCCATGTTTATGGAACACCGTTAAAAATTTTTATATCAATAACGGCTAACCGTTATTGATATAAAAACCGTTTAATACTTTTCTTGGGTGTTTTTTCGAATTCTTCGTTGTATATCGTGATTTTCGCGATCTGGCTGTATGCCGGAAGGGTTTCGTTCACTTGTTTCCGGTTTTCTTCCATGATGGCGGTAATGGCCTCGTCCGAGTTTTTATTGTCGGCATTGATGGCCTCGAAGTCGGGATAGATTAAGGCGGTGAGTTTGCCTTCTTTCTCGACAACGATGGATTCGCATACGTAGGGAAGGTTATTCAGATGATCCTCGATTTCTTCCGGGTAAATGTTCTGGCCACTGGGACCGAGAATCATGTTTTTACTGCGTCCCTTGATGAAAAGATTACCTTCCTCGTCAATCAGGCCGAGGTCTCCCGTGCGGAGCCATCCATCGGGCGTGAAAGCGGCTTGTGTGGCGGCTTCGTTTTTGTAATACCCGATCATGAGGTTGTCTCCTTTGGCAAGGATTTCACCAACGATGTGCGCCGGATCCGGGGAGTCTATTTTTAGTTGCATGCGAGGTGCCGCTTTTCCGCAGGAACCTTTTTTGAAAGTTTCCCATCCGGCATACGAGAGAATCGGTCCGCATTCGGTCATCCCGTAACCCACGGTATAGGGAAAGTTTATCGAGTGTAAAAACTCTTCAACTTCTTTATTCAGGGCTGCCCCGCCGACGATGAGTTCCTTGAAATTACCGCCGAAGGCATCGATGACTTTCTGGCGGATGGAGTTCTTTACTTTTTTGTCGAGTAACGGCAGGTTTAACATGAGTTTTATCAATGGTTTTTCCAGCGCGGGGAATACTTTTTTCCGAATGATTTTTTCGATAATCAAGGGCACGGAAACAATCAAGTTGGGTCTTACCGTGGAGAAGGCATCCGCGATGATCTTTGGGGATGGGATTCTCGTCAAGAAGAATACATGTGCCCCGCTGGCAAACTCGTAGATGAACTCGAAAGCCAACCCGTACATGTGTGCCATGGGGAGCATGGATATAACCTGTTCTCCGGGGAGTTTCCCGAATACTCCGAAGGCAAACGCGAGGTTGGACCAAAGGCTGCGATAGGGGAGCATTACTCCTTTCGAGAAACTGGTGGTTCCCGACGTGTAATTAATAATAGCAAGTTCTTCCGGTTTGTCATACGTGTAGCTTACGTCTTCCGGGCGGAAACGATCGGGATATTTCTTCCCGAATAGCTCGTTCAGGCGTTCCCGCGCGTGTGTTAACATTTGGCTACGCGATACGAGTATCGAATTGTCTTCCAGGCTTATGATGCCTTCCAACGCTTCCATCGAGGCTTCGTTCAATCCTTCCCACACGACACTTCCCACGAAGAGCAGGCGTGCCTCGGAATGGTTCACGATGTTGTGTATGTTATCCGGTTTGAATTCATTCAAGATGGGAACGGCAACAGCCCCATAGGTTAGTGTGGCAAGAAATGCTATTCCCCAATTCGTGGAATTTCTCCCGCATAACGCAATTTTATCTCCTTTTTTAATGCCCGCGTTTTCGAAAAGAATATGTAATTTCTCTATTTTGCGGGCCACGTCTTTGTAGTTACAATTTATTCCGTGATAGTCGGTCAGTGCCGGACGATCCCAATTTTCCTTGATACTACTCTCGATATAATATATAAAACTTTTTTCCATTTGTCAGTATACTATCAAACAAATGACAAAGTTACAAATATTTTTTGATATTTCGAGTTGAAGGGGAAAGTTCGTGAAGTCGGGAGGGGCAATTCGCCAATGCAATTTTTTATGAAAAAAATAGGAAAAGTTCCTTTAGGAGAAGAATCACTACCCCCTCTATCTCCCCCTTGCACAGGGGGAGGGTTGATTTCCAAACGATTTCTCCTTACACGGGAGGGAAAACTCGGGGTGGTTGTCTGATACAATAGGCTTTAATAAACGTGAATGTGGAATTTTGACATGTCCCAACTTTATGATTTCGTTTATATTCCCAAAGCTTTTCTCTTGTCCTCCGGGATCGGGGTAAGATCGCCGCCATAGGAGATGCTTGCCCGGTTGTTGCTGGTCACGTTGACACTGCATTTCCCGTTGCCGTAGATTTCCACGTAGAAGTTGAAGACATCGTTGCGGTTTCTCACGTTGAATTTGTATTCGATGTAATGTTTTTTGCGTTTGTGGATCACCTTGAATGATTCGTTTTCGATCTTTGCATTCTCGAATTCTATTCCGCCGCCCTGGCCGTATTCCGTGGAGTAAGCCCGTCCGAAGAATGGTAGGTGTCCCGTGGCCACGGAGTCAAGAATGAAGAGTTGCCCCTCGTTGGTGGCTAGTGAAATGTAGCCTTCGCCACCAATGCGTTTCTGCCCGTATTTGGAGTCGATGGTGATGCTGCTGTTGCCTGTCGGGAAGGCTTGATCGACCTCGATGTAGAATTCGCGGCTTTTCATGAGTTGTTCGATTTTGGTGATACCCGCGGTGTCGCTTTTCTGTTTCTTTTCACCCATCGCGAAGAGGCAGGTAAAAAGGAGTATTCCTATTGGAATGATTGTTTTCAGTGTTTTCATGTCCTTGTTGTTTTTTCGTGAATATAAATATTATTTTAATGTATAGCAAATCATGTACCACGTGCCATCGTTTGCCGAATGAATTCACAATATAGTAAAAATAAGGGACATTTGCAAATTTTACACCCTCGCTACTGGTACAAGAACCGTTTGATACTTCGTTTCGGGGTTTTCTCGAATTCCTCGTCATGAATTTCTATCCGGGCAATTTGGCTGTATGCCGGGATCTGCTGGTTGATCTGTTTACGGGTCTCGTGTATGATTTTGAGAAGCGTGTCACGGGATATTTTATGTTGTTTCATGGCTTCGGAGTCCGGATAGACTAGGGCCACGAGTTTACCTTCCCGTTCGATCACGAGTGATTCGGCGATGTAGGGTTGGGCGTTGAGCAGGTCTTCGATTTCTTCGGGATAGATGTTCTGCCCGCTGGGACCGAGGATGAGGCTTTTGCTACGGCCTTTGATGTAAAGGTATCCGTCCGGGTCCAGTATGCCGAGATCCCCCGTGTGGAGCCACCCGTCGGGGGAAAGCACGGCGTTCGATGCTTCCGGGTTGTTGTAGTACCCGTCCATGACGTTCATGCCTTTGGTGAGGATTTCCCCGACTTGGTTAAAGGGGGCAGGTGAATCGATGCGGATTTCCATGCGGTCCACGGCTCTTCCGCAGGAGGTGGAACGGAATGTCTGCCAGTGGTCGAAAGCGATGGCAGGTCCGCATTCGGTCATGCCGTAACCCACGGTGTAGGGAAATTTCACGGAATGGAGGAAGGCCTCGACTTCTTTGTTGAGGGCGGCACCCCCGACGACGAGTAGTTTGAAACGTCCCCCGAAGGCGTCAAGAATCTGCCGTTTGATTTTGTGGCGGATTCTTCCCCCGATGATGGGCATTTTTAACATCAGTTTGATGTGAAATTTTTCCAGTTGCGGGAATACCCGGCTTTTGATGATCTTCTCGATAATCAGGGGTACGGCAACGATCAGGTGCGGATGAATGTCGGCGAAAACGTCCTTCAGTATTTTGGGGGTGGGCATTTTTTGTAAGAAGTAGATATGTATTCCGCTGGCGAAAGGATAAATGAATTCGAAGGCCAGCCCGTACATGTGGGCCATGGTAAGGATGGAAACGAGTTTTTCGCCCGGCGTGAACCCCATTTGGTCGAGGGCGTAGCGGAGGTTGGACCACATGCTGCGGTAGGGGAGCATCACGCCTTTGGGAGAACTGGTGGTTCCCGACGTGTAGTTGATCATGGCTAGTTCTTCCGGTTGTTCGGTGCGATAGTGGATGTCGTCAATTTGTAGTTCTTCGGGGTGTCGTGTTTTGAACAGCGTTTCCAGTCGGGGTGCGGTTTCAGCAAGTTTCGCGTTACGGGAGGAGAGCACGGAATAGTCTGCCATGGCGATAATCCCGTCTAAGGCGGGCATGTTTGCGTGGTCTATTTTGTCCCACACGGATTTTCCCACGAAGAGAAGCCGGGCTCCGGAGTGGTTGATGATGTGATGGATCGTGTCGGGTTTGAATTCGTTGAGGATAGGGACGGCCACGGCCCCGTACGTGACGGTGGCAAGGAAGGCTATTCCCCAGTTGGACGTGTTGCGGCTGCATAGTGCCACTTTGTCTCCCGGCCGAATGCCGCTTTTTTCGAAAAGGATATGTAGTTTTTCGATCCATCGCGCCACGTCTTTATAATGATGCTCCGCACCCTCGTAATCCGTGAGGGAGGGAAGGTTCCAGTGTTCTTTTATACTGTATTCTATAAGTTTCAAGAAGCTCGTTTCCATGATGTTATGTAATTAATGTTCTCTTATTTATACTGAGAATTAACTTGAAATGTTTTTCTATCAGGTTATTTTTATCCGGGAAGAGGCTTGACGGAGGTGGAGTTCTCCCGAACTCCGTTGAAGCGATATCAGCAAAGTACAAGGATTGTTAAATGTGACGAGAAGTTGAAACTTTCGTCCCGTGATGCCGTAATTATTCACGAGTGTCTTGACTGGCACGACCTTTGAAAATTTTAAATAAACTAAACTAATTAATTATGAAGACAGAAAATCCTATCACACCGGTTTTTGGGACGGATGAAGAGGCCCGGGTGGCACCGAAATACGAGATGCCGGCGGGTATGATGCCGGGCGAAGTTGCCTATCAAATCGTGCACGACGAGGCCATGTTGGATGGTAATTCACGTTTGAATTTGGCGACTTTCGTGACTACATGGATGGATGATTACGCTAGAAAAGTGATGACCGAGAACATGGATAAGAACATGATCGACAAGACCGAGTACCCGCAAACGGCGGAGATCGAGCGTCGATGTGTGAATATCCTTGCCAAGTTGTGGAATTCGCCGGAGAAACCGTATTGCACGGGTACGAGTACCGTGGGTTCTTCCGAGGCTTGTATGCTGGGGGGTATTGCAGCCCTGAAACGCTGGCAAAAGAGACGTAAAGCGAAAGGTCTTCCGATCGATAAACCGAATTTCATTATCTCGACCTGTATGCAGGTGGTGTGGGAGAAGTTCGCTATCTACTGGGATGTGGAAATGCGTATGATTCCCGTGACGGCGGAGAAGATCACGCTTGACCCGCAGGACGTTGTCAAGGCTTGCGACGAGAACACCATTTGCGTGGTGCCGATTCAAGGCGTGACGATTACCGGGTTGAACGATAACGTGAAGGAGATTAACGATGCCCTCGACAAGTTGAATGCCGAGAAAGGTTGGGAGATTTGCATCCACGTGGATGCCGCTACCGGTGGTTTTATTCACCCGTTCATTGATCCTGAAACGGTTTGGGATTTCCGCTTGAAATGGGTACTTTCCATCAGCACTTCCGGCCACAAGTATGGTCTGGTATATCCCGGTGTGGGCTGGGTGGTTTGGAAAGACAAGCAATATTTGCCCGAGGAGATGAACTTTGCCGTGAATTATTTGGGTGCCAATATACCGAGTATTTCCATCAACTTCTCTCGTCCGGGTAACCAGGTTCTGGCCCAGTATTACCAATTCATGCGCTTGGGTAAGGAGGGGTACAAGAAGGTGCAGCAAAATTGCCTTAACGTTTGTCTTTACCTGAAAGAGCAACTGAAAAAGATGGGTATTTTCGAGTTCTTCAGTGATGATATGCCGAACCCGTTGTTCATCTGGAAATTGAAAGATGATCCAAACCGGAAGTGGACTTTGTACGATTTGTCGGATGCTTTGCACGTGCAAGGTTGGCAGGTGCCCGCTTACACGATGCCGAAAGCGATGGAGGATGTGCTAATCATGCGTGTCGTTGTTCGTCAAGGGACGGGATTTGATTTGGCCGACCTGTTGATGGAGGATATCAAACACTGCGTGAAACAGTTGGATACCCTGAAGGAGCCGACGAATAGCGCCTTGATGTGGGCGAAGAAAGAGCCGCAAAAACCGAGAGGTTTTAATCATTCCAGGTAAATATACTGTTTGTCAACTATTTGCTATATGGAGGATCGCTTTGGCGGTCCTCTTTTCTGTTTGCTCGATGTCTGAAGTGATGACCGGGTGATAATCGGGGAATAAAAATTGTTTTTCCGGTAAATTGTATTATCTTTGTTTCAATTAGGATCTAGAATATTATTGATCGGAACGTTTTTACAAGTTAATCAGGTTTCTCCTTTAATTCCCCTTATCTCTAATTTGTCATTTTATAAATTAAAATAGATTGCATGGCAAAACCTACTACATTTGGTAAAAAAGAAAACGAGAAGAAAAAACAAGCCCGGAGACAGGCAAAACAAAATCGGAAAGAAGAGAGAAAACTATCCGGCAAAGCGAGCAGTTTCGATGAGATGATCGCTTATGTTGATGAACATGGAATGATCACTTCGATACCGCCCGAAGAGAGGCAGAACGAGGAGGAGATTGTGCAAGAAGATATACAGATTTCAATTCCTAGGCAGGAAGCTCCCGCCATTTTGAAAGGACGGGTGGAGTATTTTGACACGCAGAAAGGGTATGGTTTCATTAAGAATCTGGTAGGTACGGACAAGTACTTTTTTCATGTCAATAATGTTCTTGTTGATGTCGAGGAGAATGACATCGTGACGTTTGATTTGGAACGAGGGAAACGTGGAATGAATGCCGTAAATGTTTGTACAATAAATAATTAATTGGTAGTCTAAATTGGATCACATGAAAAAGAATACAAATCATTTTGAAAGATTATCACAAGCACAACAGGCGGAGAATGCGTTGAAGGAACATAAAAAAAGAGTCGGTGAGGTCGAGTACGTCGCCATCAACGAGCGCACGACTTTCGAATTCCCGGCCAGCTTATCAAAAGAGGAGAGGGAGATTCGCATCGAAAATTATAAAAAACGACATAAGCCGTTAGTCTGAAGGAGGGGTGTTTATTCATCGGATGTTCCGTTTGTTTCTTTTCTTTTTCGCTGGAATATCGTCGTGACGTAAGCGGTGAATATCGGGAAGAAAATCATACCTGCAGCAGCGAGAATGACGGCAAGGATTTGCCCGATCTTCGTGACCCCGAAAATATTTGATCCGACCGTGGTGACGTTCATCAGCGCCCAGTCGAAAGCGTCCCAATACGTTTTCACGGGTGGGTTGACACCGTGTTCCATGTAGTAGAAAATGATGCTGCAAAAATAAATAGTCGTGAAAAGAATTGTCAGGTACGTGGCAAATAAGTTGGTGATCCGGCTGCGCGTCATCCAGCTCACGATGAGCGATACCCCGTAAATGCCTCGTGCCAGTGGGATTAACCGTAGGATCAGCCACAGGGGATGGGATATGGTCGTTGATAAACCGTACACGATATTGAGATAAGGAATCGAGACCAACAAGAAAAATAGGTTATGAATGAAGAAATGTCCGCTCCATCTATCCGTGTACCATCGAACGAAGAAGTCGGCTAGAAAAAGTCCACACACCCAGAGATGAAATTTCAATATAAAAGTCTCGCTGAGCGCATTATTCCCATTCAGCAACTCGATAGAGGCAACAATGATAATAGCCAAACTGCCCAATAATACGAGTCCGTTGAGTATTTGCTCGAAAATTTTACTTCTTTTCATTTCATAGAATGAGTGAAAAGAGGGTGTACATTCTATGTTTTTACCCCAAAAACATAGAATGTACCCTCGTTATGAACTAATTGATTACTTCCACGTAGTCTCCCCCAAAGACATTCACGTTTAATCTCTGCGCGATATACTTGATGGCAGCCTGTGCTTTCACCGAGTTGCCAGCCTCGTCCAGAGGAGGAGCGAAAGCGGCGATACCGAACAGACCGGGAATTACCCCGAGTACACCGCCACCAACTCCCGATTTGGCAGGGACACCGCTGGTGTACAACCAATCACCCGTGTGTTCGTAGAATCCCACGGTGGCAATTAAGGAGGTGATTTTAGGAGATAATGACGGGTCGAATACTTGTTGTTTTGTCACGGGATTCAAACCGTTGTTGGCAATCGTGCAGGCTGCGATGGATAATTGTTTGGCCGTCACACCCATCGAGCATTGCCGCGTGTATAGATCCAGTGACATATCCGGATCATCGTAAATCCGGTTGAAATTTTTCAATAACCATGCGATGGAGCGGTTGTTGAAGTTTGTCTCGGATTCTGACTTGTAAAGTTCATCCAGTAATGTTAGGTCGCTACCGCTCAATTCCCGCATGTTGTCGGTGATAGCCTTCCATTTGGCATCACTGTTGCCCACGGGTTTTACCATGCTGTCGGCACTGATGGCTCCGGCGTTCACGAGCGGGGTACTCGGGTGGTCGTTTTCCAACAGGATTGCCATGATCGAGTTGAATGGCAGTCCCGTGGCATCTGCCCCGATTTTGTCCAACACAGCTTGAGCCCCGTATTGGCGTAACACCAGGATTGCGGTGTACACCTTGGATACGGATTCGATACCGAAAACGTAATTCGTGTCACCGGCTTCGATGATTTCTCCCGACGGGAGACAAACGGATATACCAAATAAGTTAGAATCGATCTTGTCCAAGAATGGAATATAATTTGCATTTTTCCCACCCTTCAAATCCTTCACTTGTGCATGAGCCTCGTTCACTAAGTTCTTGAGGTCATGGCTTGTAATTGTTTTTTTCATATTGGTTAATTGTAGTTTTTCCCTTTTTATTTTTTCGTTTCCGCTGTGGTTGAAGCAGCTGAAGTCGCTGGAGCAACCGGTTGTTCTTCCCAGTGGAATGGGGCAATTTGTGCTTTCGGGTCTTTCCATGACGGTTTGCGCAAGGAATAGATGATGAACGGCGTGGCAACAACCACAACGCACCCGATAATCAGCACGGCAAACCAAACGGTGTTACTACCCACGTTGATTTGTGAAGGCGGGATGAAACTCAACACGAAAGCCAGCAAGGCCCCGCAGAATCCCAATCCGGCGATAATCCATATCCCGATGTTGCTCTTCCGGCCCACAGCAAATGGTCGAGCAGTTTTTTTCATCTTGTAACGCAAGACGATTGCCGCGGAGAACATTAGCAGGTACATGATTAGATACAGTAATACGGTTAACTGCGATAGAATCTGGTAGAACGATTGTACAGAAGGCATGACCACGAACAGTAACGCCAGGATTGTAACCACTCCCCCTTGCACGAACAGGATATTCTTTTGAACGCCTATTTTATTGGTTTTTTGGAAGAAAGGAGGTAAATACCCGGCTTTACCCACGGTGAAAATACCTTTTGACGGACCTGCAACCCAAGTCAATACTCCGGCAAGTACTCCGAACATCAAGGCGATGGCTATTACCGGAGAGGCCCAACTGATGTGTAGGTATTTGAGATATCCGTCGAACCCGACAAGTAGACTTTGTGTCAGGTTGATGTCTTTTGCCGGGATAATCAAGCCTAGTGCGAACGTACCTAGCACGAAGATCACCACGGTAATCCCGGCACCGATAAAGATTGCTTTCGGGTAATTCTTCGATGCGGGCTCCTTCACGTCCATCACGTGAATACCCATCATTTCCATTCCGGCGTAGAAAAGGAAGATTCCCGAGGCTAGCACGAGGTTGTCAAACTTGCTCAAGTCGGGGAAGAAGCCTTGGCTCATGTCCATGTTGTTATGTCCGCCCGTGGAAAGGTAGATGATCCCGAAGATGATTAGAAGTGCAGCGGGAATGATTGTCCCGACCATGGCCCCGATCTTGGAAACTTTACCTACCCATCCCAGTCCTTTCAGCGAGATAAAAGTAGCTACCCAGTAAATGGCCAGCACGGTAACCAGCGTGAAGATTTTGTTGGATGCCAACAAGGCATCTTCAGAGGTGTTCAATCCGATGTATGCGATGGACACGGCCCCGAATGTCAGAACTGTCGGGTACCAGATCGTACTCTCAATCCATTGCAGGAATATCGCCAGGAATCCGAACCGTTTGCCGTATGCCTCTCCGACCCAGCGAAAAACTCCACCCTCTTTTTGTGCAAACATGGCGGCTAGTTCGGCTGCCACGAGAGCCGTGGGAACTAGGAATACGATGGCCGCGAATAAATAGTAGAATGCAGAACTCAATCCATAAACGGCTTCTGCCGGTAGGCCACGAAGACTCACGACCGCCGCGACGTTCATAATCGCGAGGGTCATCACGCCGAGTTTCATCGCGGTCCCTTTTGTGTTTGAATTTGTTGTCATCTTGAATTAATTTAGTTTAGAATTTATAATCTAGAAATTTTGATTCGTTGTATCTGTCTTGTTTGATGGAGTAAATACGGGGAAAAAGACGAGAAGGTTTTTCTCCATACCATATTTAACGTTGAATTTGCATTCCCAATGTGTTCGTATTTCGTTTAAGATAGGTGAACACGGCAAATATGCAGGCCAGTATCGTGCTGAGTAAAAACGGGAAATAAGAGGCATCCGTGGAGAATATTTCTTGTAATATTTCGAGGATGAAAGGGTAGGTGATAATCGCTATGTAATTCATGGCCATCACGAGAGCCAGCGCGAATGTCGCGTGTGACTCGGTGGTACTCGTGGATGTTTTGTCGTATATAATGGGCTGCATACACCCGTACCCAATCCCGATAAGGAGAACGCCAATGGTTAACAGTATCGGTCCGCCTTTCACGATAAAAAGCACAAAGCCAAGGGCAATGGCTGCGGCGGAATACACGTTCGTGTAACCTCGTAACCAGCTGATGATGTTGTTGATAAAAAGACCGGGGATTGTCATGGCAAGGAAAAATATGGAAATAAATGTGCCGGAAATGTCCGGATCCTTGAATTTCAGCGTTTCCATGTAGATCGACAGGTTAAAGGGTACTGTTAGTACAATAAACGTGATAAAGTAGTAAAGAAACATGAGTGCTATCGGCCAGTTGTGGTTTGTTGTCACCGGGGTATCGTTCGAGTGTTTGTCACTTTGTGGTACCGCGGGAGGGGTGGAGTTCAGTTTAAAAGCGAACAGCAGCGAGATTCCTGACAGGCAATACACGAGGAATGCGTAGCGCCAGTTGATGGAGGCGAGAACACCAGCCAGAAAGGTTGCGAAAACCAGTGAGATATTGGTAATCGCCGAGGCAATACCCAATTGACGAGTCCTGTAACGTTTCGTGAAGTTGTCAGCGATAAGTCCCGTGGAAAACGGGATGACCATTCCGGCTCCAACGCCCAACAAGGCGCTGACCAATAGCAGTAGCCACAGGGAATTACTGAAAGGGTAAATCACGCTACACCCGAAGAATATGGATAGCCCGATAATGAGGATCCTTTTTTTGTTAATCCTTAGCGATAGTCGTCCTGCCAGTAAGATGAACGGGACGATGATAAACGACGGCAACGATTCAAGCATTTGCAGTTCCAAATCGCTGGCGTTCTTGAAAATGTTCTTGAGATCACCGAGAATCGGCGAGATAGCCAAGCCGGGTAATGAAGTTACCATCGATATGGAATAGATGGCAAGAAGTGCCGTGAGCGTGATCGTGCCATGGCCGGTTTGTATTTTCATGTTGGTGCAGTTTAGTTTTCTGCCCTATACGGAAGAGGTGAAAGAAAAGATTCAAGATAATTTATTTTTCTGCCCTCACGAGTACAGCCCGTCCGTCATTGAGGGTGGTGGCGAAGAGGTAAACGGTGCCGCCGTCTTTTATTTTGCTTCGGGAACGAAGTTCGTTGACGGATAATTTAAAGTTACGGGTAGTGATGTTGGCCTTGGGGATGGTGTGGGAGATTTGTTTCAGTAGTTTGCTTGAAAAGTCCAGTATCTCCTTGACATGAAATGAACGACCGGGGAAGTCTTCAACGAGGTGATCTGAGGTGTAAAGGTGGCTGTGAGGATGGAGTTTTTCTACCCCGTAACGGGCGGCAACGAGTTTGAATGCCCCGCTTTTGAGAATGGAACTATTCGGTTCGTAAAGGTAAGTGCCGACATGGCTCGTGTAGTGAGGTTGCGCGTCTTTTTCCTCTTCCAAGGGAAAGGAGAAGCGTTGTTCCGAGTCGGTGGCGAAATTCACGGTGTGAATGTTCACGGTTTGATTGGCCGGGGTTTTACCCAATACGAATAAAAGTTCTTTGCATTCGTTGCGGACGGAAATTACGTGTACATCGGTGGTTTCGGGCAAGAGTTGCAGTACCGCGGAGAGATCGGCCATGGGGGAGATTTTGATGATCAGGCGTTGACCTTGTCGTAAAAGTGTTTCCTTGATCTCCAGTACGTTCGGGGCGTAATCGGTCAGGGCAAACACTCGCTTGTTGTCCGTTGTCCGACGAGCGGGATCAATGTAGTACGTGTCGGCAAACACGTTGTTGGCCACGGTAGTTGCATCCGCGTGAACGACCTCGATGTTGGTAGCTCCTAATGCCCGGAAATTGGAACGGGCTGACTCGCAGTACAATTCATCACGCTCCACGTATGTCACTTTACCGACTTGCCGGGAAAAGAAGTACGTGTCGACACCCAAGCCACCCGTGAGATCACAAAGAGAGTCCCCCGTGGCAAGTCGTGACTTGTAGAGAGCTGTTGTTTCGGAAGAACATTGTTCGGTCGATAACTTGGACGGGTAGAAAATATCCCGGCAGGCGTACCATGAGGGAAGTTTGTCTTTGATATTCTCCCGTGCTTGAATTTGTTCCACGGCTATCACGACACGATTGTCCGGGTAATCGTTTTTCTTCCATAGTAGTTGATCCGGATTGTCGTCCAAATGTTCCCGGATAAATCGGGATATGTTGGGATTTAATGGCATATTCGATCGTGTTAAAGCCGGTTACCTAAGAAAGTTAAAAGACTATATCTCCATTTTCTACTTTTTGCGAGGGCTGTAGTAAGACACATCCTTGCGTTGAATTCGTGCCGAGAATACGAACCTCACTTTTTACAGAACCAATATGAATGGCGGGAAGGTTAACACAGCAAATAACTTGTTTTCCTACAAGATTTTCTTCATTATATAAGTCTGTAATTTGGGCGGATGTTGATTTAATTCCAATCTCGTTACCGAAATCAATGTCTACTTTATAGGCTGGTTTGCGGGCTCGTTTGTTAATCTCTACATGAACTACGGTTCCTGCACGCATTTCGATTTTGTTAAAATCCTCAACGGTAATTTTCATGATGTTTATTTATTTGGTATTTAGATGATCTCTACCCATTCGAATATACATAAGTGTTTTGCAACTACAATAATTAAAGAGGATGCGAAATTATAAAAAAGAAATCATTTGCTGAAGCATTTTTATTGTTATATAAATTGAACAATTGTCGTGTAATGATACAATATTAGCTATTATGTTTTTGGAATAGATGGAATATTGTTGATACATATTTGGAATTTTGACAAAAATGTATTAACTTGTGTCCGCATATTTTCCCGGTCGACAAATAAGTGTTTTGATTGTGGTAAAATTTGAAAATCAAAAAAGATAAAATAATGATGCGAGAGGACGAATTGGAAGGTATTGATACAGAAGGATTTCGAAAAGAGGTAGAAGTTTTGTTCGAGGATAAGGAGAGAAGAGAGTTTTTCATGCAGATGTTGGCAACGAGTATCAAGGAGACAAGCGAGTTGCTGAATATGGTGACTCTAATGCTGGAATCTCCGGAAATATTGCAGAATCCTGAGTCCAAAATGAAAATATGTGAATTCCTGAAGAGACACAAGGACATTATTGCCGGTTTGTCAAAGAGGATGGAACCGTTTCTATAGCTTGATTTCAAGATTGGTTTGTAACTATTGTTGCTTTTTTCTTTTTGTTTATCAGTGCAAATCCTGCAATGATTAATACTAAGGCGATCGGGTCGTGCCATGAGAATTTCTGGAGACCGAGTGATATTGACACGATGGCCCCGGTAATGGGAAGAAGGTAGATATACACGCTTTCCACGAAAGGTGTTATGTATTGCAGTGCTTTCAAGTTGAGAAAGTAAGCTATCATCGTGGCGAAAACAAGCATAAAACCAAGTTCTAGCCAAATATGCACGGGGGCCTCTGACGTGAATAGCGGAGCTTTGAAGGTTTGATACAAACCGAAAGGAAGTACGAGAATAAAGGCTGCCAAGCTCATCCAGCGCATCACGATAATCGAATTGAATTTCTGGGTGTAGGGTTTGATTAATATAAGATAGAGTCCGTTGAAAATCGAGGAGACGAAGACTAGAATGTCACCCGTGAACGAATCCTTCATCGTTCCGGCATGTGGGGTGATTGAAACGTAAAGAGTGCCCGCGAGTCCCAAGACAATACCGATGGCCTTGTAACGATTGAAGTCCACATGAAGAATCAGTACGGCGAGTGCAATCACAACGATGGGTTGCACGGTACGGATAACGAAAGCATCCACGGGTCCCGTGATATTCAATCCGTTGAGATATAGTAGCAAGTTGCCTCCGATGCCGAGTAGCCCGCCTAGCATCATCATGAGAATATCTTTTCTTTTGGGTTTTGCCTGTTGTTTACTCGCCGGGATGAAAAAGGAGATAATCCAGAAACCGAGAACCATGACCGTACAACGAATTAACGCGAGGCCATGGGGTGCGATCCATTCTGGCATGAGGATCTTCATGAAGTTCGTGTTAAAGCTATATATGATAATTGTTGACAAGACCATGAGATGGCCAATAATCTCTTTGGGCTTTTGAGTTGTTTCCATTCGTGTCGTTGTTTTTCGAGATAAACGGAAATTTCCCCGGTAAGGTTTGAGCCGGCCTTGTAAATTATATTAAAAACTCAGACACTCGTGTCGAGATGATGTATTACTTGGGTATATCTAGTGTAATATCGCCTTCCGGAATCGGTTCTTTTTTTATAGAGAACTGAAAACAAGTACCGTGTCCTTCTGAAGAGGTAAATTGAATGGTTCCACCCATAGCCTCAATGTATGCCTTGCAGATGGACAATCCCAGCCCGGGGCCATCGGTAAAGGTGTTTGCCTTATAGAACCTCTCGAAAAGATACGAGTGTATTTTAGGCGACATGCCTAATCCGGTGTCTTCCACGAGAAAGTTGATCGTGTTTTGTTCTTCATCCACGGAATAGGCCAGTTTAATGTGTCCTTTGTCAGTAAACTTCTGTGCGTTGGACAGGAGGTTGAGAATTACCTGATATAATTTTTGTTGATCCGTGTATACCAGGAGATTCGGGGAATCTCCTTCCAGGTACAATTCCACGTTCGGGTGGGAGTTGTTCGTTCGAAGAAGGATGATATCCTGACAGAACTCGTGCAGGCAGAAAGTTACCATCTGTAAGTCGATCTTGTGCGCGTCGATCCGGGCCAGCCGCAACACGTCATTTGCCAAGTGTGAGAGGTGGTCGGAATGTTCGTATATAAGATTCATGTACTCGCTCTGCTGGTCAGGTGTCAGTGTTTTATCCGTGCTTACCAAGTTAGTCCAGCCTAATATGCAGTTTAATTGGTCGTTAATTTCGTTACTCAATTTTTCGAGAAACATGAATTTTGACTTTTCAATCCGTTCTGTTTTGTCCAAAGCATCTTGTAAGCGAATTTGTGTCTGTTTGAGTTCCGTGATGTCATGAATGGTAATTAACATTTCCGGACGGTTGTGAAGATTCATGTATGAACCGGAAACAGTGACATTGCATTTGAGAGTTTCTTGGTCTGATAGGCACAGGCTCACGGTGGCTTCCAAGTTAGAAAAGTCTTTCTTTGTTTTAAAGGTTTCCGTTATTGCTTGTCTGATGGGGCATACCTTGCAAAGTTCTCCGTTGCCACACCCTTTACTCAGGGAATTGACGCAATGAAGTAGTTCCCCAACTCTTTTCGCTTGTCCGGAGTCCTGGGTATTTGTAATCGCGTAATAGTTCGTTTTCATCACGATAAAGTCCTTGTCAATGAAAAGAATATAGGACTTTATGTGTTGTAAAATGAAATCCAATAGAGCCTCAGAAGTTTTGATTTCTCCTTTTTTGTTACTAATAGCTTGTTTTGCCTGTCTATACTTGTATAAAATAAACAGGATCACACCTATTAGTACCGCAATTATGATGTAATATTTCATGCTACACGCCTCTTGTAATTCTCTACAAAGTTGTTAAATTTTATGGATGTTCCAAAGAATAGAATTATAAATTTCCATATTTTTCTGAAAAAATATTCTGTTGTAAATAACACGCTCTTGCCATGTTTTTTTGTTGTTCGTATTGCTGTATAGGAATTTGCCTGTAGAGAAGATGATATTAAGGTGTACCTTCATGGGGCATTGTTCATAAAAATGTTGTATTTTTATCCACAAAATGAAGAATATGGATAAAGTGATTTTAACACCCGAGAATATAGGGCGGGAGCATATTTGTTGTGCCATGTCCGACAAGAAAAGCGCTGATGGCGTGGAGGCCAAGAAAGAGTGGTTAACGTGTCGCATGAAAGAAGGGTTGAAATTTATTAAATTGGATGTTCGGGGAAAAGTATTTATCGAGTATTTACCGGCTGAATATGCTTGGGTACCTGTAGAGGCAGACGGCTACACCTTCATTAATTGTTTATGGGTAGCCGGGTCGTTTAAAGGACACGGGTATGGTCGGGAATTATTGGAGACCTGCGAAGAGGATGTCGCGGCAACGAACGGGGTGGTGGTGATGGTAGGGAAGAAAAAGTTACCGTATCTTTCAGATAAGGCTTTTTTCATCAAACATGGATACGAGGTTTGTGACGCGTGTGCCCCGAACATTGAATTGTTGGTAAAACGATTCAGGCAGGATGCTCCGCTTCCCCGTTTCAAGGCTTGTGCCTCTGCCGGACTGGGCGATGATGTCAAGGGAATTGATATATTTTATACGGTACAATGCCCCTTCACGATGCCGTATATTAAACTATTGGAACCGGTTATTCAAGCTGCAAGCGTCCCCGTTCGGGTACACCCGATAACGACTCGTGAAATGGCACGGGAGCATCGGGCACCACACACCACGTACTGCGTGTTCGTGGACGGGAAGTTTTATACCCGCGAGGTTCTTACCCCGGCAAAGTTACAGAAGCTACTGGAAAAGCAATAGCTTCCGACTAGGGGCAAGCACGGTAATCACAGGTCTGTCTCCACCCTGTCCTTTTTATCAATATAGCTGGAGAAACGAAACTCCGGCATACCGAGGGCCATGGCTGCATGGATCGTGCCGTTTATTCCCAGCATATTAGCGAGTGTTCCCTTGTTTTCTTGGTGGATAGCGGAACAGACAAATCCCATGTAGAATTGGTTTACCCCTAGACATTCTGCCATGAGCGATCCATTCTGGTAAGCCAGGTTCGCGTCGGCACTCCCGAAACGACTGCTTTTCGGTGTGTGGATAAACAGGGCGGCTGTAGCTCCTCGCAGAATCATGTCATGGCCGTTGGCGTACTCTCGGTTTAAACGATCAAACGCGGGTAGATAACGGTAAGCATCCGGCATAATTCGTTTTAAGACGGGTTTTAGTATCGGGTTCCTCAATTTCTTGGCTGCCGAGTTAAACACGTTTAGCGTGAAGCGACTGATCGCGTCCAGTAGCTTGGGATCGGTTACCAGCGTGAAGTGTACTTGTTGCATATTACTTGCCGTGGGTGCACGATGAGCTGCCTCGATAATCTGTTCCAACATCTCTCGGGGAATCGGTCGGGTAGAAAATGCCCTGTTGGAACGGCGAGCTTTACACATGAGCATCATCTGTTCGGGAGTGGGGTAATCGCTGTATTTGAACGGGTGTACCTTCTCCGGCGGGAATTCGGAATGGAGCACGGAACCGGTAGGACACACGGCCACGCAATGTCCACACGCGATACAGTTTTCCACGTTTTGTACTTTCACCGCGGCGCCTTTTATTTCCTGCGTGATGATTTGTGAAGGGCATACCCGCGCGCATTTGCCGCATTTGATACAGGTTCCCGTGTTGATACTTAATTTTCCATCCATGATGCTGTCATTTTGCCTATGTTAATAATACGTTGTCTTGTCTACAAAAATAGGTAATATTCTTTAACTTTGGAGTCATGGATTTGAATTAACCGCTGTATTGTTGTTGTTTGTTATCAAATTGTATTTGTTGGGGGATATTTTTGAGAAAAAATAAATTCTTTCTTTTGTGTATTTAAATTTTCCTTTATATTTGCACCCGCGTTTGGAGAGGTGGCAGAGTGGTCGATTGCGGCGGTCTTGAAAACCGTTGTACTGCGAGGTACCGGGGGTTCGAATCCC
>ENA-USUG01001373-USUG01001373.1-human-gut-metagenome-genome-assembly--contig:-NODE-1373-length-41272-cov-11.531861_pt1 | contig 41272 bp, 41 predicted proteins | sample MGYA00250059_ERZ773394 | MGnify/ENA primary metagenome ERZ773394 (study PRJEB29103, sample SAMN06111957) | human gut metagenome | biome: human gut; feature: ankylosing spondylitis patient; material... | reverse complement strand
TTGATTATCGTGGGTTTCCAAACCCACGTTCAAGGTTCCACAAGTTTCAGTTTTGTTCAATTTTCAAGGTCCTGCTGTGCTGTCCTTACGGGGTGTCCCGCCGGACAGCTTGTATATAATACCACCGCCGCAAGCGTTTGTCAACACCTTTTTTCAGATTTTTTTACAAATTTCCCGCCTGTGGATTTACAATAATAATGTCACTACTGACACCCCTGTATTACACGTTTTGAAAGGTAGGTTTTCTATGGAATGTTGCATTGTTGGTATCAAGTCGCTTATTGGGGTAAAATCCAGAAAGAACGGTAAAGAGCTGAACGCGTATATCCTGCATCTGGTTCGGGAGAACCCCCGCGACAAAGAGCTGAAAGGGCACGAGGTCTGCCAGCAGTTTGTCGATGCAGACCTCATGGCCGAGGAAGCCAAAAAGCAGGGCGGCTACTCTATGCTGGTTGGTAGCCGTATTGACATCCGTTACGACCCGGGCGGTTTCGTGGAATCTGTGGAAGTTCTTCCCAACGTCCCCGCCAACAAGTGAAGGTCACCCCATAAGATAAGTCGCTTGTAGCTGTGGAAGGATGTGGGTCGGTTTGGCTACACAAGTGAAAACGCTCCGTTTGCCCGAGGACGTGGTTGAAACCATCAACGACTTCCCCGGAAGTACATTTACAGAAAAGTTTGTCGCTACCGCTCGCCTGCTGGGGCGCGACCGGGAGAAGCTCCAGCAGCAGCTCCAGAACATGGAGCAGGAAAAACAGCGAAAGCTCTTGTACCTTGCGGATCTGGGGAAAATCACCCGCAAGAAGGAGAACATTCAGTGCACGCTGGATGAAATATTTTGGAAGATGTCCGAGGTGCAGCGGATGTGCAAGACCGTGCAAGGTGCTACCTCTACGCTGGTCTCGGATTCTTCAGATAGTAAGTAAAGGATTATGGTTGGAAAGGAGGTCTGTTTCTATGCTGCAGTTCTTGGAAGCTTCGGCTGGCGCTGATGCTGCTTCCCTCGTTACTACTGTTACCGGTATGGCGGGCACTATGCTCTCTACTATGGCCAGTAACCCGATTCTGGGCATCTTTGTCGGTGTACCTATCGCCGGTGTTGTCATTGGTCTGGTTGGTCGCCTGATGCGCCGTCACTAAGATTTTCTCTTCCTCCTAGCTTAAAGGCGTTCGCCCTTACCCTACACCTCAGGGCGGGGCGGACGCCTTTCCTTATGTCAGAGTAGCTTAAAATGTGCTGCGGTAGAGCGCCACGCCATGCAAGGCGGTGTGGTGGTGCGGGTTCGACTCCCGCCTCTGGCACCATGTAATACACAATCAGCCCGCAGCTGCGCCGGATCCGAACCGGCTGCAGCAACGGGCTGTATGACACGAGAAAAGCCGCCATTACCGGCGGCGAGTTTTAAGTGCATATATAGTCGTTACTATTATAGCTGTAAATATTGCTAATACCCTGTATTGGTTCTCGGGTGTTGTAAATAGTATTGCAATAAAATTGTATACAAACACAGTTATGTAAAATCCGAAATAACTTATCAATGCAACACCTATAATTGTTGCAATGCGTTTTAAATCCATTCTTTTCACCTCACCATGATTATAACAGGACGTGATAATGTGGTCAAGAAAGTAGCAGCTGTTATAATGGCTGTTTTGCTGTTGTGTGGTATCATTCCACTATCTGCCTTTGCAGATGATGTTTTGGACGTGTGCCCTAAGTGTGGTAAACGCACGTATGAGACATGGAATGATTGCACAACTTCAATTCCCGATATTGGTCTTCCTCTTTCTTGTAAAAGACGGCATTGCACTTCCTGTCAGTATACTTACTATGATTGGAATTGCATGGGTTTCACTGGCTATAAAGATTTTGATAGCGGCTCTGGCAATCTGATTTCGGATTATTTGAAAGAATGGAAAGATAAAACTTTCGGCAAAAATGCCACCGCCAAACCCTACCAAACAGGCGGCGGCTCCGCTGGTACTGACGGCGTAGGCCGTCACCCCAGCGGCTACGCCGATGACACCGGCACGCCCTCTGTCAATCCCTCCGGCGCTTACACAATTTCCGCTCCGTTGCGCCTATATCCTACTCGTTTTAATACAACGTCCGGTAACGATTATGTATCCTCGCTTTCGTTGTTTGATAATTATTCTGTTTCTAAGGGTAATCTTGCTGTTGTCGGTTCAACAACGGGTATTAGAGTAACGAACGGCGGCTCAACAGATGCTTATATAATTTTTGGCGGTGGCTATAGAGTTAATGTCCCTGCCGCTGGATATATAGGCGTTTCCAAAGTTCCGAAGGCCTATATTGGTATGGGTACTTACCTTTATGAGTCGGCTGACGCTAAAGAACTATGGTCTATCGAACATCCTTTTTCCACCTCTTATAGTGCTGTATTTGGTCGTTCCGTTTCTGAACAAGGCGTTTGCTTTGTCAAATTTGATATTGATTCTTCTTCGGGTAAAACATCTACTGAGGATTTTATAAGTTCTAAAATTGAAGCCTCTTATCAAATTCCTTATTACGATTCCAGTTACAAAAAATACAGAGTTCGATTAGCGTTAATCCTATGGATTCCCCACAACTCCGAAACTTTCTTTGCTTACAACTCCATCCCGGTATCTTATGTCCCCAGTACCACAACCATCAACCAGACAAACAACATCACCATCAACAACAACACATGGAATGGTAACATCTACCAGGACAACAGCACCAATCTGACCTACATCTACCCCCAGTACACCACCGTCAACGAGAACAACGAAACCGTTACCAACATCAGCAACAATCCTATCATCTACAACAACGAAACCAAACAATACTACACCTACGATAGTGTAACCAATAACTACTACTATATCACCTACGAAACTGCCACACCTACACCCTCACCCAGCCCTGACCCCGGCATGAATCCCACGCCTACGCCGAAGCCGGACGGCTCCGGAGATGTCTCCACGCCGGAAAGTGGCAAGCCTGGCAGCAGCTCCGGCGGTCAAAGCTGGTGGGAGAAGCTGCTCGGCAAGATCGGCGACGCCATCATGGACGGTCTGCTGGGCGCTATCAGCGCGGTGCTGAAGCTCATCTTTAAGCTGTTCACCACGATTCTGGGCTGGATCATCTGGCTGGTCTCGCAGGTGCTGACCCTGTTCCCGTTCCTGCCGCCCGGCCTTGGGGCGCTGCTCATCGGCGGCGTGGTTGTCTGCTTCATTATCGGCCTTATCAAATTTATTCGGGGGTGACAATATGCGTAATACACTTTTGCTGCAGCTGCCAGGCGTCCGGAAGATCTGTCTGTATTACATTGCCGCGCCGGTGCTGCTGCTCTGCCTGTTTCTCGGCACGGCCTGCCCGGCCCACGCCGAGGAAATTGCAGATTCTTCTTCCAGCACGTCCGACAGTACCGATACAGATGACGATCTGACCCTGGGCGGGGACATCACCGACGCCTACGACAAGTACGCGGGCGGTGTGGATTCCGGCCTGGATGACGTCAAGGATCAGTACGACGGCCTGGTCAACGATTCCGCGCTGGGCTTTGTGCAGGCCGTCACGTCCTGGATACCGACCGAGTTCTGGGTCATTGTAGGGCTGTCCATTGGCTCGCTGGTCGTGCTGGGCATCGTCAGCTGGTTAAAGGGGTGAGCATATGGAACAGTTTGCCGCTGTATGTACTGCTGTGCTGGATCTGTTCCGGCACAAGTTCACGCTGTACGGCTTTACCATCAGCTATTGGGATGTCCTGATCTGGTCGCTGGTAGCCGGTATCGTAATATCGTTTATAAAGGGGTTGTTGACCGGTGACGAATAAGTTTGCAACCGTCCTGTGCGCCTGCCTGATTGCCATCGCCGCCATGGCGCACGCTGTACGCGCGGAGGAATACGAAGATGTACCTGTTGACCCGCCCATTGAGACGGTGGAAGAGACGCCTGCGCCGGAAGATTCGGTATCTGATGCGCAAGGTCCTGCGCGTGTACCTGTGGAGATCGACGCTGCTGCACTGGCCGAAGCTCTGACTGAGGCCCTGGCCACGCCCACGCCTGACCCAGACGCCGAGCCAACACCCGAACCCACGCCCCGGATCATTGTGATCCAGGCCACGTCGGAGACCGCTCCGACGCCCGAGCCGACCGAAGCCCCCACGATCTGGGACAAGCCGTTCAACGACTACACGCCCACCGAGGGCCTGCTGCTGCTCACATTCGTGGCGCTGTGCTTTCTGGCGCTGCTGATCTGGTTGAGGTGATACCATGGTAGAACAATTTCAAAATCTGCTGGCCTTTTTCGGTGTTACCGGCGTACCGCAGAACTTCGCCGAGTTGGTGCCCTGGCTGGTCACTGTGCTGGCCTGCCTGGCCATCTTCTGGGGCGCGCTTAAGCTGATGTTCGGCATCGTCCGCACGATGTCGCGGTGGAGGTAGTGCCATGTGGGGCTTGATTCTGACCGTTGGTGCGGTCATCGTGGTGGCGCTGTTCCCCGCCGTGCGCTGCGCTGTAACCCATCCGCTGCACGTCCTCTGGTATGGCGTACTGGACAGCTTTACCTATCTGCGCCATAAGGATTATAATTGCTGCCACACCGGTGACCTCGACATCTACTGCGGGTATTTCGGGTCCGGTAAAACACTGTCGCTGGTCCACAAGGTTACCGGCCTGTATGAACGTTACGATGGTAAGACCGTCTGGTGCCCGCGCCGGGGCAAGTTCGTCACCCAACGGGTGCTCATCCTCTCCAATGTGGCGCTGGCTGTGCCCTATCAAGAGCTGCGCAGCCTGGCGCAGGTCGTGGCCGCCAGCAAGGTCAACCAGGCCTACGATGATGAGCACGATACCCTGACCGTGACCATTGCCTGCGTGGACGAACTGGGCGTCCAGTTGAACAGCCGGTCTTTCCGGGACAACATCGACCCGACGTTTTTGTCCACGCTGCTGTGCTGCCGCCACTACTACATAAGCCTGTACGGCAGCGCCCAGAGGTTTGGCCATGTGGACAAGCTGATGCGCGATGTCACGCTGAACGTCATCCAATGCCGCAAGATCTGGCGCCTGCAATGCAACAGCTGGTACGATGCCTGGGAACTGGAGAACGTCACCAACCCCGAACTGGTCCGCCCGCTCCGGCGCGGCTGCTGGTTCGTGCTCAATAAGGACTATCGCGCCTACAATACACTGACGGTGGTCGACACCTTGACGAAGCGGTTCGAGGAGAAGGACATGCTCTCCGAGGCCGAGATCCTGGCCGCCCGCGCCCCTGCCGCCCCCACGCCGGATGCCGTGACGAATAAGAGCCGCAAGGCTCGGAAGATCACGCGGAACAAGTGATCCCGGCATGCGCTGCGGCGTGTAGGCTTTAGCCTACGCCGCAGCGCTGCCGTAATTAGAGAGTCCCCCGGTAACGAGACCGAAGGCCCCGCCCGAGGTATTGGCAGCGCCTGCGCGGCGTTTTTCTTGCCATAACTGCCGCTTTTCCCGCGCAAGGGCAAGATGCGGGCCTTCCCACCGCCTGCAGTTTGTTTCTTTATCAGCTTTTCAAATGCGCCTACGGCGCATTTGTCCATTTTGCGGGGCCTCGCGTCCCGCCTGAACCCCCGTGATGTAGCACGGGGGTACAACTCACCGCGAACCTTGCCACAATCTGCCGTTTTTTCTTTCAGCAACGTCAATTTTGAGAGGTGCAAAATGTCGAAGCAAAGAACACAAAAATCCGGCCCCCATGATGCAACAAGAATCCTGGTCGACTACTTTTGTTTTACCGTTTCTGTCAGTGAGTTCTTCGACCATGACATCACCGATGAAAAAGCCGTCTACACTGCCGACCGCATCGAGCGCAAGTTTATGCTGCGCGGGCTGGAATTCCAGGAACGCAAGGGTATGTATGGCTACGCCTATGCCCGGTGGTATGATGGTATCGTCTACGCCTGGGGCGGCAACAATACCATCTACATCCAGATGTCCGGCACCGGCTGCCGCACCTGGGAGACCACGCACCCCGGCCTGGCCTGGGAACGATGGATAAAACAACTGCAATCCACCTATGCCACACTGCATATAAGCCGTATCGACATTGCCTGCGATACCTTTGGCATGCTTAAGCTCCGCACGGTCCAGGCGTTTACGCGCAAGCGCAACTACATAAGCCGCTGGAAGACCTACCTGATCCAGGAGGGCAGCTCCGAAATGGCCGTCATCTGGGGCAGCAGTAAGTCGGACTTCCGCCTGCGCATTTACGATAAGACCCTGGAACGTGAGGTCAAGGGCAGCGTCGACGCCGACAAAGTGCCTAAGAATTGGGTCCGCTGCGAGTTCCAGCTCCGCAATGATGCTGCAGCATCCTTCGTCCGCTCCTGGCAGGCAAGCGGAAGTATCGGCGATACTTTCATGGGCATCATGCGCAACCAACTGCTCTACGTAACCCAGTACGACGGCATTCACCGGGACCGAGCCACTACAGCCCCCTGGTGGGAGCGTCTGCTGGGGGACGCGGGACAGATCCACATGGCCTATGATGCCGGTAAAGATTACAACTTCGATTCTCTCTCCCGCTACATCTTCCATCAGGCCGGCAGCAGCATCAAGGCATACCTCACCATCATGGACGGTGACCTTGGACCGCTGCTGAAGGGTGTGCGGATGTCCTCGCTAAACGACCGGCAGACAGAGCTGGTCCGTTCGGCACAGGAAGAACGCCGGGAACGGCAGGAACGACAAATCGAATACGCGCAGATGTGAAAAAGGGTTGGTTTTTGGAATGGGTGGAAAGCATCTCACACGGGACGACCGGGTCAGGATCGAGGCAATGCTCAAGGCCAAGGTCAGTACAGTGCAAATTGCGGCGGTGATTGGGTGCAGCAAGCGCACCATCTACCGCGAAAAGCAGCGCGGCCTGTGTGAGCAGCTGAACCACCGAACTTCTAAAACCTATATGATCTACTCCGCCCAGAAATCGCAGAACCGGGCCGATCAGATGCGCGACCTGCACAAGGGCCGCCCGGTCAAGCTCTGCCCGCAGCTGGCCGCCCATCTTGAGGACTACATAGGCAAGCGCCATTACAGTCCCGCCGCTGCGGTGCGGGAGATCCTGCTGCAAGGTATGGCATTGCCGCAAATTTCCACCAGCACGGCCTACCGGTACATCTACCGGGGATACCTCCGCCTGTGCAGCCTGGACTTGCCGGTCGGCCGCTACCAGTTGAAGAAAAAGCAGAACGAGCAGTACACCGCTAAAAACCACAAGAACGACCGTAGCATAGAGGAACGCTCGGCCGAGGTGGAGACCCGCGAGGATGTCGGCTTCTGGGAGATGGACACGGTAGTCGGCAAGAGCGCCGGGCCGAGCCGCTGCCTGCTGGCGCTGACCGAGCGCAAGACCCGCTACGAGATCGTCCGCGTACTGGAAAGCAAAACTGCCCGCGAGGTACTGCGGGTGCTGCATACACTCCGGCATGATCTAGGCGAGGACTTCGGCAAGATCTTCCGCGCCATAACCTGCGACAACGGCTGCGAGTTCTCCGCCGCCAAGGAGATGGAGCAGCTGACCCCGATCTACTACTGCCATCCGTACAGCTGCTGGGAACGCGGCACCAACGAGAACCAGAACAAGCTGATCCGCCGCTTCTGCCGAAAAGGAAAAAGCATGGCCGGAATCACTCCCGACCATGCCGAGTATATAACCCTATGGATGAATAACTATCCCCGCCGCCTGTTAGGCTGGCAGCGTCCCGCCGACCTCATGGCCGCCGAGTGCGCCGCGCTGGGCGCAAAAATGCCTGCCTGATTCTGTGACATTTCGCTTGACAATTTGCTCAAATTTCCCGCTCTGCGGGGAGTCGCCACTCTAGGACAGCCTTAGTTCTGCAATTGTTTTCGTTCTTCCTCGGTCAGTTCCCGGTACTCGCCGGGGGCAAGGGTCTCATCCAATGCAACGCCGCCGATGGAGAGGCGGTGGAGGGTGTTGACGCCGGCGTCGTAGACGCCGAACATGCGCTTGATCTGGTGGTAGACGCCCTGGTGCAGGGTGACGCGCACGGTGCAGGGGTCGTCCCCGGCCGGTTCGGCCTCGGCGGGGGCCAGGTGTTCGCCGTCGGCCAGGGTGACGCCCGCCGCAAAACCGCGGCGCATCTCCTCGGTCAGCGGAGTGTCCAGCGTAACCAAATACTGCTTGTCCACATGGTGGGCCGGGGCCAGGATGTCATGGGCCAGGGCACCGTCATCGGTCAGCAGTACAAAGCCGGTGCTGGTCTTATCCAGGCGGCCCGCCGGGAACAGCTCCCGCCGGGGGTAGTCCGCGGCCACCAGGTCCACCACAGTGGTATCCCGCTTGTCGCGGCTGGCGCTGACGACGCCCTCCGGCTTATTGAGCATGATATACACATACTTTTTATATTCGCCTGCCAACGGCGCGCCGTCCAGCGCGATCTGCGCGGCGGTCTCGTCCAGCTGGGTATCCGCCTTGCGGCAGATCTTGCCCGCGACCATCACGCGCCCCTTGGTGATGGCCTTGCGGCTTTCGCTGCGGGTCATGCCGGTGCGCTCGGCCAGGTACTTATCCAGCCGCATCATGCCTGGTGCTCCTGGGTGATGGCCGCCGTTTTTCCGCGGGTCACCTTGATAAGATCGGCAGGGGCGCACTCCACCTGGGTGCCGATGCGGCCGCCGGAGACCATGATGGTGGGCTGGGCCAGACAGCTTTCATCGTAGACGGTGACGAACTGCTTTTTCATGCCCACAGGGCTGCAGCCGCCGCGGATATAACCGGTGACTTTATTGATGTCGGCCACGTGGATCATGGCCACGCTTTTGACGCCCGCGGCCTTGGCGGCCTTTTTCAGGTCCAGCTCGGCCAGCACGGGCACGACAAACACATAATAGTTATGGTCTACCCCCTGGGTGACCAGCGTTTTAAAAACGCGGGCCGGGTCCTGGCCGGTCAGGCGGGCGACGTTGGCGCCGTCAACGGCTTGGCCTTCCTCGTGGGGGTATTCGTGGGCGGTATAGTTGACCTTGGCGCGCTCCAGCATGCGCATGGCGTTGGTTTTTGCTTCTTTTGCCATTTGAGATGACCTCTTTTATTATATAGTATAGGGTGCGGGCCGATGCAAGCATTGCGGGGTCGCGCAGCGATCAATGCCCCTGCGGGGCATTGAACCGCACGAGCGGGCCAGCTTTGCTGGCTGGCGGCCTTCGTTTTGGCCGTCAAGCGGGCCCCTACAAAGGTTTGTGCTTTTCCCTTTATATAAGATATGCCCATTATACGTCCCCCGCAAAATTTTGGCAAGAGGGGTTGACTTTAGCGATTTAAAGTGTTAGACTATCATCATTCGATAAAAAAACACGAACGCTGGCGACGATTGCGCCAGGGATCCAAAAGTTTAAGGCAATACCGCATAATTCTAAGTGCCGATACGGCGAGCGAGGTGCGGCAGATGCTAAGCCAAAAGCGCAGATAATACTTTGTGTATTATCGAGCATTTTGGCAACGCAGATGCCGTGCCGCGGCCGCCGGAGCGGTGCTTAAGCCGTTAGGCGGGAATTGTGCGGTGTTGCCTTAAGAAATAGAGAAATGGGAGACACATTATGATCATCGTATTAAAACAGCACGCCCCGGCCGAGCAGGTCGACTCCTTCTGCCACGAGCTGGAGGATATGGGCTACCAGATCAACGATTCCGTGGGCAGCGATACCCACATCCTGGGCCTGATCGGCGACACCAAGTCCCTGGCCGAAAGCTGGGTGCTGGCCAACCCGGTGGTGGAGACCTGCCGCCGCGTGACCGAGCCGTACAAGAAAGCCAACCGCAAGTTCCACCCGGACGACACCATCGTGGACGTGGGCGGGCACAAGATCGGCGGCGGGTACTTTGCCGTGATGTCCGGTCCCTGCAGCGTGGAAAGCAAGGAGCAGATCACCTATGTGGCCCAGCGCGTACAGGCCGCGGGTGCCAGCATCCTGCGCGGCGGCGCGTTCAAGCCCCGCACCAGCCCGTACAGCTTTCAGGGTTTGCGTGCCGAGGGCCTGGAGCTTTTGCAGGAGGCCCGCGCTGTGACCGGCCAGCCCATCGTGACCGAGCTGATGAACAACGAACACATCCACCTGTTTGAGGATGCCCACGTGGACATGATCCAGATCGGCGCACGCAATATGCAGAACTTTGAGCTGCTGAAAGCCGTGGGCCGCCTGAAGACCCCTGTGCTGCTGAAGCGCGGCCTGTCCTCCACCCTGGAGGAGCTGGTGATGAGCGCCGAGTACATCATGGCCGAGGGCAACCCTAACGTGGTGCTGTGCGAGCGCGGCATCCGCACCTTTGAGACCAGCATGCGCAACACGCTGGACATTTCCGCCGTGCCGATGCTAAAAAAGATGACCCATCTGCCTGTGGTCATCGACCCCAGCCACGCTGCCGGCATCGCCTTTATGGTGCCCGCGCTGGCCCAGGCTGCCGTGGCCGTGGGCGCGGACGGCTTGATGATCGAGACGCACAACAACCCGGCCAAGGCCAAGAGCGACGGCGCCCAGAGCCTGACGCCCGACCAGTTCGACGCCCTGATGAAGGTCATCAAGCCGGAGCTGGAATTCTTTGGGAAGAAGTTAAACTGATTATAGGTAAAAAGGCTCCCTCTGCGAGGGAGCTAGCTGCGCGAAGCGCAGACTGAGGGAGAGACAAGCAAATTAACTGCTACCAAATCTCAGGCTCTCTCCCCCACCCGCTTCGCGGGAGCCCCCTCCCAGAGGGGGCCATCCAGGAGGTGTCCCAGCGAGTGGGATGCCAGCTTATTTATAAAGTATATAAGGTCAGCAGCAGGGTCGGGAAAGCCCTGCTGCTTTTTTGCTGCCGATAGGGGTGCCGCAGCGCATGGATTTTGCGGCAGTCAAAGAACTACTTCCGGGTATTTCCGCCCGGTATATATACTGCGGAACTCCGGAAGTACCCTGGTGTTTCCAACTACTTCCGGAGTTATGGAAGTAGTTATAATTAACATATCTATGTAATTTATATAAGTACTTCCGTAGTTCCGCAGTTTTGATAAAGGGGTGGCTGTTTTTGCCAGAAACCACCGTCGCAAAAAAAGATGCGCCCCGCCGGGCGTGGCGAAGCGCATGCTTATTGGCTATTGGCTTTATTGGCCCGGTTCGTCTTTGGCGGGCTTGGTGCTTTGGGGCGTGCTGATGCCGGTCTCCCGGGCCGTTTGGATCGCCGAGGCGGCAGCCTCTTTGGCGGTCTGGGCCGCAGACTGCGCGGCATTGGCAGCCGTTTCTTTTGCCGTCTGGGCGGCGGCGGCAGCTGTACCCACGGCGGTCTGCGCGGTCTCCTTAGCGGTCTGGGCCATCTCTTTGGCAGCGGTCCTGGCGGCAGCGGCCAGCTCGTTCAGGCGGCGGACGCCGGCGCGGGTGGAGGCCAGCGTCTCGGCGTAGGTAAGGCTCTTCATATCCGGGAAGGCCCGCAGCAAGCGGCGGGTGCCTATCTTATCCACGCTGATGTCACGCAGCTTGGCGCGCATTTCGTTGGCACGCAGCAGCATTTCCAGCTTCAACTCGGCGGCGTTCTCGCGGCCTTCCAGCTTGGCCAGGGCCAGCTGCAGCTTTTGCTCGTCCAAAATGGTATCGGCGGTCATGGCGCTGACGCCCAGCACGGTGGTCAGCTTGTCGCTGGTCACACGCAGGCGGGCGCGCACCTCGTCGATCTCCTTCAGCTTTTTGTTCAGGCCGGTGGCGGCGGCTGCGGAGACGATGAGGTCGACCACAAACAGCGCCAGCACGGCGGCTTCGGCAGGCACCAGTACCTTCATGGGCAGCGGGCTGCTGGCCTTAGCCAGCGCCGGGTGTACCACCTTGACCATGATGACACTGCCCAGGCCCCACAGCAGCGAGAACTGCGGGCAGATGTAGCCGCCGATGTTGAACTTCATGTTGGAGTAGTCCCACCAACGGATGTGGTAGATTTTGAACAGCGTCCAGCCGCCCACCAGCTCGATGGCGGTGGTGAGCACCATGCCCACAAAGAACACCGCCACGGTGCTGACGCTTTTCCCCTCGCCGGAGGGGGCCAGCGCGGCCACCGTCCAGTTCAGCACCACCATGCCGCAGCCGTAAATAGGGCAGATGGGGCCGCAGAGGAACCCGCGGTTGACGAGCCGCCGCTCCTTGATGGCGGCGTAGACGACCTCGACGCCCCAGCCGATACAGCCGTAGAGGAAGAACCAATACAGCGTTTGTACGACAAATGAAAAGATTTCTGTCTGGGTCATTCGGCGTCCTCCTGCGGGGCGGGTGCTTCGGCGGCTTCCTCCTCTTCCTCGGCTTCCAGCTCTTTGGCCAGGGTCTTGGGCTCCACCCAGGTCACGGTGCTGTCGGGACCTTTGCGGGCGATCAACGCCTTGATGGGGATGCCCATTTCGGTAAACATACCCTCGTGTTCGGTGCGCAGGTTCCAATCCGGCTCGTTGGCGTGCAGGTCAAAGGTCTGCCAGGTGATCTCAAAGCCTGCCGCCGGGAAGTAATGCAAACTGTCCCGGAACAGGTCATCGTCGTCGGTCTTGAACCAGATCTCCGCGCCCTCATCCATCAACTGGCGGTATTGCAGCAATTGGCGGGGATGGGTCAGGCGGTGCTTGTTGCTGCCCGCGTTTTTGCTCCACGGATTGCAGAAGTTGATGTAGATGCGGTCCACCCGGTCGGCAGGGGTGAAGGCATTGCCCAGGCGCTCGATGTCGATGCTGGCGATCTTGACGTTATCAGGGGTCATGCCGCGCTCGGCATAGGCGGCCTCGACCTTGCGCTTGGCCAGGATCAGCACCTTGTCGGTGATGTCGATGCCCAGGTAGTTGATGTCCGGGTGCCGGGGGGCCAGCTGCGCCAGGAAACCGCCCTTGCCACAGCCCAGCTCCAGGTGCCAGGGCTGGTCGGGGCGGGCGTAGGTCTCGTGCCAGTGGCCGCCGTGGGTCAGCGGCTCGTGCACATGGAAGTCGCAGGCCAGCAGTTCGGGGCGGGCGTAGGGTTTAAAACGCATTCTCATGGGAGTGTCTCCTGTTATAATAATGTAGAAAGTTTCTCGCGGACGACATCGGGCGTAAGGCCGGGCTGAGCCAGGCTGCCCTGGCAGAAGGCAGGCTTGCCGCCGCCCCGGCCTGCAAAGGCTTCGTTCAGTGCCCTGCCCAGGGCGCGGGCATCGGTGCCATCGGGGGCGGCCAGCGCGTAGGATAGGCCCTGCCCGCCGGGGGCGAGGGCGCAGGCGACCTGATTTGTGCCCGCGCAGACCGCCATGGCAATGCGGCGCAGGCCGTCGCCGTCGGCTCCCTCGGCCCACAGCACGGCGGGCCGGTCGGGCGCTGCAGCCTGCACGTAGGCATCCGCCAGGGCGTTTTGCAGCGCGGCAATGCGCTGCTTTAGGACAGCTTCGCCGTTCTGGCGGTTCTCCACCGACGGGGTCAGGCTGCCCGCGGGGGCAGAGAGCACGCGCCCCGCGGCTTCGGCGTCGGCACAGATGGCGGCCACGGCGTCATAGGCGCGCTGCCCGCAGGCCACAGCCAGCCGCATGCCGGTCTTGTAGTGCTGGGCAGAGATGATTTTGATCAGCCCCACCTCGCCGGTGCGGGCCAGATGGGTGCCGCAGCAGGCGCAGCAGTCGCCGCCGGCTTCCACCAGCCGCACGGGGCCGTCCAGCTCCTTTTTGCTACGGTACTCGGTGGCGGCCAGGGTGGCGGCGTCGGGGATGTAGCAGTTCACGGGGGTGTCGGCCCGCACGGCGGCGTTGGCTTCGGCTTCGGCCCGGGCCAGCTGGGCGGCGGAAAGCGGGATGCTGGTGTCCATCCGCACGTAGGGGGTGCCGATGTGGAAGCCCACATTCTCAGCCCCGAACAGGCGGTGGAGGGTGCCGCTGAGGATATGCTCGCCGGTGTGCTGCTGCATGGCATCCAGGCGGCGGGGCCAATCGATGCGGCCGGTCACAGCGGTGCCCGGCTCCAGCGGAGCGTCCGTGGTATGGGTAATGGTGGCGCCGTCGGTATGCACGTCGGTCACCTTCGCGGTGCCCAGCGTGCCCAGGTCACAGGGCTGGCCGCCGCCCTCAGGGAAGAAGGCAGTCCTGTCCAGCACGACCGCATAGCCGCCCTTGGCCGGGGTGCAGGAGAGCACGGCTGCAGCAAATTCCTGCACATAAGCGTCTGTTTCGTATAACTTTTGCGTCACAGAAAGGAGGCTCCTTTCAAAAAAATCAGATTTTTCTTATTATAACACAAAACAGGTGTGGAAAAAACCTTTCATTTCCTATATAATAAGAAATATATGGGCTGAAATTTAGGAGGGCTCGCCCTCTACAAGTAGGTCACTTCCCTGTTGTGCCCATCATTTCCTACCAGGAGAACTTCAAACCTATGCAAAAACAAATCACCCCGGCGGCGCTGGCGTTATCGGCGCTGCTGCTTACCGCCTGCGCGGCGGCCCCGGTGGAAAGCGTTGCCACGGTGGAGACGGCCCCCGAGCCTGCTCCTCAGGTGCTTACCGCCTATGCCGCTGACGGGCTGGCCCCCGCCCTGCAGGCTTATGCCGATGCCCAGGGCGTGGCCCTGAACTGGACGGACGATGCCAGCACCGCCAGCCTGCTGGCGCTGGACCACCAGCCGGACGGCACCACCCTGGATGTGACCAGCGATCCCCTGCTGGCCGCAGCCGCCGCCCGCGCCAATATTACCGGGAGTGCCGCCTCCCTGCCCGCAGGCCGCAGCCTGTACGGTTACTGGGTCAGCGGCAGTCTGCTGAACAGCCTGCTGGGTGATGGCGCTGCCGAAGCCCTGCAGAATGCCAGCTGGGACGAGTGGAGCGACTTTGTGGAGACCCTGCAGGACTGGCTGGCCGAGCCGAAAGCCGCCACCGTCACCTTAAACGGCGCCGACCGCACCCTGCCGGAGGCCCGGCCCGAAGCCTTGACCGCCAGCGGCGTATTTGCCCCGCCGCTGGACCGCACCAGCGGCTACACTGTGGCCGTGCTGGCGGCGGACGGCCAGTATACGGCCGACGCCCTGACCGGCCCGCTGAACGGCATCTACAGCGCCGTCTCGCTGGAATGGGACGCCATGGCCGACAGTGCCGAGGGCGGGTTGTTCCGCCGGGCCAGGCTGACCGACCTGCTGGCCGCCTACGGGGCCGACGCCTGCCAGGATTTGGTTTTGATCCCCTTCAAAACCAACCTGGAGGACAGCGATCTGACCACCGAGGAGTACAACCTCACCGGCCTGCTGGACTACCCCATCCTGGCCAATGCGGGCTGCTTCGCCCTTCAGGACACCGGCGATGCCACCGCACTGAAATCTGCCGAGAGCGCCGTGCTCTGGCTGTACTCCAGCGGCGATGGCGAAAAAGCCCTGACCAACACGCTGGGCGTCATCACCCCGTGGAACACCGCGTCCGACACCACCACGCTGGGCGCGATGCAGGTGGAGCAGGTCAACACCGCCATCCTGCCGGGCATCGACCTGCCCACGGCGGCAGCGGCCCAGGCCCTTACGGCCAACGAGGAGGCCCTGCAGGGCGGCACACGCGGCAAGGCCGAGCGCACTGCCTTTACCCAGGCCGCTTTGGCAGCCCTGGGTGCAGAATAAAGAGTACATTAAAAATACTAGCGAAAGAGAAGAAGGATAGCAAATGGGTTTTGCACGTTGCAGCGGTATTCTTATGCCACTTTCCAGCCTGCCGGGCGGTTATGGCATCGGCAGCATGGGCGCACCCGCCCGTAAGTTTGTGGATTTCCTGGCTGCCGCCGGGCAGACGATCTGGCAGATCCTGCCGGTCGGCCCCACCGGCTATGCCGACAGTCCCTACCAGAGCTGCTCCGCCTTTGCGGGCAACCCCTACTTTATTGATCTGGATCAGCTGGTCAAGGATGGCCTGCTGACCCGCCGGGATTTTGCCAATATCCACTGGGGCGGCGACGCGGCCCACATCGACTACGGCACCCTGTACGAGAAGCGCTTCGACGTGCTGCGCAAGGCCTACGCCAACTTTTTAAAGCAGCGCCCCGTGCCCGGCTACGACACCCCCTACCCCGATGACTGGTACCGCTTCCAGTTTTTGAGCTGCGAGTGGCTGCCCGACTACTGCCTGTACATGGCCATCAAGCGGGACAACGGCATGGTGGATTGGCAGCAGTGGCCCGAGGCCCTGCGCCTGCGCGACCCCGCCGCCCTGGCTGCTTTTAAAGAGGAACACGCCGAGGAGGTCGGCTTCTGGGCGTTTGTCCAGTACGAGTTCGACCGCCAGTGGCGCGCCCTGCACGCCTATGCCAAGAGCAAAGGCGTATCCATCATGGGTGATATTCCCATCTACGTTGCCGCCGACTCCGCCGATGCCTGGGCGGGCCGCGAACTGTTTGAGACCGACGCCGACGGCAAGCCCCGCCGCGTGGCAGGCTGCCCGCCGGACTACTTTGCCGCCGACGGCCAGCTGTGGGGCAACCCCCTGTATGATTGGGACTACCACCGCCGCACCGGCTACGCCTGGTGGATCCGCCGCATCCGCCACGCCCTGTTCATCTACGACATCCTGCGCATCGACCACTTCCGCGGCTTCGACACCTACTGGGCTATCCCGGCTGGGGAAAGCACCGCCCGCAACGGCCGCTGGGAGAACGGCCCCGGCATGGACCTGTTCCGCACCCTGCACAACGCCCTGGGCGAGCTGCCCATCGTGGCCGAAGATCTGGGCGAGATGTTTGACTCGGTCCGCCAGCTGCTGGCCGACAGCGGTTTCCCCGGCATGAAGGTGCTGCAGTTTGCCTTTACCGGCGAGGACAGCGTCGACCTGCCCCACAACTACCCCCGCAACTGCGTGGCCTACCCCGGCACCCATGATAACAATACGCTGGCCGGCTGGTTTGGCGAGGAGCTGACCCCCGAATACCGCCAGCAGGCCCGTGAATACTTTGCCCTGAACAAGGCCGAAGGCGAACTGCGCGGCATGCTGCGCGGCGTGATGGCCAGCACCGCCGCCCTGGCCATCATCCCGATGGCCGACTGGCTGGAGGAGCCGTCCACCTCCCGCATGAACACCCCCGGCGTGGCCCAGGGCAACTGGCAGTGGCGCGTGGATGAGAAGAAGCTCACCCCCGCCCTGGCCAGGGAGATCAAGGCCATGACCGTGCGGTACTTCCGCGCACCGGCCACCCGGAAATAATCACATAATAGCCCCGCATGGTCCCCGCGTATCCAGCCAGGGACCGTGCGGGGTGTTTTCTATAACGCAGCATCTGCTTTTTTTGTGAACCTAAACAATGTTTTGCGCTGTGGTGCGCAAATTCTTTGTGCAAGGCAGAACTATCCAGCAATCGTATTTTGTGATACAATAGTTTGGTACTTGAAAGTTATTTTCCTAATAGGGATCTTTTGTTTTAAAAATGAGGAACTGACATGAAATTTGAGTATACCCTCGCTGAACTGTCCACCGCGATCACCGCGCTGGAGCAGGTCTACGGCAAGGTCAGTGTACTGGACCCCTACCTGGGCACCGTGCTGGACCCCGCCACCCTGCAGCCCACCGATAAAGCCGAGGAACTGACCGCGCTGGATGAGACCGGCCGCGGCGTGCAGCTGGCCCAGGCCGATGACGGCCCGGAGCTGGTGCTGTACCAGGGCATCCAGGCGGACGCCCGCCCCTGCGTGTTGGCTTTCCACTGCTGCATGCCCCACAATCTGCAATCCTCTGCCGGGGCCGAGAATTCCTTTAACCGCGTGCTGGCCCAGATGCAGGAGGAGCTGCGCCGCGATTACCTGACCGGCGTGTACAATGCCCGCTATCTGGACACCGAGTACCGCCGCTACGCCGAGCCCCAGGCCCAGGCCGGCAAGCCCGTGGGCGTGGTGATGGCCCGCGTGAACGAGTATTGGAGCCTGCGCCAGAACGAGTCTGCCAATGCGGCCGACTGCTGCCTGAACATGGCCGCCGGTATCCTGCAGCTGTCTGTCGGCACCGACGACAAGGCCGCCGTGCTGGCCCGTTTGGAAGACGGCCTGTTCGCCGTGGTAACGGTGGGTACCCCCGCCGCCCAGGTGGCCCGCAAACTGCAGGACGCGCTGGACAACTCCCGCCGGGAGTTCAGCATCAGCCTGTCCCGCCGCGGCAGCTTTACCGTGCAGCTGGCCAGCGCCGAATGGGGCGAGACCCCGGCCTGGGACATGATGTTCTCTCTGGCCCAGCAGCGCCTGTGATCTTTGCATAAAAACATCCCCCTTGTGTACATACTATGGTTGACCGACCACCACGTACACAAGGGGGATTTTGTTATGCAAACCGATAATGAAAAAATGCTCCAGGAGATCGTGCAGAACACCGAGATGGGCAAAAACACGCTGGACGAGCTGATGGGCCTGACCCACGACCAGCGGTTGAAAGACGAGATGATGCGCCAGAAGCGGGAGTATCGGCGCATCAACCAGGCGGCCCACACCGCACTGGATGCCATCGGGGCCGAGGCCCAGGGCCAGAGCGCTGCCGCCCGCATGAGCGTGAGCATGGGCATCCGCACCCGCACCATGATGGACAAGTCCACCCGCAACCTGGCCACCATGCTGGCCGAAGGCAGCGGCCAGGGCGTGCTGGACTGCAAACGGGCCGAAAAAGACTATCCTTCCGCCAGCCCCGGTGCGAGGAAGCTTTGCCAGGAACTGAGCGAATTCCAATCGTCGGCCGAGGAGACCTGGCGGGAGTTTGTTTGAAGTTTGTTTGGATCATGTGCTGCCACCCGGCCCTGCCCACCCTGCGGCAGGGCCTTTTTATTACGGCATCCTGCCATTATAAAAGGGCGTCACCTCATGGTGGTGACGCCCGCAAGGCAGACCCTTAAAATAAAATATAGTACACCCCACCGCAAAAAGAAAACACCCCCGCCACATAAAAGCTGCCAAAATGCTTGACGCACCCCGCCGCCGGTATTATAATAAGAGAGCCGGGTTCGCCCCGGCATACACACCGAGGTGTTGCGCAGTTGGTAGCGCGCGTGGTTTGGGACCACGAGGCCGCAGGTTCGAGTCCTGTCACCTCGACCAGCAAAATGCTGTAGATTCGTTAGAATCTACGGCATTTTCTTTTTCAAGTACACACTTTAGTACACACTTGCCCATTTTCTCTGCAAGTTGTGTACTAAATCATTATACGCATCAGGCCGCGCTTCTTTCAGCGCATCCGTAAGGTCTATGGCAATACCGCACAATTCTAAGTGCCGATACGGCGAGCGAGGTGCGGCTGCTGCTAAGCCAAAAGCGCAGATAATACTTTGTGCTGCAAAGGTGAGCGCCGCCAGTGGCGGATACAGCGAACCGAAGCAGGGGCAGCGGTCGCAGAGTGCGAGGGGCTTTTGCTCCCGAAGTACGATGCGGGTACCGCAACCCGACATTATCGAGCATTTTGGCAACGCAGATGCCGTGCCGTAGCCGCCGAAGCGGTGCTTAAGCCGTAAGGCGGGAATTGTGCAGTGTTGCCTTATATTTGACACTGCCCGTAAAAAGTTACTGCCGCCAACAGCAGCCCTTACAGGAGGCTCTGCGGCTTCGTAGTAGCGCACCGGAGCTTGTTCCATATTTTCGTGGTCCGTAAACTCCTTTCTAAACCGTTCGCACCTCTTGACGCGCGGGGGCAATTATAGCATACTGGAAGGGAAAAACAGCCAAGCGGGGAAACAGCGGGTTGCTTTTCCTCTGCCCGCCTTTCCGCTATAATAAAAGCAACGGAGGTGACCCTGATGGAAACAAAAGATGTGATTTTACAGCTGCGCACCCAAAAAGGCTTGTCCCAGGACGAACTGGCCGAGCGCATCCTGGTGACCCGGCAGGCGGTATCCCGCTGGGAAAACGGAGAGACCGTGCCCAACACAGAAACGCTGAAGCTCCTATCCAAAGAGTTTGATGTATCGATCAACACGCTGCTGGGCACACCGCGGCAGCTGGTGTGCCAGTGCTGCGGCATGCCGTTGGAGGATGCCATCATCAGCCACAACAAGGATGGCTCCCCCAACGAGGACTACTGCAAATGGTGCTACGCCGACGGCACCTACACCTACAGCAGCATGGACGATTTGATCGACGCATGCGTCCGGCACATGACCAACGAACACTTCACCGAGGAACAGGCCCGCGCCTACATGCGGGACCTGCTGCCTACGCTGGACTACTGGAAACGCTACGACGAGCTGAGCGACAACGGTCAGTTTGAGGCGTTCAAGCGCCAGCTGATACAGGAGATCAACGACCTGCACGTGGAGGGCCTGCCCAAAGTGGAAAAGCTGAACGCGCTGGTGGGGCGGTATGTGAACCTGGCCTATCCGCTGCCCAGCGGTGCGGCGGTAAATTTTTTGAACGACCAGACAACCTATCTGGGCACCCAGCTAGAATCGGAGTTCGGCAGTGAGCGCTGCTTTGGCGTGCTGGCCGGGATGGATTTTATCCTGATCTCCACCTACGGTCCCGAGGGCGAAGCCCCGGAACTGGTGCTGTACAAGAAGCGTTAAGACGTCTGCGTGCCGCTTGATAAAATCACGAAAACACGAGGACTTTAAGCGATGAAACAGAAAATCAAAGTGCTTTTTATCTGCCATGGCAACATCTGCCGCAGCCCAATGGCCGAGTTTGTGATGAAGGACATGGCGGTGAAAGCCGGGCAGGCAGAACGATTTGAGATCGCGTCTGCGGCGACGAGCACCGAGGAGATCGGCAACCCGGTCTACCCGCCTGCACGGCGCAAGCTGGCCGAGCATGGCATAGGCTGCGCGGGAAAAACCGCCCGCCAGATGACGCGGCAGGACTACGAGCACTACGATCATCTCATCGCCATGGACCGCAGCAACCTGCGCAACATGCAGCGGTTTGTGGGCAGCGATCCAGCGGGAAAGGTGAGCCTGTTGATGGACCACACCACCCGCCCCGGCGATGTGGCCGACCCGTGGTACACCGGCGATTTTGACGCCACCTGGCGGGATGTGACCGAAGGGTGCGCGGCGCTGCTGGAAGAATTAAAGAACAAAATATAACGCAAAGGGAGCTGCCCCGGCAGGGCAGCTCCCTTTACTATGTTTATGAAAATCAGGAATCCGAATCCAGCTTCAGTACGGCGGTGAAGGCTTCGCTGGGCAGGGTCACGCTGCCCAGCTGGCGCATCTTCTTTTTGCCTTCCTTCTGCTTTTCCAGCAGCTTCTTCTTGCGGGTAATGTCGCCGCCGTAGCACTTGGCCAGCACGTCCTTGCGCATGGCCTTGACAGTCTCGCGGGCAATGACCTTGCCGCCCACGGCCGCCTGGATGGGGATCTCAAACAGCGCGCGGGGGATGTTTTCCTTCAGCTTCTCGCAGATACGGCGGCCCTTGGCGTAGGCGTTGTCAGCGAAAACGATCATGGACAGCGCGTCCACCACCTCGCCGTTGAGCAAAAAGTCCAGACGAACCAGCTTACTCTCGTGCCAGTCCTCCCACTCGTAGTCGTAGCTGGCGTAGCCGCGGCTGCGGGACTTGATGGCGTCAAAGAAGTCGTAGACGATCTCGCCCAAAGGTATCTGGTAATGCAGGTCCACGCGCGTTTCATCCATATACTTCATGTCAATGAGCACGCCGCGCTTGGCCTGGCAGAGATCCATCAGCGGGCCGACGTAATCGTTGGGGGTGTAGATGTGGGCATTGACGAACGGCTCCTCGGACTTGACGATGCGGGTCGGGTCGGGGTAGGCCGAGGGGTTATCGATGACCTCTACCGTGCCGTCGGTCAGGGTCAGGCGGTACTGGACGCCCGGCGTCGTGGTGATAAGATCGAGGTCAAACTCACGCTCCAACCGCTCGGTGATGATCTCCATGTGCAGCAGGCCCAGGAAACCGCAGCGGAAGCCAAAGCCCAGGGCGGCACTGGTTTCCGGCTCAAAACTCAGCGATGCATCGTTGAGCTGCAGTTTTTCCAGTGCGTCCTTCAGGTCTGGGTAGTCGGCGCCGTCTGCCGGGTAGATGCCGCAGAACACCATCGGGGTGACGGTGCGGAAACCGGGCATCGGCTCCGACGTGGGGTTATTGGCCAGCGTAACGGTATCGCCCACACGGGTATCCCGCACGGTCTTGATGCTGGCGGTCAGGTAGCCGACCTCGCCAGCCTCCAGCTTCTCACAGGGGCTCAGCTGAGTGGCACCCATGCGGCCCACTTCCACCAGCTGGAACTCTGCGCCGGTGCTCATCAGACGGATGGTATCGCCGGGCTTGACGGTGCCGTCAAAGACGCGCACGTAGACGATAACGCCCTTGTAGCTGTCATAGATGGAATCGAAGATCAGTGCTTTTAGCGGCTTGTCGGGGTCGCCGGTGGGGCCGGGAATATCGCGGACCACACATTCCAGCACGTCCTTAACGCCGATGCCCAGCTTGGCCGAAACGCGGGGTGCTTCCATGCAGGGCAGACCGATGACGTCCTCAACCTCTTTTGCCACGGCGTCGGGGTCGGCGCTGGGCAGGTCGATCTTGTTCAGGATGGGCACCACTTCCAGGTCGTGGTCCAGCGCCAGGTAGCAGTTGGCCAGCGTCTGTGCCTCCACGCCCTGGCTGGCGTCCACCACCAGCACCGCGCCTTCGCAGGCGGCCAGGCTGCGGCTGACCTCGTACTGGAAGTCCACATGGCCCGGGGTGTCGATCAGGTTGAACTCGTAGGTCTCGCCGTCGTCGGCCTTATAGCGCATAGTCACGGCGCGGGCCTTGATGGTGATGCCGCGCTCCTTTTCCAGCTCCATGTTGTCCAGCACCTGGTCCGTCATGGTGCGCTTGTCGACGCTGTCGGTCAACTCCAGCATGCGGTCAGACAAGGTGGATTTGCCGTGGTCAATGTGGGCAACAATGCAGAAATTTCGGATATTTTTGCGGGCCATCAGGTTTCCTCCAAATCGTTCCAGATCTTACAGACGGTGCCGTTTTCTTTATATACGCGGGGCACGCGGCGTGCCAGGCCGCATACGATCTCATAGTTGATGGTGTTGGTCTTTTTCGCGATGGTGTCGGCAGTATCCCCTGCACCGGGGCCAAATACCACCACTTCATCCCCCATTTTTACCTCCGGGATGTTGGTAACGTCCACCAGCGTTTGATCCATGCAGACACGGCCCACCACGGGGGCGGGACAGCCGTGGATGCTCATAACGCCCTGGCCCTGCCCACCAGACAGAGCGCGGGGATAGCCGTCAGCATAGCCGACACAAACCGTTGCCACCCGCATGGGGTGGTCCGCCGTGAAGGTCCGGCCGTAGCTCACACATTGGCCGGGCTGCAGCTCTTTCACAAAAGTGACGATACAATGCAGAGAAAGGGCAGACTGCAGCTCCGGGAAGTGGGCATCCTCGCTGGGGTCCAGCCCATACAGGATAATGCCTGCGCGGGTCATATCCCGCCGCCATTCCGGGTGGCGCAGCTGCGCGGCCGAATTGGCGCAGTGTACCGTGCCGGTGGCATAGCCATCCGCCTGCAGGCGGTCCACCACGCGGGTAAACAGGTCATACTGTTCCTCTGTATAGGCCAGGTCATCCGGTGCATCGCTGTCTGCCACGGCAAAATGCTGGAAGATGCCGCAGATCGTAAGGCCCGGCAAAGCATACAGCGCCTCGACCTCACGGATGGTCTCCTCGAAACCCGAGCGTACCGCAAAGCCGATGCGGCCCATACCGGTGTCGATTTTAATATGAACCTTTACCCGCACCCCGGCCTGCACCGCAGCGGCCGAAAGCGCCTGGGCGTACTCCGTGGAGAAGCAGGCGGTGGCAATATCATCCTCCGCCAGCGTTGCAGCGTGGGCAGGGTCGGCATAACCCAGGATCAGGATGGGTATCGTAATGCCATGGTGGCGCAGATGATGCCCCTCGCCCAAGCTGCTTACCGCAAAACCGGCAACGCCTGCCTGCTGTACCGCCTTGGCGGTGGCTACGTCACCGTGGCCGTAGGCATCGGCCTTGACAACGGCGCAGACCGGCCCGCCGACCGCCTGCCTGATGTATGCGAAATTGTGGCGCAGTGCATCCAGATCGATCTCAGCCCAGCAATGTTTTTCAAACTTCATATCCATTCACCCCTTTATAGCCTATTCTCCCTGTCCTACCCTTTAAAGATTTATTATATCATACTTTCCCTGGCTGTACAATGACAGAAAATCAGTTTTCCGCGTCGGAATCGGTCTCCGACCATTTGCCGTGGACGCGCTGCACGCCCACCACACGCAGTTTGGAGTGGAGGAAGTGCTGCTCGCGATACAGGCTGAAGTAGCTGGACATCATGTAGGAGACGGCACAGGCCAGGGCGAACAGCTCAATGTTCTGCCCGCCGAACACCTCGATGGCCAGGCAGCTGGACGCCAGCGGGCTATTGGTACAGCCGCAGAACAGTGCCACCATGCCCAGCGCCGCGCCCAGGCCGGGGGCCAGCCCCAGCAGCGGGGCCACCGCGCAGCCAAAGGTCGCGCCGGTGAAGAAGATGGGTACGATCTCGCCGCCCTTGAACCCGGCCCCCAGTGTGATGCTGGTGAACAGCATCTTGAGCAGGAAAGCATACGGCACCGCCTGCCCGGCGACGGCGGCTGCAATAACATTGGCGCCCGCGCCGTTGTAATCGGTGGTGCCCAGCAGGGTGGTCAGCGCGATGATAAGCGCACCGCCGACCACCACCCGCAGATAGGCATTGGGGAACAACTTTTTATACAGCTTTGGCGCGGCGTGGATCACCTCACAGAAAGCAATGCTCAACGCGGCCAGCAGCAGGCCCAGCAGCAATACACGGATCAGGTTGCCCGGCGTAGGGGCGGCATAGTCGGCCACCGCAAAGGCGGTGGGGGCCAGCCCCATACCGCTGCTGATCCACACGCCGATCAGCGCCGAGATCAGGCAGGGCAGCAGCGCTGCGTACTGCATGGACCCGACGTCGACGACTTCCAGCGTAAATACGGTAGCGGCCAGCGGCGTACCAAATACAGCGGAAAACGCCCCCGCCATGCCGCACATGGTCATCAGGCGGCAGTCCCGGGCCTCCAGCTGCAGTCTCCTGCCGATCTGCCCGGACAGTGAACCTCCCAGCAGCAGGGCAGCGCCCTCACGGCCGCTGGAACCGCCGAACAAATGGGTGATGACGGTGGTTACAAAGATGAGCGGGGCGGTACGCAGGGAAAGCGGCTTATGCTCCCGCACCGCGACAAAAATTTGGTTGGTGGAGCCGCCGCCATCAGGGTCAAAATGCTGGTACAGGAACACGATGACCAGGCCGCCCAGCGGCAGCAGACAGATCAACCGCGGGTCAGCCGTGCGCAGGGCGGTCGCTTTGTTGAGCGCCAGCCCAAACATTGCGCCAAACGGTCCCACTACACAGCCCACCAGCGCAGCCAGGATCACCCATTTAAAGCAGACATACAGGTACCCCAGGCTGCTGCGCAGATACCGCAAGATTTTTTTCATAGACGACCTCCCCAAGGCAACAAAATACACCCCCGATTATACTCCCGCCGGGGGAAAAGACAACATCTGCCAAAGCAGGACTGGCGTTGCCTGTGCGCTGCCAACCCCGTTTGACTTGTTTACAATATACGTTGTTACGCCGTCACCGGCTGCTGATTGAAAATCTTCATCGATTGTTTGTAGCAGTGGATGAAGTAGATAATTTCGGCAAAGCCCGTCAACGCCCAGGAGCAGGGGTAGAGCAGATACAGCGCCGGAATGGTGTGGAAGCAGGCGAAGATCGTGTAGACCCACGCCACGCGGAAGACGCAGGACCCCATAATAACGATGATGGTCGGTACCACGGTTTTGCCAAGACCCCGGGAGGCGGCGATGGTGCAGTCCATAAAGGCAGAGATGCAGTAGGCCAGGCCCATGACCATGATGCGCTTCATGCCGGCATCGATGACGTCCGGCTCGGTGGTGAAAAGCGCGAGGAACTGCCGCCCGAAAAGCAGCAGCCCGCCGCCCAGCACCAGGCCCACACCGAAGCCGTAGGCCAGGCTGATGAAGTAGCTTTTCTTCACGCGGTCGACCTTGCCCGCGCCGTAGTTCTGGCTCATGAAGCTGGCACAGGCCATGTAGAAGGCGGCCATAGCGTCGTAGATCATGGCGTCGGCATTGGCAGCGGCCGAGTTGCCCTTGACCATCAGCGAGTCAAAGGAGTTGACGCCCGCCTGGATGAACAGGTTGGCGATGGCAAAAACTGCGTTCTGAAACCCGGCAGGCACACCCAGCAGCAGGATGCGCTTGGTCATACCCAGGTCCAGCTTGATAGCGTGCAGGTCCAGTGCGTAGCAATCCTGCACTTTGGTCAGTGCGCGCAGAATCAGCCCGGCAGACACGTACTGGGAGATGGCACTGGCCAGCGCCACGCCCATGACGTTGAGCTGGCAGACGATAACGAAAAACAAGTTGAGGACGATGTTCAGCGCACCGGCGATGGACAGGTAGACCAGCGGCTTTTTCGTGTCACCGATGGCACTGAACACCGCGTTGCCGAAGTTATACAGCGCCAGGGCGGGCATACCCAAAAAGTACACGCGCAGGTACAAAATAGCACCGGGCAGCAGGTCCGGCTTGGTGTTGAGCAGTTCCAGCAGCGCAGGCGACCCCAGCAGGCCGACAAACAGCAGAATGACACCCGCAATAAAGCTGATGATGAGTGCCGAATGGACGGTCTTTTTGACATCGCCCGGGTGCTTGGCGCCGTAAAAGCGGGCCACCAGCACGTTGATGCCGTTGCTCAGGCCGATCAAAAAGCCGGTGAACAGCGTGACAAAGATACTGGTGGACCCCACCGCGCCCAGCGCCGTAGACCCAGCAAACCGCCCGACGACCGCCACGTCTGACATGTTGAACAGCACCTGCAGCAGGTTGGACAGGGCCAGCGGCAGGCTGACGAGGAGGATCTGCTTCGCCAGCGGCCCCTCGGTCAGGGTTTTTGCATTTTTCATGGTTCCGATTTCCTCAATTTTTCCTTACACAACACCCCCGCATTGGGGCGAACATTCCTGATTATAGCAAGTTTTTATGCCTTTGGAAAGAGGTTTTTGCCAGATTTTGGCGGTTTTTAAAAAACAGCAAAAAAAGAACCGCCCGGCGCAAAATCGGGCGGTCTTTTTATCTGCAAAATCAGGGAAAATCAGGCTTCTTCAGCCTGTTTTTCTTTTTGAGCCTTGATGACTTTCAGGCGGCTGAATTCTTCGCGTTCGCGCTCGCCCAGCACCTCGTCGATGGACTTGATGGTCTTTTGCATCTGGGGGATCTGGACGTTGCCCAGGGCGTTAGCACGCTTCTGGGTCTTTTGGATGGCCTCGGCCAGGCGGATGACGCTGGTCTCCACTTCGGTCAGCTCCACCGTCAGGGTCTTGACCTCGTTGAATTTGAGGTAGGCCACATCCAGCGTGCCGTTGGTGGACTCCAGATCATAATAAATGCCCAAAGGCGAGGTCGTCTGCAGCGAGAGGGTGGGCAGTTCCACACCCATGACGCTGCGGGTGCTCAGCCGCAGGCCGTGCTCTACGGGCACGCCGCCGGCGTACTCCCCCACCGAGCCCAGCATGATGTTGGCTTTCTGCAGGGCGTCATACGCCTCGGCGTAGGCAGCCGAGATGCGGTCCTGGATGCCTGCGGCGCGGTCGATGAGCTGCATCATTTCGCGCACAAGGATGTTGCGCTTGCGGTCCATCAGGTCATAGCCCTGCTCCGCCAGCGCCAGGCTGCGCTTGGTAGCCATCAGGTTTGATTTTGTGGGGAAAACCTGCTGTGCCATGGTAAACTCCTTTTATTGCTTTGCGTGCTTGGCAATGCGGGCCTTGGCAGGCTCGTAGTACTTGTCCAGCGTAGCATCATCGCAGCGGTCCAGCGCGGCGCGGGGCAGTGCAGCCAACAGCTCCCAGCCCAGGTCCAGCGTTTGCTCCATGGTGCGGTCGGTGTTGCCCTGGCCGATGAACTCCTGCTCAAAGGCACGGCCAAAGGCCATCAGCTGCTTGTCGGACTCGGAAAGTTCTTCCTCGCCGATAACGCTGGCCAAAGCCTTAGCATCCTGCACCTTAGCGTAGCAGGCAAACAGCTGGTTGGACAGGGTGACGTGATCCTCGCGAGTGTAACCGGCGCCGATGCCGTCCTTCATCAGACGGGACAGGCTGGGCAGCACGGAGACCGGCGGATACAGGCCGGTGGCGTCCATACCACGGTCCAGCACGATCTGGCCCTCGGTAATGTAACCGGTCAGGTCGGGGATGGGGTGGGTGATGTCGTCGCCGGGCATGGTCAAAATGGGGATCTGGGTGACAGAACCCTTGCTGCCCTTGATGATACCGGCGCGCTCGTACAGGCTGGCCAGGTCAGAATACAGATAGCCGGGGAAGCCCTTACGGCCGGGGATCTCGCCCTTGGAGGAGGAGAACTCGCGCAGAGCCTCGCAATAGCTGGTCATATCGGTCAAGATGACCAGCACGTTCTTGTTCAGGTCAAAGGCCAGGTACTCGGCCACCGTCAGGGCGGCGCGCGGGGTGATGATACGCTCGATGATGGGGTCGTTGGCCAGGTTCAGCAGCATGACCACGCGCTCCATCGCGCCGCAGCTCTCGAAAGACTCCCGGAAGTAGGCGGCAACGTCGTTTTTGACGCCCATAGCGGCAAAGACGATGGCGAAGTCCGAGCCATCGGCCACGCTGGCCTGACGGACGATCTGGACGGCCAGCTCGTTGTGCTTCATGCCGGAGCCGGAGAAGATGGGCAGCTTCTGGCCGCGGATCAGCGTGGCCAGGCAGTCGATGGAAGAAATGCCGGTGTGGATGTAGTTACGCGGATACACACGGCTGACGGGGTTGATGGGTGCGCCGTTGACATCGCGGCGGGTGGTGGGGTAAATGTCGCCCAGACCGTCGATGGGGCGGCCCAGGCCGTCCAGCACACGGCCGGGCAGCTCGGGGCTGAGGTCCATCATCATGGGATGGCCGGTCAGCACCGTGCGGTTGTTGACCAGGCTTAAGCCGCGGGTGCCCTCGAACACCTGGATGATGCAGCGGTCGCCTTCGACCTCGACCACACGGCCCACGCGGGTGGAGCCGTCATCCAGATGCAGCTCGGCCATTTCGTCATACTGCACGCCTTTTACGCCGTCCAGCACGACCAGACTGCCGTTGATTTGGGAAAGTCCGATATGCTCTAAAATCATGTTATTCCCTCCTCATCAGCCCTGGGCCACAGCGGCCAGTTTGGCATCGATGTCTTTCTGCATGGCGTCCAGCTTCGAGAAGTCGTCGTTGGGCACCTCGTACTTCATCTTGACCAGCTCATCAAACAGGCCGGTGGCCAGCAGACGGCTGACCGGCACCTGCTTGGCGACCAGCGCTGCACACTTATCGTACAGGTACAGGATGGTCTCCATCATCTTCAGCTGCTTTTCCAGCGGCACGTAGGTATCCACGGCGTGGAAAGCGTTCTGCTGCAGGAAGCCGACGCGGATAACACGGGCGATCTCGATGGTCAATTTCTGGTCGTCGGGCAGCACGTCCGAGCCGATCAGCTTGACGATCTGCATCAGGTTATTTTCCTGCAGCAGCAGGTTGGCGACGCGCTCACGGCAGGACATAAAGTCATGGCCGACGTTATCGTAGTACCAGCTGCCCAGGTCGCCCAGGTATTCACTGTAAGAATCGTTCCAGTTGATGGCCGGATAGTGGCGGGCGTAAGCCAGGGACTTATCCAGTGCCCAGAAGCAGCGGGTGAAACGCTTGGTGTTCTGGGTGACAGGCTCGGAGAAGTCGTTGCCCTGGGGGCTGACAGCGCCGATGACGGAGACGGAACCTTCGGCACCGTTCAGCGTCTTGACATAACCGGCACGCTCGTAGAACTCTGCCAGACGGCTGGGCAGGTAGGCGGGGTAGCCTTCATCGGCGGGCATCTCCTCCAGACGGCCGCTGATCTCACGCAGAGCCTCGGCCCAACGGGAGGTGGAGTCAGCCATCATGGCGGTGTGGTAGCCCATGTCGCGGTAGTACTCGGCCAGCGTGATACCGGTGTAGATAGAAGCCTCACGGGCGGCAACAGGCATGTTGGACGTGTTGGCGATCAGCACGGTACGGTCCATCAGGCTCTTGCCGGTGCGGGGGTCCACCAGTTCGCTGAACTCCTGCAAGGCCTGGGTCATCTCGTTGCCGCGTTCGCCGCAGCCGACGTAGATGATGATGTCGGCATCGCACCACTTTGCGATCTGGTGCTGGGTCATGGTCTTGCCGGTACCGAAACCGCCGGGGATGGCAGCGGCGCCGCCCTTGGCCAGCGGGAACATGGTATCAATAACACGCTGACCGGTGATCAGCGGGCGGGGCGAGGTCATACGCTCGGCCGCCGGGCGCGGAGTACGGATAGGCCACTTCTGGCACAGGGTCAGGGTATGTTCCCTGCCCTTGGCGTCGGTCAGCTTGACGATGGGGTCGTTGACGGTGTAGCTGCCGTTCTCGGCAGCCCAGGTCACGGTACCGCAAACCTCCGGCGGGACCATGCAACGGTGCTGGATGGCCGGGGTCTCGGGGCAGGTGGCGTAGATCTGGCCGCCGGTCAGGGTATCCCCTGCTTTAACGTTGACGGTCACATCCCACTTGGCGGCGGTATCCAGAGAAGGCTCGTGTGCGCCGCGCTCGATAAAGCTGCCCATATGGCTCTCGATGGCGGGCAGCGGGCGCTGGATGCCATCGTAGATATTGCGCAGGATGCCGGGGCCCAGCGTAACGGACAGCGGGCCGCCAGTGCTTTCGACAGGCTCGCCGGCTTTCAGGCCGCCGGTCTCCTCGTAAACCTGGATGGTGGTCTCTTTATCGTTCATGCGGATGACCTCGCCTACCAGACGGGATTTGCCCACATAGACCATTTCCATCATAGCCAGGTCGGTTTTGCCCTTGATGGTAACAACGGGGCCGTTGATGCTGTAAATTTTATTTTCCATAGCTTTGCCCCTCAAATCGTGATCTCCAGCCCTGCGTTCTGCAGGAACCAGTCGTGCTGGGCGTCCAGGCGGGCTTCCAGCGTATCATCGGCAGCCAGGCCGGTGGTGGGGTTGGCAGCGCGCAGGCCGCCCAGGGTGATGGTGTCATCGGCAGCCAGGGCCACACCGGCGGGCAGCTTGCCCTGTAGCAGGGGCAGGTCGGCGGTGCGGGCGTACAGGGTGCCGCTCTCGCCCATGGTCTCGGCCAGGGCGGCAGCACTCTTGACCAGCCAGGCGGCATAGTCCTTGCCGGCGGCAAAGGCAGCCAGCTGGGTGCGGGCAGCGGCGAAGGCATCGGCCGCGATCTGCTGGCGCTGGGCGGCCAGCTTGGCGCGGGCCTGCATGCGGGCGGCGCTCAGCTCACGGTTGGCGCGGGTGCGGGCACGCTCTGTCTCAAAGTGGAGCGTATGCTCGGCCTTGGCCTGCTGGGCCTGGCGTGCCTCGTCCAGCTGGCGGTCGATCTCGGCATCGGTCTCGGTGCGGATGGCGGCGCAGGCGGCTTCGCCCTCGGCGCGGATCGATTCCAGGAACCGCTCGGCGCGGGTATCTAATTCATTCATGGTCACACCTCTTAGATTTTAACACCGATGGCCTCGCGGATATAGCGGGTCAGGCGGTCCTTACCGGCAGCACCGCCGCCGGTGGAAGGCACAGTGATAAGCAGCGGCGTACCTTTGGCACGGGCGCTGTCCAGCACCTCGGTGTAGGTCTCGGCGATCTTTTCGGTCACCAGCAGCACAGCGATGTCGGGCTGCTTGGCGGCGTTTTCCAGCGCCTGGCGCAGGTCGGCTTCGCTGCGGGCCACGGTGCCCTCGATACCGGCCAGACGCAGACCGTTCATGGCGTCAGAGTTATCGCTGATGAGAAAGAACCGCATGGCCTTACACCAGCTTGCTCAGGATCATGATGGAGATGACCAGGCCGTACAGGGCGATGGATTCACCCAGGGCCACGAAGATCAGGCTCTTACCGAAGGTCTTTTCGTTCTCGCTGTTGGCAGCGATAGCAGCGGGGGCAGCGGAAGCAACAGCCATGCCGCCGCCGATACCGGCCAGACCGGTTGCCAAAGCAGCAGCCACCAGGCCGATGCTCAGGGAGGAGTTGTGGTCGTTGTCGGTGTTGGTTTCGGTGGTCTCGGTAGTGGAAGCGGCGGCAGCGGCCTCGTCGGTGTTGTCAGCAGCCAGGACGCCGAAAGCGCCGCAGCAGGTCACAGCCACAACCAGCAGAATGGTAACGAACAGCTTGTTGAATTTGCTTTTCATAAGAATACCCTCCATGATTTTTATTTTGTGAAATTCCCTCTATGTAGGGGTCGATGCTCGCATCGACCCGCGGGCGGATGCAAGCATCCGCCCCTACAGACAAATGCGGATATTTACGCCTTTTTGATATTAAACGCGGTAAACTTGCGACCGCCGCCTTTGTAGCAACGGCTGAACATCTCGTAGAACTCCAGACGGATGCCCTGGATGGCGGAGAGCAGCGCTTCGAGGCAGATGACCACGATGTTGCCCAGGATGACCACCAGCATATTGTTGGGCGTGCCGGCCAGCGTAAAGACGACCATCATCATGCTGGCATGCACGATGACAAACGCGCCCACACGCAGGAAGGAGATCGTGTTGGACAGGTAACTCAGCACCGTCTCCAACAGTTCAAACACGCTCTGCATCAGGTAGTTGCCCATGCCGCCGGCAGGTTTCCAGGGCTTGCCTTCCACCATGGGGGCCAGCAGCTCAGCGAACAGCAACAGGACCAGGCCCGCTACCATGCCGATGGCGGCCACCACCTGCGGCAGGAAGGTGAACGCACCCATGTAAGCGCTGGCCAGATCCACACCGCACAGGTAGGTGATGACACCCACCAGACCGTTGGGGGAGAAGATGAACTCACCCCACTCCTTGTGGCGGGCGTGGGTGTACATGTTCAGTACCATGGCCGCCAGCACCAGGACAACGCCGATGTAAACGGCGACCATCAGGATGCCGGTGATGGAATCCATGACCGAAACGGGCTTGCCTGCCATGCCAATGGCGTGGTAGAGCGGGTCCAGGGCATCCTCATAGCCGAAGAAGGAACCATAGACCAGGCCGAAGATCGTACTGGAGATGCCGCAGGGGATCATCAGGTGGAACAGGTCGTTGTGCTTGACCTTCCACATAAAGGTGCTGAACAGCGCCAGCACGATACCCTGCCCGACATCACCAAACATCATGCCAAACAGCACGGTGAAGGTGAGCGCTACGAAGCCGGTGACATCTGTCTCGCCATAGGCGGGCAGACCGTACATCTCGACGAAAAACTCAAAAGGGCGGCTCCACCAGGGGTTCTTCAGTTTGGTGGGGGGCGTCATCTTACCGGCGGCCTCGGGGCCATCCACGGTAACGCGCAGGTCTTTAACGGCCCGCGCCTTGCCGGCGATCTCCTCCACATCCGGCGCCGGGACCCAGCCGACGCAGAAGAAATGGGAACCTTTCACGGCAGCCATGCGGCGCAGGTCGTACATAGCGGCGTAGTAACGCACCGTGTCGTACAGCATCTGCACCTTGGCTTCGTGGTCATGCCACAAAGCCGCGATGCGGGCGTTGACATCATCCACCGACTTTTTGACAACTTCCAGGTTCTCTTTAAAATGCTCGATGATCTCGGCAGGGGAACCGGCCGCACCGGGCACACGCACCGGCTCGAAATACAGCATCGAGAAGATGCCGTCAGTCTCCAGCGCTTTCTCGCGGGGGGTCAGGTAGATGCCCCAGTAGCCGGTCTTGGTCTGGGTGCACTCTACAAACAGGATATAGGGATCATCGGCGTAGTTGCTCATCAGCTTGTTGTAGCCTTCGGTGGGCAGGAAGCCGAACCGCACCTTGACGTGCTGGCAATCCAGGATCTCATCCACATTTACTTTCAGGTTCAGGAAGTGGCTGTACTGGGCGATGCCGTCCTCGCAGAGCTTCTGCTGGTCCAGCAGACCCTGGCGCTCGGCACACAGGTCATCGATCTGCTCCAGCAGGTCGCTCAAATAGGCTTTGGCTTCCTCGTCCGGCGGGTCGGTGTGGCGCTGCTCTTTATGCAGTTCCATGCCAGCCTCTTTCGCCATAGTCTCGATCTGGTCGCGGGTGGCGGGATAGGGGTTTTCCTCGTTGAGGGCGGCGTATCCCAGCGAATCCGACATATAACGGGTGGCAGGTTCCAGGTCAAACCGGCCGTCCATACAGCAGGCATCCAGGAAATCGTTCAGCTGGGGCAGGGTGCCTTGTACCCGCACCAGCTTCATCTTTTCAACCAATCCGTTCACACTCCTTTCAATCGTGTTCGTCGTAGCCGATCAGCAGGGCTAGGACTTCTTCGGCGGGCAGCTTGTAGTGCACGCCCTCGATGATGTGGTTCAGGTTCCACACCTCGCACTGGGCCAGCCAGATGTAGCACATCATGACCAGCGTGGGCTCGGTGGAGAACCGCAGCCACTTGCGGCACCAATCGGTGCGGTAGCGGAAGAAGCCTTCCTTCAGCACGGTGTAATCGTGGTGAGCCAACAGCGGGCCGTAACTGGTTTGGGCAAACCGCTGCTTGAAAGCAGGCAGATCCGGTGAGGCCAGCAGGTAGTCCCACTCGGCGGCCGTCAGGGCGCTGCAATCTCGGCGGCAGGCGTTGCGCACCGTGGTGGCAGGCGCCCCTACGCGGATGAGCCGCGCGGCGTTGGACACCGCCGAGGTATCGCACTCCAGCTCGATCAGCTCCCGCAGGCCGGGCTGCTCGCCCTGCTTGGCGGGCTTGGGTGCCATGGCGACCAGCGCCCGGTGGCGGTACTCCTGCATCAGAGGTTCCGCCTGGGCGGTCAGGCCGCGGTCCGGCTTAGCGTTGGCCAGCGGGGCCAGTACCTTAGCCCAGGGCGTACCCTGTACCGCAGCCAAAAGGCTTTGCAGATCGGTGGCTTTGGCCAGCGCGTACAGATCAATGCTGCAGCGCTGCTCCAAAAAGTCCGGCAGGCGGTACAGGTAATCGCCGGGGCGGCCTGCATCCAGGCACCGCAGGGCGGCGGTCAGCTCGTCGACCTCGCAGCAAAGCGTTAAGTACTGGTACACGCTGCTGCCTGCGCTGCGGTCATACCGGCACAAGCTGTCGAAGCGTTCGTACTGGCTTTGCCGCAGCAGGTTCTCCAGCTGGGCGCGGCGGGCGTAGGTGGGGTTTACCTCGGCCAGCGTGTTGGCGTACAGCGGCAGAGCTTTCAACTCGTTGGCCAGCTCTGTCATTGTATGGCAATCCGTTAAGCGGCGGTAATCCTCGGCGCGCAGGCGGCGGCCATACAGGGCGCGGGCCTTTGCCAGCACAGCATTGCTGGCTTTGCCGCTCGCGTGGTTCATTGTGCAGCCTCCTGGGCCAGGGCGCGGCGTACCAGTTCTGCCGTCCACTCGGCCTCATGCTGTTTGGCGGCGGCCGTCATGGCGGCGGCAGCCTGTTCACATTCTTCGTCTAAGGCGGCGCGGGCCTCGGCGTTGGCGTCGTCGGCTGCTTTGGCGGCAGCTTCGGCATCCGTCTGGGCTTTGGCGTCGCACTCGGCAGCGATCGCCTGCTTGCGGGCATCCAGGGCAGCCAGCCGCGCCGTGCGCTCGGCCTTGGCTTTCTCGCTGGCCTTACGCTGGGCGGCGTCCATCTCCAGGATCGCCTGCATCAGATCGTTCACATCTTTCATCCCATGCACCTCATTTCTGGAATTGGGATTTTTCCGGGTTTCGTCCCGTATTATAGCACTTTCACTAAAGATGGCAAGTCTTTTTTGTGCAGTTTTATTAGTACAAATTTAACAATGTGTCTCTGCGTTTCACTTTTTCTTGATGCAGCGCAATCCTGCGCCAAACACCGTGCGCACCAGCGGGCCGGCAGCTGCCAGCTGCCACAGGAACGCAGCGGGGTAGTTCAGCATGGTGGTCTGCACCCAGATGGCCACAAAGTTGGCGTTGTGGCTGTCCTTGAACAGCAGCGTGGCGAAAAAGCTCATCAGCGGGCACATCATCCAGGCCGACAGGCAGGAGATGGCCATGATCAGAAACACCTGCTTATCCTTGCCGGGGGTGAACCAACCCGTAGCAATGCGCATGGCTGCGGGGCCCACCAGAAATGTATCCAGCGAAAAGGCAATTACCCCCATGATGGGCAGTTCACTGAAAGCAGCCAGAAAGATAAAGTTCTGCATCCCGCCCACATCCAAAGCGATATTGTAGCAGACCATGCCATAGACCATGACGCAGACCATCATGACGGTGTAGACGATTTCCTGTTTTTTCGTTTGCGGCATACTTGATTACTCCTCTATTATAAAAAGTAGATACGGTTTTTCCAAAAGAAAAACAGCCGCCGGGGTGTCGTTCAACTCGTTGCGACGCCCTGGCGGCTGTTATCTCACTGCGTTGGAAAGTGAAGCAAGTATACCGCAAATGTACGCGCCGTGTAATACCATTTTTCAGGATTCTGCGTTTTGTACAAAAGTTATCGCCGTCTGTGGACAAGCGGTTGGGCAGTTCCCTGCCTTCCGTTTATTTTTTGGTACAGCTTATGTATTTTGTTTTTTGCGGCTTTACACTGCGCGGCCGCCGCGCTATAATGGGCAGCGTACCTGTTGTATATATAAAAGGGTAAGAGGGGTTATCCATGGCACACAAAGTATGGCATCACCACGGGCAGATGAGCGAAGCTTTCCGCACCGTGATGTTTCTTTCGGCATCCGGCGGCTTACAGGACGCCTACACCTACATTGGCCGCGGCAAGGTATTTGCCAACGCTCAAACCGGCAACATCGTGCTGATGAGTCAGGCCGCCTTTAACGGGGATCTTTCGCGGGTGCTGCACTATCTGATACCGCTGCTCTCCTTTGCACTGGGCGTGGCGGCGGCCGAGGTCATCCACATCCGCTACCGGGAAGCCAAACGCCTGCACTGGCGGCAGCTGGTGCTGGTGGTGGAGATTTTGCTGCTCTTCGGCGTCGGGTTCATCCCCAACACGCTGGATCTGGCCGCCAACGCACTGGTGTCCTTCGCCTGCGCCATGCAGGTGCAGGCTTTCCGCAAGGTACACGGCTACCCGTTCGCCAGCACCATGTGCATTGGCAACATGCGCAGCGGCATGGAATCGTTGGTGGTCTACTTCCACCTGCACGACAAAAAGGTGCTGCACAAGGCACTGCACTACTTTGGCGTGATTTTGCTGTTCGCCTTTGGTGCCGGTGTAGGTGCCCACTGTGTTGGCGTATTTGGCAACAAGACCATCTGGTTCAGCTGTGCGTTGCTGCTGGTGAGCCTATGCTTCATGTTCATCCAGGATGAAGAGGAAGCCTTGAAAGAAAAAGCATAAAATCTGCGCATAAAACGGTCCCCGCCGGGATAGATTCCTGGCGGGGGCCGTTTGCTATACGGGCTTGTATGTACTACATCTTGTGGTCTGCGAAGATTGGATCATCCTGCCACAGCACCACATGACCGGCAGCGCGGGTGCGGTTCATATCAATGATGCGCTGATTGCTGGAGCCGCGGAACCGCAGGCTGATGTCGTACTTGTCCTGCACGAAGTCGCCGTCCACGAGCACATCTATATATTGTAGGAACTCGTCGGTCACCTCGCAGCGGCCGCAGCCGGGCCGCAAAATTTCCTGCTCAAAATGGTTGCCGGTATAGCACCAGATGGTCTTGCTGGGGTACAGCGCCTTGACGTTTTTGACGAAGGGCAGCAGTTCCCGCTGGTTTTCCGGCTCGAACGGCTCGCCGCCCAGCAGCGACAGACCGTTGATGTAGCCCGGAGCCAGGCTTTCTAAAATTTTGTTGCGGACCTCTTTGGTAAAAGGCTCGCCATAGTTAAAATCCCACGCCACAGCGTTAAAGCAATTGGGGCAGTGGCGGCGGCAGCCCGAAACAAACAGGCTGGTGCGCACCCCCTCGCCGTTGGCGATGTCACAGTATTTGATGGTTGCATAGTTCATGGGGCAAGGCTCTCCTTATAAACGGCACATGCAGTATCGTCTCAACATCTTGTGTTTTTGTGCCAGGGTGATTCAATATCTGCTAACAGTATACCAGCTTATGCCGCCCACTGCAAGCCCCACCCCGACGCAGAGCGTGCGATATTTCGCGCTGCATCGTCGCAAATCCTGTCAATTGGCAACATCTTCCCAAAATAGCCAAAAAAACAGACTTATTTTCTACGCGGTTGTAGCCGCGGCATTTTCATCGTTGGAACGTTCGAAATGCAATATTTTGTCGTGTCGAAATTTAGTACCACTATATATAGTGGTTTTCTCACTTGACTTTTTTCCCCCACTGCGATAAGATAGATTTGCTCGCCAAACGGAGTTTGTACGTTTGGAACTTGTATACAGTTTGTATATTTCAGATAGATCAGTGTTAGGAGTGTCAGCATGAAAATCATCAAACGCAACGGCAGTGAGGCCGTCTTCGACATTACAAAAATTATTGCAGCCATTACCAAGGCCAACCATGTCGTGCCGGAAAGCCAGCGTTTGACCAAAGAGCAGATCATCGAGATCAGCGACCATGTGCAGACCAGCTGCCTGTCCCGCGGCCACGCCATGAACGTGGAGGAGATCCAGGACCTGGTCGAGGATGAGATCATGCAGACCGGCGCCTTTGAGGTTGCCCGTAAATATATCACCTACCGCTATGTGCAGAGCCTGAAGCGCACCCACAACACGACGGACGACAAGATCCTCTCCCTCATCGAGTGCAATAACGAGGAAGTCAAGCAGGAGAACTCCAACAAGAACCCCACCGTCAACAGCGTGCAGCGCGACTACATGGCCGGCGAAGTCAGCAAGGACTTGACCATGCGTATGCTGCTGCCCCCGGAGATCGTCAAGGCCCATGAGGAAGGCATCATCCACTTCCACGATGCCGACTACTACGCCCAGCACATGCACAACTGCGACCTGGTCAATCTGGACGACATGCTGCAGAACGGCACCGTCATCAGCGGCACGCTGATTGAGAAGCCCCATTCCTTCTCCACCGCCTGCAACATTGCCACCCAGATCATCGCCCAGGTGGCGTCCAGCCAGTACGGCGGTCAGAGCATCAGCCTGACCCATCTGGCCCCCTTCGTGGACGTCAGCCGCAAGAAGATCCGCCGCGATGTCGAGGCCGAGATGCGCGATCTGGGCATCGATCCCGGCGAGGAGAAAATTTCTGAGATCGTGGAAAAGCGCCTGCGTGAGGAGATCAAGCGCGGCGTGCAGACCATCCAGTATCAGGTCGTCACCCTGATGACCACCAACGGCCAGGCCCCGTTCATCACCGTGTTCATGTACCTGAACGAGGCCGGCGACAACCAGCGCCTGAAGTCCGACCTGGCCATCGTCATTGAGGAAATGCTGCGCCAGCGTTACCAGGGCGTCAAGAACGAGGCCGGCGTCTGGATCACCCCCGCCTTCCCCAAGCTGATCTACGTGCTGGAGGATGACAATATCTACGAGGGCCAGCCCTACTACTACCTGACCAAGCTGGCTGCCAAGTGCACCGCCAAACGCATGGTACCTGACTACATCAGCGAAAAGAAGATGCTGGAGTACAAGGTGGACAAAAACGGCGAGGGCCATTGCTTCACCTGCATGGGCTGCCGCAGCTTCCTGACCCCCTACGTGGACGAGAACGGCAAGCCCAAGTATTACGGCCGCTTCAACCAGGGCGTTGTCACCATCAACCTGGTGGATGTGGCCCTGTCCAGCGGCGGCGACTTTGATAAGTTCTGGAAGATCTTTGACGAGCGCCTGGAGCTGTGCCACAAGGCCCTGATGTGCCGCCACAACCGCCTGAAGGGCACCCTGAGCGACGCCGCCCCCATCCTGTGGCAGTACGGCGCCCTGGCCCGCCTGAAGAAGGGCGAACCCATCGACAAGCTGCTGTACGGCGGTTACTCCACCATCAGCCTGGGTTACGCAGGCCTGTATGAGTGCTGCAAATATATGACCGGCAAAAGCCACACCGACCCCGCCGCCAAGCCCTTTGCCCTGCACGTAATGCAGCATATGAACGATGCCTGCACCAAGTGGAAAGAGCAGCACAACATCGATTTCAGCCTGTACGGCACGCCGCTGGAATCCACCACCTACAAGTTTGCCAAGTGCCTGCAGAAGCGCTTCGGCCTGGTGCCCGGTATCACCGACCGCAACTATATCACCAACTCCTACCACGTCCATGTGACCGAGCCGATCGACGCTTTCACCAAGCTGAAGTTCGAGAGCGAGTTCCAGCGCCTGTCCCCGGGCGGTGCCATCAGCTATGTGGAAGTGCCCAACATGCAGGATAACCTTGAGGCTGTCATCAAGGTGATGCAGTTCATCTACGAGAACATCATGTACGCTGAGCTGAACACCAAGAGCGACTACTGCCAGGTGTGCGGCTACGACGGCGAGATCAGCATCGTGCAGGAGGACGGCAAGCTGGTTTGGGAGTGCCCCAAGTGCCACAACCGCGACCAGAACAAGCTGAACGTTGCCCGCCGCACCTGCGGCTACATCGGCACCCAGTTCTGGAACCAAGGCCGCACCGCCGAGATCAAGGACCGCGTGCTGCATCTGTAAACAGCATTTTTTGTAATGTAAATCTACAATTATATCTTAAATAAGACAAAACATCTTAAACAAGCAAGGCCGCTTCTACCGAAAGGTGGAGGCGGTCTTTTTTCCATCAGGGAATCAGAAAGGAATTTTTTCAACTCTATCGTTAATATTTATTACAACACTTCGTTAATGAAGTACAAGTCTATCGTTAATGAAAAGCAACAATAGCGGTAAAGCGCCGCTCCCACGAGTCTGTGGAGGCGGCGCTCTTTATTTGATAATATGCTTTACCATATTCTGTTTAGATATTACAATTCACCTTGAAATATGGGAGACTATTTCATATCGGGAAAATAAGTTATGCAGATTCCAGTAAACATCTTATAAGAATATTATAGCATACAGCGCCATTTTTCTCAACATTTTATTCCCGATAGTTGTCATCGCCACAGTGAAATATAATCTCTAACACCCTAAAGAGTCACAACGGTTGTAAATAAAGCGCTGTTTTCGGTCGATAAGAGAAACCCAAAAATGCTGACTTACATAGGTTCGGAATCTTTGCGTTTTGCCCCAAAGTACATAGCGTTTATTCAGGGCAGGCGCTTTTTTATATTTGCGATATAGTTGTAGATTTTGAGCAGCCATACCATTGTGCATTTTCTTATATTTAAGGCAATACCGCATAATTCTAAGTGCCGATACGGCGAGCGAGGTGCGGCAGCTGCTAAGCCAAAAGCGCAGA
>ENA-USUG01001372-USUG01001372.1-human-gut-metagenome-genome-assembly--contig:-NODE-1372-length-41276-cov-17.469041_pt1 | contig 41276 bp, 41 predicted proteins | sample MGYA00250059_ERZ773394 | MGnify/ENA primary metagenome ERZ773394 (study PRJEB29103, sample SAMN06111957) | human gut metagenome | biome: human gut; feature: ankylosing spondylitis patient; material... | reverse complement strand
TAAGGCATGGAGCTGACTGCTACTAATCGGTCGAGGGCTTGACCAAAAGGTCAGGGTAGGAAATGGTAATAGGTTTGGATGAAAAGTTTGTGTGCAGTTTTGAAGGTACAGTGAAATAATTTCTTGAAAAGAAATATAAAGGTCGGGATTCCTTTTAAGGGGAATTTCGGCTTTTTTTAATTTTTTGCGGTTTTTTGAAAAAAAGTTCTTGACGGGGGCATTCACTTATGCTATACTACTCTAGCGTTTGGAAGGCGCAGGTCTTTTTTTTTATGCGCAAAAGACCGAAAAGTTTGCTAATTTATTACGACGGAGGTGGAGATTGTGCGAGTAAAGATCACATTGGCATGTACGGACTGCAAGCAGCGTAATTACAACATGACAAAAGATAAGAAGACACATCCAGACAGAATGGAGACAAAGAAGTACTGCAGATTCTGTAAGAAGCATACATTACACAAGGAAACCAAGTAATTGGTCTCCAGTAAGGAGTAGTTGATTATGGAAGAAACAGGAAAAAAGGCAGAAACCAAATCAAAGAAGCTGGCCAAGACAAAGAAGAAGTCTAAGCCATCCGTGAAAGAGCGCATAGTTGCGTTTTGGAAGGGTGTAAAGGCCGAGTTTCGCAAGATCATCTGGCCAAGCAAAGAATCATTAAAGAATCAGACAATTGCAGTGCTGGTTGTTTCTGTTGTACTCAGCGTGTTTATCAGGTTCTTTGATATTGCATGTCAGTATGTAGTTGAGTTTATCAGGTAAGAGAGGAATCAGAATGGAAGAGGCAAAGTGGTATGTTGTCCATACCTTTTCAGGTTATGAGAATAAGGTAAAGGTTGATATCGAAAAAACTGTCGAGAACCGGAATCTTCAAGATCAGATTCTCGAGGTTGCGATTCCCCTTCAGGAAGTGATGGAGAACAAGGATGGTCAGAAGAAGTCCTCTATGAGGAAAATCTTCCCAGCATATGTGTTGGTTCATATGATTATGAATGACGATACCTGGTATGTAATCCGCAACACCAGAGGTGTTACAGGATTTGTAGGCCCGGGATCAAAGCCGGTGCCGCTGACGGAGGAAGAGATGATTGCTCTTGCTACCTTTATGGGTACTCCGCAGGAAAAGGTGAACTTCGCAGAAGGCGACCTTATCAGTGTTATTACTGGTGCATGGCAGGGTACCGAGGCTGTGATTCGTTCTGTAGATGCTGAAAAGCAGACCGCTACAATTTTTATTGACATGTTTGGACATGAAACACCGGTTGAACTGAATTTTACCGACATTAAGAAAGTTCAGTAAAACGCCTATTTGGCGTATGGTTCTGCTGTGGGAGGGTATCCCCCGCAAATACCACATTATTAGGAGGTGCCACAATGGCAAAGAAAGTTACAGGTTATATTAAGTTACAGATTCCTGCTGCAAAGGCAACACCGGCTCCACCGGTTGGACCTGCTCTTGGACAGAAGGGTGTCAACATTGTACAGTTTACAAAGGAGTTTAACGCAAGAACTGCTGATCAGGCTGGTATGATCATTCCGGTTATCATCACTGTATACGCAGACAGAAGCTTTACCTTCGTTTGCAAGACTCCGCCGGCTGCTATTCTTATTAAGAAGGCATGCAATATTCAGACTGCTTCTGCAGCACCAAATAAGACTAAGGTTGCAACTCTTTCCAAGGCTGATCTTCAGAAGATCGCTGAGACAAAGATGCCAGACCTGAATGCAGCAAGCCTTGAGGCTGCTATGAGCATGATCGCAGGTACTGCTCGCAGTATGGGTGTTAAGGTAGAAGAGTAAGAATATCAACATTAAGTGGGAGGGATATTCCCGCAAATACCACCAGGAGGTTTTTCGATGAAAAGAGGAAAAAAGTATGTAGAGGCTGCCAAGTTGGTAGACCGCGCTACTCTTTATGATGTAAACGAAGCCGTATCTATCGTAAAGAAGGCTTCTAGTGCAAAGTTTGATGAGACAGTTGAAGCTCATATCAGAACAGGTTGTGATGGACGTCACGCAGATCAGCAGATCCGTGGTGCAGTAGTTCTTCCTCATGGAACAGGTAAGAATGTTCGTGTTCTTGTATTCGCTAAGAATGACAAGGCTGATATCGCAAAAGAGGCAGGAGCTGATTACGTTGGAGCTGAGGAGCTGATTCCGAAGATCCAGAACGAAGGATGGCTTGATTTCGACGTTGTAGTAGCTACCCCGGATATGATGGGTGTTGTTGGTCGTCTGGGTCGTGTACTTGGACCGAAGGGCTTAATGCCAAACCCGAAGGCTGGTACCGTAACTATGGACGTTGCAAAGGCTATTAAGGAAATTAAAGCTGGTAAGATTGAGTACAGACTGGATAAGAGCAACATTATTCATGTTCCGGTTGGTAAGGTTTCCTTCACCGAGGAGCAGTTAGCAGACAACTTCCAGGCGCTGATGGGCGCAGTAATCAAGGCTAGACCGAGCACTCTGAAGGGTACCTTCTTAAAGAGTGTTACCATGGCTTCTACCATGGGACCTGGCGTTAAGTTAAATACCGTTAAATTTGGTCAGTAAAAAGTACTTGACAAGTGATTGTCAGTATGATATTATTGCAATGTTTGATGCCGCAAGGCTTTCATATATTTGCCGAAGACAGCAGGTGCCGCAAGGCATAAGGAGAAAACGCCTGCCGAGGAGAGATCTATATTAAAGATTATCTTTGCCTCTCTGTCTTTGCAGAGAGGCATTTTTCGGCCTTTTCTTAAAATTTTCAAGAAGGAGGGCACATATCATGGCTAAAGTTGAGCTGAAGCAGCCGATTGTTGAGGAAATCAAAGCATCCTTAGACGGCGCAAAGGGTGTAGTTCTGGTTGACCATCGTGGTCTTACCGTTGAGCAGGATACCGTACTGCGTAAGAGTCTGAGAGAAGCTGGTGTTACTTATAAGGTATATAAGAACACACTGGTTAAGCGTGCAATCGAGGGCACTGAGTTCGAGAGCTTAAAGGATCTGTTAGAGGGTCCATCCGCAATTGCAATCAGCAAGAGCGAGGCAACCACACCGGCAAGCATTATCTGCAAGTTTGCTAAGACAAACGATAAGCTTGAGGTTAAGGGTGGTGTTGTAGAAGGAGCCTTCTACGATGCTAAGGGTGTTGAGGTTTTGTCCACAATCCCGTCCAGAGAAGAACTTCTTGCAAAGTTCCTGGGAAGCATTCAGTCTCCGATCACCAATTTTGCTCGTGTTATCAAGCAGATCGCAGAGAAGCAGGAAGCATAATCTGGTTTATGATTGGAATTTGGCAGCTGCGTAAAACAGCTGCATGAGATGATTCAAAATGGATCATCATTCGTAAAAGCCGTAGGGCATAGTTAATAATTCTTATATTAGGAGGAAAATTATCATGACAGCAGCAGAGATTATCGAAGCTATTAAGGGTATGAGCGTTTTAGAGTTAAATGACCTTGTAAAGGCATGTGAGGAAGAGTTTGGCGTATCTGCAGCAGCAGGTGTTGTTGTAGCAGCAGCAGGCGCTGGCGCAGCAGCTGAGGAAGAGAAGACTGAGTTCGACGTAGAGCTGACTGAGGTTCCAGCAGCTTCTAAGATCAAGGTTATCAAGGTTGTTCGTGAAGTAACCGGTCTGGGTCTGAAGGAAGCTAAGGAGTTAGTTGAGGCAGCTCCGAAGGTAGTTAAGGAAGCAGCAGCTAAGGCTGACGCTGAAGAGCTGAAGAAGAAGTTAGAGGAAGTTGGAGCAAAGGTTACCTTAAAGTAATTTGTGCTTAACATTAGGTTCTGGAATCCTTGAAAAACAAGGGTTTCAGAACCTTTTTTTGTTTATCTGACTGATATTTGATAGATATTTGTTTCAAAAGAGCAGGCAATTGACTTTAGAAAGACAGCTGCACATGTAAAGTGCAATAAAAAAAGACCGGTTTTTCCGGTCTGATAAAAGATAAGGTTAGATAAAATTAAATAAAATCGGGGCGACAAGACTTGAACTTGCGGCCTCATGAACCCCATTCATGCGCGCTACCAAACTGCGCTACGCCCCGACGCTCACAAGTAAAAACAATTATATCAAATAAGCAGAAGTTTGTAAAGAAAAAAGTTAAAAAAATCAAGAAAACGGCAAAAAAATAGTTGACAGTCTGCCTATGCTATGCTATAGTGATATGTGCACTATCATGGACAAAATCGCTTTCTATGCTTTCCGTATAGAAGACAATGGTGTCTGCCAATAGACTTTGAGGCAGCATGCCGCGCAGATATGGATCGGATAGAGGCACAAAATATATTTATCAGGGGTGAGCAAACATGGAAAAAAACAGAATTCGACCAGTCAAATCCGGCAGAACCTTCCGTATGAGTTATTCCAAGTCCAACGAAGTTCTTGAAATTCCGAATCTGATTGCGATCCAGAAGGATTCTTACCAGTGGTTCCTTGGCGATGGACTTAAAGAGGTATTTGATGATATCTCCCCTATCGTAGATTTCAGCGGCAATCTGGAGTTGCGTTTTGGCAAATTCCGTCTGTGCCCGGATGAAATTAAGCACACAATCGAGGAATGCAAGGAACGTGATGCAACATATTCCGCACCACTTAAGGTTGAGGTCAGACTTCATAATAAGGAAACTGATACCATTAAAGAACATGAGATTTATATTGGTGATCTTCCGTTGATGACGGATACAGGCTCCTTTGTAATCAATGGAGCAGAGCGTGTTATCGTTAGCCAGCTGGTACGTTCACCTGGTATTTATTTTACTATCGACCATGATAAGACCGGAAAAGAGCTGTACTCTTCTCAGGTCATCCCGAATCGTGGAGCATGGCTTGAGTATGAGACAGACTCAAATGATATTTTCTATGTAAGAGTCGATCGTACACGTAAGATACCGGTAACTGTTCTGATCCGTGCATTAGGATGGGGCAGCAATGAGCAGATTTTAGAGATCTTTGGCGAGGAGCCAAAGCTTCTTGCAACACTTGAGAAGGATGTCAGCAACGATTACAAGAGCGGTCTTCTTGAATTATATAAGAAGATTCGTCCAGGCGAGCCGCTTTCTACCGACAGTGCTTCCAGCTTGCTGCAGGGTATGTTCTTTGATGTAAGAAGATATGATCTGGCACGTGTAGGCCGTTATAAATACAATAAGAAGCTTCATTTCCGCAATCGTCTGAATGGACATACTTTAGCAGATGATGTAGTAGATGTTTCTACAGGCGAGATTATCGCTGAGGCAGGTACGACCTGTAATCGCGCAATCGCAACAAAGATTCAGAACTCAGGTGTTCCGTACGTATATGTTGATGTAGAAGGACGCCGTGTAAAGGTTCTGTCTAACCTCATGGTAGATGCTTCTGAGTATCTTAACCTGACAGAGGAAGAGCTTGAAGCTGCTGGAATCAATGAGCTTGTTTATTATCCAGTACTGACTCAGATCTTAGAGAAGGGTCTTGAGGGTGATGAGTTGATGGCAGAGCTTCGTGCAAATAATGCAGAGCTGATTCCGAAGCACATCATGAAGGAAGATATCTTAGGTTCTATTAACTACTGCTTAAACTTAGAGTATGGCATAGGACAGGATGATGATATCGATCACTTAGGAAATCGTCGTATCCGTGCTGTAGGTGAGCTGCTTCAGAACCAGTATCGTATTGGTATGTCCCGTATGGAGCGTGTTGTAAGAGAGCGTATGTCTACAAACGATCCGTCTGATCTGACACCGCAGAGCTTAATTAACATTAAGCCTGTTACTGCTGCTGTTAAGGAGTTCTTCGGAAGTTCTCAGCTGTCTCAGTTTATGGATCAGAATAATCCGCTTGCAGAGTTAACTCATAAGAGACGTCTGTCTGCGTTAGGACCTGGTGGTCTGTCAAGAGACCGTGCCGGATTCGAGGTTCGAGATGTTCACTATACTCACTATGGACGTATGTGTCCAATTGAGACTCCTGAAGGTCCGAATATCGGTTTGATTAACTCACTTGCAACATATGCAAGAGTAAATAAATATGGATTTATCGAGGCACCGTATCGTATCGTTGATAAGAGTGATGCCCAAAATCCGCGTGTAACTGACGAGGTTCGCTACTTCACAGCTGATGAAGAGGACGATTTCGTAGTAGCACAGGCAAATGAGCCGTTAGATACAGACGGTCATTTCATTAACAAGATGGTTTCTGGTCGTTTCCGTGAGGAGACTTCTGAGTTTGAGCAGAAAAATATCGACTTGATGGACGTTTCTCCGCGAATGGTATTCTCTGTTGCAACTTCCATGATTCCATTCCTGCAGAACGATGATGCTAACCGTGCACTTATGGGTTCCAACATGCAGCGTCAGGCAGTTCCGTTAATGTTGACAGAGGCTCCGGTAGTTGGTACCGGTATGGAAGATAAGGCAGCATACGATTCTGGTGTTTGCGTAGTAGCAAAGCACGCAGGTGTTGTTGAGCGTTCCTCCTCTAAGGTAATTATTGTTAAGTGCGATGATGGTACAAGAGATGAGTATCATCTGACCAAATTCTCAAGAAGCAACCAGAGCAACTGCTATAATCAGAGACCAATCGTTTTCAAGGATGAACGTGTTGAGGCTGGACAGGTTCTTGCAGATGGTCCGTCTACCAAGAATGGTGAGATTGCACTTGGAAAGAACCCGTTAATCGGATTTATGACCTGGGAAGGTTATAACTACGAGGATGCTGTCCTTTTAAGTGAGCGTCTTGTTCAGGAGGATGTATATACCTCCATTCATATTGAAGAATATGCTGCAGAGTCCCGTGATACAAAGCTCGGACCGGAAGAGATTACAAGAGATGTTCCGGGTGTCGGTGATGAGGCTCTCAAGGATCTTGATGACCGTGGTATCATTCGTATTGGTGCAGAAGTACGTGCCGGAGATATTCTGGTAGGTAAGGTAACGCCAAAGGGTGAGACAGAGCTGACTTCCGAGGAGAGACTGCTTCGTGCAATCTTCGGTGAGAAGGCAAGAGAAGTTCGCGATACCTCATTAAAGCTGCCACACGGTGCATATGGTATCGTTGTTGATACAAAGGTATTTAACCGTCAGAATAGTGATGAGCTGGCTCCTGGTGTTAATCAGGTAGTTCGCATTTATATCGCACAGAAGAGAAAGATCTCTGTCGGCGATAAGATGGCAGGTCGTCACGGAAACAAGGGTGTTGTCTCCAGAGTTCTTCCTGTAGAAGATATGCCATTCCTTCCAAATGGACGTCCTCTGGATATCGTATTGAACCCTCTGGGTGTGCCGTCCCGTATGAACATCGGACAGGTCCTGGAGACTCATTTGAGTCTTGCTGCAAAGGCACTGGGCTTCAACATTTCTACACCTGTATTTGACGGTGCAACTGAGAGCGACATCTTAGATACTCTGGATTTGGCAAATGATTATGTCAACATGGAGTGGGATGAGTTCTACGAGAAATATAAGGATTCTCTGCGTGAGGATGTTATGGATTATCTGGGCTCTCATCTGGAGCACAGAGAGCTGTGGAAGGGCGTTCCGATCCGCCGCGATGGTAAGGTAAGACTTCGTGATGGACGTACAGGAGAGTATTTTGATAGCCCGGTAACAATCGGACACATGCACTACTTAAAGCTGCATCATCTGGTAGATGATAAGATCCATGCACGTTCTACAGGTCCTTACTCACTTGTTACCCAGCAGCCTCTTGGTGGTAAGGCACAGTTTGGTGGACAGCGTTTCGGAGAGATGGAGGTTTGGGCTCTTGAGGCGTATGGTGCTGCTTACACACTGCAGGAGATTCTGACTGTTAAGTCTGATGATGTTGTAGGACGTGTTAAGACTTACGAGGCAATCATCAAGGGCGAGAACATCCCTGAGCCTGGTGTACCGGAGTCCTTTAAGGTACTTCTTAAGGAATTACAGGCACTGGCACTTGATGTACGCGTACTGGATGCAGATAACAATGAAGTAGAAATTAAGGAAAGCACAGAGTATGGCAATACCGACTTCAGAAGTATTATGGAAGACGGTGGAAAGCGCCATTATTCTGAGGAAGAGTTCCAGAGAAACGGTTCTACCATTCAGGAAGTAAAGAATGGAGAAATTGCAGACGTTGATATGGATGCTTCCAATGCAGATGATTTTGATAAAGATGATATGGACGGGTCATTTGAGTCTGATGGATTTGATGCAGATGATTTTGATGATTTAGGAGACTCAGATAACTAAGAGCCAGAAGGGAGAACCATTTATGCCGGAAAATAAAACCGATGGAGGACAGTCAATTGCTTTTGAGTCCATTAAGATTGGTCTTGCTTCCCCTGAGAAGATCAGAGAGTGGTCAAGAGGCGCTGTCACAAAGGCTGAAACAATTAACTACAGAACGCTGAAGCCGGAACCGGATGGCTTATTCTGTGAGCGTATTTTCGGACCGCAGAAGGACTGGGAGTGTCATTGCGGAAAGTATAAGAAGATTCGTTACAAGGATATGATTTGTGATCGTTGTGGTGTTGAGGTTACAAAGTCCAGTGTCCGTCGTGAGCGTATGGGACATATCGAGCTGGCAGCTCCGGTTTCCCATATCTGGTATTTCAAGGGTATTCCGAGCCGTATGGGCCTGATCCTTGATATTTCACCAAGAAATCTTGATAAGATTTTATATTTTGCATCCTATGTCGTTCTTGACAAGGGTGAGTCTGATCTGAATTATAAGCAGGTACTCTCTGAGAGAGAGTACCGCGATGCAATCGAACAGTACGGCTATGGCAAGTTCCGTGTAGGAATGGGTGCTGAGGCAATTCAGGAACTGTTAAAGGCAATTGATCTTGAGAAGGATTCTGAGGAACTTCGCGCAGAGCTTAAGGATGCATCTGGCCAGAAGCGTGCTCGTATTATTAAGAGATTAGAAGTTGTTGAGGCATTCCGTAATTCTGGAAACCGTCCTGAGTGGATGATTCTTGATGCTATCCCAGTTATGCCGCCGGATCTTCGTCCTATGGTTCAGCTGGATGGAGGAAGATTTGCAACATCTGATTTGAATGATCTGTATCGTCGTATTATTAATAGAAATAACCGTTTGGAAAGATTGCTTGAGTTAGGTGCTCCGGATATCATCGTGCGTAACGAGAAGCGTATGCTTCAGGAGGCAGTTGATGCTCTGATCGATAACGGTCGTCGTGGCCGTGCCGTAACAGGACCTGGAAACCGTAACTTAAAGTCTCTTTCTGATATGTTAAAGGGTAAGCAGGGACGTTTCCGCCAGAACCTGTTAGGTAAGCGTGTTGACTATTCTGGTCGTTCCGTTATCGTCGTAGGACCAGAGTTAAAGATTTATCAGTGTGGTCTTCCGAAGGAGATGGCAATCGAGCTGTTCAAGCCTTTCGTTATGAAGGAGCTTGTTGAGAACGGTTCTGCTCACAACATCAAGAGTGCAAAGAAGATGGTAGAGCGTCTTGAGACAAAGGTTTGGGATGTACTTGAGAATGTAATTAAAGAGCATCCTGTTATGTTAAACCGTGCACCTACACTTCACAGACTTGGTATTCAGGCATTCGAGCCAATTCTTGTTGAGGGTAAGGCAATTAAGCTTCATCCGCTTGTTTGTACCGCATTCAACGCCGACTTCGATGGAGACCAGATGGCTGTCCATCTGCCGCTGTCCTTAGAGGCACAGGCAGAGTGCCGTTTCATGCTGCTGTCCCCGAACAACCTGTTAAAGCCGTCTGATGGAGGTCCTGTAGCAGTTCCTTCTCAGGATATGGTCCTTGGTATTTATTACCTGACTCAGGAAAGACCAGGTGCAAAGGGCGAGGGCATGTGCTTTAAGAGTATGGACGAGGCACTGCTTGCATATGAGAATGGCTGCATTACATTCCACAGCAGAATCAAGATTCGTGTAAGAAAGACAATGGCAGATGGCACTGTTCTTCAGGATACACTTGATACTACACTTGGAAGAAGTATGTTTAATGAAATCCTTCCACAGGATTTAGGATATGTAGACAGAAGCATTCCAGAGAACGCATTAAAGCTTGAGGTTGACTTCCATGTCGGCAAGAAGCAGTTAAAGCAGATTCTGGAGAAGGTTATCAATACACACGGAGCAACAAAGACTGCTGAAGTTCTTGACTCCATTAAGGCAATGGGTTACAAGTACTCAACAAGAGCAGCTATGACCGTATCCATATCTGATATGACAGTTCCGCCGCAGAAGCCAGAGATGATTAAGAAGGCTCAGGCAACTGTTGACCAGATTGCAAAGCACTACAAGATGGGTTGGATCACCGATGAGGAGCGTTACAACCAGGTTATCAAGACTTGGGAAGCAACTGATAAGGAGCTGACAAAGGCACTTCTTGATGGTCTTGATAAGTACAACAACATCTTCATGATGGCTGACTCTGGTGCCCGTGGTTCTGATAAGCAGATTAAGCAGCTGGCTGGTATGCGTGGACTTATGGCAAACACAACTGGTAAGGCAATCGAACTTCCTATTAAATCAAACTTCCGTGAAGGTCTTGACGTATTGGAGTACTTCATTTCCGCTCATGGTGCAAGAAAGGGTATGTCCGATACCGCACTTCGTACCGCTGACTCTGGTTACTTGACAAGACGTCTTGTTGATGTATCTCAGCAGCTGATGGTTCGTGAGATGGATTGTTGTGAAGGAAAGAACATTCCATATATGGAAATCGGTTCCTTTATGAATGGTCAGGAAGTTGTTGAGCAGCTTCAGGAGCGTATGACCGGCAGATTTATCGCAGAGACAATTGTTGATCCTGATACAGGAGAAGAAATTATTCACGAAAACTGCATGGTAACACCAAAGCGTGCTGCAAAGATTATGAATGCACTTGAGCGCATGGGCAGACATACAGTAAAGATCCGTACTGTTCTTAGTTGCCGTTCCCATGTGGGAATTTGTGCAAAGTGTTATGGTTCCAACCTGGCAACAGGACAGGCTGTACAGATCGGTGAGGCTGTTGGTATTATCGCAGCTCAGTCTATCGGTGAGCCTGGTACACAGCTGACCATGAGAACCTTCCATAGTGGTGGTGTTGCCGGCGGCGATATCACACAGGGTCTTCCTCGTGTCGAGGAGCTTTTCGAGGCACGTAAGCCAAAGGGTGTTGCAATCGTAACTGAGATTGGCGGTATTGCTACTGTTAAGGATGTCAAGAAGAAGAGAGAGATTATCGTAACAGATCCGGAGAGCGGAGAGTCAAAGACTTATATGATCCCATATGATGCAAGAATCCGTCCGATCGACGGCAAGGTAATAAATGCCGGTGATCCTCTGACAGAAGGTAGCATCAACCCGCATGATATCCTGCGTATTCAGGGTGTTCGTGCCGTACAGGATTACATGCTTCAGGAAGTTCAGCGTGTATATCGTCTGCAGGGTGTTGAGATCAACGATAAGCATATCGAAGTAATTGTTCGTCAGATGTTAAAGAAGATCCGTATCGAGAGAAGCGGAGATTCTGATGTTCTTCCAGGTGTATCTATGGATGTTCTTGATTTTGACGATATGAACGAGAAGCTTGTCGAGGAAGGTAAGGAGCCAGCAGAAGGAAAGCAGATTATGCTTGGTATCACAAAGGCATCTCTTGCAACAAACTCCTTCCTGTCAGCAGCATCCTTCCAGGAGACTACAAAGGCTCTGACCGATGCAGCTATCAATGGCAAGGTTGACCCGCTGCTTGGTATGAAGGAAAATGTTATCATCGGTAAGCTGCTTCCAGTAGGTACTGGTATGAAGCGTTATCGCAATCTGGAACTCAATACAGATTATCAGCAGTCTGATATTGTTGATTTCTCTGATGATGAGACTGAGACTGCAGGTGATGATACTATCGAGCTTTCTGAGGATTTTGATGAGTCTGATGATGCAGACGAGGCTGTAAAGGCAGCTGAGGAAGCATTTGCAGATGATGATGATACAGATGCAGATACAGACACAGATGATTTCGATGAGGAATATTTAAAGGCATTTTCTAAATCAGATGATTCTGATGCAAAATAAAATATAAAAAAAGCTGTTCCGGTGGCAATGCTGTCGGGACAGCTTTTTTTAGATAAGCCAATATTGCACCGAAGGGCTTTCGCAACATGACGCATGAACATTAACAAAAATGTTGATAAAAATGTGTAAAAACTTGAATTTCCTATTGACAGAAAAATATAAAGGATATATAATTTAAGGGCATGTGGCCTTGGAAGCAAAATGCTGTCCAACAACCGGGCTTGCATGATTCATTACATTATAATAATGTTTTTAATTTCCGCAGGAGGTGAAACGGATGCCTACATTTAATCAGTTAGTTAGAAAAGGAAGACAGACTCTGCAGAAGAAGTCTACTGCTCCGGCACTTCAGAAGGGATATAACTCCTTAAAGAAGAAGTCTACCGACAAGAGTGCTCCGCAGAAGAGAGGTGTTTGTACTGCAGTTAAGACAGCTACTCCTAAGAAGCCGAACTCAGCTCTTAGAAAGATCGCCAGAGTACGTCTTTCCAATGGAATCGAAGTAACAAGCTACATCCCAGGTGAGGGACATAACCTTCAGGAGCATAGCGTAGTTCTGATCCGTGGCGGCCGTGTTAAGGACTTACCAGGTACCAGATACCATATCGTAAGAGGAACCCTTGATACAGCAGGTGTTGCTAAGAGACGCCAGGCTCGTTCTAAGTACGGTGCTAAGAGACCGAAGGACGCTAAGAAATAATTTTAATTAAAACTAAATAAAACGCATTTTAATTAAGAAGAGATTCTTGCGCAAAACAAGTAAGTAAGTGTACCACTTTTTTTGATTAGTGCCGGCATTCGAACAATACCTTCCTGGCGGTTGCAGGAGATAGAAAGGTACAGCCAAGTGTGCGTCGAGGACGCTGCTTGTGTTGGAGAAACAAGAACCGAGCGCGAACACAAAGATGGATGTGAGTACCGATGAGATAACTGAGAGGCGAAAGCCTCGTATTGTAGTTAAGGAGGGAAGTATCGTGCCACGTAAAGGACATACTCAGAAGAGAGACGTATTAGCAGATCCGTTATACAACAATAAGGTTGTTACAAAGCTGATCAACAACATTATGTTAGACGGTAAGAAGGGTGTTGCCCAGAAGATCGTTTATGGCGCTTTCAACAAGGTTGAGGAAAAGACCGGAAAGCCAGCTGTAGAAGTTTTCGAAGAGGCAATGAACAATGTAATGCCAGTTCTCGAGGTTAAGGCTAAGAGAATCGGTGGAGCAACTTATCAGGTTCCGATCGAGGTTAAGCCAGAAAGAAGACAGGCTCTTGCTCTTCGTTGGTTAACCATGTTCTCCCGTAAGAGAGGCGAGAAGACCATGGAAGATAAGCTTGCAAACGAGATCATGGATGCAGCAAATGGAACAGGTTCCGCTGTAAAGAGAAAGGAAGATATGCACAAGATGGCAGATGCAAACAAGGCGTTTGCTCACTATCGTTTCTAATAGTTGCATTATCTGATATTTACAGCAAGTTAAGGAGGAAAAAATCTTGGCTGGAAGAGAATATCCATTGGAGAGAACCAGAAATATTGGAATTATGGCTCATATCGATGCAGGTAAGACTACTCTGACTGAGCGTATTCTGTATTATACTGGAGTTAATTATAAGATTGGTAATACCCATGAGGGTAATGCCACCATGGACTGGATGGCTCAGGAGCAGGAGAGAGGTATCACCATTACTTCCGCTGCTACCACATGTCACTGGACCCTGGAAGAGAAGACAAAGCCGAAGGCAGGCGCTCTGGAGCATCGTATCAACATCATCGATACCCCAGGTCACGTTGACTTTACTGTAGAGGTTGAGCGTTCCCTTCGTGTACTTGATGGCGCTGTCGGCGTTTTCTGTGCAAAGGGTGGTGTTGAGCCGCAGTCTGAGAACGTATGGCGTCAGGCTGATACCTACAATGTACCGAGAATGGCATTCATCAACAAGATGGATATCCTTGGTGCAAACTTCTACGGCGCTGTTGATCAGATCCGTACAAGATTAGGAAAGAACGCAATCGTTCTTCAGCTTCCAATCGGTAAGGAAGATGATTTCAAGGGAATCATCGACCTGTTCGAAATGCAGGCATATATCTACAATGATGAGAAGGGTGATGATATCACCGTTTGCGATATCCCAGAGGATATGAAAGAGCAGGCAGAAGAGTATCATACTGAGCTGATCGAGAAGATCTGCGAGCTTGATGATGATCTGATGATGCAGTACCTTGAGGGCGAGGAGATCGCTGTTGAGGATCTGAAGGCTGCTCTTCGTAAGGGTTGCTGCAATTGTACCGCTATTCCGGTATGCTGTGGTAGTGCTTATCGTAACAAGGGTGTTCAGAAGCTTCTTGATGCTGTTGTAGAGTTCATGCCGTCTCCAATCGACATCCCACCGATTAAGGGTGTTGATATGGATGGAAATGAAGTTGTAAGACATTCTTCTGATGAAGAGCCATTTGCAGCTCTGGCATTCAAGATCATGGCTGACCCATTTGTTGGTAAGTTAGCATATTTCAGAGTTTACTCTGGTACTTTAAACTCCGGTTCCTATGTATATAACGCTACAAAGGATAAGAAGGAGCGTGTAGGCCGTATCATGCAGATGCACGCAAATAAGCGTATGGAGCTTGATAAGGTTTATTCCGGAGATATCGCAGCAGCTGTTGGTTTCAAGATCACAACTACTGGTGATACAATCTGTGATGAGCAGCATCCAGTAATTCTTGAGTCTATGGAGTTCCCGGAGCCAGTTATCGAGTTGGCTATCGAGCCAAAGACCAAGGCTGGACAGCAGAAGATGGGCGAGGCTCTCGCAAAGCTGGCTGAGGAGGATCCGACCTTCCGTCAGCACACTGATCAGGAAACTGGACAGACCATCATCGCTGGTATGGGTGAGCTTCATCTGGAGATCATTGTTGACCGTCTGCTTCGTGAGTTCAAGGTTGAGGCAAACGTTGGTGCACCTCAGGTTGCTTACAAGGAAGCAATCACTAAGGCTGTTGATGTAGATAGCAAGTATGCTAAGCAGTCTGGTGGTCGTGGACAGTACGGTCATTGTAAGGTACACTTCACACCAATGGATTACAACGGAGAAGAGCTGTTCCAGTTCAAGTCTTCTGTTGTTGGTGGTGCTATTCCGAAGGAATACATCCCGGCTGTTGGCGAAGGTATCGAAGAGGCTACTAAGAGCGGTATCCTTGGCGGCTACCCGGTTATCGGTGTATGCGCTGATGTATACGACGGTTCTTATCATGAAGTCGATTCTTCTGAAATGGCATTCCACATTGCTGGTTCTATGGCATTCAAGGAAGCTATGCAGAAGGCATCCCCAGTCCTTCTTGAGCCTATCATGAAGGTTGAGGTTACTATGCCTGAGGAATACATGGGTGACGTTATCGGTGATATCAACTCCCGTCGTGGCCGTATCGAGGGTATGGATGACCTGGGCGGTGGAAAGATCGTTAGAGGTTATGTTCCGCTGGCTGAGATGTTCGGCTATTCCACAGACCTGCGTTCTAAGACTCAGGGTCGTGGTAACTACTCTATGTTCTTTGAGAAGTATGAGCCAGTTCCGAAGAATGTTCAGGAGAAGGTTCTGAGCGCAAAGAACAAATAAACAAAATCATAATGCTGTGCAGCTTGTCTGCACGGCATATAATGATAAAATTTTTATTATTTCCTAAAATTAGACTTGAAAAAGTTCTCATTATGTAATATACTGAGAGCAGTGTCAGTCTAACACAAGACATTTATGCCCTCTGGGCAATATTTAAGGAGGAATTTCAATCATGGCAAAGGCTAAATTTGAAAGAACGAAACCGCATTGTAACATTGGTACCATCGGACACGTTGACCATGGTAAGACTACTTTAACTGCTGCTATTACCAAGACTCTTCATGCAAGATATGGTACTGGCGAGGAAGTTGCTTTCGAGAACATCGATAAGGCTCCAGAAGAGAGAGAGAGAGGAATCACTATCTCTACCGCTCACGTTGAGTATGAGACTCCACATCGTCACTACGCTCACGTTGACTGCCCAGGACATGCTGACTACGTTAAGAACATGATCACCGGTGCTGCACAGATGGATGGTGCTATCCTGGTTGTAGCTGCTACCGATGGTGTTATGGCTCAGACTAGAGAGCACATCCTTCTGTCCCGTCAGGTAGGCGTTCCGTACATCGTTGTATTCATGAACAAGTGTGATATGGTAGACGATGAGGAGCTTCTTGAACTGGTTGAGATGGAGATCCGTGAGCTGTTAAACGAGTATGAGTTCCCGGGTGATGACATTCCGGTTATCAGAGGTTCAGCTCTGCAGGCTCTGAACGATCCGATGGGACCGTGGGGAGACAAGATCCTTGAGTTAATGGAAGCTGTTGATAGCTACGTTCCGGATCCGGTTCGTGATACTGATAAGCCATTCCTGATGCCAGTTGAGGACGTATTCTCTATTACTGGTCGTGGTACTGTTGCTACTGGTAGAGTAGAGAGAGGTACTCTGCATCTGAACGATTCCGTTGAGATCGTAGGTATCAAGGAAGAGAACAGAACCGTAGTTGTAACCGGTATCGAGATGTTCCGTAAGCTTCTGGATGAGGCTCAGGCTGGTGATAACATCGGTGCTCTGCTTCGTGGTGTTCAGAGAACTGATATCGAAAGAGGTCAGTGTCTGTGTAAGCCAGGTTCTGTAAAGTGCCACAAGAAGTTTACCGCTCAGGTATACGTTCTGACCAAGGATGAGGGTGGTCGTCATACTCCATTCTTCAACAACTACAGACCGCAGTTCTACTTCAGAACAACTGATGTTACTGGTGTTTGCGAGCTTCCGGCTGGTACCGAGATGTGTATGCCAGGTGATAACGTAGAGATGACCATCGAGCTGATTCATCCGGTAGCTATGGAGCAGGGTCTTCGTTTCGCTATCCGTGAGGGTGGACGTACCGTTGGTTCTGGTAGAGTAGTTTCTATCATCGAATAATTTACGTTTAAGTAATTAAATAAGCGTGTGAAAGCGCGTGAGAGACAGCCACTTGCAGGCAAGCCTGCAAGTGGCTGTCTTTTTTTTATATCTTTTGGTTTAAATCATGCTGACATGTAAAAGAAATAGCAATAAAATATTGTGGCTTTTTACCACACTAAACTGCTGAATAAAGAATCAGAATTAAACTAATATAGAAAAACTGTATAGAATGAGTTTTTACTATCTTACAGAATCGGACAAAATGACTACTGTAATCATAAGACTAATATTTGGAAAGCATTAAAAAATAATAAAATGCACAAAATTTCAATGGTTCATATAAAAATTTTCTATATGATTATTCGCTTGTGAAGAATATAATAAGGACAGTCAATAAAGCAGACACTTCAAAGGAGGAGTAAATCATGAAAAAGAGTAGAATTTTCCCATTACTTGTAGGAGCAGCACTTTCTAGTTCATTGGTAGCCTGCACTTCAGGATCAGGATCAGGAAACAAGACAAGTGTTGACAATAGCAAGAAGCCATTAGTATGGTTCAATCGCCAGCCATCAAACAGCTCTACAGGAGAACTTGACAAGGACGCTTTGAACTTTAACGATAAGACATATTATGTTGGTTTTGATGCAAATCAGGGTGCTGAACTTCAGGGACAGATGGTACTTGATTATATTAAGGAAAATGCAGCATCTATGGACCGTAACGGTGACGGCGTAATCGGTTATATCTTAGCAATTGGTGATATCGGACATAACGATTCCATCGCACGAACACGTGGTGTTCGTTCTGCACTGGGAACTGGCGTTGAGACTGATGGAGTAGTTGATGCATCTCCTATCGGAACAAATGCAGATGGTTCTTCTAAGATCGTTCAGGATTCTACTATCGAGGTAGATGGAAAGGAATATACTATCCGTGAGCTGGCAGCACAGGAAATGAAGAACTCCGCAGGTGCTACATGGGATGCAGCTACTGCTGGTAACGCAATCGGAACTTGGGCAGCATCTTTTGGTGATGAGATTGATGTTGTTGTATCTAACAACGATGGTATGGGAATGTCTATGTTCAATGCATGGGCAAAGGAGAACGAAGTACCTACATTTGGTTATGATGCAAACAGTGACGCAGTTGCAGCAATTGCAGAAGGCTACGGCGGAACAATTTCCCAGCATGCAGACGTTCAGGCTTACCTGACACTGAGAGTTTTAAGAAATGCACTGGACGGTGTAGATATCGATACTGGTATTGGTACTGCAGATGCAGCAGGCAACAAGCTGGAAGAGGGTGTTGATTACAGATATAGTGCAGATGAGAGATCCTACTACGCATTAAATATTGCGATCACATCAGATAACTATAAGGATTTCACCGATTCTACCAAGGTATACAGCAAGGTTTCAAATCAGCTGGATGCTTCTAAGAGCCCAGAGAAGAAGGTATGGTTAAATATCTACAATGCTTCTGATAACTTCTTAAGCTCAACTTATCAGCCACTTCTTCAGAACTATGATGATCTGCTGAACTTAAAGGTTGAATACATTGGTGGTGATGGTCAGACTGAGTCTAATGTTACAAACCGTCTTGGTAATCCAGGCGAATATGATGCATTCGCAATCAATATGGTTAAGACAGACAACGCAGCATCTTATACATCTCTCCTTAAGCAGTAATTGATAGAGATTTTTTGCTAGCAAAAGGTCTGAGGGTGTTAGAACTTCTGACACCCTCTTTTTCTGAAAGGAGTAAGGATATGGCAGAAGGCAATAAGGATATCGTCTTGTCGATCCGCGGCATGAGCAAATCATTCGGAAGAAATAAGGTTCTAAAGCATATCGATATGGATGTGCCGAGAGGATCAATCATGGGTCTAATGGGCGAGAATGGTGCTGGTAAATCGACAATGATGAAATGTCTTTTTGGTACGTATCAAAAAGATGAAGGAACAATAATTTTAGACGGGAAAGAGATTAGCTTTACAGGTCCAAAGGATGCTTTGGAAAATGGTGTGGCAATGGTTCATCAGGAGTTGAATCAATGTCTGGAAAGAAACGTAATTGACAATCTGTTTCTTGGTCGCTACCCAAAAACATCCCTCGGAGTAATTGATGAGGGAAGAATGAAAAAAGAGGCTTCTGATTTATTCCGTAAGCTTGGCATTACGGTAGATCTTTCACAGCCGATGAAGAAGATGTCTGTTTCAAAGAGACAGATGTGTGAAATTGCAAAGGCAATTTCTTATAATTCAAAGGTGATTGTTTTGGATGAGCCAACCTCATCTCTGACAGCACCAGAAGTTGAAAAATTATTTAAGATGATGAGACAGCTTCGTGAACAGGGAATTTCACTGATCTATATCTCTCATAAGATGGATGAGATCTTTGAGATCTGTGACCAGGTTTCTGTTCTTAGAGATGGTGCTCTTGTAATGACTAAAAACTGTAGTGATACCAATATGAATGAATTGATTTCTGCTATGGTAGGAAGATCATTAGATAATCGTTTCCCGCCTGTTGATAATACACCGGGTGATGTGATTTTAAGAGTAGAGCATTTATCTACGAAATATGCACCGAAGCTTCAAGATATAACCTTTGATGTAAAAAAGGGAGAAATATTTGGTTTATATGGTCTGGTTGGAGCTGGTCGTACAGAGCTTCTTGAGACGATATTTGGTATTCGTACAAGAGCAGCCGGACGTGTCTACTATGATGATAAGCTGATGAATTTTCATTCATCAAAAGATGCAATGGATCATGGATTTGCGTTAATTACTGAGGAACGTAAGGCTGATGGATTATTCTTAAAAGCAGATATCACCTTTAATACAACAATTGCTAATATGAGTCAGTATAAATCTGGAATTGCATTATCTAAGGATGAAATGGTAAGAGCAACTGCAGAAGAAATTCGTATTATGCATACAAAGTGCATGGGACCGGATGATATGATTGCAAACCTTTCTGGTGGAAATCAGCAGAAGGCAATCTTTGGAAGATGGCTGGAGCGTTCACCAAAGATTTTCATGATGGATGATCCGACACGAGGCATTGATGTTGGTGCTAAGTACGAGATTTATGAACTGATTATTGATATGGCTAAGCAGGGAAAGACAATCATTGTTGTTTCATCTGAGATGCCGGAGATTCTTGGAATTACAAACCGAATCGGTGTAATGTCAAATGGTCATCTGGCAGGAATTGTAAACACCAAGGAAACAAATCAGGAAGAACTGCTTAGACTTAGTGCAAAGTATTTGTAATAGAGAGGAGTACGAGAGCTATGGCAAATGATATGAGATATCTTTCGGCAGAAGAGGAAGCAAAACTTTTAAAGCCGATTGATGAATATGTTGGTAAAATACAGGCACAGATAGATGCCCTGCGTGTAGATGGTTCTGATCAGGTGCAGGCATTAAAGACACATATCTCTTTAACAAAGGAAGATAAGAATTATACAAAAGAGGAGCAGAATGAGATTATCCGAAAGGATCAGGCACTTCTTGTAAAGGCAAGAGAGGTAGAAGCTGCAAATAAGGATAAAGTTTCCAAGCTGATTGCAGATGCAGAATCTTATTTGAAGACTCATTTTAAGAAAGATTATTACGATAAGGTTGTAGCAAGCTGTGCAGCTCAAAAGGAAGCTGAGAATGCAGAATATGTAAAAGTTCGTGAGAAGCTGAAAGCAGAGCACGAGCGCACAATCTCCGGAATGACAGATAAGCAGGAGCTTAAGGACGAGAAGTATGTATATAAGAATCGTCTGTATGATGCACAGATGGTGCATGAGTCAAAGCTTCAGGAAATCAAGGACAGAAAGCATGAGGCATTTGTGCATCAGTATCATCTGATTGATTTGCTTCGTATGTCAAAGTTTACTTATGGACAGAAGAAGCTTCAGAAACTGGAAAATTACAAGTATACATTTAATACACCGCAGTTCCTTTATAAGAACGGACTTTATATTGTAATTATCCTGATTTTTATCGCACTTTGCTTTATAACACCAGTTGTAAAGGATACGCAGCTTCTGACAACAGCTAATATTTTGAATATTCTTCAGCAGGCATCACCTCGTATCTTCCTGGCTCTTGGTGTAGCAGGATTGATTCTGTTAACCGGTACTGATCTTTCTGTAGGCCGAATGGTTGGTATGGGTATGGTAACAGCAACCATTATTATGCACAATGGTATTAATACGGGCGGTGTATTTGGCCATATCTTTGACTTCACTGGAATCCCTGCGCCAGCTCGTGCAATCTTTGCACTGCTTGTATGTGTGATTCTGACAACTGGATTTGCATCAATTGCAGGTTTCTTTATGGCAAGATTTAAGATGCATCCATTTATCTCTACCATGGCAAACATGCTTATTATCTTTGGTCTTGTAACATATGCAACAAAGGGTGTATCATTTGGAGCAATTGATTCTTCCATCCCGGCAATGTTTATTCCAAGAATTGGAAATTTCCCAACCATTATTTTGTGGGCAGTTGTTGCAGTTGCAGTTGTATGGTTTATCTGGAATAAGACAACGTTTGGTAAGAATCTGTATGCAGTTGGTGGTAATCCAGAAGCAGCTGCTGTATCTGGTATTTCTGTATTTGCAGTAACAATGGGCGCATTCGTTCTTGCAGGTATCCTGTATGGATTTGGTGCTTGGCTGGAATGTAATCGTATGATCGGTTCTGGTAGTGCAGCTTATGGACAAGGATGGGATATGGATGCCATCGCTGCCTGCGTTGTTGGTGGTGTATCCTTTACTGGTGGTATTGGTAAGATCTCTGGTGTTGTAACTGGTGTACTTATCTTCACTGCACTGACTTATTCCCTTACTATTCTTGGTATTGATACAAACCTTCAGTTTATCTTTGAAGGTATTATCATTCTCGTAGCAGTTACACTTGACTGTCTCAAGTACGTAAAGAAGAAGTAATGCACAAAAAATGTATAAAAAAATAATATTACTAGTGGAAAATTGGTAAAAAAAGAGTATAATGAAGATGGCACGAATCTATTTATAAAGAAGTTCGTGCCATTTTTTGTAAATGCAGAAAGATTTCTTAGTAAACATGGAGGAATATAGATGACTACATATAAAGTACTTCTTGTAGATGATGAGGAAGAAGTCAGAAATGCAATTGAACAAAGAATTAATTGGGAAGAATTGGGATTTGAGGTAATCGGAAAAGCACAGAATGGTGTAAAAGCTATGGAAATAGCAGAAAAACTGCAGCCAGATGTGGTCATTACCGATATCAAAATGCCATATATGAATGGATTGGAACTGGCACGTAATTTAAAGGAAGAGAATCCAGGCGTGCGAATTTTAATTCTGACAGGATTTGATGAGTTTGAATATGCCAAGGAAGCAGTTCATCTTGAAATCGAAGAGTATATATTAAAACCGGTCAATGCCAATGAGCTTTCTGAATGTCTCAAACGATTAAAAAACGTACTTGATAAAGAGAGAGAAGAAAAATTAAATGTAAGAAAGCTAGAGCAGTACTATACAGATTCCCTTCCTGTACTTCAAACGAATTTCTTTTGCTCTCTTGTGGAGGGACGCATTTCAGACAGTGAAATAAATAAATATTTAAATGATTATCAGATCTCTTTGCCAGGACCGTATTTTTGTTGTGCTGTTTTTCACACATCAGAAAATCATGTTCCTGACGGGATGACACCACTTCTGCTTTCGATATCTGTACAAAGAGAAGTAAAGGAAAAATTCCGCGGCAAATGGGACTGCAGATATTTTTCTTATCTGGGAAATATTGTTATGGTAGCAAATTTAGGCAAAGAAGATGAAATCACGAGACTGACAGATGACTGTGACCGCTTCTGCAAATGGGCAGACCGCTTTTTTGGTGCAGTTGTTACTGCTGGAATAGGTAAGGTGTGCAATGAAGTATCAAATCTTCGTTTTTCCTATGAAGGGGCATGGGAAGCACTTTCGTATCGTGTTATTTACGGATCAGGCTGTTCTATCAATATTGCAGATATTGCACCGAAGGGGCAGGGACTTTCCATGCAGCCAGATGATATTAATATGAATGATGTGTTCAAGGCAGTTCATATTGGGGTACGTGAAGATATTGAACATGCAGTTTTTTCTTTAGTGAAGGAACTAAAAGATAATGCAAAAACAATTATGCAGTATAATTTTACTGTGCTGGAAATTGTAGGGCATCTATATCGTTTCTGTGGAAATAATCATATGAAATTTGAAGATCATGCCGGAGAAATCAAAAATGCGTATGAAGAAATTACAAAGATGGATGAAAGTGCATTAATGGCCTGGCTTGTCAGAGTAGCACTATCGATCAGTGATGAACTAAAAAATGCCAGAAATTCTTCACTGCGTTACCTTATTTCAGAAGCAAAAAATATTGTTCGTGATGAGTATGCAGATGCAGATCTGTCACTTGATACCGTATGTTCAAAGCTTGGTGTATCAAATTCCTATTTTTCTTCTATTTTTAAGAAAGAAGTGGGCATTTCATTTATTACATATTTGACAGATTACAGAATGCAGCAGGCTGTTCATCTGATGCTTGAAACAAATGAAAAAAATTATGAAATTGCAGAACATGTTGGTTATGAGGACGCAAACTATTTTGGATATGTTTTTAAACGCAAGTATGGAATGTCGCCTTCAAAATATCGCACAGAGCATATGGGAAAATGAGTATGAAAAAAAGAAAAGTGTCAGATATTCAGTCTGTCATTATGACGGTTCTTTCTTTGATGACGGTAATTACGTCTATATCTATGGGGTTATTGCTTTACAATCGATATGAAATGGCTATGCGTCAGAATGAAGTTCGCAACACACAAAACCTGATGGAAAGCACAGTCAATTCCATGGAGCAGTATCTGAAAAATATGAGACAGATTTCAGATACTGTCACATATAATATTATACAGGCATTTGATGTGTCTAGTCCGGAGTTTAATCAGCAGCTGAGTTTTCTATATGATTTTAATAAGGACAAAATACAGAGTATTGCGCTTTATGATATGGAAGGAAATCTTATTGTGGCAGAGCCAGTTACGCTGCAGAAGGATGGTGTAGAGGTGCTTTGGCAGTCTTGGTTTGAAAATGCAGCAGAGGAAATTGAAAATATGCACTTTTCAACGCCTCATATGCAGAATTTATTTCAGGATGATGCAAAAACGTATCATTGGGTAATTTCCTTAAGCCGTGCAGTAGACGGCATTGATGGAGACAGACCTGAAAATGGCATTTTGCTTGTTGATATGAAATATTCCTTTATTGAGGAAATGATGAATCAGGTGAATGATCAAAACAGGGGGCGATATTATTATGTCTGTGATGGGGAAGGAAATCTGATTTATCATCCTTATGCAAATGAAATCAGCAATGGATTGTTTGAGGAAGATTTCAGTATTGTATGCAGCAATGAAGATGGTGTATATAAAAATTTGCGCAGCCCAAGTGGAGATAAGCAGACTGCAATTGTAAGTACCATATCATATACGGGCTGGAAGATGGTAGGCATTGTAAAGCAGGACATTAGAACAGACAGCCGAGAACAGTTTCGTATTTATATGGTAATTGTTGTGATTATGCTGATTATGATGCTTCTTTTAGTCAATCGCATTGTGTCGAAAAGGATTTCAAGTCCAATTCTTAAACTGGATGCATCTGTAAGGGCATATGAAGCTGGGGAAAAGCCTGATATCTATATTGGAGGCTCATATGAGATTCGTCATCTTGGAAAATCTGTCCAGCATTCGTATGAAGAAATTGAGCGGTTAATGAAAGAAATTGTGAAGCAGCAGAATGAGAGAAGAAAGAGTGAACTGGCAGCACTGCAAAGTCAGATCAACCCGCATTTTCTTTATAATACTTTGGAATCTATCACTTGGATGGTTGAGGCAAATAAAAATCAGGATGCAGTTTTTATGATATCTGAGCTGGCCAAGCTGTTTAGAATCAGTTTGTCAAGAGGAAAGACGATTATTAGTATTGAGGATGAGCTAAAGCACTGCAAAAATTATATGAATATTCAAAAGTATCGCTACAAGGAGCGTTTTGTGACAGAATATGATGTTTCAGAAGAAATTTATCCGTTTTGTACGGTAAAGCTTATTTTGCAGCCGATTCTTGAAAATGCTATATATTATGGTGTAGGAAATATGGATGAGGATGACCAGCCTAAAATTATTGTCAAAGGCTGGAAAGATGATGCAGAAATCTATATTTCAGTTGCGGATAATGGTATGGGAATGCGGCGTGAAGATGTAGAAAATATTTTAAAGAATAATCAGAAAGGACCAAAACATGGCTCTGGTGTAGGACTCATTAATGTGCACACGCGTATTCAGCTGATGTTTGGCAGCAAATATGGTCTTATCGTGGAGAGTGAACCAGACGAGGGAACGACAGTCACGATTCATTTGCCTGCTGTGCCATACACTAAAGAAAATTGTGAGGCGCTTGAGACTCCGGGAAAGCCAACTAGAAATGAGGGTGAATCATGAAAAAAACAAAAACCACTTTTTTGTTAGCAGAAATCTGTCTAGGCATATTGCTGCTGTTTTGTGTGCATCTGATTTTTGAAGATGAAAAACCTCAGAAGCGTGTAGCAGTTATTGTTGAAAAATCCGGTGATGAAAAATGGAATTCTTTTATGAATGGTTTAAAGCAGGCAGCTGGAATTGCAAATATACATTTGATTATTTGCAACACCGATGAGATTGAAAATGCAGAGGAAGAGAAGAACTTGATTTATGATCAGCTGGATAATCAGGTTGATGCATTTATTGTTCAGGCGGCGCCAGGCAGGGATACTATTGATATGCTTAGGGAAATTCGCGTACAAAAGCCAATGCTTCTCGTGGCAAATGATGCGCTGCGTGAAAAAGAGGAAGTCCATACATCAAAATACTCTGATTTGCCAGTTATTATGCCGGACTATTACCGTATGGGATATGCATTGGCACAGGATTTATTAAGCCGTAATCAATATGATATTCAAGGCAAAACTGTTGGAATTATAAGTGGATTTAAGAAAACAGACTGCACTGATAAATGTATGCAGGGTGTATTAGATGTGCTTTCTGATACAGGATGTGAGATTCAGTTTGACATGAATGTTACATATGATATGGAAATTACACAGAGGTTAAAAGAGCAGCAGCCAGTCGATTATTTGATTGTATTTGATACCAGTGCCTTAGAGCAGGTAGCAGGAATGTATGTACAGAAAAAAGAGTGTGACACGAAAATCTATGGAATTGGAAATAGTATAAAGTGTGTGTATTATCTCGATGATTCTGTGATTGATGGGCTAATTGCGATAGATGGATATAGCATGGGATATCATAGTGCTATAGAAATTTCAAAAGTGCTGAAAAATCATCTGTATACGATTAACAACCAGACGATTGAGTATCATCTGTTGCATAAAGAAGATATTTTCAGAGAAGAGGTACAGCATTTTCTTCATACGTATGATTGAGAATTTGCATATAGTCAGCCAAAAAGGAATGGAGATTTCGATGAAACAGTATCAGATAAGAAGTATTCTGATCGGATGCATGTTGTTGTGTCTGACAGGATGTACGGCGAATAGTGAGAAAAAAAGAGATGTTCTTCGTGTTGGTGTTGTGCTATACACGCAGGACGACCCCTTTATTAATGCTCTTACAGATTGTCTGAAGGAAGATCTGGCGGGATATGAGTCAGATTCTCTAAAGGTGATTATGACTGTAAGGGATGGAAAAAATGATCAGAAGATTCAAAATGAAGTTGTGAAGGAAATGCTTGATGCTGGTTGTGAGATACTTGCTGTTGATCTCGTTGACAGGACAGAGCCGTCAAATATAATAAAGATGGCAAAAAAGGAAAATATACCTGTTATTTTCTTTAATAGAGAGCCAGTGAGAGAGGATTTGATGCAGTGGGATAAGCTGTATTATGTAGGCGGAGATGCCAGACAGTCTGGTATGATGCAGGGTGAGATTGCAGCAGATATGATACGAGACAATGACGCAGTAGATCGAAATCAGGACGGAAAGATTCAATATGTACTTCTTGAGGGTGAGACAGGTCATCAGGATGCAATCATTCGAACAGACAGTGTGGTAAAAACAATTAAAGAACAGGGCATTATATTAGAAAGACTAAGTTTCCAGTTTGCAAACTGGAATCGTGGACAAGCTGAAAATAAGATGACACAGCTGATTAATCAATATGGAGACGAGATTGAACTAGTCCTTTCTAATAATGATGAGATGGCTCTTGGTGCAGTTGCTGCGTATGATGCACTTGATTATGATAAAGACAGACGTCCGATAATTTTTGGAATAGATGGTTTGGAAGGTGCATTGGAGGCTGTCCAAAAAGGCACCATTCAGGGGACTGTGTATAATGACAGGCATGGACAAGCTGAGCAGATTTCGCGTCTTGCGATGACACTGTTTCAAGGTCAGACACCGCCAAAGGAGGATCTGGAAAATGAACGATATATCTTTTTACCGTATCAAAAGGTGACGGCAGAAAATGTGGAATCATTTATGGAACAATAAAAAGGTGCATTTTCGGAAAGGAAAGATTAAAAATGGAAGATTGGCTGATAAACTATTATGAACAGACAGATCCGCTTAAAAGACAGCAGATGCTTCTGGAAAATAAAAATGAAACCATGAGTGAAGAAGATAAACTTCGAATGAAGCTCTGGGAGACCAGATATGGAAAAGGTAAGCCAAGGAAAGATATGTTTGTTGGTTATCTTATGAATTTAAAATATATTGTAGAAAGCGGAAGTATGGATTTGGGAGGCAGAAAGAAAAAGCTTGCGATAGAAGCTATTCTTGGTCTGAATTTATATGAATTTGAAAGAAAGCCAAAGACTCAGCAGGAAATAATTTTTTTAGAGTTAAAAAACACATGCAGAAAATATATTGAGATTAGTACAGGAGGACGTGGCTTTACTTCTGTTATTTTTGGAATGGGACAGCTGTCAGATGAAAGCATTGCAGGAAAGATCGCTGAACAAATAAGCAGAATTGTGTTTGATGCACCTCATAGTCTGCGAATGGAAAAAGAATTTGAGCCGCTTCAAAGAGCTGCTTTAGAGGTGTTTAGGGAAATGTATCCTAATCGCGAACATTTTCTGAAAAAAAGATAAGGAATGATAAACGGTGCATTTTCTCTTTAACGCTACTTGTATTTGCAAAGCAAAAAAGATATACTGTAACTGTTTTAATGCTTTAATTATAAGGAGGAGATGAGTATGGCAGAATATTGCATCAGCTGCTGTTCTACAGCTGATTTGACGAAGGAATATTTTGATAAGCGTGGAATCCACTATGTGTGCTTTCACTATGAATTGGGAGGAAAGGACTATCTAGATGACCTTGGTCAGACGATGTCTCCGGCAGAGTTATATCGCAGAATGCTTGCAGGTGAGGATGTAAAGACATCACAGGTTAGTATCGGTGAGTATGCAGATTTTTTTAGAAAAATATTTGATGAGGGAAAGGATATCCTTCATTTAACGCTTTCAAGCGGAATTTCAGGCAGCTACAATTCAGCATGTATTGCAGCAGAACAGGTAAGAGAAGAATATCCAAACAGAAAAATTTATGTAGTGGATTCACTGGCAGCTTCCTCTGGTTATGGTTTGTTAGTAGATACTCTGGCAGACAGAAGGGATGCAGGAGAGAGCATAGATGAATTGTATGCATGGGTGTGTGAAAATAAAAAGAAACTGCAGCACTGGTTTTTTACTTCTGATCTTACTTTTTTTATCAGAGGCGGAAGAGTATCAAAGGCAGCTGGATTTTTTGGAGGTATGCTTGGAATCTGTCCTTTGTTAAATGTGGACTATGAGGGACATCTGACAGCAAGAGAGAAGGTGCGCACGAAGAAAAAGGTGATTCAGCGCATCGTTCAGAAGATGGAAGAAAATGCCGAGGGAGGTCTGGCATATTCGGGCAAATGCTATATCTGTCAGTCAGAGTGTATGGATGACGCAAAAGCTGTTGCAATGCTTGTTGAGAGCCGCTTTCCTAATTTAAATGGAAAAGTTGAAATTTATCCGATTGGTGCTACAATTGGCAGTCATACCGGCCCGGGAACAGTAGCATTATTTTTCTGGGGAAAGGAACGCGTGGATTGACGCAGTTTTGTAAAAGAAATGTAATGTTTTTGAATATTTGAAACATTGAAATAAACTCATACTTATGGTATGATACGAAAGGTTAAAGGCGTTATCGTTTACGTTACACGCAGACGATAACTTAAAAAAAGCCGCAAAAATGCGGCAGAACGGAGAAGCATATGATTTGCCCGAAATGTGGTGCCAGACTAGCGCAGGGAAGCACGATTTGTCCAATTTGCGGAACAAAGATACGCCCCTCTAAAGTCAAGGTACAAGACAATTATGAAGAGCAGCCAGATCAAGGCTACGATTCAGATTCAGATGATGATTATGAAGAAAATCTGAATGATGATTACGATTATGACGAAGAGGATGACAGCTACGGTAATGATGATTACGACAATGATGATTATGAACCGGCTCATCCAAAAACAAATCGTATTCTTGTTGTTATTATTGTCACAGTAATTGCATTGATTGCTGCGATGATCGTATTGATTGTTCTTCTTTTCAGTAGTGGAAAAAAGAGCAATAAGCAGATTCCGTATACAGTAGATAAAATACAGGATACGGATACGAAGAAAGAAACACAGAAAGAAACTCAAAAGGAGACAGAAACTGAAGTAGTTGAAATCAAAGACAACAAGGTTACTTCAGGAAGAAATGTCTATGAGCTTTCAAATGATGAGCTGAAGCTTGTTGAGTACAATGATCAGGGACAAGTTGTTCGTATTCCGGCAGAAATCGGCGGATATCCGGTAACTTCAATTGGTTCACATGCATTTAAGAACAATACGTCAGTTCAGTATTTAAAGCTTCCTGAAGGAATGAAGGAGCTTGATGATTCTGCACTGTCTGATATTGAGCTTTTAAAGGAAGTAGTAATTCCAGAATCAATTGAGAAAATTGGAAAGCTTGCTTTTTCAAAGGTTCAGAAGGCAATTTGTGTAAAGGAAAGTTATGCATGGAGCTATATGCGTCAAGGAAATGCTGAGGAAGTAGTGGAAGGCACATCACTTTCACTTGACAATAATGCGTCCACGCCATCAAGCTCTGCGCAGCAGACAGTTCCAACACAGCCGACGACTGCACAGCAGGCAGCGTCACAGCCGCAGCCGCAGCAGACACAGCCGACCCAGCCGCAACCGACACAGCCGCAGCCGCAGCAGACACAGCCGACCCAGCCGCAACCAGATCAGACGCAACCGACACAGCCACAGCCAGAGCAGACTCAGCCAACCCAGCCATCATCCGACTCAGCTCCGGCAACTGATCCAAATCAAACACCGGCAACCGATCCAAATCAGACACCGGCAACCGATCCAAATCAGACACCGGCAACCGATCCAAATCAGACACCGGCAACTGATCCGAATCAGACACCAGCCCCAGCGCCGTCCTCAGATGAGACACCAGCACCGTCACCAGATGAGACGCCAGCAACAGATCCATCACCAGATGAGACGCCGGAAGCACCAACGGAGCGAAATGCAGAAAATATTCTTGCAAAAATTTCTGCAGATTCTGGTGGAAGCGTTGTAGGAAACAGCTATATGTTCTACGATTTTAATGGAAATGGTGTTCAGGAAGCATTTGCACTTGTTGATGTAGGTGGACGAAAGGAAATCTGGTACAATGGAGAGGATTCTACTTCCAATGCAGTTGAGATTTTCCCAATCACTGATGTTACATCATGCAGTGTTAATGCTATTGCAAATGGCACAACACAGTTTGTTTTGAGCGTCACCACTTCAACAGGAGAATCATATTCCTGCATTTATGGAGCAGATGGTGCAAATGGCTATATGGTAGCAGATTTGCTTCCGGGTGTATTTGTATCAGATGGCGTAAGCTTACAGTTAGACAATGGAATGAATGGAGTTGCATATCTGCTTGCTTCTGACGGAGGCTATAGTGAGTATGCAGCACAGGAACTGGCAAAGAGTCAGTTTGATGCGATGCCGGGTGCAGAGGATATCTGGTCACAGGTAAGCGCACTGATTGGTGCAGAACCAACAGACCTTCATTTCTGGAATCGTTCAAGTGCAGTTGGTAATTTGATTCAGATTGCATTTACAGATGCAGTAGGAACACCAAGTTACATCAATGTGTCATGGACTCAGGATGGAATGCAGTTTGAAGATGGTGCACTTAATGTTCATAATGGTGTGGTAAAATCTTCTTATACAGGATTAAATCAGATTCAGCCGCAGGAAGTTCCGCAGGTAGAGACAGAGCCGGCTGATCCAGCTACAGAGATTTCATTTGCAGATGGAACAGCAGTTACACTTTCAGCAGAAGGAACTAATTATACGGCAGATCTTAATGGAGATGGTGCAGCAGACTTCTTCAAATATCGTACTGAGGTAGCAGAGGATGGAAGTACAACCAGCCTTATCGTCAATGTGAATGGTACCGATTATACAGTTGGTACAGGAATCAGTGCAGCATATAAGGTAGAGGTATGTGATTTAAATACATCCGATAATCAGCTTAATATTGTAGTTGTTGGAACAGGTGCAGACAACTCTGTTACCAGTTTTCGTGTATTAAGCGGAACAGATCTTTCTACACCGCTTATGCAGGATGGAACATTTACCGTGCTTAACGGATATGGAAATGCAGCGCGCCTGTATAATACGTCCCATGTACTTACACCTTCTTCCGCAAATGGAACATTTGATGAAAATGGTGGATTTACGTTAGCAGTGACAAGCCCAATTTCTATTGACAGTCTTGGACGTTATGTTTGCAAGATTCCATATGAATTAAAAGATGGTGTGATTGCAGAGGATGCATTAAGTGAGACAACTGGAAACTACGAATATGAGCTTGTTGATCTGACATCACAGGAACAGTTTAATTATATTCTGGCAGCAGATACGAATTTGTTAAGTTTGGCAGCAGCAGATGCTGCGCCAGCGGCAACACTTGGCACGGGAACACAGGTATTCCCAAGAAAGCTGATTCAGGCGGCAAATGAACCAGGTGCATTTTATCTTTACGTAGAGGATGCATCAGGAAACGCTGGATATCTTCCACTTGGTGAGGGACAGACATTGTTCCAGAGCGTACCACAATAATTTATAAGTAGACAAAAAACTGGCCTCCCACGGGAGACCAGTTTTTTTATGTCTGATAATTAAATACTTGTCCAGCGACCAGATGAACCGCATGGAAGAACAAGACCAGACTGTGTTACAGGAAGACCAATTTCATCAGAAACAACGTGACCGCCAAACTTGCTTACAACCTCAAGTCCAAGAAGATATGTTAAGACAGAAGCAGCAAAACCGGTTGTATAGCTGTTAATAAGGAAAAATAGTGGTTTGTCAGAAAGTAGCTGTGAACACAGTGATACGAGTGGATGAATAGCATCCTCAATTTTCCAAATTTCACCCTTAGGTCCGCGTCCATAAGATGGCGGATCCATAATGATTGCATCATAGTGATTGCCGCGTCGGATTTCTCGTTCAACAAATTTCTGACAATCATCAACAATCCAGCGAATAGGTGCGTCAGACAGTCCACTAGATGCTGCATTTTCCTTTGCCCAGGCAACCATGCCTTTTGAAGCATCTACATGAGTAACAGAAGCGCCTGCTGCAGCTGCAGCAAGTGTTGCACCACCTGTGTAGGCAAATAAATTAAGCACTTTAATCGGACGGTTTGCATTTTGAATCAGGTTAGAAAACCAATCCCAGTTTGCAGCCTGCTCAGGGAATAAGCCTGTGTGCTTAAAAGAGAATGGTTTTAACTGGAAGGTAAGCTTTCCATAATGAATACTCCACTGCTGTGGCAGAGAGAAAAACTCCCATTCACCGCCTCCCTTGCTGCTTCTATGATAATGTCCGTTCTTTTTCTTCCAACCCGGATTGGTGTGAGGTGTGTTCCATACAACCTGAGGGTCCGGACGTACCAGAAGATAATTTCCCCAGCGCTCAAGTTTCTCTCCGTTAGAGGTATCAAGGACTTCGTAGTCCTTCCAGTTATCAGCCAGCCACATAATAATATCCAACCTTTCTTATATATATACGATACCGAATGTTTTTAGAATTGCGAGAGTCGCATTGCAACGGAGCAATTCGTTGGTACCAGTAATTCTAAATAACATATATAAGTATAAGAAAGAACAGGCATCCTGTCAATAGAGTGTTGCCAATCGTCGAACCACCCTTCGCAAAACTTCCGGGTCAAAAAAACTTTAAAAAATTTGAAAAAAGTGCTTGCATTTTGTTTTGATATAGTGTATAGTATACCTTGCTGTGACATGATAGCAAAGAAGCGCGAGGTTGCTGCCGATAGGGCAGGTTTTCCGTGGAGCGAATGTCAAGTCAAGAAACTGGCGACAAGTCACTGTATACAATGAAACATCTACAAACATTGAGGTAGAAACGGACTGTGCGGAGATTAGGAAACGCACGGGGTAGTGTACAGTCACCACTTGTCGTACTTATTTAAAAAGTGCGAAAAGGAGGCGGCTTTTTTTTATGGCAAGTCAAGTAATGAGAATCACTCTGAAGGCGTACGATCATCAGCTGGTAGATCAGTCCGCTGCAAAGATCGTTGATACTGTTAAGAAAACAGGCTCTAAGGTAAGCGGACCAGTTCCGATGCCGACTAAGAAAGAGGTTGTTACAATTCTGAGAGCGGTACACAAGTACAAGGACTCCAGAGAGCAGTTCGAGCAGAGAACTCACAAGAGACTCATCGATATCATTCAGCCATCTCAGAAGACAGTAGATTCACTGTCCCGTCTGGAGATGCCAGCTGGTGTATATATTGATATTAAGATGAAAAACAAGTAATTTTAAACAAGTATGTCCGGAATTACGTTGATATAGAAGCAACAAGCAATTGTTCCACTTATGTCCACGGTTCTAGGATGATTGGGAAAAATCCCAATCCGCTGTAGATTCACAGGAGGTAATAGGATGAAGAAGGCTATTTTAGCAACAAAGGTCGGAATGACACAGATCTTCGACGAAAAGGGCACACTGGTTCCGGTTACCGTACTGCAGGCTGGACCATGTGTAGTAACACAGGTTAAGACCGTAGCAAACGACGGTTACAGCGCAGTTCAGGTAGGTTTCGTTGACAAGCGCGAGAAGCTGGTTAACAAGCCGGTTAAGGGACATTTTGACAAGGCTGGCGTTTCTTACAAGAGATTCGTAAGAGAGTTCAGACTTGATGATGCTGAGAATTACTCAGTTAAGGATGAGATTAAGGCAGACGTTTTCGCAGCAGGCGAGAAGGTTGATGCTACTGCAATCTCCAAAGGTAAGGGCTTCCAGGGCGCTATTAAGAGACACGGACAGTCCAGAGGACCTATGGCTCATGGTTCTAAGTACCATCGTCATGCTGGTTCCAACGGCCCTGCAACAACACCAGGACGCGTATTCAAGGGTAAGCACATGCCAGGTCATATGGGACATGTACAGGTAACAATCCAGAACCTTGAGATCGTAAGAGTTGATGCTGAGCAGAACCTGATTCTGGTTAAGGGTGCAGTACCTGGACCGAAGAAGTCTTTAGTAACATTGAAGTATTCAGTAAAGGCTTGATTGCTTTTACAGAAGTTGGAAGGAGGACCACACTAATGGCTACAGTAGCTGTTTATAATATGCAGGGTGCCGAGGTCGGTAAGATGGATCTTAATGATGCAATCTTTGGCGTAGAAGTCAATGAGCATCTCGTAAAGATGGTTGTTACCGCACATCTGGCAGCAGAGCGTCAGGGAACTCAGAAAGCAAAGACACGTTCTGAGGTATCCGGAGGCGGAAGAAAACCATGGAAGCAGAAGGGAACCGGTCACGCAAGACAGGGTTCAACAAGAGCTCCGCAGTGGACAGGCGGTGGTGTTGTATTCGCTCCAGTACCGAGAGATTACACCATTAAGCTGAACAAGAAAGAGAAGAGAGCTGCTCTGAAGTCTGCTCTGACCAGCAGAGTACAGGAGAACAAGTTCATCGTTGTTGATGAGCTGGCTCTGAATGAGATTAAGACAAAGAAGTTCGTAGAAGTTATGAACAACCTTAAGGTTTCTAAGGCTTTAGTTGTTCTGGCTGAGGACGATCAGAACGTAATCAAGTCCGCAAGCAATGTAGCATCTGTAAAGACTGCAAATGCAGGCATGATCAACGTATACGATATTTTAAAGTACAGCACTGTTGTTGCTACTAAGGCAGCAGTAGAGAAGATTGAGGAGGTCTATGCGTAATGGCTGATATTAGATATTATGATGTTATTTTAAAGCCGGTTGTTACAGAAAAGAGCATGGACATCATGGCTGACAAGAAGTACACCTTCCTGGTTCATCCGGAAGCTAACAAGGCAATGATCAAGGAAGCTGTAGAGAAGATGTTCCCTGGAACCGAGGTTAAGACCGTTAACACAATGAACAATGACGGAAAGACCAAGAGAAGAGGAAGAACAGAAGGAAAGACCGTAAAGACAAAGAAGGCAATCGTAACCTTGACTGAGAACAGCAAGGAGATTGAGGTATTTGCAGGTCTGTAATTCCCACAAGGAATATACGCACAAAAGCGTGACAATAAATGCTGTAAAGGAGAACAATCATGGGAATCAAAAAGTATACCCCATATACACCGTCCAGAAGAAATATGACGGGTCTGGATTTCACTGAGATCACAAAGAATGCTCCAGAGAAGTCCCTGACAGTATCTTTAAAGAAGAACTCCGGCCGCAATAATCAGGGTAAAATTACCGTAAGACATCATGGCGGCGGTTCAAGAAGAAAATATAGAATCATTGATTTCAAGCGCAACAAGGATAACATTCCTGCAACCGTTCTTTCTATCGAGTACGATCCGAACAGAACAGCTAATATCGCTCTTATCTGCTACGCAGATGGTCAGAAGGCTTACATCTTAGCTCCTCAGGGACTTAAGGTTGGTCAGAAGATCATGAACGGTGAGCATGCAGAGGCTAGACTTGGTAACTGTTTACCATTATCCTTAATTCCGATTGGTACTGAGGTACACAACGTTGAGCTGTATCCGGGTGCTGGTGCACAGATGGTACGTTCCGCTGGTGTTGCTGCTCAGTTGATGGCTAAGGAAGGCAAGTATGCTACCTTAAGACTTCCATCAGGTGAGATGAGAATGGTTCCGATCAACTGCCGTGCTACTATCGGTGTTGTTGGTAACGGAGAGCACTCTCTGGTTAACATTGGTAAGGCTGGACGTAAGCGTCACATGGGTATTCGCCCGACAGTCCGCGGTTCTGTTATGAACCCGAATGACCATCCACACGGTGGTGGTGAGGGACGTGCTCCGGTAGGACGTCCAGGTCCGTGTACACCTTGGGGTAAGCCTGCACTGGGTCTGAAGACCAGATCTAAGAAGAAGGCATCCAATAAGCTGATCGTAAGAAGAAGAGACGGAAAAGCTTTATCTAAGTAATTTTGTCTCACATTGAATCGAATTAAGGAGGTTAAAACCTATGGCTCGCTCATTAAAGAAAGGACCATTTGCTGACGAGAGTTTACTGAAGAAGGTAGACGCTATGAACGCAGCGGGACAGAAGCAGGTTATTAAGACCTGGTCTCGTCGTTCTACAATCTTCCCGCAGATGGTTGGACATACAATTGCAGTTCATGACGGAAGAAAGCATGTTCCGGTATATGTTACCGAGGATATGGTAGGTCATAAGCTGGGCGAATTCGTTGCTACCAGAACCTTTAAAGGTCACGGTAAGGACGACAAGAAGAGCAAACGTTAATCGGATATACTTGAAAGGAGGTAACACAAGTCATGGCAAAAGGACATAGATCCCAAATTAAGAGAGCAAGAAATGAGCAGAAGGACACCAGACCATCTGCAACCCTTTCTTATGCAAGAGTTTCTGTTCAGAAGGCTTGTTTTGTATTAGATGCCATTAGAGGCAAGGACGTTGCAACTGCACTTGGTATTGTAACTTACAATCCGAGATATGCATCTTCTTTAATCAAGAAGTTGCTTGAGTCTGCAGTAGCAAACGCAGAGAACAATAATGGAATGAAGGCAGGTAACCTTTACGTAGAGGAGTGCTACGCTAACCAGGCACCTACCATGAAGAGAATCAAACCGAGAGCACAGGGTAGAGCTTATCGTATATTAAAGAGAACAAGCCACATTACTGTAGTTCTGAACGAGAAATAATAGGAGGGCACTATGGGACAGAAAGTTAATCCTCATGGCATGAGAGTCGGCATCATCAAGGACTGGAATTCCAAGTGGTATGCTGAAGCTGATTTTTCTGATAACCTTGTAGAGGACTACAATATCAGAAAGTTCTTAAAGAAGAAGTTATACAGTGCTGGTGTATCTAAGATCGATATCGAGCGTGCATCAGACCGTGTTAAGATTATTATCTTCACTGCTAAGCCGGGTATTGTAATCGGCAAGGGCGGAGCTGAGATCGAGAAGTTAAAGGGCGAGCTTGCTCCGTACGTAAATGGCAAGAAGGTTTTTGTAGATATTAAAGAGGTTAAGAGACCGGATAAGGAAGCTGTTTTAGTAGCTGAGAACATTGCTGCACAGCTTGAGAACCGTGTATCTTTCCGTAGAGCTATGAAGTCCGTTATGAGCAGAGCTATGAAGTCTGGTGCTCTTGGTATCAAGACAACCTGTTCTGGACGTCTGGGCGGTGCTGATATGGCCCGTACCGAAACTTACAGCGATGGAACTATCCCGCTGCAGACTCTGCGTGCTGACATTGATTATGGTTTCGCAGAGGCAAACACTACCTACGGTAAGGTTGGTGTTAAGGTTTGGATCTACAAGGGTGAGGTCCTTCCTACCAAGTCTAACAAGGAAGGGAGCGATAAATAATTATGTTAATGCCAAAGAGAGTTAAGCGTCGTAAGCAGTTCCGCGGTTCTATGGCTGGTAAGGCTAACAGAGGAACTACGATCACCTATGGTGAGTACGGTATTGTTGCTACCGAGCCTTGTTGGATTAAGTCCAACCAGATCGAGGCAGCTCGTATTGCCATGACACGTTACATCAAGCGTGGTGGCCAGGTATTCATTAAGATTTTCCCAGATAAGCCAGTATCCGCAAAGCCGGCTGAGACTCGTATGGGTTCCGGAAAGGGTGCTCTTGAGTATTGGGTAGCAGTAGTAAAGCCAGGCCGCGTTCTCTTCGAGATCGGCGGTGTGGATGAAGCAACAGCAAAGGAAGCTCTTCGTCTTGCAACACACAAGTTGCCACTGAAGTGTAAGATCGTTTCCAAGGCAGACTTAGAAGGCGGTGATAACAGTGAAAATTAATAAGTATGTAGAAGAACTTAATGCGAAATCGTCCGCAGAGTTAAATGAAGAATTAGTAGCTGCTAAGAAGGAACTTTTTAATTTAAGATTCCAGAATGCAACCAACCAGTTAGATAATACCAGCAGAATCAAAGAGGTTCGCAAGAATATTGCAAGAATTCAGACTGTTTTGGCTGCCAAGGCAAACTAAATGGCAACGAAAGGAATGGTTATGGAAGAGAGAAATCTGAGAAAGACCCGTACAGGTAAGGTTGTCAGCAACAAGATGGACAAGACCATTGTCGTTGCTGTTGAGAATAATGTAAAGCACCCGGTTATCGGTAAGATCGTTAAGAGAACCTACAAGCTGAAGGCTCACGACGAGAACAACACCTGCAACATCGGTGACACCGTAAAGGTTATGGAGACTAGACCGCTGTCTAAGGACAAGAGATGGAGACTGGTTGAAGTAATCGAGCGTGCGAAGTAATTTTTCGATTTTCAAGTGAGTTAATGAATAGATCCTGAATCGTTTCAGGACGGAAGGAGTAAGGCATGATTCAGCAGGAAACCAGATTAAAGGTTGCTGATAACAGCGGAGCAAAGGAGCTCCTTTGCATCCGTGTTATGGGTGGATCTACAAGAAGATATGCAGATATCGGTGATGTTATCGTTGCTTCCGTTAAAGATGCAACACCAGGCGGTGTTGTAAAGAAGGGCGACGTTGTAAAGGCTGTAGTTGTTCGTACTGTAAAGGGTGTTCATCGTGCAGACGGTTCTTATATCAAGTTCGATGAGAACGCAGCAGTTATTATCAAGGAGGATAAGACTCCAAGAGGAACCCGTATTTTTGGACCAGTTGCAAGAGAGTTAAGAGAGAAGCAGTTCATGAAGATCGTTTCTCTGGCTCCGGAAGTATTATAAGGAGGATCACGACTGTGGCTAGCAAGATTAAGAAGGGCGATACCGTTAAGGTTATCGCCGGCAAGGATAAAGAAAAGGAAGGCAAGGTTCTTTCTGTAGACGCTAAGAACAACAAGGTTGTTGTTGAGGGCGTTAATATGGTAACAAAGCACAGCAAGCCAAGCGCAGCTAATCAGCAGGGCGGAATCATCGAGAAGGAAGCTCCGATCGATCTTTCTAACGTAATGTACAGCGCTAAGGGACAGGCTGTAAGAGTTGGCTTCTCTGTTCAGGACGGCAAGAAGGTTCGTGTAAACAAGAAGACCGGCGAGGTTATCGACTAATACAGAGAGGAGGTAAGAAACAGTGAGTGCAAGATTAAAGGAAATGTATCAGAACGAGATGGTTGATGCCATGATTAAGAAGTTCGGCTACAAGAACATCATGGAAGTTCCGAAGCTTGACAAGATCGTAGTAAATATGGGTGTTGGCGAAGCTAAGGAAAATGCGAAGCTGCTTGATTCTGCTGTAAAGGATATGGAGATCATTACCGGACAGAAGGCTATCGTAACAAAGGCTAAGAAGTCCGTTGCTAACTTCAAGATCAGAGAGGGTATGCCGATCGGCTGCAAGACCACTCTTCGCGGAGACAAGATGTATGAGTTCGCTGATCGTCTGATCAACCTGGCTTTACCTCGTGTACGTGACTTCAGAGGTGTAAGCGCTAATTCATTTGATGGCAGAGGTAACTATGCTCTGGGTATCAAAGAGCAGTTAATCTTCCCTGAGATCGAGTATGACAAGATTGATAAGACCAGAGGTATGGATATCATTTTTGTTACTACCGCTAAGACAGACGAAGAGGCACGTTATTTACTGACATTATTTAATATGCCGTTTGAAAAATAATTAGGAGGAGATTTCCATGGCAAAGACTTCTATGAAGATTAAGCAGTCCAAGAAAGCAAAGTTTTCTACACAGGAATATACCCGTTGTAGAATTTGCGGACGTCCGCACGCTTATTTAAGAAAATACGGCATCTGCAGAATTTGCTTCCGTGAATTAGCATATAAGGGTGAGATCCCGGGAGTTAAGAAGGCAAGCTGGTAAGCAATATGCACAGGGCATTTTGCCTTTGTGCGGCTACCCGGCCAGACTTACAAACCAGTGAAGAGTAGTATATAAGGAGGAAAACTTCAATGGCAATGAGCGATCCAGTTGCAGATATGCTTACAAGAATCCGTAATGCAAATACTGCAAAGCATGATACAGTAGATATTCCGGCATCCAAGATGAAGGTTGCAATCGCAGATATCCTTGTTAACGAGGGATATATTGAGAAGTATGAGTTAGTTGAGGATGGTAATTTCAAGAACATCCATGTAGTTTTAAAGTATGGTAAGGACAAGAACGAGAAGGTTATCACTGGTTTAAAGAAAATTTCCAAGCCAGGCCTTCGTGTTTACGCAAATTGTGAGGATCTTCCTCATGTTCTGGGCGGACTTGGTATCGCAATCGTTTCTACCAATAAGGGTGTAATGACCGATAAGGAAGCAAGAAAGCTCAATGTAGGCGGAGAGGTATTAGCGTTCGTTTGGTAATAAGCGAGCGAGATTATCGCATCAGGCAAGTGGCAGCGATTAGGTTGCCATACTGCCATGCATTTAAATAGAATCCACATATATAGGAGGTATGGGCATGTCACGAATTGGAAGGATGCCGATCGCTATCCCAGCAGGTGTAACTGTTACGGTAGCAGAAAATAACACGGTGACTGTAAAAGGACCAAAGGGAACTCTTGAGAGAACCTTTGCTCCGGAATTAGGAATTAAGGTTGAGGGCAACGAAGTTGTTGTTACTAGACCAAATGACACAAAGAAGAGCAAGTCTTTACATGGTCTGACAAGAACTCTGATCAATAACATGGTTATTGGTGTAAGCGCAGGCTTCGAGAAGGTTCTTGAGATCAATGGTGTTGGTTATAGAGGAGCTAAGCAGGGCAAGAAGCTCGTGCTGAACCTTGG
>ENA-USUG01001371-USUG01001371.1-human-gut-metagenome-genome-assembly--contig:-NODE-1371-length-41298-cov-19.440310_pt1 | contig 41298 bp, 53 predicted proteins | sample MGYA00250059_ERZ773394 | MGnify/ENA primary metagenome ERZ773394 (study PRJEB29103, sample SAMN06111957) | human gut metagenome | biome: human gut; feature: ankylosing spondylitis patient; material... | reverse complement strand
CATTGCTCTTGCCTTTGCGATTCCGTATGCTACCATTGTGTTTTTCCTCCGTTTTTTTGGTTGTTTTCCCTTTCGGTGATTACATATTACCGCATAGTGTGTGTAATTGCAAGCGGCTAAACTGCCAGAATATACAGCTTGAAAACCGCCCCTGTATTGTGTAGATTATGACAGCAAAAAAGCAGCCGCCACGTTTGCGCTTGTGGCGTTGCTTTTCAAATCGGAAAGGTATTCGGAATCGGTTTTACTTGCCGTCACAGGCGAACGTGCGGGCTGTCAGTCCCTGATTACAATTGGCATCATACCGTTTGGCGTAGGAATGAAAAGTTCAATGCTCCAAAATCGCTGTTTGTACTTTTCCATAAGTTCAGGAGAAAGATCTGTAAAATCTTCTGCTCCAAGACCTGCGATGAAAAATGTGCCTTTGATGATGTCGCCTGTTTCAGGAAGCATTCTGTTCCGCTCCGTATCGGATTTCAGTTTTGATTCATCATCACAAACAAGGGCAATTTCATCTTCAAAAGGGTATATCGCTTGCAGATACCCGCCGACCGTTTTCTGCATGGATTCCAGATTGCCGTCAATTTCAGCTTCTCTTGGATGTTTTCTCGGTTCAACGATAAGTACTTTCATATGGTTTTCCTTTCTGAGCCGTATGCGGGGCAGTTTGTTCTGCCCCTTGGCTCTTTGGTTTTTAGTTCAGTCTGATGCGAATTGCAGGGTATTCCTTTGCATTGCCCCAGATGTCCGGTCTGGTTATCGTGCAAAGTCCATCAATGCTACATCCCTGTGTGGCAAGTTTGTGCAGATTCTCAAGGAGTGCCGTGCTTGTTTCTGTAACCGCTATAGTTTCAACTCCCGCCTCTCGCATTGTCTTAACAAAGTCGCTCATGTCTGTTGTCCAAGGGAGCTCATTGCATTCAAATTCGCTGCTGTTGTGGTTGAGATTGAATTCGTAAGCCCAGTAGGCTTCAAGTGTTCCCCGGCTCAGCTTGGTTGCATCGTTCTCAGAATTTATTCTGAGGTTTTCAAAGTAGTTTTTAATCTGTTCGTTCATGGTATTTTCCTCCAAATTTCGTGGTTTTCGGTCGGTTTTCCGTTCCGTTGTGTTGTATATTACCGCATTTCAGGAATATAGTCAACGGTATCTGCGATAATAAATGTAACAAACATAACGCTGAAATCAGAGGAGATTATTGTGTAGAATATGACAGCAACACAAAGCCGCCCTGTCGGCTCGTGTGGGGCTTCATTGCAATGGGGAAAAACTACAGAGGAATCCCTGAATTGCCACACAGCCAAACGTGGCGGCTTGTGTTTGATTATTCTGCTGTGTTACGGTGAATAATGCTGATGATTTTTTCTTGTTCTTCCTTGGAAATCCCCATGCTTTCCAAAGCCTCTCTGATTCCGCAATCAGGGCAGATCAGCGTTTTGTTGTCGGTTCTGGAAAGTGCAGGAACTTCAGTATAAACACACCCGCATTTCGGGCAGGTTCTTTCAGTCGGGGTTTCATTTTTCATTGTTGGCAACTCCTTTCAGACTTTTTTCATAGGCTTCATCAAGGTACTTGAAATCAAATCCGAAAATGGTGTACCCAAATTTGCAGGTGCTGACATATGCAGAAGTTGGAATCCCAAGCCTGCGTTCCTCGTGCATGATGTACACAAAAGCGTCAATCATTTTCCCAGTTTCGGAAAGCCTGATTTTCATATTTTTCTTGTAGTAGAAATTAGGATAGCCCTCGTAAATATCAAGGCTGTGTTCATCGGCGGCAGTCACTTCCCAGACAGCAACCGGAACAAGCGAACCTTTCTTTTTTTCAATGGTGAGGTAAGAGCCTGTTTTGCTGCCCTTATAGAGAAGTTCGTAATCTCTGATGACAGCCGTTCCCACAATTCTTGCTGTGGGGCAGCGGTACTTCATCTGATGAACATTGAGGTTTGAACCGTAAGCAAGGTAATATTTTTTCATCTCAAATCTCCTTTTTGTAAATTCCGCTTTGCGGTAGTCACATATTAACTCTTTCAAAGGAAAAATGCAACCCGCTAAAACTACAAAATATACGATGTGAAATTTGTTCAGATTACACTTTGCAAAATCAGGGGCTGTGTGGGCTTATGTGACCGGGTTTGTATGGTGGGGAAACGATCCCACAAAAGCAACGTGGGCGGCTGTGTTGCCGTCCGTTGCCTGTGGAGAGCCTTTTCAGGCTCTGCCGAATCGGAAAGCAGCATCTCCTGAAAGGTTCTTGGTCAGAAAACTTCTCGCTGTGGAAAACTCCTCGCCAACCATTCCCAATCGAATCAGCCATGTTCGCATTGCGAATTTCGGATTTTCCGTTTGCTGTGGTTTCGGACTTGCTGTTTTCAGTTCTTTTGCCATTTCGGAAAGTGCAAGGCAAAGCTGAATGTAGCTTTTCAATTGTCCTGCGTGAAGTCCGTTTTTCTTTTCTGCTGTAGGCTTGTCAAACTGGAAAAGTCGAAATTCGATTGTGCTTTTTGTAAAGGTTGCGTGGAAGTTCAGCATATGGTATCTGCTGTCATTGTAATGCTGATTTCTGCCGTAATTCGCACCGTTTGCTGTGTACCAGATGTCTGCAAGCTGTGCCATTGTGGTTGGTTTCTTTTTGTTCAGCTGTTCAATGAATCTTGGGTTTACCGTTCTGCAATATCTGTTCATTCTGCACTGGTCGATTTTCAAAGCATCTGCAATCAGTCTTTCGTGGCTTGCCATGATGTTTGCAAGGTTTCTCAGGCTTTGCGGCGTGTGTCCGTTCGCTCCGATGTGAATATGAACTCCTGCCCCAATCCCTGCGTGGCTGACTGCTCCTGCCTTACGAAGTCTTCTCACAAGCTCCTGCAAGGTTTCAATGTCGCCGTAGTGAAGAATCGGTGTAACCAGTTCGCACTTTTCAGCATCGCATCCTGCAATGCTGACGTCCTTTTGAAATTTCCATTCTCTGCCCTGTGCATCCCAAGCTGACCAGGTGCTGTATCCGTTTCGGCTTGCTGTGAATTCATATCTGCCTGTTCCAAAAAAGTCTGCGGCAAGCTTTGCAGCTCGTTCTCTTGTGATGTGGTTCATCTCAATTTCAACCCCAATGGTCTGATTTTTCAGGTTTTCAATCTGTCTTTCTGTTTTAGCGTTCATGGTATTTTCCTCCGTAATTTCGGGCTTTCTGCCCTTTCGTTGTATCACATATTACCGCATTATGAAGTATATATCAAGACGCTAAATGTACAGAAAAACAGACTGTATATCCGCCAGATGATTGTGTAATATACAGTCTTGCTTTCCTTGATTTTCTATGGTAAAATACAGTACGATGGAATAGGTTCTGCCTTATTTTTCGGCTGCCACAACCTTAAAAGAATCCACTTCGGGAATCAGGGCAAGAGAAGAGCCGTTCTGCCATTTCATGTGTATGGAACCCAAATCATCGATATGGGTAACCTCACCGATCGTTCCGGGAAGAATGGGATATTTTTCATTTCGCATAGAAATCAGCTGTATCTTTGTCCCAACGGGATACTGTTTTCTGAGATTTTCAAGATATGCTTTATTCGGAAACTTCATTATTTGCTACCTTTCTGAAAGCCGAACTGCCTGAAAGATTTCTAAGCAGTACCTTTCTTGTTGACTTGTACTCTACACCAATCATGCCAAGGCGAAGGAGATAACAACGCATGGTATATTTGGGATTGTCGCTGGTGTCAGGCTTGTTGTTGATGCGTTTCTGATTTTTCGCAAATTCGCAAAGCATGGATATGAAAGTGCAGTAGGCACTTGTATCATCGTATTGCTCCACGGTAAACCATGGAAAGCAAACCTTATCATCTTCTACAATGATTTCAAGATTGTCTGTTTTGAAAGCGGCTTTGAAAAGTTCGCCCTTGTTTTCCACAATTTTTCTAAGCCTGTCGATGGTGGCATCATCAACCAGTTCCAAAGGCATCTCTACCGTCAGACCGTTTTCTTCTTCATCAAGTGGAACATCATAACCTCTGCTTGCAAGTTCACTAATCAGCATATCAATCTCTTTGCTGTCAGCAGAATCGCTGATTTCAAGATTACCCTCTTTGGTAACGGTGTAAAAGTCACCAATTTTGTATGCACAAGTCGGCATGAACTGATATTCGGCAGGAGTACCAATAATCTCGCTGACTGTTTTTGCAAGTTCTTTTCGTTTTTCTCCTATAAGCTGAAATTCAATTATCATATGTTTGACCTCCTTTTTGGTAGTACACATGATAACTCAGAATGGCACAGATAGCAAGTGTGGGATATGTAGAATTATTTCCCCTCGTTTTGTGCATAATAGGCGATTCCTGACAGCACAAACAAAGCATTGCTTGATGCGATACCATTTCCCCACATTTTATAGGCAGCACTATCAGAATACGGATTCTTCAGCCACTTTTCAATCTGCTTACGGGATTTTGGTTTGCAGGTCTTACCGACAGCTTTGTTGTATGTTTCAAAAACATTCAGCCACCAATTTATCTGTTCTTCGGTCGGATTTTCAATGCCGATATCGTCACACCACCAGGTCGGCATACCTTGCAGTAACGCACATTCCTGCGGTGTCAGTCGCCTTACGATGTATTCAATTTCAGGAGTGCTGTCATTGACAACAGGCGGATCTTTGTAATCTGATGCCACAAGTGTGTTTGCTTTTTCCTTTTCAGCAACGGTATGATGAGAATTTTTACTTGTGGAGTATTTCGGATGAGCAATTCCGCCTGCACCTGATGCAACAAGTGTCGGGGATTTTTCCTCTTCAATCTGAAAACTGAATCGTGCGTTGTAACCCTGATTCATGGCAGGTCTGCCGATGCCGTAGGAAACTGCATGGTTTTCCGTGCAGTTTAGTGTGTACATAGTTTCCGATTCCTTGTATCCGTCACCATGATGTGAAGGACGTGAGCCGTTACCCTCTAAAACTACAATTCCACCTTGATTTTTGCAAGGTGACTGATTGCTTGTATCAATCGTTCTTGCAGTGTCTGCCTCATAAAATCCGCTGTTGGGATTGTTGGAAAGCATGGAATTGCTGTATTTTCCGCATATGCCGTATGCTTTACGAAAATGTTCTACCACAAACGGCTGGTTATTTCCGCCCGTTCCATATGTAGCTGAAACTGTTTCCGCTACTTCAACAGGGCCCTTAAATCGTGTATCTTGCCCGTGATTTGAAAAAACTAACCCTGTGCTTGTTTCTTCAGAGCAAGTTCCAAAACTTCCGGCAGTTTCTTTCCACGAACGGAAGCTCTGCGGAGAATACCCAGACAGGCTTTCGGACTCAAATAATATTTTTGAGGCACATTCACCATCAAAATCTGCGACAAGGTAGATTCTTGCTCTGCGTTGGGGCGTACCCCAGTATTGAGCATCGACTGTCCTGTATGCGAGAGAGAAACCGTCTGCCAGGATTTCTCCTGACTTTGTCCACTTTTCAGGTTTAGGAACAGATATATCTGCGGTTTTGATTTTGCAGAGTTCTTCGAGGACGCATCGGAAGTCCTCCCCTTTGTTGGAGGATAGGGCTCCAGTGACGTTTTCCCACACTGCGAATCTCGGGTATTTACCATTGGTTGCACACCTCATTTCCTTGATAATTCTGACTGCCTGAAAGAATAGTCCGGAACGTGCGGCATTCAAGCCTTGACGTTTGCCTGCGACACTAAGATCGGTGCAGGGCGAGCCAAAGGTGATAATATCCACAGGCTCGATTTCAGCACCGTTGATACAGTTGATGTCGCCCAGATGCTTTACAAAAGGCAGCCGCTTTTCTGTAACAGCGATCGGAAACGGCTCTATTTCTGATTTCCAGACAGGTACAATACCAGAGAGCATTCCTGCCATTTCAAAAGTTCCGGAACCGGAAAACAGGCTGCCAAGGGTGAGAGGTTTATTCATCTGACACCTCCACATCCTTGTATTCGATCCTTTCGCCGTTACGCATCAGATACACATCATCAGACCTGCCTTCATGGAGTTTAATGTATCTTTCCACTGCAACATCAACGAACTTTGGTTCCAGTTCAACACCAAAGCATACACGGTTTAATTGCTCACAGGCAATCAGGGTAGATGCACTGCCCAGAAATCCGTCAAGCACCATGCCATTTGTCTGCGTACACTGAGAAATCAGGTAGGCGATCAATGGGACAGGTTTACTGGATGGGTGTCCGCAGCCGTCTTCCTTGCTGTTTTTGATACGGTCAAATTCAAATACCGTTTTCTGTTTCTGATCACCATACCAGATATGCTTTCCGTCCTTACGCCAACCCCAGATGATCGGTTCATGGATATACTTCCAGTCAGTTCGGGTGAGAACAAGGCGGTCTTTCTTCCAGACAAGTCCTGCACCGACCTTGAAGCCTGCATCTTCATACGCATCATGAAATACACGTGCCTTGGAGGTGGCATAAAACACATAAATGCTTGCATCCTTCGCCATGGCATCTTTGAATCTCTCAAATGCAGATTTTAGAAACGCATATCCTTTTTCATCATCAAGGTCATCATTCTTGATTTTGCCTGACGTGCTTTCCAGATTGACAAGATACGGCGGATCTGTGCAAACAAGATTTACTTTTGTGTCTCCAAGAAGTGCTGTATAGGTTTCCGGCAAAGTGGAATCACCGCAGATGACAGTATGTTTTCCAAGATGCCAGATGTCGCCGAGTTTCGATTTGCAGGGCTTTTCCAGTTCTGCGTCTACATCAAAATCATCCTGTTTTGCTTCATCACTGTTAATGTCGAAAAGGTCAGCAATTTCAGATTCATCGAAACCAGTCAAACCAAGGTCAAATCCGAGATTCTGCAATTCTTCCATCTCAACAGCAAGCAGTTCATCATCCCAGCCGGCATCCAATGCCATCCGGTTGTCAGCAAGAATATACGCTTTCTTCTGTGCTTCGGTCAGATGGTCGGCATACACACAGGGTACTTCTGCAATACCTTCTTCTTTTGCGGCTTCAATTCTGCCGTGACCGGCGAGGACGTTATATGCCTTGTCGATAATGACGGGATTGACAAATCCAAACTCACGCAGAGAAGAGCGAAGCTTCAGGATCTGTTCCTTGTTGTGCGTTCTGGCGTTGTTGGCATAAGGCACTAACTTGTTGATGTCAACAAGCTGAAATTCTTTGGTCGTTGTCATCTGTGATTCCTCCTCTGCTGAATTCTGAGCATACCTCTTCGGGCGGCATCCATATTGCCTTTGACAGCCTGTCCTTTGATTGTGCGATATTGCTGTTTGGTCATGTTATTTCTCTGCTGTTTCAGTTCTCTCCAGAATTGAACATCTGCTTTCATGTATTTCTCACTTTCTGCTGCTCAAAAGCTGTTCCATCAAATCGTCCTGCGGTGTACCGTCAAATTTGGTCGTGCAGTTCTGTTTCACAATATCGAAAATCTCATACCAGAGCAAGTTTGCCTGTTTCTGAAATGTCTGGCTCATCTGCACAAACGGGGAGGCAATAACGCCGCCCGTGGTCGGGTGCTTTCCCAGCAGTCCATAGGTACTGAGGGCTTCTTCACACTGTACAAATCGGGCGAATGCCTGCGAATAGCTTTCCAGCAGCCGTTTGTTGACGTGCTTTTCACAGCCACGCTGTTTCAGCCAGAGCCATGTTTCTTTGTACACAATGTCTGCCCCCAGCGGTTTTCCATTCTTCTGCTGGGCAGACAAGTATGCACTGGGGCTTGGCATATCCGCACCGGTCAAATCAGCGGCATCGTCCAGATCAGCTGCATCCAATTCCGGAGCATAAAATTCCATAATATCTGCATCCTTGCCCTCTGCGATCTTGTCGGAGAGGGCTTTCGGCTTATCACCTGCACGAACTCGTCTGCCGCCTCTTCTTGTACCGTCCTTTGCCATCTGATTTCACCTGCCTTTTGAGAAAAAAACAGCCGAAACTGCGTAGGTTTCGGCTTGTTTGCATATTTTCGGGGTTAATCCCCCGTTTGAACCTTGGTTTTTGTGCGTGAGAGGGGACGCCGGTCTGTAAAAAATTCACAATTAGCGATTTTTATCCCCCCACCGGCAGCATTTCAGACACAATCAATACCGATAGACGGGATTTCGGTCTTCCGTCCATGTCTTGTGGTCATGGCAAGACTTGCAAAGAGCCTGCCAGTTGCTTTCATCCCACATCAGATGCGGATCACCACGGTGAGGAATGATATGGTCGACTACAGTTGCTGCTGTGAACCGTCCCCGTGCCATACACTTCACGCACAGCGGATGCTTCCGCAGGTACGCCTTGCTGAGCCGCTGCCACTTGCTGCCGTAGCCACGCTTAGCGGCAGACGGTCGGTCAGGGTGAAGAAACTTGTGCTCCTCGCAGTACTTGCCCTCGGTCAGATTCGGACAGCCGGGGTGACTGCATGGGCGTTTACTCTTCCTCGGCATAGCCGACACCTCCTTCGGGTATAACAAAAGCCGCTGCGGTCAGATCACAACGGCTTTACATAATTCTTCTATTATACAGTTTACCACATATCCTCGTGTAAGTCAAGTTTTATGAACTCTCATCAACTCTCAACTTTTCGAGGACTTTGGTATGGAGACGGTAGATATTCTGTACGCTGTAGCCGAACTCCGAAGCGATTACTGCCCACGGCTTGAACTCAAGGTAACGCTTGGTCAGCAGGTCACGTGCATCACTATCCTCCACCTGACGGATTCGGTTTTCCATGTCAGCTATCAGGGCATCATACTCCGCCTGCGTTTCCTGTATCTCCTGTTCCAGTGCCATGATTTTGAATACAGTTCCTTCCATCTTGCTGTGGTCGGGAGATACCGTCTTTGGCATATCGATGATGCCGCTGTCATTCATACCCTCAGCTCTCTGACGCAGCAGACGGATTTCATGTATTTTCCGGTTGATGCGTTTGCGGAGTCGTTCCGCTTTGTTCCAGTATTCCTTCATGCTGCTTCCTCCTTCATCATAACAATCAGCTTCTCACCGTCTAAGTCGGACAGAAAGGCAAACCACTGCGACCGCAGGAAACGCTCGCATTCGCGGATCGTGCCTTCGTCTTTTTCGCTCAATGCCTGTTTGTAGTCCAGCAAAGCTCTCTCAATAATTGCCGCAGACAGCGGCACATATCCTTCGCTCATTTTACTCTCGCTTTCACTGCACTCATCATTGCTGCCTGTGTTTTATCCTTGTTTTCCAGAACCTTCATGATATCTTCATCAATCGTTCCCACCGATACGATGTGGTGGATTACGACCGTTTCGGACTGCTGCCCCTGACGCCAGAGGCGGGCGTTGGTCTGCTGATACAGTTCCAGCGACCACGGCATCGTGTACCAGATGATGGTGCTACCGCCGGACTGCAAATTCAGCCCGTGACCTGCGGAAGAAGGCTGTATCAGTGCGATTGGTATTTTGCTTGCATTCCAGTCGGCAATGTCTGTATCGGTCTTGATCTCTCTGCACTCGAAACGCTCCATGATGCTGTCCCGTTCATGCTTGTACCAGTATGCGATCAGAACAGGTTTGCCGTTTTGCGCTTCGATCAGATCTTCCAGTGCGTCCAGCTTGTGGGAATGTATCCGCATCACGTTGCCGCCATCGGTATAAACCGCACCGCTGGCAAGCTGTGTCAACTTTCCACACAGGACACCTGCATTTGCTGCTGTAATGGAATCCCGCACGAAGTCCAGACACATATCCTGTTCCATATCTTTGTAAATTGCCGCAGCCTTCTCATCAAGTTCCACTCTATCCGCTGTCGTTACCAGCTCCGGCATGGTCAGGTGGTCGATGGTTTTCATGGAGATGCTGATATCAGCGATTTTGCCGTATATTTCCTTTTCCGCACCCTTTCTCGGTGTGTAAGTGAAGCCGTTCCAGTCCGGTGTAAAATAAGCATCACGATACTGTCCGATACGCTTGCCGAGACGTTCACCCTTGTCCAGCAGACGGAACTGCGCCCACAAATCCATGAGTCCGTTGCTGCATGGTGTTCCGGTCAGCCCTACGATGCGCTTTACGAAAGGTCGTACCTTCCGTAGTGCTTTAAATCGCTTGGACTGATGATTCTTGAAGGAACTCAGCTCGTCAATAACGACCATGTCAAAATCAAACGGCATTCCGCTGCTTTCAATGAGCCACTGCACATTCTCACGGTTGATGATGTAGAGGTCTGCCTTTTGCCGGAGTGCCGCAAGCCGCTGTTCACGGCTGCCCAGCACCAGACTGTAATTCAGCCTCTCAAGGTGATCCCACTTGGCGATCTCGGCAGCCCAGCTATTCTTGCATACACGAATCGGGGCGATGATCAGTACCTTGCGTACCTCAAACTTGTCAAACATGAGGTCGTTCAGTGCTGTCAAGGTGATGCTGGTCTTGCCGAGTCCGCATTCCAGCAGGACTGCCGCCTCCGGGTGTGTTTCGATGAAGTCCACAGCGAACTTCTGATAGTCATGGGGTTTGTATTTCATCAATGATCCCTCCAATCTGATCGGGGCTGTCCAACACAAACGCCTTGAAGCCCAGCCGCCGAAGTGTTTTGATACGAAGTCGCTGCAGCGACCGGGGCTTTTCGCCGGGTGTTTTGACCTCCACGAAACCGATTCTGCCGAATGGCATCAATACGATGCGGTCTGGCACACCTGCTGTTCCGGGAGAGGTAAACTTCCAACAGACACCGCCTTGTACTTTTACGGCGGCAACCAGTTTTTCTTCAATTGATTTTTCTCGCATAAAATCGACCTTTCTGGGAAATAGTGCAGGTCGGTGAATGTCATTTCCAAACCTTTCTATAGGAAGAAAATTCTATGTTTTTTCTCGCCTGCGTAAGGTCTGTATATGAGTTTCACCGACCTGCACTTTCCCGATTTTACGTCGTTTTTGAATGATGAAAGTGCAGGTCAATCAAGAAATTCCAGACGAATTTGAAGCCCATAGACGGTAATTCCGCTATTCAGCTTCTTGCGCTTATATCCTGCCTGCTCCAACGCACCGTAGAAATCGGTCGTGCTGCGGACATACTCACCATTCTCTATGCAATACTCACGATAACGCTTATACAGCTCTCCGGACTTCTCCTGATAGGATGCATCTACATCGCAGCAATCATTGATGAATGCTCCAAGCCAGTCATTGCCGTCACGATACGCTCCGATCGCATCCAACACACATTGTGGGCGGTCTACCTTGAAATCGGCAGCGACCACCTTCATCGCGCCCTCGATCAGCCACGAAAGAACCGCACCGCCTGCATTGTCAATGAGATACTGGGTATAATTCTTTTTGTCAGCCTGTCCCTGAATCTTTGCATGGAACGGAATCACGATCAGTCTACGCCATGTGCCGTCATCGGAGGCAGACACCTTCGGCAGGTGGTTGGTATACAGCACCAGCGTGTGGCTTGGCTCAAAAGAGAACGGAGCCTTGAACTTCTTTTCTGCGAAAATGGGATCGGTCGAACAGAGCTGTTTTACCACAGAGGTATTCAAACGCATACCTTCCTGCAGCTCGGCAGCAATAATCAGCCGCTTGCCCTTCAACTCTGCCATTTCGGGCTTCACGTTCCGCTTGCAGTTGACGGTCAGGGCGTCAGCAGAGATATTGCCGGAATAGCTGCCCAGCACCTTGTAAATTACATTCCAGAATGTCGATTTGCCGTTGCGTCCATCACCATAAGCAATAATCATCGCCTCGGTGTATACCTTTCCAATCAGGCAAAGTCCGCAGATCATCTGGACATAGTCAATGAGACTCTGGTCGCTGCAGAAGAACACCTGCAAGGCTTCCTCCCATAACTGCCTGCCTTCCTCATTCGGCACGACCGCTGTCACTTTGGTAATCAGGTCAGCAGGATCAGTCGCTCTCCAACCGTTAATGCCTTTCGTCAGATCATAAGTGCCGCCGGGCGTATTCAGCAGCATAGGATTCCCGTCAAGCTGCTCTGGGTGCTTCAGTACCAGTGGTTTGGCGGCATCAAGGGCGTTATTCAGACTTCGGATGTTGCGATACTTCATCACGAAATCGTGGTATATCTCTGAAAATCTGAATAGCCCATATGCAGCCCCCTGCTCTGGATTCAAACTATCACGGAACTTTTTACCACCCGCTTTTGCCAGCATTCTGGGAACGCCGAGCTTTTCCAGTGCACATAAATGTTCTTCCATCTTGTTTTCCGCATCCGAAAGCTGGGTATCGGTATGTTCAATCATCGCCATGACCGCCGCCTGTTCCGATTCCTCCCAATATACACCATTGTAACGCAGGTAATTGGTAGCAACCGTGAAGGTGATTTCCTCGCCAAAGCAGTCCACGAAAGTACGGGCTTCACCGACATCGGAAAAATCATCCGGCAGGAGAGGATTTTGTCCGAACTGGTCGGGCGGAACATATCCGTCCTGCGAGGTAACCTTGCTGCCGAACTTGCAGGCGCTGTTCCAGATGCTTTCCAATTCCGTATCATCAAGAGGAGGATTGCACTCGGCTGCTTTGTCCAGAAATTTCTGACGGGCTTCATCCGTCACACCGAAACGCTTGACCAGTCTGCCCGCAATACGGGACAGGGTGCTGTTGCGCTGCCCTTCTGGAATGCTGCGGTTCGATTTCATCAGTGTCAGCCAGTCCTCGATAGTCAGACTCCCTTCGTGCCAAACCACCTCACCTTTCGAGCCAAACAGAAAACGGGAGGCATCCAGCGCATTGCCGTCAAAGAAGGGAAGTTCCTTGTAGATACGGGTTTTGATTGCTTTGTGAAATGTTGCATCCTTGCAGGGCGTTGTCGGGAAAAATACATGGAAACGAGGGCGGGCGGATACCGAGCCTTTCGCCAGCATATGATGACGACTGTATGTGACCGCAAATGCCACATCTGTTAGCATCTCCGACAGCTTTTCGGGCGTGATCCACTCGTCCGTATCGTCGGAATGGTCGTTGTCACAGTCCATCGGCACAACATCCGAGAGCTGGAAGTTAGTGTCACTGCGGGAAAAATTATCATACAGCGCGCACACATGATCGAAGGCGACCGCCTTCTTTAGGTCAGCTTCAGAGGTAATGACTTTCTGGTGTGGGTAGTTGGTGTTCTTCGCATTGCCGGTACAGTCGGCAGTATACAGGGTAAATTTCATAGCTTTTCCTCCAATTCTTCTGTGAAATAACGGATTCTCATGTGTTTTCGCTTTGCACGGTCAATCTCCGCCTTCATGCCTGCGGAGATATTCTCACCGAACACCCAAAGCTCCACGCACTTGCTCATCAGCACCCAGTTCATAAAAATGGCTGTATCCCGTTCCTCTGGAATATCGTCGTCCATGAACTGCGTAAAATAGATGTGCGGTGCAATCGGCAGATAGTGCTTGTCTACGGCAAAGCGGCTGTATCTCTTGGCGTTCTTGATATTTCTCTCCGTATCTCCGGAGTAAGGAGAGCAGATATACACAATGGGTCGGAAGGCGGCAGCCTTGCGGACTGCCTTTTCTTCCTTTTCCAGACGGATGAACGCCTCGTGTTCTGTAGGGCTGAAATAGCCCTCTGCATTGTACTTATCTGCCATTGCCGTGCTCCTTTTTTATGCGTTCTGCATACCATTCCAGATGACGCTTTCTGGTCTGAAAATCTGGAACTGACAGCAGCAGACCAATATCAGCCTTTTGCAGAACTTCAAGCATATTGATTTGCTCCTGCGTCAAATAATGGCGGATACTTGTTTTCTTCTCGATTCCATGTGTTTCACGGAACTGCTTTGCCGTCATGCCAAGTACAATACGGTTGAGCATATCGCATTCATTGCTGAAGTGATAAGGCTTCGGGTTGTCGTTGATAAGACGGATATTCTCGGTAAGCAGAGGAAATTCCTGCCTTGCCGATACAAGCGTTCTGATGAAAGACTCCATCTCGTTGAAACGGCGTATGTACAGTTCCTTGAACTGCATTGCTTTCTGACCTGTATATCCCATTGCCAGAAGCGTGAAGCCATCACGAGTCAGCAAATAACAGTTCAGCTTTCTGCCGGTACTGTCTTTATACGATGAGGGCATAAAATTTGCCTTGCGGAATTCTTCACTGAGTCCAGATTTGGGCTCAGTAAGTTTGGCAATATCGCGCAGAACGTGCTTGTGTTGTTTTTCAAAAAACTGTGCCACATAGCGGCTGTCTACTCTGGCAGTGTCATGTTTATCGACGAACACGCCGTAATCGTCCATAGGAATCAAACTTTTCATTTCAGTGCCTCCATTCTTTTCTTCGAGCAGGCAGAACAGCAAACTGCCGTGCCATACATATCGCCCATGCCGTCTGCAAATACAACAGACAGGTCAACGGATACTTCCTTACCGCAGTCAGGGCAGGTGCAGAACACATTTTCATCGTTCAGTTCTACCTTGACTTCAACAGTGTCATTGATATTTTCCTTTACATAAAACATAGCAAAACCTCCTAAAGTTCTTCTCATTATACAGTCCTTAAAAATATGCTGAAAATTAGCCTGCTCCTAATCTTTTTTATAAAATTCGCATTCGTACCCATCAGCCCGCAAGAGCAGCCCCTCTGCCCATTTCGGTGTACGAGCCATCTGTTCGCAGACAGCCTGCAGTGACATTCGTCTATCAGCTTCAATAATCATTTCATCGTGGATATGCCCGACGATAAAGCAGTGAGACAATGTCTGTAGGGAATAAAACAGCAAATCACGAGCTATACCCTGAACAATATTTTCCACGAGCTTGCCGGAGTATGTCTCCAGCCGCTGCCACTTCTTTGATGTGCCGACACCGTCATAGGTAATAGATTCACCGCCAAAACGGTTCTCTTCAATACGTGGCTTTACGTAGGCAAGCCGTCTGCCGGAGGGGAGTTCAATAAACAGAAATCCAGATTCATAGCTGAATTTGATACCGTGTGTTTCTGTCTGAGTTTTGCCGCTGACTGCCTTGATAGCCATCCTCTCCACGTCCCACCAGAGCTGTACGATGTTGGGCGATGCCTTCCGCCAATCTGTGACAATTTGCTTCAGCTCATTATCTGAAAGTCCCATAGCGTCTGCACCGAACGCCTTCATAGCACCTACGCTGCCGCCATAACCACACGATAATTCGGCACATTTACCTTTCTGCCGCAAATGTCCGTTCACGCCGTGCTTTACAACAGGAACACCGAACATCTTTGATGCCGATGCACAATAAATGTCCTCGCCATTAGCAAAAGCGTTCATTCTCCACTGTTCGCCTGCAAGCCATGCAATAACACGGGCTTCGATAGCAGAGAAGTCCGCTACGATAAATTTATAGCCTGCTTTCGGTACAAATGCCGTGCGTATTAACTGTGACAGCGTGTCGGGAATATCCTCATAGAGAAGTTCCAGAGCGTCCATATCGCCGGAAAGAACAAGATTTCGTGCCGATTCTAAATCGGGAATATGGTTCTGCGGTAAATTTTGCAATTGTATAATCCTTCCTGCTTCCCGACCTGTACGATTTGCACCGTAGAACTGGAACATTCCTCTTGCACGACCATCCGAGCAGACTGCATTTCGCATTGCTGTGTACTTTTTGACCGAGGATTTGGAGGTTTGCTGTCGGAGCAGCAGTACTTCACGAATTTCCGGCGAAACTTTATCTATCAGTTCCTGCACTTCCTTTTTGCCGAGTGATTCTATTTCTACGCCGTGCGATTTCAGCCAACCTTTCATCTGCTGCACGGAGTTTGGATTTTCGAGTCCTGTCAATTCGCACAGCTTTTCAGTAAGATGCTGTTTTGCACAATCGCCGATACGAATTGCATTATGGACAAGCGGCAAATCAAGCTGAATGCCGCGGTCGTTGATTTCTTGGTCAAGGTGGTATTCCTTCCACACGAAATAAGGAACAGGGAAACGGCTTATTTTCCTCTCGATTCCCATTTCCGTCTCCACGTCACGCTTGTTGTATGCCTTGAAAACCGCCCACTTATCAGGAGCATCGGACGGAACATGAAACAGCGGTTTATCGCCGTCATAGGCATAGGGGACACAAAAATACTTGATGAGAGCTTTGCCCTCTGTCATTTTCTGCTGTTCGAGTTTCAATACAGAGCCGACACCAGCCAACGTCAGAGGCAATCCAAGGTAAGCGGACGCTGCCATAGAGCAGTGCCAAGAATCAGGACTAAGATAATTACCGACAGAATCCTGCGGAATGCTGTAACTGTGGAAAATATCGGGATAATTGCGTTTCAGCCAGACCGACAGGCATACGCGCTCAAAAGAAGCGTTGAAGCTGTGCTTTGTGACAGAATCGTCCGTCAAGGCATGAAGAATATCATCGGGGAGCGACTCACCGCTGGCAAGGTCAATGACCTTCACCGGAGAATCGTCCACAGAATATGCGAATAACAAAATATCGAAATAAGGAGAATCGGCGTAGCGGTACACACCTGATTTCGTTAAATCAACATCGCTCTTTGTTTCTAAATCCAAAAGCAAAGTACTTATAGCCATGAGAATGACTTCCTCCTTTTTATGCAAGATATTGTAGACGGTGATACATTGAACATAACAGCCAGCTCAGTGCCTTTTATACCGCAAGTCAGACCAAACCTTATTGCATCTACATCATCGATTGAAAGTTTCCGCCAGCGTCCGCCCTGCCAATACACATCAAGTATATTTGCAGTTCTCGTACCATATCTGAGATTTTCTAAGCGATTGTCAGTAGGATCACCGTTGTTATGGAGGACTTCCATTCCTTCCGGTGGATCACCCACAAATGTTTTCATGATAAGTTGGTGGACGGGCTGTCCGATACCACCATGTTCGAGAACAACAGAAACATGACCATTCTTGCAAAATCTCCCCGGACGCAGAATGCGCCCCTTCATCGGACGGTAGTAATAAGACTTTGAATAGGGGCTTCTGCCACGAATCATTCTATCCAAACTCCGTATTCTGCCTTCTGTGCTTGCTTGGTATTTCCCTTCATATCCGGGAATATCTTTCCAAACTTCCATATCATCACTTCCTTAGAACCCACCCACGGTTCACACCGCAAACGCCCACCCGTCTGTACCAGTCAATTATGAAAGAAAATCATCGTCGTCATCGTCTGCAAAATCGTCCTCTGCACGTGACTTGCCGCCCAGCGGCTCACCATCACGGAGCTTCTGGAGATTGTTCAGACCGCAGGCAATTCCACGGTTGCCATTGGTATTGAATGCGTAGAAATTAATGCTTGCACGACCGTAGATACCGCTGTAAAGTTCGCTGGTATCGAGAATCGGCTGGCAGTCGGCATCTACGACACCGGGCTTTGTTGCGCTGTTTGCGTTGATGAAGTAGCTGTCTGCGTAAGCCGAGTCGTCCGGTCTTTCTTCATCGCCGTCACGAAGAGGCGTTTTGAGCATCTTCAGTGCGGGAACAGACTTGCCGTTTCCCTTGAGTTTGGACTGTCCCTCGTCATAAGCCGCCTTGATTGCTGCTTTGCACTTCTCAATTGTCACGGTATCACTCTTCGGAATGATGAGGGAGACGCTGTACTTCGGAGTACCGCCGTTGATGCTTTTCGGCTCGTTTACAATGAGATAGCTGAAACGAGTATTTTTGCCTGTGACCACCTTTGTCGGATTCATAATCTTTGCCATAATAAAAGCTCCTTTATTCTTTAAAATCTTCTGCTGTGGGATTCCACGCTTTCCGTTTATCGGAATCGGGAACCAGTGTCGGTTTGCCCTGTGGTTTCTCAATAAGAGAGCTGAGCAGGGTATCAAATTTTTTCTTGCCGAGCAATTTTGTCATTGCGGTCACGCCCATGAGCTTCTTTTCAAATGGGTCATATCCTGCATCCGTGACAACTGCCGCAACGGCATCATCATTTGTGTATCTTCGGTTGGAGCGACCTTCCACGATCTTATATCCGGGGAACTCCTTACCGCTGATTGCCTGTTCAAGTGCATATGTTTTTACATCGTTTACCCAACCGATAAAGGTGTCCGCACGATTGAGAATCATGCTGATTTCATCATCGGAAAGTGTATCAGGAACGGCAAAGTCGTACTGTGCCATTTGGAGATTGTACTCCGCACGCTTGCGGCAGGTTGCCTTGACCTTGCAGAACTGACAGTGTTTGCCTGCCTTGTATTCGCCCTCACCGTTGGCGGCAAGAACCGCTGCCGGAACGAGGATTTTTTCTGCCCATTCGAGCAGTTCTTCTTTGGTAATTTCGGCAATGCTGATGTTGTCACGTCTGGGCTGAAAAATAATCATGCGGACGGTCTGAATGTCGTACAGGCTTTCAAAGAGATTGAGAGCACCGAGGGCATACATCCGCATTTGGCTGTTGTTTTCGGCTTCTACCAAAATTCCCAGCCCATACTTGAAATCTATTACCGTAAGCGTACCGTCAGCTACGATAATACAGTCGGCTGTGCCGAAGCTCTCTGACACCCAACGGGTAAAATCAAGACGCTGTTCTACAAGGACAAGCGGATCGGAGCAGTTCTGCTTTGCCGTTTCGACCTGCTCCATGACAAATTCGCAGTAAGTATCGCTGCATTCCGCCATTTCCTCATCGAAGTATGTCAAATCTTCAGTGGGGTCTCGAACCCTGTGTCCGAGAGCCTTTTTTACCTTGTACTCGCAGAGTGTGTGGGCATCTGTACCTTGTTGAGCATAACTGCTGGATGTATCCGCTACGGCGGCATTTTTCATAGCCGAAGGTGTACATTCTAACCACATTGCACTGGATGAGGGCGCGAGAAGTGCGTGATTACCCGGCATTTGCAATCACCTCCGCTTCTGCAAGCAGTGCTGTGTAGTCCGACTCTGCCACATCGGAGAGCTTGTCTGCCCCGAATTTCCGGAGCAGCTCCTTGACTTCAGCAGTATGACCATTGCGGGAAATTTCCGACAGACGGCTGCGGAGTTCTACAAAAGTAACAGTCTGCTGTTCAGGTGTCGGCTGTTCCTTTGCAGTGATTTCCTGTGGCTCGTCCTTTTCGGAATCGTAGATGGTCTCGAATGTGTTGAGATACTCACTTGTGATTTTCTCCGTCAGTGCAGTTACTGCTTTCGTCAGTGCGTTCAGAGAATTAATCAGTTCGAACATTTTGTCCATGGTTTTCACCTCTTCATCTTTTTTTGATTGGGAATCATTCCTTCTCACCATACAGTCCTCGGATCAGCCTGAAAAATTAGCCCCCTCAAAAAACTTTTTTATAATTTCCACAATTCTTTTTTTGTGAGCAGTAACTGTCGGTGATGACATACCGAGGATTGCGGCGGTTTCCTTCACATTGAAACCTCGCAGATAATGAAGTTCATAAACCTGTTTCTGACGTTCTGACATAGTTTCAACAGCCGCACGGAGCATTTCTACTTCCGGAGATACTTCACTGCCGTCAGGAATATTTTCAATAGCGGCTTTCTCAGAATCATGTTCATCATCAGACATCACATAGTCAATGGAAAGATTCCAATTTCTTGGTGCTTTCTCACCGGGATGAGCGTTTTCCCATTCCTTTACAGCCTGCTTTTCTTCAGCGGTCAGTTCAGGACGACCGTTTTTCAGGTTGTTGCGTACTTCTGCATCATCCAAATGATGCAGAAGTACAATAAACTCTTCAGTAATACCGTCTTTTCCCGGTATCAGGGTAATTGTGCTGCCGTCATAAATCGGATAGGTGTATGTAGTCCTTTTGGCGGCTGGCGTTTTGCGTACTCTCAGTTTTTCAGCTTTTTTCTCATAAATTGGCATAAAAAATTCCTCCATTGTCTTGAATGGAGGAATCGCCCGGCTGCAAAATGGCATAACAAATCAGACTGCACTCCAGAAGGGATTTCACTCCATTCGGTTTGCAGCCGTCAAGCTCAAATTGACAGCCTTGTTATTCTATTGTCCCACACAGCCTGTTGAGCAACCGGTGTCAGTATGTATGAGTCAGCAGTTTAACGTCATACTGGGGACATAAATAGACGGAAAAGTCAACCTCTCCCGTTATTCATGGAAAAAGTAGAGGTTAAAACGAACGGTTTTTGTAACTTTGTAAATTTTGCGTAAAATCACTTCCGCCCTCTTAAAAAATTATATCAAATGTGATATAATATAATCAAATCTTTAGTTTTCATGTCAAATTAGGAATAATATATTGAAAAGGAATATGAATATGTCAGAATTGAATTTCCAGTTACTTGAAGAAAATATCCGTATGCTCCTTGTGAAAAACAATATAACGCAGCAGAAACTCGCAGAAATTGCAGGTATGACGCAGGCTAACGTAAGCAAAGCATTGAATCGTAACGAAAAGAAACGTTTTACTCTTGATCAGGTATATAGAATTGCACAGTACTTTGAAGTATCTATTGATAGCCTTGTAGGGAATCCAGCTGAAAATTCAGCAGGTACAAGTCCACGTGATGCCTTCCGTTTCATTACAAAGTTTCTCTCTGTTGGAAAATTGAGGACTTCTGAATTGACAGTAAAAGAGACAAAATATGAGCAGGAATATGGTAATGGCTTAATGGAACACAAACCACGAGAAATTGATGACACATATCCCGTTTTCTTCTTTCCGGATTATGAAAGGTTCTCCGATTATAAGTTATCAGATCAAGACGAAGTCGACTTACATATGGAATTTTGTGCTTGTGGAAACGATACAAGATTTCTATATCTGAACAAAATATTGAAGAAGATGATACCACTGATTGCACAGTACAGGGACGGTGATATTCCGGAGGAGGCTTTTCAAATGATTGTTGATGGATACTTAAAGCAACTACCGGAAGAATAAAAAGCTAAGGAACTATTATGAAATAACTTGAACGTTTATAAAGGACTAAGGGCTTGATTATGTAGCTATTTGAATCAAAACGTTCAAGTTATTATTCAACAGTTCCCTAAATAGAATATTACCGCCCTCTATTTATCTGCTGGAGAAATAAACATGCTTTGTACGAAGTTTCTCAAAAAAAGAATACACAGAGTGCTTACGTTAGTGCCTCTATTGAATATAAATGATTTGCTTGAATAAGTGCTTCCATAAGCAATGCAAATTTAAGGAAACACTGGTTAAATGCCATTTTGAGCGAAATTACACATAGAAAGCAACGTAAATACGTCATGTGTATTTTCTAAAATCAATCAAATCAGTGCTTTCTTAATTTAGAAGTGTCGATAATGTGTTACCATCTATTTTTATTAAGTATTAATAAAAAACTATAGACATTTGTTTGAGTTTGTAAACGACCACCTCAATCATGGTCGTTCCCAATGGTGAGAAGGTCATCTATGAGCGATTCAAGTTCCCACGATCCGATATCTGTTGGAGTACCACCATGAAGTTCCAATAAAGAAGCACTGACCGAAGGATCGTAGTAAGTATTGATGCGTGAAATTAGGTAGGCCGCAGCTTTTTCTTTGTTTTTTCTTTCTGAATTTGTCATAACTTGTCTCCTTTCGACTTTTAACAAAAATACTGTTTCCCCCCATTGCATTTTTAGACATTTTATGCTATAATTAGAATTAGAGTATTTCGCAATGTGGCGATTTGCTTACAAGTCAATTATAACAAATAAAAAATTGCAAATAAGGACAAGAGTGGACAGATACGGACAATCCTTGTCTACTATCAAGGAGGGCGAATTCATGATAAGGATTTCTACATTACTTACTATTTTGCGAAAATATGTTGGAGCTGATCGTCGCAATGCACTTGATTACTGTGCATACATATTTTCCTTATTTATGAAAGAACCTGAAACTGATGAAGATATACGTCTCGATGAAACAGAGCGTTACTATCCGTTTACAAGTGAAAAGCAAAAAAGTGCTGCTCAAAAACTTCTTAATGGTACAAGAGGCATACCAGATGATGTTGCAAGAATGATTTCTGCACATTTTGACAAATCAAATTTTTTGACAACTATTGAAGCTTTACCCTATGATGCTAAAATGAATTTATGCCAAGACTTGTTGAACGAAAATGTAGATTGCAATGACAGCAATGTTAGTGAAGTTTGTGCAGAACTGTTCAACTCGTACATAAAGGAAGCACTCGGCGAACCACAGCCTAATAACTTTGGAGTTGTTGAAAAAAGAAGTGAGGTTGGTGAAATAATTCCTCCAGTACCAATTCATCCTGTTCGTTATTCAAATGGAAAGGTCTATACCGGCGATAGTGTGATTGAACTTTCTCCTTACCTTCAACTAATACAAGGAGTGACTGACGATAATCTTGCATTTATTGATGCTTTAATGGAAGTATATAGCGAAAAAGAAAACAGAAAAGTTGAAAAAAGTGATGTAAGTGCTCTTTCATCCGTTCTAAAAAATCATTATAGTAATCAAAAAAAAGCATATTTTAGTGCAGCAAATTTAGAGCATAGAGTCAGAGAATCCTTTTCAGATGGCGATGTACAATTTGGTATTCTTAAAGAAGATACATTTGATTGCATAGAAATGGTTTACTTTGACGATTGTTACAGTAATGGCTATGAACGACTTCAAGCGGTCTTAAAACAAGCAGCAAATGCTACTCCAACCAAGTCTGCTCTGTACAATATCTCAGGATTGTATGGTGCGTTAGAGAAAAAAGGGTTATGTCATATCTTTGTAAATGAAAGAACAATAAAGTCATGGGTGAATCCGTATGAAGAGAATATTTAACACTGAATTTGAAATCTCTTTAAAAATCCTGTTGTTGTTGTCTACTATGTCGCCAGAAATCATGACTACTGAGCGAATAGTGTATTATGATTTTATTGCGTCTTATGGATTTTCGTTCTCAGTTTATAATATCAATCTTAATGGCGACAACAGCTACCGATTTGAAGAAATAGGTGCAAGGCGTACTCGATGTATACAAGCGATAAAATCTCTTGTGTTAGATGGATTAATATCAGTAAAGAGATCGCGTGAAGGGTTTAAATATAGTATAAATGAAAACGGTGCAAATGTCGTAGAAGCCTTATCGTCAGAATATGCGAAACAATATCGTGCAGCTGTCAAAGGAACACACGATAAATATTGTATGTTTTCTGATGTTGAATTGATAAAAGAAATCAATCAGAAGGCTCTTCAACTGATAAGAGGAGAGCAAAATGTATTTTGAAAAAATTACTGTCAAGGGAGAAGGAAAAACAGATTCGGTAATTGAGTTTAGACAAGGTGTCAATATAGTACAGGGAAGATCGAACACAGGAAAGACCGCGATTATTCGTTGTATCGATTTTGCATTAGGTTCTAAGAAACTTCCGATTGATGAGAGCTTTGGATACAATGAAGTAGAGCTGACTATTGCTACACCAAAAGGTCAGGTTATAATCAACAGATTATTTCATAAAGGTCAAGTTACCGTTACTACCACAATTCCCGATGCAGAAAACGGAGTGTATGACTTAAAGAAAACTAAAAATAATAAACATCCCATATTGTCTGATTTGTTGCTAAATACAATGGGAATCAATACGCCATGTGAAGTAATCCAAAACGCCGACTTCAAAAAGCAGAAACTTTACATTCGTACATTTTTAGGAATGCTTATGTACATTCACACAGAAATTGGAAGAGAGATATCTATCATTGAGCCAGTCGAAAGTACAGCAAAAACCCCTTTCCTATCTGCACTGTTGCTACTTTTGAATGATGAGAATCTTTCGGGAGCACAGACGCAGACTAAACTTGAGATTCGAGTAGCAAGAAAAAAGGCTGTGGAAGATTATATCAATAAAAGAATTAGTGCTACAGCCAAAAAACGGAACGATTTAGAAGACCAGATGAAGCTGTTTGAAGGTGTGAATGTGGAGGCATCAATGCAACAATTGCTTGATGACATCAAAAGCATCGAAGCTCAAATTCAGGAATCATTGAATAAAAGAAGAGAGTTAATTGATAGAATAAGAGAATTACAAGAAAAAGATTCTGAATCTGGAATGTTGCTTTCACGGTATCATGAATTGCACACTCAGTATAAAGCTGACATAAGTCGCTTGAATTTTATCGTAGATGGCGAAATAGTTACAAAAGGAATTCCGCAGAATACAACCTGTCCTTTTTGCGAAAGCACAATAACTGCAAGGAAAAGGGAGTCTTACATAGATTCCGCACGTGCCGAATTATCAAGAATCATTCTTCAATTAAATGGGCTTACTGAATTAGAAAGTGAAATCACAGATGAGCGAAAATCCATTGAAGATGAAACAGCAAACTTGAAAGAAGAAAAGAAACGAGTCGAACAACTGATAGAGGAAAAATTGCAACCAAAAGTTGACTCTTTACAAGAATCTCTTGCACAGTACCGTGCCTATTTTCAATTGAAGAAGGAATTGGATGTCATAAAGGGATTTGCTACAGATTTAGAAACTGATCTACGAGTGTTGCCAGAGGAAAAAGAGTCCGATGTCAAATATCGCCCACGAGAGTATTTTGACTCTAAATTTCAGGAAAACATTGACAAATTATACATGGACATTCTAACAGAATGTTGCTTTGATCCACCTCCAACTGCTGCTCGGTTTAACATATCGAGTTTCGATGTGGAGATTGATGGTCACAAAAAGACAAATTATCAAGGGCTTGGCTATTGCGCTTTTATCAATACAGTAACCGCATTAGTATTTCGCAAATACTTTGCTGATACTGCTCAATACGACCCCGGATTTTTAATTGTCGATACGCCACTGTTGGGTTTGGATCAAGGTGTAGATGATGTGGCACCTGAAAGTATGCGAACTGGACTGTTCCGCTACATCATGAAGCAAAAAGACATAGGGCAGATCATTATACTTGAAAATTTAAAACACATTCCTAAATTAGACTTTGAATCTGAAGGCGTGAATTTGATTACTTTTACAAAGGGATATTCTGAAGGGCGATATGGATTCCTTAATGATGTTACATAAATTTGATTGGAGAAACACAATGTCAAACAAACTGGAATTGACGTGGTACGGCAAGGAAAAAGAAATCCATGTCGAACCTCGTTTACTGATAGAAAGATCAGAGCTGTCCAATACGGAAGCAGCTCCGGATACAGAGAATATGCTGATTCACGGAGATAACCTATTAGCCTTAAAAGCACTGGAAAGTCGCTATGCAGGGCAGGTAAAGTGTATCTATATTGATCCGCCTTACAACACAGGGTCGGCATTTGAACATTATGATGATAATCTTGAACATAGTCAGTGGCTTAACCTTATGCGTCCGAGACTTGAAATTTTAAAAAATCTGCTTGCGGAGGACGGCTCTATCTGGATTAGTATTGATGATGATGAAGGGCATTATTTGAAAGTGCTTTGTGATGAGATTTTTGGCAGACATAATTTTATCAGCACTGTAATATGGCAAAAGAAGTTTTCGCCACAAAATGATGCAAAGTGGATGTCAGATAGCCACGATTTTGTTTTGGTTTATGCCAAAAATAAGAGAATCTGGAAACCTAACTTGCTTCCACGCACAGCAGATATGGATAGCCGATACAAGAATCCAGACGATGACCCTCGTGGACCGTGGACATCCAGCGATTTCACTGCAAGAACGTATAGTGCAAGTACAGACTATCCCATTACTACACCGAGTGGGCGAGTAGTTACTCCTACAAAAAGTAGAAGTTGGATTTCTTCCAAAGAAGAATTCGAGAGACTTGTTGCTGATGGACGCATTTGGTTTGGAAAAAGTGGAAACAATGTACCTCGTAAAAAAACATTTTTGAGTGAAGTACAAGGTGGAGTAGTTCCCATGACAACATGGCTATATAAAGAAGTTGGAACTACACAAGATGCAAAAAAAGAAGTAAAAGCATTAAATCCAGACGATCCGTTTCAAACTCCAAAACCAGAACAATTAATCAAACAGATACTATCTATTGCTTCCAACCCCGATGATCTTGTTCTTGACTCCTTCCTCGGTTCAGGCACAACCGCTGCTGTAGCCCATAAAATGGGCAGAAGATATATCGGAATCGAAATGGGCGAACACGCATACACTCACTGCAAAAAAAGGCTTGATATGGTAATTTCGGGCGAAGATAAAGGCGGTATCACCAAGTCAACAGGCTGGACAAGTGGCGGAGGGTATCGTTTTTATGAGCTTGCTCCGACACTGATTAATACAGATGAATTTGGAGAAGCGGTCATCAATCCGGAATACAGTGCGGATATGCTGGCAGCAGCTATGGCTCTGCATGAGGGATTCACCTATGAGCCGGATAGTGAGTTGTTCTGGAAGCAGTCCCACGGCAATGAGAAGTCCTACCTATTTGTAACCACTCGTCATTTAAATGTGGCTTTTCTGGAATCAATTACAGGCAGTATGGAAGAGGATGAATACCTCGTGATTGCCTGCTGTTCTTTCGATAAGGGTGTTGAGAAGCTTCATCCGCACGTGACTATCAAGAAAATTCCGCAGATGCTCCTTGAACGCTGCGAATTTGACAAGGCAGATTATAATCTGAACATCATCCATCCGCCTGTTTATGAAGATGAGGAGGATTGTGATGAGGAGTGATTTTTCCCTTTACACAACAGATTACATAAGTGGTGTTATGTCTTTACGGAAACCACAGAAAAAATCTCTTGAAATTCTGCACGAAATTCTCAGTAATGTCAATCTCAAAAAGGGCATGAATCAAAAAGTGGCTCTCGGAGCTGTTCATGCCCTCTGCCCGACCTGTACGGATTTTGAGCGTGAGTTTATGTCACTGACATTTGCATTAGCGACCGGAGTTGGTAAAACTCGGTTGATGGGTGCATTCATTACCTATCTGTACACACAGCATGGTATCAGGAATTTTTTTGTCGTTGCACCGGGTACAACTATTTACGACAAGCTCCAGCGTGATCTGGGCGATCCTAACAGCTCGAAATATGTATTTAAGGGTTTAAGCTGCTTCGTCAATGCACCGCAGATTATTACGGGTGATGACTATCGCAGTAAGCCACTTCCCACATTCCAGAGTGAAGTTCGCATTTTTGTGTTCAACATCAGCAAGTTTGACAAAGAAAATGCTAATATGAAGAAGATTAACGAATACTATGGAGATTCCTTCTTTGAAACATTGGCACAACTTCCTGACCTTGTACTTCTGATGGATGAGTCACACCATTATCATGGTGCAAAGGGCGAGCAAGCTCTGAACGACTTGAAACCGCTGCTCGGTTTGGAACTGACCGCCACGCCATTGATGGCGGCAAAGAAAAAGAACGGCAACCAAGAACCGTTCAAGAATGTAGTATATGAATATCCGCTGTCAAGGGCAATTGCGGATGGCTATACACGGACTCCGTTTGCAGTTACCCGTTCTGATGTAGATTTTTATAACTTTGGTGATGAGCAGATTGATAAGCTCATGTTGCAGGATGGTATTCTCTGTCATGAGCGAATCCGCCAGAAACTGCAAGTATATGCTAAAAATAACGGCAGACCGGTTGTGAAGCCGTTTGTACTGGTCGTCTGCAAAGATACTGCTCATGCGAAATGGGTTGAGGAATACATTAAATCTGATGCTTTCTGTAATGGTGCATATCGAAGCAAGGTTGTAGTAGTACACTCCAAACAAGGTAGTGCAGAATCGGAAGCGAATACAAAGCTGCTGCTTGAGGTAGAAAAGCCGGACAACCCTGTCGAGATTGTGATTCATGTTGATAAATTGAAAGAAGGATGGGATGTCAATAATCTCTACACCATCATTCCACTTCGTACAGCCGCTTCCAAAATACTACGTGAGCAAATGGTTGGCAGGGGGCTTAGGTTGCCTTATGGTGAGCGTACCGGTGATCCGGATGTGGATTCTGTAATGCTGACGGCGCATGATAAATTCCGTGAAATTTTGGAAGAGGCACAAAAGGGTGATTCTATCTTCAAAGCTGGGAATGTCATCAAGGTAGAGGAAATTGAGCCAGAAGAAGTGATCGAACCGCAGCTTGCATTGGATTTAGAGGAAGAGCCTGACGAAGTGCTGAACTCTGTTTATGAAACAATCGGAATTGAGCGCAGTGAGCAAACTGATGCAGCAATTCATGCCATACAGAAAACTGTTGAAAATGAGGTATATAGAACCATTCAGACAACCCAATCACATACCATTACTCCAACAACCACAAAAGAAATCGCCGAGAAGGCAGTCAGCACTGTTACAGAAAAACCTGATTTGGCACAAGCCTTTCACGAAAACAGCATACCACTCATTCTTCGGTGGGCAGAGGAGCGAACAGAAAAGACTCATCGTGCTGCAATTGCAAAATTCATCCCAATTCCGCAGATTCGTATTACAGATGCAGGTGCAGAAGAGTATGTATTTATGGATTTCGATATTGACCTGACTTCCTTTACCCATGAACCGCTGACCAATGAGATGCTGATTCAGAATCTTGAAGATCAATCTGATCAGCAAAGAATCCATGCCGGAGTAATTGACTTTGATGGATACGAGCCAAAACGTGTCATTCTTGGTGAACTCCGTAAAAAACCAGAAATCGACTATAATAAATGTAAGGAAATGCTGTTCAAGCTGATAACTCAGGTGATTGGTCACTATGAATGTGCCTTTGGTACAAATGGGATGCAGAATATTGTCATGATGAACAAAAGGGACATTGCTGAAAAAATCTATACACAGATGATGCAGCATTTCTATTGTGAAAACGGACTGTTGCAAGAAGAAGTCATAGGTACAAGAAACTATAATCTCCGCCCCAACTTTACCTTCAAATCTTCTGTTCCGCTATATGGCGGAGGTTTCACAGGTGACATTCGTACTGTTCTGTTCACGGACATCAAGAAAGGTGTATTCAGCGAGGTGAAACTTGATAGTGAGGAAGGCGAACTTTCCTTTGCACGAATTGTTGAGCGTGATGAGGATGTTCTAAACTGGCTTCGTCCGTCACCGAAGGAATTTAACATCACCTACAATCACGGAAAAAACTATGAACCGGATTTTGTCGTTGAGACTGATGACACAATCTATCTCGTTGAGGTTAAGGCGGAAAAAGACTTGAACAATCCGGATGTAATTGCTAAGAAAAAACGTGGTATTTTGTACTGTGAAACAGTTACACATTGGAGTGAAGCAAATGGTTATAAGCCGTGGCGTTATCTCTTCATTCCGGCAAATCAGATTTTTCCAAACTCCACATTCAAAATGATTGTTAAGAAGTTTACAGTAACAGAATAGAAAACACTATCCGCATATTTTTAGAAATATTTGAAGGTGAGTCAATACTATGGAAAAATGTTTATATGACGGAAAAGTGCTTTATGCTTATCAAGTATTACGGGATTTTGAATTTGAGCAGAAAATCAGGAAATGCCAGACTTTAACTTGCTGCGACTGTGGTGCATCCGTATTTTTTCGGCATGGAAAACAGAGAGCAGAATGTTTCGCACATCGTCATAAAGAAAAATGTAGATATGGCGATTACTGCAAAAAGCAGAGTGATATTTTCAAATTTATTCAAAGACAGCTTGCTCCCATAATGGAGAAGATTGCTACTAAGCATGGGTTTCAACTGGAAGAAGATGTGGTGATTATTCAAGATCACTATACTGCATTTGTTATCAAAACTTCATCAAAGAAATACGCTGTTGATATCATCGACTACGCAGCCACTTCAAGTACACTTGAAAAAAGGAAAAATCTCTACGAGGAGCAGGGGTATCTCTACCTACAAATCACTGTCGACAAAGACGTCGAAGAAAAGCCGTTCTCCGAGCGTGAAATGGCATATTTTCCGGTCAAATTTATCCTAAACAAGTCACTTAACAATACAGCTATTGTTATTGATGAAGTTCAACGTAAATGGAGCATCTACATCTTAGATAAAACTGACCTATCGGAAGGTATTTCTGGTAATCCATCATGGTTGGAAAATGATACACTTGCAATGCCGATTTCTATTGATGAGATTGATATCAACAGTAGCGGTTTTTATTCTCTTGATTCTTATAAAGCATACTTGGATTTCTGCACTCAGAGAAAAAACAGAAGAGAGAGCTGGTTTAAAGCAGAGCATGATCATAAAAATCGTCAGCGTAAACTGGCAGAAGAATCTTGTAAACTGGCTGAACTTGTCACACAAGCTACAATGCAACAGCGGGAAACTGATGAAAAGGCTGAGATAAGGCGTATTCATAAGTTAAGTGGAGGTTATGTTGGTACAAAAGTTAGAGGTGAGTATGAAATATTTACCCTTGAGCAGATCGCTACAAACAGACCGTCCCGTAATTGGCTTAATGAATATACACAGCAGGATTTTGAATCTTACATTAGTGAAATGCAGCAATTCAAGTATTTTGGAGCAAGGATGTTATTTGCTAAAATGTGTTTTATCACGCCAATGGAAATCAGCATTCTCTTGAATTTATGGAGTACGCTTAAAACATCAGATCCTCAAACTGCCGACGCAATAGAATTTCTTATGTGCAAGGCTGGTATTCACTTTTGAAGCCAAATAACGGCTGCGGTTATTTGACCACAGCCGTTATTTCATTCATCAAATATTTCCATCATCATCCTTGTGCCGTCCTTGAATCCGATTAATGCAAAAATGTGAAAAGAAAATGATAGCCTTTCGGGTGCATACAAGAAAACGTTAGCTACTCACAGGAAAACGATAGCCTTTTAAAGGGTGCATTGTATCAAAATAAGCGTTCTTTGGCATAACTGCACTTAACCTTTGATACAAAAGGTTAAGTGCTTTTTTTATATCCAAACAGAAAAAGTGCCGAAAATACGCTGGTTTTTGACAAATGCCTGTTCACGTAACGATTCAGTTCGTTGCGTGGACAGGCATTTTTTATTTTCCAGCCACGATTGCTAAAAAGCAATCGTTAAAATTTAAGAGCAATCGTTAAATTTTAGGCAGTAATCGTTAAAAGATTGTAGTTAGGGAGATTGAAACCATGAAAGAGCATCAGAAAGAAAGTGCGTTATACTTGTGCGACCCCAGTAAAAATGTGACTTGCCAAAAGAGCGTTTGCCAGTCACAGTGCGTACTTACAACAAAGGTGGAATATGCGAAAGCAGATGCCGATGGCAGTCCAATTATCGTTTACAAGAATCGAATGGAGGCTTTGAGCAGTATCCTCCCAAAAGAAAATGGAACTGCATCCCACGGGGTTTAACCCTCCCCGAATGCCATAGGTGATTACCTAACAACGCCCATCGGGAGCGTATCCCGACCCACTGCCCGTAAGGGAGAAAATACAACACCTGCTGACCTATCGGCAACACGGGGACGGTGTGGCAGCATCGTAGGCAATTACCTCCTAACTTTGCCTTTATACTAACAACGCTCGTCGGGAGCGTATCCCGACCCAAGCCTGTCAGAAATCTGTAGACCGTGGATGTAAAGCAACGGTGTCGGCTGACTTTAAAACCTTGCAATAGTGGCTTGCATGTTTCCACGACTAGATAAATCGTGCTTCCTGTTGCAGATGGCGATTGCAACACGCTTCTGAGTCGTTGAGCGTATCAGCGACATCCAACTTACTTTTCAGGATGAAAAGTAAAATAAATGTTAGGAGTGAATCACTATGGAGAACAACAAAAGGGTTATTGTGCGGGCTACAGAAAAGTATGAATTTTGCTGCTATCTTTCGGACATGGGAGTAGAGCGAATCTATACGGTACTCGCCGAAAATGAAAAGGATGCTCGTAAGCGGTTTCATGAGTTGCTGAATGGGGAACAAGTAGAATTACTCCAAATCAGAAAGGTGGATGAGGAAAGATGAAAGACGGAAATTACTATACCGTTTACGGCTGGATGATTAACCGGCTAAAGCTGAAAGGGACAACTTTACAGCTGTACGCAGTGATCTATGGCTTTTCCGAAAACGGTGAAAATGAATGCTCCGGCAGTCTTGCCTACCTTGCTGAAACGACTGGATGCACCAAGCAGACGGTTTTGAATGCCCTGAACAAGCTTGAAAAACTGGGGTATATTTTGAAACGTCAGACAAGGGATGATGACGGTGGTTTGCGAAATCATTATCGGGTAAATTTAACCGCAATCGAACAGCGTGTTTCTCCACAAAAAGTGGAAAGAGGCTATGGAAAGAATGTTGAAACAAAGGCTGAAAGGCCTAAAAAATTTACCCAGCCGGTCAAAAAAACGGAATGCCCTCAGACAAAAAAGAGGAATGCCCCTAGTCAAAAAACCAGACCGTATAATACTACAAGAGAATCAATAGGGTTTGAATTATGTGAGGGGGACGCACGCTCGGAAAAGCAAACATTCGGTGATTTTCAGAATGTTCAGCTGACAGAGAACGAATATGCTCGACTGTCAGAACTGTATGGAACACAATTGCCGCAGACAATCAGCAGCTTATCCAGCTACATGGCATCGACTGGAAAGCACTACCGCAGCCATTATGCAACACTGTTTCGGTGGTGTCAGCAGGATATTCAGAAAGCAAAGAATCAAGGTCAGCAACACCACGGGTATCGAAATCCAGAACGAGCCAGTGAATGGCTATCGGAAAACCGAGAATTCTTAGAGAGCCTTGGCGGACTTTACTGAACCTTTGATAGAACAGGGAGTTGAGAGATATGAAATCAAAGAAACCAACACGCAGGCAAAAGATCATTATGTATCAGAAATTGCATCTTGATCCGAACGAGTGGTTTGTAGCGAGATGGAATTCGACTTCAGATTACATTACGCTTGTCAATCGATTCACTGGTGGAATCGTGCAGAAACTGAATCCGGAGCGTATATAATGGCGGATAAACGGTGCGAAATGTGTGGCAAGCCTCTGATTCATGTGAAAGCTGACCGCAGGTTTTGCGGTGCTTGTATGCGGATTCGGAGAAAGGCTTATGCCAAACAGTATCAAGAACTCAGAAAAGGAATGAATAAAAATGACAACGGAACAGATGCACGTGATTGCAAAAATAACGGATGCCAGAACTTTTGAAAGGCAGCTGGAGCAGACTGTTGAGGAGGCAGCAGAGTTCATTCAAGCAGCTCAGAAAATTAAACGGTATCCCGGAAATTCGTTGCAAATGAATCATCTCGTGGAGGAAACCGGCGATTTGCTGATTACCTTGGAGCAAATCCGGATTTACCTTGTCCGAGATGGCTATGGTGATGCACTGAACAGTATGATTGACTATAAGCTGAACCGGGAACTTGGCAGAATGGAACAGGAGCGTAAGGACAATGAAAGCAAGGCTTATCACAATCGGAGAAAGCGAAATCCGTCAAAGGGTTGAGGAAGAATATCAGAAAAAGAAAGATCAGATTTATGAATCGGTAATTCAAGATGTTCTTCCCCAGTTTATGTCCGTTTGTATGGTGGAACTCAATAAAGAGTTCGGATTTGGAGAAAAGCGACTGCGGTCTGTTTTGGATGGCGTAAAAGACCATTTTAAGCTAATGGACGGGGTCGGGATTTTGAACCATCAGTATTCTACGCTGGACTGTCTTACATACTTGCAAGAAAAGTATGGTATTGATTTGGATAAGGAACTGCTGTAATGGCAGAAAGGCGGTTACAACATGAATAGAATCTGTAGACAATGCGGTGCAGAAAAACCACTCTGGGAGTTTGTTGACCGCAGCAAACAAACTGGTGAACGGAGAAAAATTCATCGTGTTTGTGCAGCTTGCAGATCTGAACGTAGCAAAGAACGATACCAGCAGAGACGGAAAGAGGTGCTTTCCTACCAAAAACAGTATCGTGAGAAACTAAAACGTGAGAGAATTGAAACTCCCGTCAGCAGTGACCAAAAGGAAAGCTGTGGTTCCGTGGACGATGGATATGTTCGCTTGGCTGCGGAAATTCTGAGGAGTGAGTTCTCTGCTTATCGGAGAGCATTGGAAAAGTATGACGGAAGTCCGGAATCTATCGGTAGAATTCGGTCGATTGAGCGTGAAATTCTTACGCCGTACTACGCTGCATTGACGATGAATGCCATCGATTTGAAAAGGTACTGCAATGATCTGCGAAAAAAGTATGGCATATATGGAGGGATAGAAGATTGGGCTGGATAAGCGTGAGAGATTCCCTTCCGAAGCTGTTTACTGAAGTATTGATAACGGTCCGAAACAGATGCACGGATTTTAGTAATACATACTATGGGCAGCGTGGCAATAACTACTGGCAGTTTTGGGATTACTCAAAGATTCTTGAAATAACTGATGAAGACGAAAATTATGAGGTGTTGGCTTGGATGTCACTGCCTCAACCGTTCAATGAAAGGAGCAAAAATAATGAAGATTGAAAAAGAAACAAAGGTTGTCATTTTGCAAAATGGGAACGCAGTGCTGGCTACACAGTATGTTAACGGCAAGAAAGTAAACGCAAGCATTGCAAGGTGCTGTCCGGAGGATGCTTTTGATTTTGCCTTTGGTGCAAAATTGGCTTTGGAACGGCTGCTTGATTGTATGGGTTCTGCACCGGAAACTGCTTTCGATTGGGACAAGTTTATTTCCGGTGACGTATGGGTACAGACGAACAGTTCCAACACTGATGCCTTTTTGCAGGCTTGCGAAGAGCATCATTTGACAGATCGAACCGGAGATCGTCCGACAGAGTTGAATGTATTTCGTGACTTTAACAATGCAAGTGAGATTGAAAAAGCGTTGTATGGGATTTTCGGAATGATTCCGAAAGAAAATATCTGGTTTGCAACAAGAGATGGAAAATTGCGGTGGGGCAATGAGAAACCAACTGGAGAAATTTTTGAATGGGGACAGGCAGAATGAACGATTGTGTAAACTGCAAATATGCAAACCAGTCCAAAAACACAAGAGTCATCCGGACACCTGCTGCGGTTATTACGCAGAAACAGGGTGGCATTGTTTGCGAGAATACAGGGCAGAAAACAATACAGATAACAGATGAAGGGATATGCTGTTCTGGTTTCTGTCAGAAAGAACTGAAAGGTGGTGAATAAGAAAATGTGTAAGGAAAGTATCGGGCTTCATCCGAGTCCGGATAATGTGAATCATCCATTTCACTATCAAGGAAAGTATGAGTGCATTGATGAGATGATCGCATTGTTTGGCGTAGATGCTGTTCGCCATTTCTGTATGTGCAACGTATATAAATACCGTTTTCGTGCAAGTCGGAAAAATGGACCGGAAGATATAGAAAAGGCAGAGTGGTACATGGAAAAACTGATGGAGTTAAATCAGGAGGCAAAACATGAAAAAGCTGATTGTTGAGATTGCTGACAAGTATGCAGATGCCGCATCAATGACATTTATCGGGACAAACTGTGCTGAATCAGAGGAGATTCGTATGACTGTCGCAGCAGTTGCTCTCAAGCCAGATATAACGGCAATTGCGGTTTGTGAAGATGGGAGTTCGATTTGGTATGAAGGTGATTTGAAAACTAAAAAGAATCAGCTGTCCATTGAAAATTTGATAAATGCAGTCGGGCAACTGGAAGACTTACGTTGCGACCGAGAGGGCTTTGCAGCTGATTTTGAAGACGAAGAAGATAACGCTTTTTGCCTTGATGTTGTGGCAATTGACACAGCTTTAGCAGCGATAAAGCGGCTGATTGAATTAGAATACGAAAAGGAGTAATTGGAAATGAGCGATGAAACATTAGAACTGCTATGGTCAATGCTTACGAACGAGCAACTTTTGGAACTGCGGGAAAAAGGTGCAATGGACGATCGCACGATGGCATCTTTCAAGACTGAATTGTTTAAGCGGTGTTTGATTCAATTTGATGAAACAGCGGATGCAGTGGCAAAGGCGGTCATGGCGGCATTTATGGAGGGATTGGCATGATAAAAGTCGAAAACACAGAGGTGTATGGATGGGAAGCGGCCATACGGGGAATGCGAAATCCGATGAATAGTTGGGAAAAGTCGGATAGTTGTTATTGCAAGGAACCCATAACAACCAAATGCAACAATTTGGGTTGCTCTCATTGTGGCTGGGCATGGAGCGATTTGGGAAAAAATCCGTTTTGTATTGGGGATAACGATATGGCTTTAATGCAAAAATTAGTCAAGGCAGGTACCGATCATCGGAAGTTTATGCGAATGATTACAGTAAGTTGTGATATAATTGCCCCTCTTTATTGGTGGAAACAGTTTGATACGTACAAAGTCGGAACGGTTACTGATTCTTGCTCTACAATGCATAAAATTGCAGAGCAAGAATTTACATTGGATGACTTTTCGTGCGAACATCTGTTTAATGGTGCTGAAGAAGGAACAGAATTTCTCAAAGATTTTATGTACACGATTAAAGCCCTCAACAAGGCACGAGAAACATATCTGGAAACTAAAAAGAATATTTACTGGTGGCAAATGATTCAGCTGCTCCCGTCCAGTTATAATCAACGTAGAACCGTAGTACTAAACTACGAAGTATTGCGAAACGCTTGTCAAGCAAGAAAACATCATAAGCTGGATGAGTGGTTTGGATTTTACAAGTGGGCAGAATCACTGCCATACAGTGAACTGATATTGGAGGTGTGAGCAGGTGTATAAGATGAAGTGTCCGAGATGTGGGAAACGTGCCTTTGATATTTCTGTGCTACCTAAAATTCCAGTGATTATTCAACTGAAATGCCCAAACTGCCGGAACATCGTGAAAGTTTCCTGCAGATCTGAGATGTGCATGGCTGATAAGAGATAGATAATATACCGAGCAACGGAGTGATTTGACTACCAAATAGCCGGATAGTATATGAGACGACTGTTTTATATGCTGTTCGGCTATTTTTGTTTCATATACTTGACTTCACTTGAGTTTTTTTGCAAGCTGACTTCTATCAATCAGAAAGGAGTCATGTATATGTATATGAAATTTCGTAAAACAAGAACAGCAGCCAGATCTGTTTATGTCTATCGCTTTGCAGATGGAACAGTCGCTGTGCTGCATCCGGGAGAACAGGGTGTAAGCCCTGAAATCATCGACTTTTTGCACAAGTTGGATGACCGTGAGGTGTATCGTAATCTGAAGCAGCGAAAGGTGAAACAACATTGTGCAAAGCCTGTCGATATTGAAGTGGAATCCTTGGAAATCCAGCGTCTGCATGAGGTGGTGTCCAGTCTTACGCCGAAGCAGCAGGATACCTATCGCAGAGTGGTCGTGGAAGGAAATCCTATGACACAGGTAGCAAGAGAAGAAGGCGTATCGGAAACGGCAATTCGGCATCGTATGATGAAAATCAAAGCCCAAATCAAGAAAAAATTTTGATTTTTCTACTGATGGGGTTCGATTTTATGCTGATTTTTTCGACTGCATTTATGGAAGGAGGTGGTGCATGATGGCGTGTTTCTAAATCCCATCAAAAATGCTAAGAAAGAAGGTCAAAGAAAATGAGTAAAGAACCTACAACATTACTGGATGTGATTCATGTAATCCGTCAATTGGCGGACAAATTGGAAGCTATGGCGGAAACCATGACAGAACGGGAAGTACAGACATTTGAGCAGGTATATCCGCCGGAAGAAGGCAATACGGAGGCTGTACAGAAGCCGGTGTCTGTGAAAGATACGCCGACTGTTTCTATTTCTGAAATTCGAGCGGTACTGGCAGAAAAGTCACGTTCTGGTTTTACAGATTCAGTAAAGGCACTGCTTCAGAAACACGGGGCATCAAAGCTGTCTGGTGTTTCTCCCGAAGAATATGCGGTCTTGTTAGAGGAGGCGAAGCAGATTGGAACTTAACGATCATGCAAGCCGTTTACACGCAGTGCTTTCTGCTTCATCCAGTGCTCGTTGGCTGGCGTGTCCACCCTCCGCACAGCTTTGTGCGGTTTTACCAGATAAAGTCACTGATTATGCTCGTGAAGGCACGTGTGCTCACGAATTGGCAGAGTACAAAGTGCAAAAACTGCTTGGCAACCCGGCATCTAATCCCACGGAGAACTTAGACTTCTACGATGCAGAAATGGAAGACTGCACGGACAGCTATGCTCAGTACATTGCCGAACAGCTGGCAAATCTGAAAGAACCGATTGTTTTGGTGGAACAGCGTTTGGATTTCAGCCGATATGTTCCCAGCGGCTTTGGCACGGGCGACTGTGTGATTGTTGCAGATGATGTCCTAACTGTCATTGACTTTAAGTATGGTAAGGGCGTAGCAGTATCTGCTGATCACAACTCGCAGATGATGCTGTATGCTCTGGGTGCATTGCAGCTATTTGATGCCCTTTATGACATTGCAGAAATCCGGATGGTGATTTTTCAGCCGAGAATCCAGAGCGTTAGTGAATGCGTTATGCCTATTTCTGAACTGTTGCATTGGGCAGAAACAGAATTGAAAACGAAAGCAGAACTTGCATCCAAAGGCGAGGGAGATTTCTGTGCTGGTGAACACTGTCGGTTTTGTAAAGTGAAGGCAACTTGCCGAAAACGTGCAGAATACAATCTTCAGCTGGCACAGTATGACTTTGCTCCCCCGGAAATGCTGGTGGATACTGAAATCGAGGCAGTATTGGAAAAAGCCGATCAATTGGTTTCATGGGCATCCGATATCAAGGAATATGCTTTGCAGCGAGCAATTTCCGGCAAGCAGTGGAATGGGTACAAAGTTGTGGAAGGTCGGTCGAATCGAAAGTATACCGATGAGGCAAAAGTCATTGAAAAGGTCAAGTCCTATGGGAAAAATCCGTACAATGAACCGGAACTGCTGGGAATTACCGCAATGACAAAGCTGCTTGGCGGAAAGAAAAAGTTTGATGAAATTCTTGGTGATTTCACATACAAACCGCCGGGTAAGCCTGCACTTGTACCAATTTCGGACAAGCGACCGACTTGGAATTCCGCAGAAAAAGATTTTGAAACAATACAGGAGGAAAAATAAATGGCAAACGAAAGAAAAACAAAAGTGATTACAGGAACTGTGCGTTTGAGTTACGCAAACATCTGGGAACCGAAATCCATCAAAGGCAGTGCCGCAAAGTATAGTGTTTCCTTGCTGATTCCGAAGTCTGATAAGGCAACTCTTGCAAAAATTCAGACTGCAATTGATGCTGCCATTGAAGATGGCATTGGAAAGTTCGGAGGAAAGAAGCCGAGTAAGGCTGCTCTGAAGTTGCCGCTGAGAGATGGCGATGCAGAACGTCCGGAGGATGAAGTGTACAAAGACTGCTATTTTGTCAATGCAAATAGCACTACTCCTCCGCAGATCGTTGACCAGCAGGTACAGCCGATTCTCGATCAGAATGAGGTCTACAGTGGCTGCTATGCAAGAGTTGCAGTAACATTCTATGCGTTTAACAGCAACGGAAATAAGGGCATTGCCTGCGGTTTGGGCAATATTCAGAAGGTACGGGATGGTGAACCGCTTAGTGGACGTACCAATGCTGCTGATGATTTCGATGCTCTTGAAAGTGACGATTTCCTTGATTAACTAAAATGGCAATTTAGTAATAAGGACGGTGAGAAAAATGGAGGCAATTCTTTCCGTTGTTATTGCGGTTCTTTGGTGCATTTCAATGTTCTGTTGGGCAGCAATTTCCGTTGCTGCACTGATTGATCATTTCAAGAATCACAAGTAAGCAAAAATGTCGGGTGGGCGACTGACGGAGTATCTGTTCGGGTGGGTAATAGGTGTAACAATGCAAAAATTGATGATTGACTTAGAAACAAAAAGTGATGTGGATATTACAAAAGCCGGGGTTTACCGCTATGCGGATTCCCCGTATTTTGATATTCTGCTTTTTGCATATTCCGTGGACGATGCCCCAGTGAAGGTAGTTGACCTTGCCTGCGGCGAACAGCTGCCGGAAGAAATCCTCAACGCTCTGACGGATGACCGCATTCAGAAGCACGCCTTCAACGCCAGCTTTGAACGGGTCTGCCTGTCGGTCTGGCTGCGGCGAAACTATCCGGAATGCTTCATTTCCTATGGATTGCCGGAGGATGCCTGCGGCAACTACCTCAGCCCGAAAGCATGGCGGTGTACGATGGTGGCGGCTGCCTATCTGGGCTTGCCGCTGAGCCTTGCCGGCGTGGGGGCAGTTCTACAGTTACAGCAACAGAAAATGTCCGAGGGGAAAGCTCTGATTCGCTATTTCTGCGTACCGTATGACCATGTAAATGGCATTCCGGTGTTTCATGCCCCGACCGATGCTCCAGAGAAATGGAACGTCTTTCTGGCATACAACAAACGGGATGTGGAAACAGAACAAGCGATTGAACAAAAAATCGCTCGGTTTCCTGTGCCGGAATTTGTCTGGCAGGAGTATGTCCTTGACCAGTCCATCAACGATCGTGGAATACAACTGGATTTGCAGTTGGTGCAGCAAGCAATTCGTATGGACACGCTCACGAAAGATAAGCTGCTGCATCAACTGAAAGATCTGACCAACTTGGACAATCCGAATTCTGTTCAGCAGATGAAACAGTGGCTGACGGAACACGGACTGGAGTTAGAATCATTGGGCAAAAAAGAAGTACAGGAACAGCTGAAAACCGCTCCGTCGGACTTGCAAGCCGTATTGCTACTTCGACAACAAGTATCAAAATCCTCGGTCAAAAAGTATCAAGCCATGCAGAACGCCGTCTGCTCGGATGGTCGTGCAAGAGGAATGTTTCAGTTCTATGGTGCAAATCGAACAGGTCGAGAGGCTGGTCGTATCATTCAGCTGCAAAACCTGCCGCAGAATCATCTTCCCGATTTGGAAGATGCACGGGAGCTTGTGAAGTTTGGTGATTTAGAAGCAGTAGAACTGCTGTATGAAGACGTTCCGGACACACTCTCACAGCTGATTCGTACTGCTTTTATTCCAAAATCCGGTTATAAGTTCCTCGTTGCCGATTTCTCTGCCATTGAGGCACGTGTCATTGCATGGCTTGCCGGTGAAACGTGGCGAATGCAGGCGTTCGCAGAGGGCAAAGACATCTACTGTGCCTCAGCATCTAAGATTTTCGGTGTGCCTGTGGTCAAGCATGGCATCAATGGACACCTTCGGCAGAAAGGTAAGGTCGCAGAATTGGCGTGTGGCTACGGTGGCTCGGTCGGAGCAATGAAAGCCATGGGTGGATCGGGAATGTCTGATGCGGAACTGAAACAAATTGTGACGGACTGGCGAACTGCTTCTCCACACATTGTGCAGTTGTGGTGGGATGTAGAAAATGCCGCCATCAAAGCTGTGCGGGATAAAACCGAAACAGAGACCCACGGCATTCACTTCTCTTATGAATCCGGTTTTCTGTTTATCCGCCTGCTGTCCGGCAGACGGTTGGCATATGTCAAGCCACGCATCGGTGAAAATCGCTTCGGCGGTGATTCTATCACTTATGAGGGCATTGGCACGGGCAGAAAGTGGGAACGTTTGGAAACTTACTCCGGCAAGCTGGTCGAAAACATTGTTCAGGCAACCGCACGGGATCTGCTCTTCTATTCCATGCAGACACT